>Ga0209880_1000502_pt1 | contig 10547 bp, 8 predicted proteins | sample PersoiDNA2013191_FD_185803 | JGI IMG/M metagenome (GOLD analysis project Ga0209880, IMG submission 185803) | Permafrost soil microbial communities from the Arctic, to analyse light accelerated degradation of dissolved organic matter (DOM) -... | ecosystem: Environmental > Terrestrial > Soil >... | reverse complement strand
GGTTAGCTGAATTGCGTCGCGAATTTACATGCTGCATGTTAGTGCCTTCAACTAATCGACGAGGTGCTTGCGGACCCCGGGACCATCTATGCGATCAAGCCGGTGAATAATTGGATTTCCGCCGAAATCGTGACCAACGTCGACACCCTGAAAAGCCAACCGGCAGATTGGAAGAACATGCTCTTTCCCGAGGCTGCTGCCAGCGCGGGCGGCTGAATGAAGTTCGTTCTCGATGTTGAGGCTACTCTACCGGCCGATGGCACGGCCGGCACCCTCGTCGGCCGCGTATGGCGCCCGGACGTCCAGGGCCCGTCCGTTGTCGCGGTACGCGCCGATGGCGTCTACGACATTTCGCGCTCATTCCCGACCATGCGTGACCTCGGGGAGACCGGTGATCCGGCCACCAGCGTCGCAGCGGCACAGGGCGAACGGATTGGTACTGTCGCCTCGATCCTTGTTAATACACCGGAGATCGAGCGCGACCAGGCAAGGCCGTGTCTCTTGGCACCGGTCGACCTGCAGGCGATCAAGGCCGCAGGCGTCACCTTCGCGGTTTCCCTCATCGAACGCGTGATTGAAGAGCAGGCGCGCGGCCAGCCCGAACGCGCAGCCGCAGTGCGCAGCGAGGTCGAAGCGGCGATCGGCGGTGCGATCGAGGGGCTCGTACCGGGCTCGCCGCAGGCGATGGAGCTCAAACGACTATTGCAAGCAAAGGGCCTGTGGTCACAATACCTTGAGGTCGGCATCGGCCCTGACGCCGAGATATTTACTAAGGCTCAGCCCATGTCGGCAGTTGGCACCGGCGCATCGATTGGTGTGCTCGCGGCGTCCACTTGGAACAATCCCGAACCGGAGATCGTCTTGGTGGTCAATTCGCGCGGCCTCATTGTCGGGGCGACGCTCGGCAACGACGTTAACCTCCGCGATCTTGAAGGGCGCTCCGCTCTGCTGCTCGGCAAGGCCAAGGATAACAATGCTTCGACCGCTATCGGGCCATTCATTCGCTTGTTCGACCGCACCTTCTCACTCGACGATGTGCGCCACGCCGAGGTGACTCTCCTAGTCGAAGGCGAGAATGGTTTCCGCCTTGAGGGTAAGAGCGCCTTGGCCAGGATAAGCCGTGATCCAATGGCACTCGTCACCGAGATGATCGGTCCACACCATCAATACCCCGACGGAGCGGCGCTTTTCCTCGGCACCATGTTCGCTCCTGTTGAGGATCGCGACGTGCCCGGCCAGGGCTTCACTCACCACGAGCGCGACGTGGTCACGATCGCTACGGAGAATCTGGGAGCGCTCGTTAACATCGTCACCACCGCCGATCGAGCGCCGCCCTGGACCTTCGGAGCGGGGGCCCTGATGCGCAACCTGGCGCAGCGGCAATTGCTGTAATAACCGCAGTCAGGGAAGATTGCTGCTAGATTCGCATATGGCAGGTTACGGAACATCACCGCGGCTAACGCCCCGTCCCGTCAAAATGCGGGCTGTTAAGCTCGCTATCAAGACCCGAATGCCCCGTTCAACGCGTGCTCGAGCCAGCGCGGACCGAGCGATTGTATTGCGACCTTACGGAAAGTCCGTTCGGGGACTGGTATGAGCCGGTTGAGGGATATCTTGTTCTTCCGCAAGGCCCTGGCCTCGGCATTGACCCGGACCAGGGCATTTTGGACAAACTACGCGTTGATTGACGGCACCCGCTTATCGCTCCGGAGCGCACGATGAAAATTCAGCAAGTCAAAACCAACCTCATCCGTCTCCCGCTGGAAGAGCCCCTGGTCGGCGCGCCGGTCTTTCCTGGGATGCTGCGCGAATTCATCACGGTGCAGGTGCTCACCGACGACGGCATCGAGGGCATTGGCATAACCACATTCGGCGGAAAAATCGTGCACGCGCTTAAAGCGGCGGTTGATGAATTTGCAGAGCTCATCAAAGGTGAGGATCCGCTGCGCACCGAACTCGTGATCAGCAAGCTCCGCGCCGCATCGGCGCCTTGTGGGCCTGGTGGCGTAGCAGCCTTGGCCGTATCGGCGATCGATATCGCGTTGTGGGACATCCGGGGGAAGGCCTTTGGCGTTTCACTCGCGCACTTGCTGGGCGGCCGGCGCGACCGCGTGCCTGCCTATGCCAGCGGCGCACTCATGCGAACCACGCCGCTCGATAAAATCGAACGCGCCGCGGTCGCGCTAGTCGAGAAGGGCTATCGGCAGATCAAAACCCAAATGGCGGTGGATGGCCTTACCCCCGCGCAGGAGATCGAGCGCATTCGCATCATCCGCAATGCTGTCGGCCCAGACATCGCCTTGATGGTGGACATCAATCAGCGTTGGGGTGTGCACGAGGCGATTTCGATCGGCCGCCGGATCGAGGAATTGGGTCTCGCATGGCTGGAGGATCCTACAGCCCACGATGATTACCAGGGGCTCGCCAAGATCGCCGATGCTTTGACGACGCCGATCTGCGCTGGTGAATATCTCTACGGCATTGAGCCGCATCGGCAGTCGATGACCCATCACTCGGTTGACATCGTCATGATCGATTTGCTTCGTGTTGGCGGCGTGACCCAATGGATGAAAGTTGCCGGCATGGCAGAGGCGTTCAACATGCCTGTTGCCAGCCATCTTCTGCCGGAAATTCATGTTCATCTCATCGCAGCCGTGTCGAACGGGCTCGTTGTTGAATACATGCCGTGGACCTGGCGCCTGTTCGATAATCCGCCCGTGCCGGAAAACGGCGAGATGAAAGTGCCCGCCGAGGCCGGACTCGGGCTAAAATTTGCCCCCGACCTTTTCGAGAAATACGGCGTTAGCTAGTGCTGCCCATTCCGGAAATGTCATCCGGGGTGGGTTCAAATGCACCCTATTGAGCTTATTTTTTGTCCATCCTAGCGTTATTCAGGGAGAGAAATGCTGCCTGCCTTTGCGCAGGCTAGAAAATACACGCCGATCGATCAGGGGTGCTGGGCGGAATGCGAATCAAATCCTTGGAGTCATGCGTTGTCGCGCTGCCATTCAACATGGGCGGGCCGCCGTCCCGCTTTGCCGGGAAGCCCTGGACGCATATGGAAATCCTGCTGGTCAGGGTGGAGACCGAAGACGGCATCGTCGGCTGGGGCGAGGCGTTCGGCCATGCCGCAATCTCGTCGACCAGGGCTGCGCTCGACACCATCGTGGCGCCCCTCGTGGTCGGACGCGATGCCGAGCATATCGAGGCATTGTCCCGCGATATTCTCCATTCGGTACATCTGCTCGGACGCAATGGCCCGTTTGTTTACGCCTATTCGGGCGTCGAGATCGCCTTGTGGGATATCCGCGGCAAACGGTTGGGTCAGCCGGTGCATGCATTGCTCGGGGGCAGCAGCCGTACCGAACTCGATGCCTATGCGAGCCTGCTGCCCTACGGCGATCCTGGGCTGGTCAAGAAAAACACCGCCGCTGCATGTGCCAAAGGGTATCGTCACATAAAGCTGCATGAAGTCACGCGCGAAAACGTGCTGGCCGCGAAGAGAGCGCCCGGCGCCGATAAAGCACAGATCATGCTCGATGTGAATTGCGCCTGGTCGGTGCCGGAGGCACACAAGATGGCGCAATCGCTCGCGGGCGACGATCTTTTTTGGCTCGAGGAGCCGGTTTGGCCGCCGGAGGATTGCCATGGGCTCGCCGAGATACGCCGCCACGGCATTGCGATTTCTGCTGGCGAGAACGTCGCCGGCGTATTCGGCTTTCAGTCGCTCATCGAGGCTGGCGCGATCGATATCGCGCAGCCAAGCGTAACCAAGATCGGCGGCATCGGCGAAGTGCTCCGCGTGATCGATCTTTGCCGCTCTAGCGGCGTGCAAGTAATGCCGCACTGCCCCTATTTTGGCCCCGGCTTCATTGCTTCGGTCCACATCATTGCGGCACTCATCGAGAAGCCCCTGGTCGAGGTCCTGTGGCTCGAAATGGAGGCGAACCCGTTCGATCCATGGGTGAGGACAACAAATGGGCGCGTCAGGGTGCCACAAGGCGCAGGTCTCGGCTGCAATCCTGATCCCGCGATCGTCGCGCGCTATCGCAGCGGTGAGGTGGTTGTTACGACGCAAAGACGACTATAATGGCGCCCGGACGAGCCCCAACAAGGAATTCGGTCGAATCGGAAGATGTCTCGCATCCTGACCAAGTGTCCTGATAGTCTGAACTCAACGATAAAAGGGAGGTAAACATGGCCCTCACGCGTCGCGAATTCACGATTGGAAGCGCCACGGCGGCAGGCGCCGCTGCTTTTTCGTACCCGCGCCCCGCGATCTCGCAGGCCGAACCAATCCGGCTCGGCTGGCTTGCCGCAATGACCGGCCCAAGCTCGGCGCCGGCCGTCGGCTTCAATCGCGGTGTCGTCTACGCCGCGAATGCGATCAACACGGCCGGCGGCATAAAAGGCCGCACGATCGATGTTCTTACGCGTGATACCCAGGGTGACCCCACCAAGGCAGTTAACGCCACGCAAGAGATGATTAGCGCGCTCAAGGTGCACGCCATCTGGGGACCGACAAATTCCGGCGAATCGCTTGCTGTGACGCCGATCATGGCGCGCGCTAAAATGCCGAACATTCATCCGTGCGTGGTGGACAGCCTGATCGATGCCACGAAATTCCCCAATGCATTCCGCCTCGCGCCGTCGAACACGCAATGGGACGACGCGGTGCGCGGCTATTGTCTCAAAATCCTGAAGGTCAAGAAAGTCGCCGTGATCGGCGACACCACGGGCTACGGTGTCGCAGCGTTGAACGCGTCGGTCGCCGGACTGAAGAAGGATGGGGCCGAAGTCGTTTATCAAGCCAATATTGACGCCACCCAGCCCGATATGACGCCGGACATGCTGCGTGCACGCAATGCCGGCACTGAAGCGATCGTGGTGTGGAGCACCTCGACCGGCATGGACGCTCGCCTGTTCAATACCCGCGCTGCAATAGGCTGGGACGTGCCTTTCGTCGGCCATCCTTCGATGTCGTCGGGGGAAATCGGCAATCTCGTCGAGAAGAAGGCGAACTGGGAGAAGGTCTACGCCATTGGGTACCGCAGTTGCAGCTATGACGACACCGGAAAGCTGCCGCCGCGCAGTCAAGAACTGGTCGAGCGCCTTAAGGGCAAAGTGAGTCTCTCCGATACGTTGCTGTGGTGGGTCGCCGGTGGCATCGATGCGGTGAATCTTGTTGCCAAAGCGGTCGAGACTGGATCGTCCTCCAGCGAGGACATCATCAAATACTGGAATAGCCTGAAGAAATACCCCGGCTATTTCGGCGACTACACATTCTCATCCACCGAGCATAACGGTTATCCGACGGAGGATGTTGTAATGTCCGCGGCGAGCACGGCGAAAGATGGCACCTTCAAGTTTGCGCCGGGCTACAAGTAACGGCCCTGGAGCCTGATCTGCCTCTTCGGAATCGGATCAGGCTCCAAGCTCTTTTAGTGGTTTCATTTTCTGCGGCGAACTCCTCCGCATATCGTAAAAAGATTCTCTAGGAAGACACCGCACGATGCTTGCTTCCATCCTCGCCTCGGGTCTCGCCATGGGCGCGGTGTACGCGTTGATCGGCATCACATACAACACGATGTTCTCGGCATCGCGCGTAGTGAGTTTTACCGCCGGGCAGCTCGGTATGCTCGGCGGCGTGTTCGGCTCGCTGTTCGTGTTGCGGCTCGGTATGCCGATGATCATAGGCCTGCTGTTTACCTTCGCCTGCTGCGCGATTATCGGCGTTATCACCGAAATTGTGGCTGTGCGGCCGGTGCTGAAAAGCCTTGATCAGCACCTCTATGTGTTGTCCACGCTCGCGCTCGCGCTGATGATCCAGCAAGTCACGGCGATCGAGTGGAGCACCGAGCCGCAGCCGTTCCCGCGCATCTTCGGCATCGGTTCGGGCGGCATCACGGATGAGAGGTTCTGGCTGCCGATCGTTGCCTGTGCGGCGACCATCATCGGACTTGAGTTGCTCTACCGTCGCACCCTGATCGGACACGCGTTTCTCGCAATCGCCGAAGACAATTTCGCGGCCCGTGCGCTCGGGCTACCGGAGCGCAATCTGCGCATCGCTAGCTATGCGCTCGCCGGGATGATTGGCGCCCTCGCGGGATTTTCCGGCGGCGCATTGCTGCTCGCGTTCGTCGCCAACGGTTTCTTGCTGAATTTCTATGGCTTCATCCCAGTCGCGCTTGGGGGGCTTGGCAATAATCGCGGCGCGATCGTAGGCGGCTTCGCGCTCGGCATCTTCCAGCAGACCGCGAACTTCCTAGTCGGCGGCATTTTTTCGTCCGTTGTCGTGTTTGTCATTTTCATCATCCTGCTGCTTGCGGCTCCGCAGGGCCTGTTCGGCGCGTCCGCGACCCGGAGAGTGTGATGCAAGGGGTGGCGTCGGCCGGAGCGGCGGCCAAGGAGACCAATTACGCCAGTGTGGCGTGGTCGCAATTCGTGCCGCTGGTCGTGGTGTTTGTCCTCGCGATCGTGGTTCCGTTCGTCAGCAACGATTATTGGGTGCTGATCGCAACGCGCGCCGCCGTTTATTGGGTGCTGGTCGCGGGTCTCAATCTGATGATCGGCTTCGCCGGCCAACTCGCCATCGGCTATGTCGCGCTGCTGACGCTAGGCGCCTACATCACTAGTGTGCTAGCGGCCGGCAACGTGATGCCGCCGGTCAACCCGTTCATTGCACTTGGTGTCGCGGGACTAGGCGGCAGCGTGTTCGGTGTTATCGTCGGATTGCCGGCGCTGCGGCTGCGCACGTTCTATTTCGCGATTTCGACGCTCGGCTTTGCGACGATCGTGACGCAGACCGCGCTCGCGTGGCAGAGCGTTACGGGCGGCGGCATCGGCCTGCCGGGCCCGGAATTTCCGGCGCCGCTCAACACCCATTGGGGCTTCTATTACTTCTGCCTCGCCATTGCGGCCTTCTGCACTTGGATGACGTATAATGTCGCCCAAAGTCGCTTCGGCCGCGCACTCATTGCGGTGCGCGATGCCGATGTCGCAGCGGATGCGACCGGCATTTCTAAGCCGCGCCTACTGATCGTCGTATTTCTTTTCTGCGGCGCCCTGGCGGCGGTTGCCGGCGGCCTGTTCGCCAGCCTGCAAACCTACATCACACCAGAAGCCTTCACGTTCGATCTGTCGGTGCTGTTCTTCATCGCAGTGCTAATCGGCGGCCGCGGATCGATTCTCGGGCCCCTTCTCGGCACGGTCATCCTAACGCTGCTGCCAGAATTTGCGGCGCCGCTTGCTGCGTGGTCGACCTTTCTCTATGCGGTGCTGCTTCTGGTCATCGTGCTTGCCGCGCCGGGCGGGATCGCGGCTCTGCTCGACTTCAAGAGCCGCAATCCGCTGCAGAGTAATCGCGCCATTGTCCCGCGGCCGGCGCTGCTGGACGACGTATTGGCCGCCCGGACAAGGGGCGGGGTCATCACGTTGCGGAATGTAGTGCTGAAGTTCGGTGGCGTGCGCGCGGTTGACGACGTCGATCTCAATATCCGGCCCGGCGAGATCCACGGATTGATCGGGCCGAATGGCAGCGGCAAGACCACAATCCTGAACGTGATCTCCGGCTTTTACCGGCCGGAAGCCGGCGAAGTCACCTTCGGTGGAGTTCAGCTCGATCTCGGCAAGCCGGAAACACGCGCCGCACGCGGCATCGCGCGCACATTCCAGACCCCGCGCATCATCGGCGAGGCATCGGTGCTACAGAACGTCATGATTGGTGGCACGATCAGGGGGCGCGCGACCTTCGCGGAGACGCTGCTGCTGTTGCCGCGTCACCGCCGCGACGAGGCGATGCTGCGCAAAATGGCGCTGCAGGCGTTGGGTTCTGTCGGATTGGAGAGCCTCGCCGATGTCCGCGCGGATCGTCTGCAACACAGCGAGCTGCGCTTCATCGAAATCGCCCGCGCGCTCATGTCCCAACCGACCTTCCTTCTGCTCGACGAGCCAGCGGCGGGTCTAGCAGCGGACGAAATCCAGCGGCTCGGACAATTCATACAGGAGATCGTCAGGCGCGGCGTTGGTGTGATGCTGGTCGAGCATCATGCCGACCTGATCTTCGACATCTGCCACCATGTCACGGTATTGAACCTTGGGCGCGTGCTCGCCTCGGGGACGCCGGCCGAAATCCGTGTGCACAAGGAGGTCGTTAGTGCATATCTCGGCGGCTGAACCGTTGCTCGACGTGAAGAGCCTGAATGCTGGATACGGCAAGATCGTCGTGCTGCACGGCGTCGACATGGTCGTTCGCTCCGGCGAGGTGGTCGCATTGCTTGGGCCAAACGGCGCCGGCAAGACAACGCTGCTGCGCGCCGTGTCCGGACTGCTGCCGTGGAACGCCGGAAGCGTTCACTTCGGCGGGCGCTCCTTGCAGGGCGCCGGCCCACGGGAGACCGCACGCATTGGCCTCGTACACGTCGTCGAAGGCCATCGCGTCTTCACGCAGCAATCAGTGACCGACAATCTGCTGCTCGCCGCCTATGATCTCCGGCGCGGGGAGCGCGCTGCGCGCGTCGAGGAAGCGTTGTCCTATTTTCCGGAGATCGCGGCCAAGTGTCGCGATCCCGGCTCGGCGCTCAGCGGCGGCCAGCAGCAGATGCTGGCAGTGGCGCAAGGGCTGGTGCGCCGGCCGCGATTGCTGATGCTGGACGAACCTTCCGCCGGGCTGTCACCCGTGCTGGTCGATCGCGTTCTCACCGTTGTGGCGAAGCTTCGCGAGTCCGGAACTGCCGTGCTGCTGGTGGAGCAGTTGATCGAAAAGACGCTCGCGGTCGCGGACCGGGTCTATGCGCTCGCGCAAGGCCATGTCGTTCTCAACGCGATCACGAGCGAAACAGACCTGCCGCGCCGCCTTGAACAGGCCTATTTCGGCGGTCATAGCGCCGCGACAGCGCATGGTTGACGACGCGCGGAAGAGAGACTGTTGGTGCCGAAAATTGAATTTGGAGGATTGGTGGCGCAAAGGTTTGGGCAGCTGTGTGCACCAAAAACCCTTTCCGTATTGATTGGGGGAGGGAATCACTGCATCGGCGCAATCAAATCTCGGTGGCGACTGAATAACGTTGAACGTAGGGGCTAAACAGTCTGATCAAGCAAAACAAAATCGAAACACCCACTTGTTCGCCCATCGTCACCGAAATGCGCGTGATCCCGGTGGCAGGGGAAGACAGCATGCTGCTCAATCTGAGCGGTGCGCATGGGCCGTTATTCACACGCAACATTGTCATCTTGCGAGACAATTCCGGCCACACCGGTGCCGGTGAAGTACCGGGTGGTGAGCGCATCCGTCAGACCCTCGACGAGGCGCGGCTATTAATTGTGGGGCAGTCAATCGCGTCCTACAATGCCGTCCTTAAGGCAATTCGGCAGCGGTTTGCAGATCGCGATGCCGGCGGGCGTGGTCAACAGACCTTTGACCTTCGCATTATGATCCATGCAGTCACAGCCGTCGAGGCTGCGCTACTGGATCTACTGGGACAGCATCTTAAAGTTCCCGTGGCGGCACTTCTGGGGGAAGGTCAGCAGCGCACTTCCGTGCAGATGCTCGGCTATCTTTTCTACGTAGGCAACCAAAAACGGACAGACCTGCCATATCGCAGTGCTCCCGATGCAAAAGACGGCTGGTTTCGGCTGCGCGATGAGGAAGCATTGACGCCGGCGGCGATCGTGCGGCTCGCGGAAGCAGCTCAGGAACGTTATGGCTTTGCCGATTTCAAGCTCAAGGGCGGTGTGTTTGCTGGAGAAAATGAGATGGCCGCAGCAGCGGCCCTAGCACAGCGATTTCCGGATGCGCGCATCACGCTTGATCCGAACGGTGCTTGGTCGCTGGAGGAGGCCATCCGGCTCTGTCGAGATCAGCACCATGTCCTGACCTATGCCGAAGATCCTTGTGGCGCTGAGAAGGGCTATTCCGGTCGCGAGATCATGGCCGAGTTTCGGCGCGCAACAGGGTTGCCCACCACCACGAATATGATCGCCACCGATTGGCGGGAGATGGGCCATGCCATCCAACTTCACTCAGTCGATATTCCGCTCGCCGATCCGCATTTCTGGACCATGCAAGGCACTGTGCGTGTTGCACAGATGTGTCGGGATTGGGGGCTCACTTGGGGATCGCATTCGAACAATCATTTCGACATTTCGCTGGCAATGGTGACTCAGGCCGCGGCAGCGGCGCCTGGGCATATCACTGCGATCGACACCCATTGGATTTGGCAGGACGGTCAACGTCTGACAAAAGAACCGCTCAAGATCGTCAAAGGCTATATTGCTGTTCCGGAGCGGCCGGGCCTCGGGCTTGAAATCGACATGGCCCAGATTGAATTGGCGCACCAACGTTACAACAGTATGGAGGCTGGCGCGCGCGACGACTCCGTTGCTATGCAATTCTTGATTCCAGACTGGGCGTTTGACCCCAAGCGCCCGTCAATGGTGCGCTAACTGGGCGGCGGCAGCAAAGTCCGCTTCTGATCTTTGGTGAGTCGCACCTGCGGTGAGTTCTTGCTTCGTATGCGGCGTATTACAATCAGGCGCGCCGGTCGGTG
>Ga0209880_1000498_pt1 | contig 10576 bp, 10 predicted proteins | sample PersoiDNA2013191_FD_185803 | JGI IMG/M metagenome (GOLD analysis project Ga0209880, IMG submission 185803) | Permafrost soil microbial communities from the Arctic, to analyse light accelerated degradation of dissolved organic matter (DOM) -... | ecosystem: Environmental > Terrestrial > Soil >... | reverse complement strand
TTATCAGGGCGCCGTGCAGCGTGCCCGTAGAGTAGTCGCTGCCCGGATTGATCGCGATCGTCCGGCCAAGCCGACGGATCCCGGAGGCCTCGTGGATGTGCCCATGCAATCCGAGCATTGGCTGGTGCTCGGTCAGAAACTCGCGCACGGCCGTGCTGCCGGCGGGCGCCATCTTGACCTGGCCCAGGACCTGCTGAACCTTGAAGTTCTCGTCCAGGACAGGGGCGTCGTCGAGTTGCGTACCGAACGGCGGAACGTGGACGTTCACGATCGCGCGCTCGGGGTTGGTCAGTTTAGCCGCAAGTTTCTCGAGCGAGGCCTTCAGGTCCGGCTCCTCCTGCTCGCGGTAGCTGCGCCAGGGCGTGATGTTGGAGAAGCCCCAGCTGATCATCTCGTGGTCGTCGTCGAGCCAGACCGCCTTGTCTTCGTCGTGGGTTCCCCATGGCGCCCGATCAAGCAGTTCGTGCAACGCCGGTGGGTCGTCGTTTCCGAGCATGAAGTAGAGCGGCTTGCCCAGCGGACGCAGCCGCTCGTCGGCCAGGCTCAGCCAGCCGGTCAGACGCTCCTGCATCAGTTCGAGGAACAGGTCGTCGAGCGTGCCCTTAGCCTTGCGATCTTCGAGCTCGCCCGGCTCCGCCCGGTACGGGTAGTAGCCGTGGTCGGCGATTAGCTTCTCCAGGGCGTCGAGTTCGGGGCCCTCATCCACGTCATGATTGACGCCGATGAAGTTGCAGCGGTACTTGCCGGCTGGCCCTTTGACGATCGACTGGATCGCCTTGCCGGCCATGTCGCCGCCGAGGACCATCACGTCGGCGCCGTACGCCGGGCCGGCGTTGAGGAACTTGCGGAAGCACTTCGACGAGCCATGGACGTCGGTGGCGAAGTAGATGCGCGTCTTGTGGGCCATCGATCCGAATCCTTCAGGCGCCGGTGGAACGGTCGCGAACTTCGCGCACGGCGGCCATCAACTGCCGGACTCGCTCCGGATCGACCGCGTTCCAAGTGACGCCGTCGACCTTTAGGCTCGTGCCGACGATGGCCCCGTCGGCCACTTTCATGATCTCGGCCACGCGCTCAGCCCGGACGCCAGTGTTTGCGATGATCGGCGTCTCCGGAGCCGCCTTCTTGGCCGCCATCAGATCACCCATGGCCATGGGGCTGCCGGCAGCCCAACCGCTGATCAGGATGGCATCCATGCCCAGGAATGCCGCCCCTCGGGCGCGGTCGCCGATGGTCCGCGTGCCCAGCGGGCTGCTGAATTCCGGTGAGATGTTATCGAAGAGGGCCACGTCGGAAGCACCGATGGCCATCCGATAGGCGGAAATCTCGCCGATGTTCGGTGCGATGATTCCTAGGTCCGATTCGTACACGCCGGTCAGGACCTCACGGATGAAGCTGGCTCCGGTGGCTCGCGCAACCGCAAGGCTCACAGTCGGATCCCACAGCAGGTTCACGCCGAACGGGAGCTTGATGCGATCACGCAGGCGGCCGATGGTTGCGGCCATCGCCGCTGCCACCTCCGGCCCCACCTTGAGCTGGTAGGGATAGTCCTTCTCGTTGCAGAAGAGCAGGCCATCTACGCCGGCATTCTGAAGGACCTCCAGATCGTTCGCGACCGGAGCGAGGATGGCGTCGGGGCCACCCGCCACGTCGTGCAGCGGTCGCCCGGGTAGGCCGGGCAAATGGAGCATGGCGATCACGGGCTTCGGGACGCCGAAGATTCGGATCAGACTATTCATACGTGTTGTACCTCTGCTGTCTCATCGTCTTCTACTCGCCGGCGGCTGCCGGGTTTGGCGACTACGACCTCGACGCCGAGGGTGCGCAGCTGCGCGACCTCGTCGTCGGGTGCACTGGAATCGGTGACCAGGGTGCGGATCATCGAGGCCCCGGCCACGATGGCGCTTGTGACGACGCCGAGTTTGGAGCCGTCGGCAATCACCATCAGCCGCTCGCTCCGATCGATCGCCACGCGGTGGATCTCAGCCTCGTCGTCATTCAGGTCCGTCAGGCCCCAACGTGCTGTTAGTCCGGCTGTGCCCAGCACGGCCAGATCAAATCGGTACCGATCGAGCGTCGCGCGGGCTGTTGGTCCGATGCAACTCAGCTCATCGCGACGCACGTTACCGCCCAGAACTACGGCCTTCGTCGGGCGGGTGCCCAGCAGGCTCGCTATCGGCAGGGAGCCGGTGACAACGGTCAGGTCGGGGCGGGCCGGCAGGTAGCGCGCGAAATGCTCGGCGGTTGTTCCGATTCCGACGTAGATAAGCCGGGCGTCTCCGATGAGTCCGGCTGCCGTCAGGGCGATTAGCCGTTTCTGGGGTGCGTTGGCGAGAGACCGAGCGTTGAAGGCAACCTCCAGCGAACGGGTCAGGTGCGCCGTGGCGCCGCCGTAGGTGCGGCGCAGGAACCCGTCATGTTCTAGGCGCACGATGTCGCGTCTTACGGTCATCTCGGAACAGACGAACTCTCGGGCCAAGTCCGTAACCTGGATCGACATGCCTTCGGCGACCCGCTCGAGGATCTTCACGCGCCGATCAGCTGCTAGTGGCATCCGCGAATTCTCCTCCTTTACAGAGGCTCCGTCGGACCGGGACGAGTCACATACTCGCACATCGATGGGGATCGTATCTCACATCAGTGATTGACGCCATATGTGCGATTGTGTAACTTTCCCTTGGGCTCAAGAGGACTGTCAAGCAGCGGACCCTGTTGTTAGGCCCGGCGACAGCCACGGCTGGCCCAGCGACGGCTTCCCGTCGGAAGTCAGTCATGGAGGTGACTAGTGGCAGGAGATAGCCAGCTCTTCGTTCGTCAGAGTACGGGCTTGGTCCGAGAGGCAAGCGCTCTCGACGCGGCGATCTTCAACGCTGTCTTCTCGGCACCCGTCGGAGCCACGCTGGCCTGGGGCGTCTTCTTCGCCCTATCGGCGTTCCCGGGGGCCGATCTGGTCGCGGCGACGATCATCTCGTTCCTGATTAACATTCCGGTCCTGCTGATGATGGCGCTGCTCGCCTCGAGCATGCCGCGAACCGGCGGCGACTACGTCTGGGTGAGCCGGATCCTATCGCCACCCCTGGCCCTGGTATCCAATTTCGGGGCGGCGCTGTCGGCGACGATCGGTGCGACGTTCTGGGCCCGCTACTTCCCGGTCTTTGCCCTGGGCCCGATCCTCGCTACCCTCGGCGTCACCTTCAACAACCAGACCCTGATCGACTGGGGCCAGAGCTTCCAAACCGATAGTCACTGGATCTTCGGCGGAGCCCTGGTCATGGTCGTCCTAATGGGCGTGATCTTGGTGGCCGGCTTGCGGACGACATTCCGCTGGCAGAACATTTTCTGGATCATCGCCTCGTTGGGTACTTTCCTCGCGTTCGTCGTCCTGATTTTCGGCAATCACGCCGACTTCGTGAACAACTTCAACTCCGTCAGTGACAAGTACGCGAGCCCGCACGCCGCCGCGCTGATCGCCGCCGCCGGAACGACCGGGGCGTCGCCCAATGCCGGCAACCTTAACGCGACCTTGCCGACGGTCTTCGTCGTGATGACCTTCATGATGTGGAACTGGTGGTCCGTCTACCTCAGCGGCGAACTCAAGAGCGCCGCCAACCGCGGTCGTCAGATCACTGTCATGTTCGGCGCCCTCGCCTGGGACGTGATCTTCATCGTGGTCGGCGTCGTGCTTCTGTTCAAGGTGACCGGCTACGATTTCATGGCCGCGGTCAACACGGCAGCCTCCGGCTACGTACTCCCGACCGGTCCCTGGTACCACTTCATCTCTTCGCTCGTCTTCAACGCCCCGATCTTGACCTTCCTCATCGTCGGCTCGTTCCTCTTCTGGAGCCTGCCGGCCATGGTTGGCAACACCTTCATGCCGATCCGCACCTGGTTCGCCTGGTCGTTCGATCGGCTGCTTCCCGAGAAGCTTTCCGAGGTGAATGAGCGGACGCACTCTCCAGTGTGGGCAATCCTGCTCGAGCTGGTGATCATCTCCGGGATGCTCGTGTGGAGCATCGTGAGCACGGATTTCCAGACGTGGCTGGCGCTCGGCGTTTTGGCCGGAGTGGTCTGCGTGGTCATCGTCGCTGTCGCAGCGATCGCCTTCCCGCGACGACGCCCCGATCTCTATCAGGCATCCCCGGCAAACTGGAAGTTCCTGGGCATTCCGGTCCTGTACATCGTCGCCCCACTCTCGATCGCGGTGATGGCGTTCCTGACCTGGTGCACGGTGAACTATCCAGCCCTCGCCCTTGCCGGCAACCCCGGCAACGTGTGGCAAATCCCAGCCTTCATGGGGATGATCGTGGTCGTGGGTCTGGCGGTGTACTTCATCTCGAAGTTCGTCCGCAAGACCCAAGGCATCGACATCGACCTCGTGTACAAGGAACTGCCGCCGGAGTGACCCCTCCACTCCGGTAGTGCGGAGCGGCCCCGGCTGCAGAGCTGGGGCCGCTGCTGTTACGCTCAAAGCAATTCCACCGCCATTGGGAGTCCGTCGTGGCAGACGACACCGTCATCCTGGCCGATATCCGGACCGAGGCGCAGCGTCTGGCCGAACTGGCGGTGGCCCAGAAAGTGCCCATGCGGCTCATGGGCGGATTGGCCATCTGGCTGCGATCGGAGTCGATCCGCAAGCCACCTTTCGTTCGCGAATACGCGGATATGGACTTTGCGGTTGGCTCCAAAGGCGTGGCCGCAGTCAAGCTTCTGCTGGCGGAGCAGGGCTACGTGGCCGAAAAGTTGTTCAATGCCATACACGGCGCCCAACGACTCAACTACGCCGAACCAAACGGCCGCTGGACTATCGACATCCTGATTGACGAGTTGGCTATGAGCCATCGCCTGGACCTGCGCGGTCGTCTCTCGGGCCCGCAGCCGACCATCCAGCTGGCCGATCTGGTTCTGACCAAGCTGCAAATCTGGGAGATCAATCGCAAGGATCTCGGCGATGTCCTGTGCCTGATGGCGGATCACCCGTTGGGCAACGATGGGAACGATGACATCGGACTGGATCGACTCGCCGCGGTCCTTGGTTCCGATTGGGGCTTCTGCCACACGGTCGAGCGGAACCTGGGCAAAGTGGCGGACCTGTGGGCCGCCGAGCCGGTGAACGGGGCCCCATACGACGTCGCGAGCCAGGTACGGGGAATCGCTGCGGCCGTCGCCAACGCACCAAAGTCCCTGGCCTGGAAGGCTCGAGCCAGGGTGGGGGAGCGGGTGCGCTGGTACGAAACTCCCGAAGAGGTCCGCCACTAGACCCGCGGCAGCCCAGTGGCTGCCCGACTCGGCGCATCTGGGCGCCCCACCTAGCGGAAGGCCGCGACCACCTCGCGACCGAGCAGCTCGATAGACTGCGCGTCAGCCGGACCCGGCCAGCCATCCAGGACGATCTTCTGGACGCCCGCCAGTTCGTACCCGGAAAGCCGCCGCCGCTGCTCGTCTGGGGTGGCGTGAGCCGCGGCGCCGTCCCATGCCAGCATCGCCGAGCGCCGCACCTCAGCCGGATCGCGACCAGCAGCGCGGCAGGCGTCGTCCAGCCGGCCGAATATCTCGCGACACGTTTCGGGTGTGGGGTTGTCCAGGTTCAGCTCGTCCGCGTACATCGCCGCGAGCCGGAGCAACTTGGGTTTGCCGTACCCGCCGACCACGATCGGAGGATGAGGCCGCTGGACTGGTTTGGGTTCGCAGACCGCGTCGCGCATTGTGTAATGCCGCCCGCTGAAGTCGAAGCGATCCTTCGTCCACAGGCCGATCAGGATTTGCAGCTGCTCGTCGAGCATCTCGAAGCGTTCCGGCATGGCCGGGTACGGAATGCCGAACCGTTCGTGCTCCGCGTCGTACCAGCCCGCTCCAATCCCCAAGTCGACGCGCCCGCCACTCATCTCATCGACCGTCGCGACCGTCTTCGCCAGAGCGATCGGCAGCCGGAACGTGACGGGGCTGACCAGGGTGCCGAGCCTGATGCCAGTGGTGTCGCGCGCCAGCCCGGCGAGCGTCGTCCAGGCGTCTGTCGCGTGAGCCGACCAAGCGCCCTGCAGTGAAAGCCAGTGGTCCGATCGAACGAACGACTCGAATCCGGCCGACTCGGCCGCCTGCGCGAGTTCGAGCATTCGCGCGTACGTTAGACCTTCCTGTGGATCCACCATGAATGAGAAACGCATTGCCAGTGGCTCCTTACGGCAGTCGAGTTGGCGCTTTGCGCGCAACCGACCACACTGACGACGATTGTAGGTGACGCGGAAGCGCAGCTGATGAGTGGTCGTCTGCCACTAGCCGATCGCCAGACCAAACCGAGGTATCTTCCTTCCGCAATAGCTATCCGGAGGCAGGCCATGGAACTCAAGCTCGAACCAGCCAGGACGGCGCTCGTCGTGATAGACCTGCAGCGTGGCATCGTCGCCATGCCGACCGGCCCGCGGTCGTCTGTGGAAGTCGTGGCCAGAGCGGCGCAGATGGCCAAAGCCCTTCGGGCAGCCGGTGGCACAGTCGTTCTGGTCCGGGTCACGTCCTCGCCCGATGACAAGGATGGCCTCAGGCCAATAACCGACGCTCCGGTTCAGGCCGGCGGCCGGTCACGACCGCCCGATTGGGCGGAGATCGTCCCCGAACTCAAGCCCGAGATCAACGACATCGTCATCACCAAGCGCCAGTGGGGCGCCTTCTACGGCACCGAGCTGGACCTGCAGCTGCGCCGCCGTGGTATCGAGACGATCATCCTATGCGGCATTTCAACCATCATGGGCGTCGAAAGCACGGCCCGCGATGCCTTCGAGCGTGGTTACAGCCAGGTGTTCGTCGAGGATGCGATGGCTGCGCATGATGCTGCTGAGCATGGTCACACGGTCGGTTGGCTCTTCCCGCGTATCGGCCGCGTTCGGAGCACCGAGGAAGTGCTCGCCGCCCTGAAGTAGGAGCGGAGTGGTGCCGGCCCGGACGCGCGGCCCTGGCGGCGGGTTACGCGCGGCGCAAAGGCTGAACGGGCAGCTTGAGCAGCCGATCGTCGTAGCCGAAGAGTCGGGCGAACTGGGACGGTACCCACCAGCGCAGGAAGTACATCTTGCAGCCCAGGCAGTAGCCGGTGACGGCGAGCAGCGTTTGCAGCCCTGCCACGGCGCCCACCAGAACCCAGCCCACGGCGGTCAAGCCGACTATGAACGCCACGCTGCCCAGGGCAACGAAGATGCCTCCGAGCGCCTGGGCAAAGCGCGGCGGGTATTCGTGTTCGGGCTCTGTCGGGCCGAGTCTGAGCGCCTTCTTGACGAGCGGCCAGGGCCGCCCGGGAAGGAAGAGCCGCGATCCAAAGGACGCGGCGATGATCAGGTTCAGCCCAATGAGCGCAGCCAGCCAGAACTGCTGCGTGACAAACGAAATGACCAGGACGATCGCGGAAAGGCCTGCGCCGAAGCGCTGACCACGCGGGTCTATGGATCGGGCGGGTGGTGTGAGGTGTGCTGACACGGTGACCTCCAGCGGTTGTGCGGGGCGGCCGTTGTGCGGGGCGGCGCCCCAAGGTTTGGCGAACGGGTGGGAGGACGCGAGACCCGGCTGGAGGTGAGCTATCGCAGCGTCATTGACCGACCGCGCGCCCGACCATCGCCGGCTCTCGCCAGCGACGGATACATAGCTCGGCCTCGTGAAGACGAAGCATCGCGTCGGTCATGAGGCGACCGTACCAAAGCTGACGTCGTGGTGCCTCCCCAAAGGCGGAACGTGCCGCAGCGCGCACCACCCGCTTCGGCCGGAGCGGCGGGGGTCGAGATGTTGCGGGTCCTCGGCCCCGCGGCCCATATTCCGCAACTCGGGCGTTTACATCCTTGCGCGACGCTTGCGGCATGTACCACAATGGAGCCTCGACCACGGATCGACGACTCCACCGGCTGAACAGCCGGGTGCCGGTCCACAACCCGTGGCCGGGGAGAAGACGAACTTGACAATTCAGGAACAGCGGAGCGTCACCACCGACGAGCCGACCACCACCGAGTCCGGCCCCTTGAGTAACCGGACCGTAACCAGCCGCCAGCTCGACGTTCGGCCCAGCAACAACGAGACTGCCCGCCGCGTCGCCGTCCTCGTCTTCGGCCTGATCCAGATCGTTATCGGGCTTCGCATCGTCCTATTGCTTCTAAACGCCCACACGGGCAACTTCATCGTCTCGGTCATCAACGACCTGGGCGGGGTTCTGATCGCGCCGTTCGAAGGGATCCTGCGCACCGATGCCCTTTCGCGCGGGGGCTCCGTTCTAGATGTCGCCGCAATCGTCGCCCTCGTTGGCTGGACGATCGTCGAAGCGATCGTCATCTGGAGCCTTGCCGTCTTCCGGCACGGGCCGACCGTCTCCGCCTAGATCCGCTTGCCATGTGATCACCTGCGCCGGCCGGCATTCGGCCCGCGCACTTCAAAAAAGGATGGACTTCCATGGACATTCCCCAGATGACGCTCCTTGCCTGGCTCGTCGTCGGCGCGATCGCCGGCTTCCTGGCCAGCGAGATCATGGGTACCCGTGAAGGCCTACTGCTGATGGTCGTGCTCGGAATCGTCGGCGCCATCGTCGGCGGATGGGTTGCGGCAGATCTCCTCAAGATCGCCGATGTGACCGGCATCAACCTGACGAGCATCGTTGTCGCCGTGGTTGGGGCGGTCATCGTCATCGTCCTGTACCGCAGCTTGGTCAGCCGGCGTGGCGCCTTCGGCCGCCGCGGCGCCTAGTCCCGAGCGGCGCTCCCCACGAGCACCCCATCCCGGTCTTCCTAACACCTATCCGAACGGCCGCCATCTGACGTCACTCCGACCAAAGTGGCGACTACAACCCGAACGGGTATGTTTTTATCCTGGGCCGGTGCCAAGATTCGGCGTGAAAGTGCCAGATCCGGCCTAGAGTCAGATGTATAGTAATGTCGGAGATCGTCCGGCGGTGGAATTCGATGCGCCGCTATCCGCATGATTGAAGGGATATAGCAATGGCAATCGATCGGGTCGGCCGGACCGTGGTCACCCCAGGACCCGCGGCCGTGACGGGCGTGTCCATGCATCGTCCGTTCACCTCCCTCTTCCGGTGCCTGGTCGCTCTCGCGCTCCTGGTGCCCGCAACCCTCATGACTACCTTGCCAGCGGCTGCTGCGACGATCGCCCCGACCACCACGTGCAGCAACGGTGTCGACGACACGCCCGGCCTTGGCCTGATCTGCAAGGTCACCGTCGTCAACACGATCACCGCCACCGGCGGATCCGCTACGGTCACCGTCCACGAGTGCCACGGTGCCGCGGGCGCCCCGAGTGCGGCTTGCACGGACACGACGACCGTCCTGACCAAGCCAGTCACCGCGGTCACCCAGTGCAATGACTCGATCAACGGCGGGGGCGGAACGCTCCGGTGCAGCGTCGTGGTCACGAGCAACTTCTACGGCGTCAGCCCCGGTGCGACGGCCGCCACGGTGAACCAGTGCGTCGGTTCGGCCGGCGGCGGTGGCATCAAGATTGTCTGTGACCCCTTCCCGGCGACAATCTCCGGCGCGACGATCATCCAGTGCAATGGCTCGGCGAACGGCGGGGGCCTGGTCGCTTCTTCGACCTGCACTGCGACCGGCACGATGGCCTCGGCCCTCGGCGTCAAGATCAACCAGTGCAACAACTCCGCCAATGGCGGTGGAGCCCTGATCATCTGCTCCGCCAGCGTGGCCAACAACATCGTCAGTGGGACACCGCCGGGCGCGCCGGGCGCGGGCGCTTCCGCGAGCGCGGGCGCCGGGGCGAGCCGTAGCGCCGGTTCGACCGTGACACTCACTCCCACCAGCACCATCAGCGATAGTCCGAGCAACAGCTCGACCACGCCGCTGCTGCCCCTGCTGATCTTCGGCTTCGCCGGCATGGGTCTGGCGGTATTCATCGTGCGGCGACGGAGCATCCGCAGCTAAGCCAACCCGAGGTCGCCTGCTGCGACCACCACTCTGAACTGACATGATCGACGGGCCGTTCTCGCGGCCCGTCGATGGTTTCGATGTCGGAGGATGCATGTGGGCGATCGGCTGACGTTCCTCGGCCATTCGACTGTCCTGGTAGACCTCGACGGCGTGCGCGTGCTCACTGATCCATTGCTCGGCCACATGGCGGGTGTCATCCGGCGTCAGGTGCCGGCTGTGCTACCTGACACGCTCACGGGTCTCGCAGCGGTCTTCATAAGCCACGGACACTGGGACCATATGGATCTCGCGTCCCTGCGGGCTCTCCCGGGCCAGCCCACCCTCATCGTTCCGGTCGGCCTCGGGCGGGTCGTCGCAAAGGCAGCACGTGGGGCCGTCCACGAACTGCGGGCGGGCGATCAAATTCAGGTCCGTAATCTGAGGCTGGAAGCCGTCCACGCCGAACACGGCCGCCGCCGCTCGCTCTTCACGACCGCGGAGGGTGCCCTGGGCATCCTCATCACCGGATCGACCAACGTCTACTTTGCCGGCGATACCGACCTCTTCCTGGGAATGGGGCAGCTGGCTGGCCGTGTCGATGTTGCGCTCTTGCCGGTGGGCGGCTGGGGTCCCTGGCTTGGCCGCCGCCATCTGAACCCGTCACGAGCGGCCGAGGCCGC
>Ga0209880_1000492_pt1 | contig 10695 bp, 9 predicted proteins | sample PersoiDNA2013191_FD_185803 | JGI IMG/M metagenome (GOLD analysis project Ga0209880, IMG submission 185803) | Permafrost soil microbial communities from the Arctic, to analyse light accelerated degradation of dissolved organic matter (DOM) -... | ecosystem: Environmental > Terrestrial > Soil >... | reverse complement strand
TCGTTCTGGGGTGAATCGGGATCAGGCCGACTCGACCGTTCGGTCGCCGAAACAGTATCAGGAGCCGGCGATCTTCGACATTGAATCCCGGCCTGGCAGGCGCTGCGCCAGCTTCGTCGCTCGGGCTCGGGAGACTGACAGTCCAGCTACGGGAGCGGCGCAACCGTCGGAAGTGCGGCGCGACCTCTGAGGTCTTGGACCGGGCCCAAACGCTCCCGTCGCGGTGCTCGGGGACATGACGGATCTTCATGACTTCGTCGTGGACGGACGCCACAATCAGTAGCCGACCAACGGGTTCTGCCGCGCCAAAGCTGGAGATAGGCGGCCGGTGCGGCGAGTCTTGCCCGACCATCGCCGAGGTCGTGGGAAGGGAGTCCAGAGATCGCGAACCAGGACGAGAGCGGCCGGAACAGGAACGAACGACAGGAGCATGACCGCAAGACGCGGTCTTACGAGGAAACGACGGGCAATCCGTATCACCTATCGAAGGCTGCGCGGACGGTTGTGGGCGTCCTGGCCGTGATCGTGGTGATCGCGCTGACTTGGCTCTTCGTGAGCGGCGTCATCCGCTGGTAGGCCTGACCCGGGCCGCCGTCGCGCGAGACCAGTTGTGGTTCCGGAAGTCCGGGCCGCCGCCCGACGCGCCTCTGCTACGATCCCCGCGTGCCGTTCGAGATCAACGGGATCCGCATCCCGACCATCCAGAAGGAGAACGTGGCGGTCCGCTGCCGCGGGTGCGGCGACGTGATCGAGGGCGATCCGTTCCGCGTCAATGTCATGGACATCACGGCCGTGGAGATCCCTCCGGCCTGGTCCGGCCGGACCTCGATCAACCCCGGCCCCTTCCAGTTCCACGCTGACCCGGCCTGCGCGCGTCGCTGGATGCGCGAGCGCGGCAACCTGTTCTGCCGGAAGTCCGCGATCCGCGAGCTGATGCGCCCCATCGCAATTCCCGGCGAGACGCCACGCTGGGGCCTCTGCGACGGGCTCCATCACGACGACCATGAGCTCGTCCCCGCCTGACCGGCCCGACAGGGCCGCCTGGGAGGCCTCCCCGGCATGAGCGTCTTCATCCCCGCAATCACCGCGCTGATCGCCCTGGTCTTCGCGATCGCGCTGCTGGACCAGTGGCGCGTCCGGCGCCAGAGCTTCCAGCTCACCTGGGCGATCGGGATGCTCTTCTTCGGGATCGCCAGTTGGTGCGAGACGATTGCGGCCGCGAACGGCTGGAGCGAGCCGCTCTACCGGACCTGGTACCTGACGGGCGCCGTCTGGACGGCCGGCTGGCTGGGACTGGGGACCGCGTTCCTGCTGGGACGGACGCATTTCGGTTACGCGTTCGCGCTCTGCCTTTTCCTGGCCGGCCTGTTCACGTTCCTGACCCAGCGGCGCTACAACTACGAGGGCGCCGGGAGCTCCCCGATCCTCTACTTCATCGCGGCCGGCATCCTCGCTCTGGCGGTGGCCGTCGAGACGTACTTCCAGGACAATCGCTGGCCGCGGATCGCGGCGCTCGGCGTGGTAGGCGCGAGCCTCCTCTCCGTGGGCCTGATGCTGACCACGACCCTCGCCGCGCCGGGCTGGAAGGTGGATCCCGCCACCAACGCGCCGATTGCCGACCTCTTCCCCGGCACGCTCCGGCTCCTCACCCCGTTCCTCAACATCACCGGCGGCCTTGCCCTCGCATTCGGCGCGATCTTCTCGGCCTACGTCTTCATGCCGAAGCGGCGCATCCTCGACTACTCGCTGGACCCGAACCAGCCCGGCGACCAGTTCCTGTTCAACCTGGCGATCTCGCCGGTCGCCATCACCGTCAACTTCGTCGTGTCGCTGCCCGGCGCGCTCCGGGCGCTCCTGGCGGGGCGCCTGCACAGCCGCGTCCCGGCCACGATCCTCATCGCGATCGGGGCATTCCTCGCCTCCTCGGGCGACATCCTTGCGCGGTTCGGCGTCACGGACTTCTTCGTCCTGGGAAAGCTGATGGCGGTCATCTTCCTGTTCCTGGGCTTCCTCGTGAGCGTCGAGGCGTTCAGCGAGGTGCGCGTGCCGTTCACCCGGATCGTCCTCCTCCGGCGGCGGGCCGAGCCGACGACGGCCGGAGAATCGCAGCCGAGCACCTGACCGGATCGGCGGCCGCTACCCTTCGCCCGTGACCCTCCCTCGCGGGCGGCTCGGCGGCACGCTCGCCGTCGCCGTCGCCGCCTGTCTCTTCGGCACGCTTGGCCCGGCATCCCGGAGCGCGTACGACGCCGGCCTGACCCCGCTCACGTTCGCCCTGTGGCGCGCCGCCCTGGGCACGCTGGGCCTGTTGGCGATCATCGCGGCGCTTTCGATCCGCGGCCGCGATCGCCTGCACTGGAAGGCGCTCGACCGGCGCACGGTCGCGGCGCTGGGTGCAGCGGTGTTCGCCGGCATCGTGCTCAACCTGGCGATCTTCTCGGCCTTCGGGCGAATGTCGATCGCCCTCGCGCTCCTCGGCTTCTACACGTACCCGGCGCTCGTCGCGATGGGCGCAGTCGCCATCGGGGAGGAGCGGCTCAACGGGGCACGCGTTGTGGCGCTCTCCCTCGCGCTCGTCGGGATGGTGGTGGTGGTGCTGGGGGGCTCGGGCGGCGGCCCCGGCTTCGAGCTGGCCGGCTTTGGCCTGGCCCTGCTCGCGGCCGCGATGCAGGCCGTCTACGTGCTCCTGGGCCGGCGCGGCTTCCCGGCCGTCCCGACAGCGGAGGCGACGCTCGTGGTCCTGGGCGGCACGGGGGCCGGCTTCCTGCTGCTGACGCTCGCGACCGGGTCGCTGGACGTGGCGCTGCTGCCCTTCAGGTCGCCAGAGGGCCTCCCGGTCCTGATCTGGGCCGGCGTCGCCGGTGCGTCGATCCCAACGTTCCTGTTCCTGCTGGGGATCCGCTCCATTGGCCCCACCCGGGCAGCCATCATCGCGTTGATCGAGCCGGTGGCCGGCGCCACGCTGGCCGCGGTCCTCCTCGCCGAGCTCCTGGGGCCCGTGCAGGTCGCCGGCGGCGTGCTCGTGCTGGCCGGGGCCGCACTGCTCCAGCGCGGGGGCGAGGCTGCCGAGCCGCACGAAGCGACAAGCGGAACCGCCTGACGGAAGTTCCACGCTGGGCGCCGACCGGGCGGACACCCCGACCGGGCAGCGCGCTCGGCCCTCGTATACTGAGCGTGTCCGGTCCGACGAGGCGTTCTCGCTCGGGCAGCCATCGCCCGCATTCGAGTTGTCCGAGGTTCCATGCGCGTCCGCAAGGCCGTCTTCCCGGCCGCCGGCTGGGGTACCCGCTTCCTCCCTGCCACCAAGGCCCAGCCCAAGGAGATGCTCCCGCTCGTCGACAAGCCCGTCATCCAGTACGCGGTCGAAGAGGCCGTCGCCGCGGGCATCGAGCAGGTGATCATCGTCACCTCCAGCCAGAAGCGCGCGATCGAGGACCACTTCGACACCAACTACGAGCTCGAGCATCTCCTCGAGGAGCGCGGCGAGATCGAGCTGCTGCGCCAGATGCGCCACATCAGCGATCTCGCCCAGATCGCCTACGTGCGACAGAAGGAGCAACTGGGCCTTGGCCACGCCGTCCTCATGGCGAAGGAGCTGGTGGGCCACGAGCCGTTCGCGGTGATCCTCTCGGACGACGTGGTGATCGGCGAGCGGCCCTGCATCGGGCAGCTGATTCACGCCTACGGCCAGACCCACGCGTCCGTGGTGGCCGTGATGGAGGTGCCCAACGAGGAGACGTCCCGCTACGGGGTCATCGGCGGGCAGCGCGTCGACGGCGACGACGGCGACGGCGACGACGGTCGACTCTGGAAGGTCGACCAGCTCGTGGAGAAGCCGGCGCCCGGCTACTCGCCGTCCAACCTCGCGATCATCGGCCGCTACGTGCTGACGCCGAAGATCTTCGACAAGCTGGAGCAGACGACACACGGTGCCGGCGGCGAGATCCAGCTCACCGACGCGATCCAGGCGCTCATGCAAGAGCAGGCCGTCTACGGCTACGAGTTCGACGGGACCCGCTACGATGCCGGGACGACCATGGGCTGGCTGAAGGCCTCGGTCGAGCTCGCACTCGCCCGGCCGGACCTGGGCGAGGAGTTCGGCGCCTACCTGCGCGGCCTGGACTTCTAGGTCTCAGGGCCCGCGCGTCGAGGCGCGCGGCAGCGGACGAAAGGAGACGGATCGTGGCGGGTCTTGGCGACGTGCTCGGCGGACGGTATCGCCTCGTCGAACTGCTGGGCCAGGGCGGCATGGCCAGGATCTACCGCGCCACCGACAGCCAGCTTGGCCGCGACGTCGCCGTGAAGGTGCTCCACCGGGAGTTCGGCCGCGACCCGGACTTCGTGGCACGCTTCCGCCAGGAGGCCCAGGCCGCGGCCGCGCTCAGCCACCCCGGCATCGTCGGGGTCTACGACTTCGGCACGGACGACGAGGGCCCGTACCTGGTCATGGAGCTCGTCGACGGCGAGGATCTCGCCTCGGTCCTGCGTCGCAACGGGCCGCTCCCGCCGCGCCAGGCGGCCCGGCTGGTGGCCGAGGTGGCCCGCGCGCTCAACGCGGCGCATGACCGGGGGATCGTCCATCGCGACGTGAAGCCCGGGAACATCATGCTGACCGCCAGCGGGCGCGTGAAGGTGACCGACTTCGGCATCGCACGTGCCTGGGCGGACGCCGGCCTGACACTGCCCGGCACGACGCTGGGGTCCGTCCACTACTTCAGCCCGGAGCAGGCGCTCGGCGAGCCGGCGACAGCCGCCTCGGACGTCTACAGCCTGGGGATCGTCCTCTACGAGCTGCTGGCCGGCCGCCGCCCGTGGGAAGGGGACTCCGCCGCCGCGGTCGCGATGGCGCGCATCTCGGCCCCGCCGCCGCGCGTGTCCGACGTTCGACCCAGCGTCCCGCCGGCCCTCGAGGCGATCGATCGGAAGGCGCTGGCTCGCGACGCGGCGGCTCGCTTCTCGAGCGCCGGCGCGATGGCAGACGCGCTGGAGGCGTTCCTGGAGGAGGGCCGGATCGCGGCGCCGGTCGCGGCGGGTCTCGCGGGTCCCGTCGGTGCCGTGGGTGCGGCGGGCATCGGCGCCGCCGCGACGTCCGCCATGCGCGTGCCGCCACCATATGACCCGGCCGCCTACGCCGACGGGTCGGCCGGAGGCACTGCGCCCCCACGCGGTTCCCCAGCGGCGCCACCGCCAACCGATCCCGGCGAGGACGGCGGCACGAGCCCCTGGGTCTGGGTGGCCGGCGTGCTCGGGCTCCTCATCCTCGCGATCGCCGGTTTCCTCCTCTTCCGGCTCGCCTCGGCGGGCTCCGGCCCCGCGGCGACGCCCGGACCCGGCAACGTGACCCTGCCGTCGTTCATCAACCAGGCGTACCTCGATGCGAACACGACGGCCGACCAGCTGGGCATCACGCTCATCCCAAACTACGTCAAGAGCAACGTCGCCGCGGACGGCGTGGTCGTCGGGCAGGATCCGCCCGCCGGGACCAGCGTCGTGAAGGGGTCTACCGTCAACGTGGACGTCGTGAGCGGCAAGGACCTGGTTGCCGTGCCGTCCATCATGGGGTTGGCCGTGGGGGATGCGATCCGTGCCCTGACGGACGCAAAGCTCCTGCCGGGCGCCCGGACGGACGAATTCGACCCGGCGATCGCGGCCGGCTCGATCAGCGGCCAGGGGCTGCCGGTGGGCCTCTCGGTGCCCATCAACACGCCGGTCGACTACGTGGTCTCGAAGGGTCCGGAGCCGTCCCCCAGCCCGTCCCCGACACCCACGCCGGTACCGAGCCCGTCGCCCACGCCGACACCCACGCCGACACCCACGCCGACTCCAACACCCGAGGGTCCGACTCCGACTCCCACGCCGACTCCAACGCCGACTCCAACCCCTCCCAATCTGGCCGGCATCCCCACGCTTTCCGGGTGGGGCCTGATGACCCTCATGGTGCTTATAGGGGTTGCGTCGATTTATCGTCTGAGGAGAATCTGAGGAGAAAGAAGGAGAGAAGCTTAAAGCTGAAGTCAAACCCGCGCACCTGGTCGGCCGTTGCGGCCGGTGCGCGGACGGGCACCCGTGAGTTCCTTTTCTTCGCCCGCCGACAGGAAAGGCAAGGCCATCATGAAACGCAATTCCATCTCGACCGCATTGCTGGGCCTCGGGTCGGGCACCCTTGCTCTGGGGCTCATCGCCTGCGCCTCGAGCGGCCCTTCCCGCTCCGCGAAGGCGGTGGAGACGATGGAGGAGACCCACGCGGGCCTCACCAAGGTGCGCACGCAGATCGACCAGACGTTGACATCCCTGGGCGACCTGATGAACGCCAGCCCGGAGCGGCTCCGGCCGTCCTTCAGCAAGTACAGCAAGGACGTCGACAGGCTGCGAGCCGACGCCGTGCAGACGAAGAAGCGATTTAAGAGCATGAAGACGAAGAGAAACGACTACCTCGTGGCGTGGGAGAAGGAGGCGGGCCAGGTGCGCGACCCGGAGCTCCGGCAGGTCGGCGAGGCCCGTCGCTCGGACGTGAAGGCGAACCTGGATAGAGTGGTCGAGTCGCTGACGGTCGCGAACGAGACGTTCGACCCGTTCCTGAACAACCTCGGCGACGTCCAGAAGGTCCTCGGCAACGACCTCACTCCCGCGGGTCAGTTGCTCGTCGCGAACACCGCGGTCGTCCAGGGCGCCAACGACAAGGGAGCCCGGGTGGCACAGAGCATCGACGTCGCGCTCGCGGCGCTCTCGAACGTCTCGGGTCAGCTCTCCCCTCGGGCGCGATGAAGTAGCGCTCCGCCGCACGAAGGCCGGGGCCTGCGCGTCCGGCCCCCAGCGCTTCGCCAGAACGGGCCGTGCTCGGTCGACTCTCTGGTGGCGCGAACTTCCAGGGTCGTGAGCCGCTCGCGTGGCCGCCGGCGCTAGGCGGCTCCGGCTCGATCTCAACAGTCCCGAGTTCCAGGGCGTTTTTTTCAGCCTCGAGTCGGCGGAGTTGAAGCAGGTCGTCGCATCCCTGCGCCGCCTGCGCGATCTGGACTGGAGTGCGATCTATCGGCACACGGGCTTCCAGTGGGAGGCGATCAAACATCTCGAGGCACCCAACGGTGCCGGCGTCTATTCGCTCCGTCTGAGCCAGAAGGTGCGCGCGCTCGCTTTCCGGGAAGGCGATCTTCTCCGCTTCGTTTCCCTGCATCCCGATCACGACTCCGCGTATCGGCGCTGATTCGGGGACGCGCGCGCCCGAACACTGATTCCGGCTCACCGTTCGACGGCCTCGTAGAGCGTGAGCGCGTAACCGACGGGCCCGTCTTCGAAGCGGCGCCTGGCGGTGAACCCCTCCGCCTCCACGCGCGCGCGGAGCTCTCCGGAATCGTACTTGTAGGACGCCTCCGTGAAGATCGACTCCCCTTTCCGGAAGGGCACGTCAAGGCGCGCCCCGGGAATGCGCACGCGCTGGGCACGTCGGCTCACGAGGTGCATTTCGACGCGCCCTTCCCGCGCATTCCACACGGCGCGATGGGCGAAGGACGAGAGGTCGAAGTTCGCTCCCAGCTCCCGGTTCATGCGCGCGAGCAGGTTGCGGTTGAACGCCGCCGTCACGCCGAGCGGGTCGTCGTAGGCGAGGAGGAGGTCCTTCTCCGGCTTCACGAGGTCGGCCCCGAGGAGGAAACCATCCCCCGGCCGCAGGGCCGACCGCACGTCCCTCAGAAATCGCGACGCGCGCGCCGGCTCGAAATTCCCCACGTTGGACCCGAGGAAGAGGACGAGAGCGGCGCCGCGCCTCGGCCGCTCGCCCGCGATCCGCACCAGGCCCTTCTCGTAGGAACCCCGGAGCGCGGCGACGTCCGCGAAGCCCGCCTTCGCGAGGCGCGCTGTCGCCGTGGAGAGGGCTTCCGGCGAGATGTCCGCGAGCAGGACGCGGGGAGAGCCGCCCAGGCCGGCGAGGAGCAGCGCGAGCTTCTCGCCGTTTCCGGGTCCCAACTCGGCGACGAGCGCGAATCGCGCCGTGTCGCGGGACATCGCGCGCGCGGCCCGAACGAGGAGGCGCCGCTCCACGCGCGTGATGCGGTACGACGGCAGGAGACAAATCGCGTCGAAGAGGCGCGACCCCAGCTCGTCGTAGAACCAGTGGGGTGGCAGCCGGCGGGGCCTCTCGCCGAGACCCCGGCGAACGTCCGAGGCGAAGCTCACCGGCCGACCGTGCGGAACTTCGCGAAGACGTAGGGATACCGCGTTCGAAACCAGTTGCGATAGCTGCGCCTCACGAGACGCAGCGCCGTCACCGGAGAGGCCCCCTTCAGGACGGCGTGGTCGCCGTCGAAGAAATCGGTGGAATAGACGGGATAGGACGCCATGGGGCGAAATCCAGGGAAGGGCAGGAAAGCGGACTCGGTCCATTCCCAGCCGTTTCCGACGAGATCCTGCACGCCGAACGCGCTCGCGCCCGACGGGAAGGAGTCCACGGGCAGCGGGTCGAAGCGCGCGACTCCGAAGTTTCCGCGGCTCGGGTCTGGGGCGCCATCGCCCCAGGGCAGCTCGTTCTCGCCCCCGTCGGGTCGCCCGAACGCGGCGCGGTGCCACTCGGCTTCCGTCGGAAGGCTCCGGTTGCGGTAACGCGCGTACGCGGAGGCTTCCGCCTGCGTGACCCAGACGGGCCAGGCCGGGGGCAGCGGGACATCTTCGAATTGCGCACGACACCACCACCGGCCCTGCCGGCGCGTCCACGCGTGCGGATGCGCGATCGCCTCGCCGCGGACCCAGGCGAAATCCTGCCCGCGCCAGAATGAGGGCTCGCGATAGCCACCCGCGTTCACGAACTCCAGAAAGTCCGCGTTCGTGACGGGGAAAACGTCGATCGAAAAGGCGGGAACGTCGCGCACCGTCCGCGGGAATTCGTTGTCCCATCCGAATGCGGCCGCCTCGCGGTCCGCACCGAGGGTCGCCCGCCCGGCGGGGATCGCGACCGAGCGGGGAAGCGGAGGCGCTCCGCCGATCTCGGGCGGCCCGAAACCGCTCGGCCGGCGCTTCCGCTCCGCGGGCAGCTCGCGCAGCATGTAGAGAAGCGTCTCGTGATGCATGAGCTCGTGCTCGAGGACCGTGAAGACAGCCTCGTTGCGTTCGAGGAGAGGGCTGTCCGGCGCGTCGTGGGCAACGGTGGTGAGGAAGGTGAGCGCCGCCTCGAGGGCCGCGTCCGCGGCGCGCACGTAAGCAGCCACGCACTCCCGCGCGGGCCAGCCGGGCGCGCTCTTCTCCCCTGCGTTTTCCGGGTCGATTCCGCGCTCGAAGAGCCGCTCGAGGACTGGGTCCACTCCGGAGCGGCCGAGCGCATTTTTCACCAGCGTGTTCACGCCGAACGCCGCGAGATGACCCTCGTAGAAGGCGAAAGGATGACGAACCGGGATGGGCCTCTCGAGCCACGCATCCTCGGGAATCAGGCGGTCGAACAGCAGGCGCGTGAAGGCGCGTCCGTCGCGCCACGATCGGAGCCAGGGGTCTGTCGCCCTCACCACACCCGCACGCGGTCCTTCGGCGCGAGAGAGAGCGCCTGCCCTGGCCTGACGGAGAACGCGTCGTACCAGGCATCGAGGTTGCGGACGGTGTCGGCGCGGTACTCGGCCGGCGCGTGGCCGTCGGTCACGATGCGCTGGCGAAGCGCGGGCTCGCGGAACTTCGCGCGCCAGCTCTGGGCGAAGCTGATGAAGAACTGCTGGTCGCCCGAGAGACCCTGGAAGGCCGGCGCTTCCTTGCCGCCGAGCGAGAGGCGGTACGCGTCGTAGGCCGCGGCGAGCCCGGCGACGTCGGCGATGTTCTCGCTCACCGTCTGCTTGCCGTTCACCGCGAGGTCGGGGAACGGGCGATAGAGGTCGTACTGGCGGATGAGCTGGGCGGACGACGCCGCGAAGTGGGCGAAGTCGTCCTTCGTCCACCAGTTCTCGAGCCGGCCCGCGGCGTCGAACAGGGCGCCCTGGTCGTCGAAGCTGTGGCTGATCTCGTGGCCGATCACGGAGCCGATCGCGCCATAGTCCATGACGGCCGGGCGGGACGGATCGAAATAGGGAGGCTGCAGCATGGCCGCGGGGAAATTGAGCGTGTTCATCGCCGGCAGGTTGACGGCATTGACGAGCTGCGGGTTCATGACCCATTCGCCGCGGTCCACCGCCTGGCCGAGCTTCTTCAGGTTGCGCCGGTATTCGAACAGCGAGGCGCGCTCGGCGTTGCCGAGGGCATCCCCCCGCGCGACTTCGAGCGCGGAGTAGTCGCGCCATTTGTCCGGATAGCCGACGCCCACCCTCAGCGCGGCGAGCTTCGCCTTCGCTTTCGCCTTGGTCTCGGGGGCCATCCAGTCGAGCCGGTCGATCCGGAGCGCGAAAGCGGCCACCTCGTTGCGCACCATCTCCTCGGCTCGCGCCTTCTCCGACGGCGGAAAATATTTCTCCACGTACAGCTTGCCGACCGCCTCGCCGAGCGCGGCGTCCGTGGCGTTCACGCCCCGTTTCCAGCGGTCGCGGAGCTTCGGCGTACCCGACAGGACCTTCCCGTAGAAGGCGAACTGCTCGTCGACGAACGCCCGGGGGAGAAGGGAAGAAGCGCGCTCGACGGCGTGGAACGCGAGATAGTCTTTCCAGGTATCGAGCGGCTGGCTTTGCGCGAGCGCACTGATACCCGTCACCGCACCCGGCTGCCAAACGACGAAGTCGTCCTGCTTCTCGAGGCCGG
>Ga0209880_1000488_pt1 | contig 10752 bp, 15 predicted proteins | sample PersoiDNA2013191_FD_185803 | JGI IMG/M metagenome (GOLD analysis project Ga0209880, IMG submission 185803) | Permafrost soil microbial communities from the Arctic, to analyse light accelerated degradation of dissolved organic matter (DOM) -... | ecosystem: Environmental > Terrestrial > Soil >... | reverse complement strand
CGCCCTGTCTATGGACATGTGCAGCAAGCGGCTCGTCGAATCCCAGGATGCGCTGCTCACCGCGTATGGGCTGCCGGACAAGGTGCCTCACGTCGACCCGGCCCGCGTGCTGGCGGCGATCCCACGAGACAAGAAGGCGCGGCGCGGCAGGGTCGCATGGGTCATGCCCCGCCGGCTCGGTCACGCCGAGATTGGCCACGAGATTCCCTCCGCACTCGTGCGGCGGGTCGTGACGCGAGCACTCGGATGAAGCGGATCGTCATCGTCAACGGACCAAACCTGAACCTGCTCGGGAAGCGGGAGCCGCACGTTTACGGCACGCGTTCATTGGCCGACCTGGTCAAGACCGTGCGCGCCAAAGCGCGCCAGCTGGGCGTGACCGTGAGCGTTTTCCAGAGCAATGACGAGGGCGCGATCATCGATTTCCTGCAGAAGGAAGCCCCTGGGGCGCTCGGGATCGTGATCAACCCCGGAGCTCTTTCTCACTACTCGCTGGCGCTTTTCGATTGCCTCCAGGCGCTGGAGATCCCAACCGTCGAGGTCCACATCTCGAACATCCACGCGCGCGAAGAGTTCCGGTCGAAGAGCGTGACCGCCCGCGCTGCGCGAGGCGTGATCACGGGGCTGGGCTTTGCGGGTTATGGGTTGGCGATGCAGTATCTGGCTGAGCTGTGACAAACGGATCCCACAGCTCAGCCGGGGCTGAGCTGTGATCTCAACGAGCGATTTTCGCAACGGGACCATGTTCGAGATGGACGGCCAGCTGCTCCAGGTCGTCAGCGTCGAGCACATCAAGCTGGCTCGGGCAGGCGCCGTCATCAAGGCGAAGCTGCGCAACCTCCTGACCGGTTCGATCTTCGAGCACAGCTTCCGCAGCGGCGACAAGTACAAGACGGTCCGGATCGACAAAAGCGAGGCGACATACCTCTACGCAGACGGCGCACACCATTACTTCATGGACACGCAGACGTACGACCAGGTGCCGGTCGATGAAGAGCTCCTCGAATCCGTGCTCCCGCTCCTGAAGGAGGGAAGCGTGGCCCACCTTCTGCGGTACCAGGACAAGCTGATCGGCGTCGAGCTGCCGATCAACGTGGAGCTGAAGGTGCTTTCGACCGATCCGGGATTCAAGGGCGACACGGTTTCGGGTGGGACCAAGCCCGCGAAGCTCGAGACCGGGGCAACGATCCAGGTTCCCCTCTTCATCCAGCCCGGTGACTTGATCCGAGTGGACACCCGAACTCAGTCCTACATGGAAAGGGCGTAGCGACGGTCCTAGGCGGTAGCATGCCCCTGATGGCTCAGAACGGCTCGCTGGGGGCGGTCCGCGTGGCCAACGAGGTGATCGCCAGCATCGCGGCACTTGCCGCGTGTGAGGTCGAGGGCGTCGAAGGCATGGACGAGACGGCCGCGCGACATTTTGGCGACTGGGTTCGCCGCCAGTCCGCGCACCGTGGCGTCCGCGTGCACATCGAGTCCGATCGCTCAATCCACCTCGAGGTCTTCATCACGGTGGAGTCGGAGGCAAAGCTGGCCGAGGTTGCCGGCTCTGTCCAGACCAATGTCGTCGAAGCAACCGAGCGCATGCTCGGCCTGGAAGTGGGGGAGGTCAACGTCTTCGTTTCCAGCGTCGCCTTCGCCCACTAGGACCGTTGCTTGGGTAAGCGACACCAGGCCAGGGAGCTGGCGCTCAAGACCCTGTTCCAGCTCGAAGGCGCGGAAGACGACCCCGAAGAGGTCTTGCGCTACCACGCTTTCGAGGGTGCCGCGACGCCGGACGTAGCGAATTTCGCACTGCAGCTCGTCAACGGGGTGCTCGCCAACCGAGAGAAGCTCGACTCGATTCTCAGCGAGGCGTCCGACCACTGGAAGCTCGAGCAGATGGCAAAGGTCGACCGGGTCATCCTTCGGATCGCGGTTTACGAGATCGCCATCGACCGCCACGTTCCGACCAAGGCCGCGATCAACGAGTCAATCGAGCTCGCGAAGACATTCTCTGGCGAGGAGGCAGGCCGCTTCGTGAACGGCATCCTGGGCCGGGTCGCCGCGACCGCGACGCCAGGAGGTGAGCCTGGAGATGCCCACCGGCCGGCCCTCCGGTCCCAACTCCCTTAGGACGTGGGCACAGCACGCCCAGTCGAGACCGCGCGCTTCGAGGAATTGCTCACCACCCTCGAGAAGACCATCGCCGAGCTGGCGGGCGGCACAGCCCCTCTCGAGGAGCTGGTCGCCGCGCACCAACGGGCCGTCCGTCTTCTCGCCGAGGCGACCTCCCGTCTCGACGAGCTGAAAGCTCGCGCTGACCAGACCGCCCGATCGTTAAACAGCCCCCTGGACTCCGAGGTTTCGCCGTCAGTTCGTGGGACCCCCGGGTAGGGCGTGAAGTTTCTTCTCGCCCCGGTGTTGGCCTGGGCGATCGCCCAGGCGGCCAAGGTGATCCTCACCTCGGTGCGACAGCGAAGGCTGAACCTGCGCGTCCTGGCGGAGACCGGTGGAATGCCAAGCAGTCATGCCGCAATCGTGATGGGCATGACCACGGCGGTCGGTAAATATGCCGGCGTCTCTTCCGCTGCATTCGCAATCGCCCTTATCTTCTCGTTCGTGGTTATGTACGACGCGGCAGGGCTGCGCCGGGCCGCCGGACGGCAGGCTGAGGTCCTGAACCGCCTGGTTGAGGACCTTGTGCACATGCGAGGAATGCAGGAACAGAGGCTTCGCGAGCTGCTTGGCCACACACCGGTCGAGGTGGTGGTCGGCGCCATGCTCGGCGTCGGCGTCGGGCTGATCCTCTGAAGGCGATGACACGTCTTGATGTGATGGTGGCGAGAAGCGGCCTGGCCGAGTCGCGGGAGCGGGCGCAGGCGCTGATCATCGCGGGCAAGGTTCGGGTTGCGGGGGAAACAGTGCGGCGGCCAGACCGCTCCATCAGCGACGGCGCCGCCATCTCCGTCGAGCCGGACCCGGATTTTGCCAGCCGCGGCGCATTGAAGCTGGGCCCCGCGCTCGATGGCTTCGAGGTTGATCCGCGAGGCCGAATTTGCGCGGATATCGGTGCCTCGACAGGAGGGTTCACGGACGTGCTGCTCCGGCGCGGCGCTGCGAAGGTGTTCGCGATCGACGTCGGCCGCGGCCTAATCCACTGGCGCTTGCGCCAGGACCCCCGGGTCGTTGTGATCGAGCGAGTTAACGCTCGCGATCTCACGGCCTTCCCAGAACCCGTGAGCCTCATCGTGGTCGACGTGTCGTTCATCAGCCTGGAGAAGGTGCTGCCGGCGCTGCGCCGAGCCGCGCCGGGCGCGGAGGTGGTGGCGCTGTTCAAGCCGCAGTTCGAGGTCGGCCGGACGGTGGTGGGGAAGGGGGGCATCGTGCGCGACCCGGTCGCGATCGAGGCGGCCCTGCGGCGATTCAGAGCATGGTGCCCCCCGAATGGCTACGAAGTTGCGGGCGAGGCGCCATCTGCGGTGACCGGGGCGGGAGGCAACCAGGAATTCTTCCTCCGTCTGGTATGCAGACGCGATCCGTGAGTCGCATCAAGCCCGCGCCCGCGGGTGACATCTGCATCCTTCTTGGACCGCGCGCCGAGCAGTCCGTGGTCGAACGCGCCGTCGCTGTTTTGAAGCAGCGCGGCGTCGATGCCTGGGTAGCCCAGCGCGATGACCCGGTGAGCTCGATCATCGCCCGTCTCAAGGGTGCGGCCCTGGTCGTGACGCTTGGCGGTGACGGCACGTTTCTCGCCGGCGCTCGCGTCGCCGCGCCGCGAGGCATTCCTCTGCTGGGTGTCAACCTCGGCCGGCTCGGCTTCCTAACCGAGGTGGAATCGGACCAGCTCGAGGAGGGTCTGACACGGTTCCTCGACGGCGCCTACCGGATCGAAGAGCGGACCATCCTGCAGGTGACGCTCAGCCGCGGCGGGCGGGCCGTTACGCGGTCGATCGGCCTGAACGAGGTCGTGGTCGATCACTCGGGCGAGGCACGCATGCTGCGAGTCGAGATCGACGTCGGCGGCCAGGCGGTCGGGGTCATCGATGCCGACGGCGTGATGGTCGCGACAGCGACCGGTTCCACGGCTTACGCGCTCGCCAGCGGTGGACCGATCCTGGTCCCGACGCTTCGCGATCTGGTCCTGGTCCCTATGAACCCATTCGCCCTCACCGTACGCCCGATCGTTTTTCCCCCTGGCCAGGACATCACCCTGTCGGTCCTGCGCGGGCCGGGCGAGATGCGGATCGACGGCGGCCGTCGCGGACGGGCAATCGCGACCGGAGACACGGTCCGCTGCGGGTCCCATCCCCGCCGCCTCAAGGTGGTTCGATTCGGCCCTCCTGAGGAGTTCTACCGGCGGTTGGGCGACAAGCTTGGGTGGGGCCGGCCGCTGGTACCTATGAAGTAGTGCTGAAAGAGCTGCGAGTCCGTGATCTGGCGCTGGTCACGGACTGTCGGGTCCGCTTCGGGTCCGGCCTCAACCTGCTCACCGGCGAGACCGGCAGCGGCAAGTCGCTCATCGTCGACGCATTGAGCCTGACGCTGGGTGCGAGGGGCGGCGCCGACCAGGTCCGCCATGGAGCCGAGCGGGCCACGGTGGAGGGCGCGTTCGAATCCGGCGGGGCGGCGCTGGTGCTGCAGCGTGAGCTGGGCAAGCGCAGCAGTGCTCGAATCGATGGCCGGCCTGCGAATCCCGGCCAGCTGCGCGAGCTCGGTCGCAACCTCGTCGCCTTGCACGGTCAGCACGAGCACCACGCGCTGCTTGACAGCGACACGCAGACGGAGCTGCTCGACGGGTACGCCGGAGCGCTCGAGATCCGCGCCGCGGTGACCGTGAGTCACGGGACGTGGATCGATGCCGGCAACAGGGTTCGCGATCTCGAGCAGCTTCGTTCGCGCGGGCAGCGCGAACAGGAGTACATGCGCTTTCAGCTGGAAGAGCTCCGCTCAGCCGATCCGCGACCGGGCGAAGACGAGGAGCTTTCGGCCGAGCGCGCAGCAGCCAGGCATGCGGCTCGGCTCGCGCAGCTCGGACAGCTGGCGATCGACGCGCTGCACGAGGATGGCGTGGCGCGGGCGGCCGCGGCGATCCGCTCTGCGGCCGAGCTCGACCCACGGCTCGGCCAGCATGCATCGCGACTGGAGACGCTTGCGGAGGAGTCGTCGGACGCGGCTGCGGAACTCAGGCGTTACGGCGACGTGCTGGACTCCGATCCGCGGCGGCTGGAGGCGGTCGAATCTCGCCTGTCGGCGCTCGACGGGATCAAGCGAAAATACGGCGGCACGCTGGAGACTGCGCTAGAGGAGCAGCGGCGCCTCGAGCTTCAGATCGATGCGACCAAGGACCTCGAGGGGGCGGTCGCAGCCGCGTTGGCGGAACGCGCTGCGTCTCGCGCTGACCTCGAGGCGGCCGCCGGGCGCCTGACCAAGGCGCGCCAAGCGGCCGCTCGACGCATGCAGGAGTCTGTTGCCCACGAACTGGCCGGCCTGCGCCTGGAGGACGCGCGCTTCGAGATCGCGCTGCGGCCAGCAGCCGAGCTCGGTCCCTCCGGTGCCGAAGGCGCGGAGATGATGTTCTCTGCCAACCCCGGAGAGCCCCTGCAGCCGCTCGCACGTGTCGCTTCGGGCGGCGAGCTCGCTCGCGTGATGCTGGCCATCAAGACCGTCGGCGCCGATGCTGACAAGCTTCCGACGCTGGTGTTCGACGAGGTCGATGCCGGGATCGGCGGCGAAGCGGCACTGCAGGTCGGCCTGCGTCTCAAGGCCCTCGGCGCGCGACACCAGGTGCTGGTGGTCACGCACCTCGCGCAGATTGCGGCCTTCGCCGACCACCACCTGCTCGTGGAGAAGTCTCCCGGTCCTGACGGGCGCAATGTGGTGTCAGTTCGAGAGCTGACTTCGAATGATGAGCGCGCGCGCGAGCTTGCCCGGATGATGAGCGGCGGCGTCACACCGAAAGCGGTCGCGCGAGCCCACGAGCTCCTGGACGAGGCTCGACGCTAGGTGCCAAGACTCTTCAGTGGTCCGGATGATCGCCGGCTAAAGCGCGCGTTGTGCATCGTCCCGCACCCTGACGACATCGAGTTCTACTGCGCCGGGGCTGTCCTGTTGATGACCCGTCGTGGCGTGGTCGTCGACTTCGTCCTCGCGACCTCAGGCGACAAAGGCGCGCGCGACACGAGCAAGTCCCGCGCGAAGGTAGCGCGCATTCGCGAGCGTGAGCAGGAGCAGGCGGCAGACGTGCTGGGCGTGAAACGTGTCGCCTTTCTCCGACACCCAGATGCCGAGCTGGTCGAGAGCCTCGAGCTGCGGGAGGAGTTCGTGCGCGAGATCCGTGTCTCGAAGCCGGACGTTCTCCTGACATTCGACCCCAACGTCCCTTACCGCTTTCATCCCGACCACCGCGTTGTGGGGCGTGTGGCGCTAGACGCTGCGTGGCCCAGCGCGCGTGATGCGCTCACGTTCCCCAAGGCCGGCCCTCCACACGAAACCGCCGAGGCATGGTGCTTCGGCGGCCTTCAACCCTCGCTCGAGATCGGCGTGGCAGAGGTGCTCGGCAAGAAGATCGAGGCGCGCCTCGCACATTCGAGCCAGACGCCAAATCCGGCCGGGCTCATGCGCCGCTGGCGCGCCATGGCCCGCGTCGAGAAGTTCCACCAAGTCAACCTAAGGTAGCCTTACCGCTCGTGGACGTTGGTCCAAGACTCGACGTCAAGACGCCGGTGTTCGAAGGGCCGCTCGAGCTTCTCTTGGCACTGGTGGAACGCGAGGAGCTCGATATCTTCCAGGTGTCGCTCGCCAAGGTGACCGACGCGTACCTGGCAGAGATCGCCGTTCGTGAGGTCGCGGACCCACACGAGATGGCCGAGTTCTTGTGGGTGGCGGCGCGCCTGCTGCTGATCAAGTCGATCCGCCTGCTGCCGGGCGAACCACCCACCGAAGAAGAGACCGACCTGCTCGGATGGGAGGAGGAGGTTCGCCAGCGCCTCGAGGAGTACCGCGCTTACAAGGAGATGGCAGGCGAGCTCATGGAGCGAGCGCAGAAGGATTCCTACGCGTTTTCGCCTCCGGCGCGCCCGATCGAGGCCGGCGGCCAGGAGGAGCCACTTGAGGTTGAGCTGCTTCTCGTCGCATTCAACAGCGTTCTCGCTCGCATCCCTCCACGACCCCTGGTCGTCACCGGCCGCACCTGGACGCTCCAGGAAAAACTCGACGTGATCATCGACAGGCTGCAGCGCGGCCCGATCGAGCTCGTGGAGCTCATCCTGGAATCCGAGGATCGTCTCGAAGCTGTCGTGACCTTCGTCGCGGTCCTCGAGCTGCTGCGACGGTCACTTGTGAGCGTCCGCCAGAAAGAGCGCTTCGGTCCGATCCATGTCGAGGCGAGGGAGCCCGCCCATGAGTGACGTTTCGGCCGCCCTCGAGGCGATTCTCTTCAGCTCCAACCGCCCGCTGAAGCTGCGCGAGCTGCAGCAGGCGACCGATTCGGATCGCACCGCCGTCGAGCAAGCACTCGACACGCTTCGCCAGGCGCTCGACGGGCGCGGCGTGATGCTGATGCGACATCACGACGAGATTCACCTCGCAACCCGGCCGGAGTACGCGTCGGCAGTGCGGCGTGCCCTCCGCCCAGAGGTCTCGGGCAAGCTCTCGCCTGCTGCATACGAAACGCTCGCCATCGTGGCCTACCAGCAGCCGGTCCCGCGCTCGCGAATCGAAGCGGTTCGCGGCGTCAACTGCGACAGCGTGCTCACCAACCTCGAGCTGCGTGACCTGATCACCGAAGTCGGGCGCGGCGCTGGACCGGGCCGGCCGAAGCTGTACGGCACCACGATGAGATTTCTCCAGGTGTTGGGTCTCGAGTCACTCGATCACCTGCCCTCGCCCCAACTCGACACAGATCAGTCAGGTGCAGCATCGAGCGCACGGCCGCTAACCAAGAACGTCTGAATCGCTTCCTGGCACGATCCGGCGTGGCCAGCCGCCGTGCCGCCGACGAGCTCATCGCGTCGGGAGCGGTCCGCGTCAACGGCAAGCCCCCGCCGCCGACCGGGCTTCTGATCGACCCAGAACACGACCGCGTCACCGTTAACGGCCAAGCAGTCAAGCCTGTCACGCGACATCGGTACATCGTCTTGAACAAGCCGCTGGGCGTGATCACGACCGCGAAAGACGAATCGTCGAGAACCACCGTGCTGGACGTGGTCGGGGACGAAGGTCGCGGCGGGCATCGGCTGTTCCCGGTCGGCCGTCTGGACGCTGACACCACGGGCATGCTTCTACTCACAGACGATGGCGACCTCGCGTATCGCCTCACCCATCCGGGCTACAAGGTGAGCAAGGAGTACATCGCCCTGGTCGCCGGCAATCCCAGCGCGGCTGACCTGGAGACCCTGCGCAAGGGCGTTCAGCTCGATGACGGAGTGACTGCTCCTGCTGAGGTCGACGTGCTTCGAATCACGCCGGGCAGCCGCGATTCCGGGATCGCCGAGGTCCGGATCGTGATCCGCGAAGGCCGGCACCGTCAGGTGCGCCGCATGCTGCACGGCATAGGCCACAAAGTTCAATCCCTGCGGCGTATAGGCTTCGGCCCCTTGAAGCTCGGACGCCTGAAGGAGGGCGGCTGGCGCGTGCTGGGCGAGGCGGAGATCGCGGCGCTTCGTCGTGCGGTCGAAGAGAAAGCTGCGAGATGATCGTTGCAATCGATGGCGGTGTCGCCTCCGGCAAATCGGCCGTCGGTCGCCGTGTCGCCGAGGCGCTTGGTCTTCCCTTCGTGGACAGCGGACTCATGTACCGGGCAATCACGAGGATCGCCGCCGAGCTTGGCCTTGATCCGCACGATTCTGAGGCGATCACGCGGCTGGCCCAGTCAACCGACGTGAAGGTCGATGGTGAGCGCGTATGGGCGAATGGCGTCGAGCTGACCCAGGGAATTTACGACGCCGACTACGCCGATGCGCTGCCGTTGATCTCGGCCATCCCAGGCGTGCGACAGGCCCTTGTTGAACAGCAGAGGCGGATGGGGGGCACGGGAGTCGTGATGGCCGGGCGCGACATCGGCACGGTCGTGTTTCCGGACGCCGACCACAAGTTCTTCCCGGTCGCGAGCCTCGAGGAGAAGGTCCGGCGCCGCGCCGCGCAGTACGAGCGGCGAGGCGAGCGGGTGGATGAGGACGCCATGCGCAAGGAGGTCGAAGAGCGCGATCGAGTCGACACTCAGCGGATGGTTGCTCCGCTGAGGCCCGCTCCGGACGCCGTCGTGATCGACACCGACCGGCTCGACATCGAGCAGGTGGTCGCGCTCATCCTGAAGCACATCGCCACGTGAGACCTCTGGTCGGTCGGCGAGAGATTCGGTGTCCAGGCGGGCCAGATGCTAGGCGCCGCCGAGCATCGCAGCGACGCGTATTCGACATACTCAGAGCGCGAAGCACAGGCGGCAACAACGCAGATGGCCTGCCTGGGCGCCGAAGATCCGTCGGCCGTGCCGGAGGGCTCACGTAAGTGATCTACGCGTTTCTGCGCGCGCTGATGCGTGCAATGACCACGACTTACTTGCTCGGACTGTTCCAGGTCATCGGGGCCGCGAACATACCGCGCACCGGAGCGCTGATCATCTGCCCCAACCATTCGGCGACGCTCGACCCGCCGATGGTGCCGGCGTTCGTTCCACGCAACGACACCTGGAACATGGCCAAGTCCGAATATTTCCGAACCCGACTCCTACGTTTCATCTATCGCAGCTACCACTCATTTCCAGTTGTGCGCCATACCGCCGACCGGGCGGCTCTGCGGCGGGCCTTCGATCTCCTCAAGGCCGGTCAGGTCCTGATCATCTATCCCGAGGGGACGCGCGTCGAGTCCGGCGTGCTCGCTTCGCCAGAGCCTGGCGCGGGGTTCATCGCGCAGAAGTCAGGTGCTCCAGTCCTGCCGGTTGCACTGACAGGTACTCGTGACTGCCTGCCGAAGGGCGCGCGCTGGCCGCGGCGGACCAGGGTCACGATCACATTCGGCAAGCCGTTCGTAGTCCTTCCGAGACGCGCCGACGGATCGCGCGTGACCCACGAGGAGGCTTCGGACGCGATCATGGTCGCCATCGCCGAGCTCCTCCCACCCGATCAGCGCGGGGTGTTCACCGACCTGGACTCGTACCGAAAGAAACTGGCGGGAGTGACACGGCCGGCATGATCGCCAGCGTGGCCAGGGAGGCCGGGTTCAACCCGGCCTCGACTTTGTCCAATTGCCACCCAGACGTGGCTTGGAGTAACCCTTTAGAAAAATCCCATCCGTATACCGGAATGGGAGCAGTGACTGCGGCGAAGCCGCACTCGCGATGAGGGAAAACCATCCGGGTTTTCCCCTCATATTTACCCGATTGCGGGTCGGGCCCAGTCGTCCTCGGTGAGGCTGCCGAGCGCGGGGTTGAAGCAGGCGTCGAACGCTTCCTTCAGGCTCTGCGGAGTCAGGCGCGGCGGCTCCTGCCGGTAGTTGGCGAGATCGACAAGCCGCGCGATCAAAGCGCGCGGGTGGGAACCACGCAGAGGCTTCTTTCCGTAGAGGTTGTTGAGCAGGTATCCGATCGCCTTCTCGTCGAACGTAACGCCCTGTCGGTCGCACTCGTACCGGAGGATGCGGCCGAAGGCCTCGGGTGACGGGTTGCCGATGCCGATCTTGTACGCCATGCGGCGAAGGAAGGCCTCGTCGACGAGCTCTGTGGGGGAGAGGTTGGTCGAGAAGACGACCTGGCAGAGGAAGGGCAGCTCGATCTTG
>Ga0209880_1000487_pt1 | contig 10755 bp, 13 predicted proteins | sample PersoiDNA2013191_FD_185803 | JGI IMG/M metagenome (GOLD analysis project Ga0209880, IMG submission 185803) | Permafrost soil microbial communities from the Arctic, to analyse light accelerated degradation of dissolved organic matter (DOM) -... | ecosystem: Environmental > Terrestrial > Soil >... | reverse complement strand
TAGAAGAAGAGCGCCACGGGCCGGTAGAGCACGTGCGCGAGCTTCATGAACGGGGCGAGCAGGACCAGCTCCATCGCCACCGCCACGTGGAAGAGGAAGACCCAGTACCCCCACCCGGGCGCCCCGGGCAGGTAGAGCGCGACCTCGAGCGCGAACCCGGTGACGCCGGTGATCCAGAGGAGCGCGAGGAGCGTCCAGTCGGCCGGGGTCGAGTGGGCCATCGACCGGTTGGCGCGCCGGAACCGGTCCAGGATGAGCACGCTGGTGCCGTAGACGAGCATCAGCCCGGCGATCGTGCCCAGCAGCCGGACCGGGTACCAGATGGGGACCGGCGTGCCGGTCGCCTTGATCCCCAGGAGCGCCAGGCCGTAGTCGAGGATCGTGGCCCCAAGGAGCCCCAGGAAGCCCCACATCGTGACCGCGTGGAGGAGCCACCGGCGGCGGTAGAGGGGGACCGCTGCCTTGTCCGCATCGCCGACCGTCTGGTCCGCATCGCAGTCCGCGCGGTATCGCCGCTGGCCCAGCGACTCCAGCCCGATCGCTTCCCAGAGCGCTCCCAGGGATCGACCGACCGCCGCCCGGCTGCCGACCACCGTGCGCCAGCCCACGCCCTCGGCCCGGCCGACCTGCCGGGCCATCGTCACGATGCCGGCGAGGCCGGCCAGCGCGACGATCACCATCACGACGATGCCCGTGGTGTGGATGAGGTCTTCGGGCACGAAGCCGAAGAGATCCAGCGACCCGGTGGCCTGGCCTCCGTGGCCCGCCGCCAGGAAGATGGCGAAGAAGGCCGCCAGGAAGACGGCGATGGCGGTGCCCAGGACCGGCCGCGTGTACATCGTCCGGGCAAGCCCGGTCCGGTCGTAGCTGCCGATCGCGAACCGCCGGGCCGCGGCCATGAACTCACTGGGCTCAGCCTGCGTGGGGCAGGTCTCGGAGCACTCGCCGCAGGCGTAACACGTCCACAGCTCCTTGCTCGACAACAGCTTGTCGCGCAGGCCCACCTGGGCGTACCGGATCATTCGCCGTGGGAACGTGGCGTCCTCGGTGACCAGCGGGCAGCTCGCGGTGCACGTGCCGCAGCTGAAGCAGGCGGAGACATCGGCTGCGCCGAACTTCTGGAGCTCTCCGTAGAGCCCGACATCCACCTGCGCGGTCATGCCCGCTCCTCTGCCTGGTATCGGAAATAGCCATCTTCGGCGGGCCCCTTGACCTCGCGCAGCCAGCCGTAGCGGCGCATCCCCATCACCCAGAACAGCACTTCGTGGGTCGGATGCCCGATCGCCGACGCGATCTCGGGAACGGTACGCGGCCCATCCTGGAGTGCCTCCAGGATGCGTCCGCGCATGACGGGCTCCTCCCGGACGATCTCGCGGACTTCCCTGCTCTGCGTGCTCATGCGACCGACACCTCCAGCAGGCTGTCGATCTGGTCCCGGATCTGGGCGTCCGTGTATCCGCGCAGGTCGATCGCGTCTTCGGGGCACATCGGAACGCACCCGCCGCACCCCTTGCAGCCGGTCTCGCTGATGACGGCAACCTCCCGGCCGTCCAGGCTGGTCATCGCGATCGCCCCGTACGGGCATGCATCCAGGCACTTCCCGCAGGCCGTGCACGCGTCCGTGTTCACCGTCGCGACCAATGGATCGAGCTCGGCGAAGCCCTTGCGCAGGATGGCCGCGCTCTGGGTGACCGCCGCCAGGCCGGAGGCGACGCTCTCGGCTGAGGACTTCGGTCCCTGGCAGGCACCGGCGATCAGGACCCCACCGACCACGGTCTCGACCGGCCGCAGCTTGGGATGAATCTCGTTGAAGAAGCCGTCCGAGCCCAGGGGAAGCTTGAGGACGCCCACCAGCTCCTCGTTCTTCCGGGGAACCATGCCGGTCACCAGGACGACGAGATCTGCGGGGATCGCCAGCTCCTCGCCACCGGTGAGGAGGTCGCGAACGGTGACCACCAGCCGGCCGTCCTCGCCCCGCGCGACCGCGGGCGGCGTGTCGTCGGGGAACCGCAGGTAGACCGAGCCCAGCTCGCGCGACCGCGTGTAGATCGTCTCGTACTTCCCGTACGTGCGCATGTCCCGGTACAGGTGGAACTGGCGGGCCGTGGCGTCCAGCCCGGCTGCGCGGACGGACGCGTGGACCGCGGCCGTGCAACAGAAGCGTGAGCAGTACTCGTTGGCGCCCTCGACGTCGGATGCCTGGCGGCTGCCCACGCAGTAGACGTAGACAACGCTCCGGACCAGCTTCCCGTCGTGGACGAGGGGTCCGGTGGAATGATCGAGCAGGTCCGTGAACTCCGGCAGCGTCAGGACGCCGTCGATGCCGTAGCCGAACTCGCCGGCCTCCGGCTGGTAGGAGTCGAAGCCCGTGGCGACGATGATCGAGCCGACCCGAACGGAGATGGACCCCGCACCCGGTCCGCCGACGCGAACTTCGACATCGTAGTTGCCGAAGCTCCCGGACTTCCCGACGACATCGGCACCCGTGAGCACGGTGATGGCCGGGCGCTTCTTGATCTCCGCCACCAAGCCGGCGATGAGGGCGTGGCCGTCCTTGCCATATGGGTACAGCTCGCCGAAGCGGCCGACCCATCCGCCCAGCGTCAGCTCGCGCTCGACCACGACCACCTGGAGGCCGATGTCGGCGAGCCCGACGGCCGCCCGGAGGCCCGCGATTCCGCCGCCGATGATCAGGGTCTTCGGCGTGGTCTCCACGACGATCGGCTCGAGGGGTTCCGTCAGGCGCGTTCGGGCAATCCCGGCCTGGACCAGGCCGATTGCCTTGGCGGTCGCGCCCTCGTGATCGTCACGATGGATCCAGGAGCACTGCTCCCGGATGTTGACCTGCGTGTACTCGTACGGGTTGAGGCCGGCCCGCGTCGCCACGGCGCGGAACGTGTACGTGTGGAGCTTTGGGGAGCACGAGGCCACGACCAGGCCGTCCAGCTGGTTCTTCTGGATGTCCTCGATCATGTCCTGCTGCGAGGCATCCGAGCAGGCGAACATGGCGGTCCGCGCCACGGCGACGTCGCCGTCGCCCTGGACGAATTCGACGACCTTCGCCACGTCCACGTAGTCGGAGATGTTGCCGCCGCAATGGCAGACATAGACCCCGATCCGCCGAGCGCCGGGTGAGGCGCCTTCGAGCTCAGGCTGGCTCATGCCGGCACCCCCACCTTCTCGAGGCGGGCGCGCTCGAGGTGGGCCGCCACCTGGGCCGCGGTCGATCCCGCATGCAGGATCGAGTCGACGATGTCCTTGGCGCCGGAGGCGGCGCCGGCCACGAAGACCCCGGGGATGCTGGTCGCTCCCGGATCCAGGTCCTCGTTCGGCTCCGCGACGTAACGGAACTCGTCCACGGCCAGCTCACCGGCCGGGAAGAGCCCCTGCGCATCGCTGTTGGGCTGCACGCCGACCGCCAGCACGACCAGGTCGTACTCGGCCTCGACGAGCTTCCCGCCGTTCTCGATGTCCTCGTAGCGCAGGACCAGGTCGCCGTCGTCCTTCTCGGTGATCTTCGCCACCCTGCCCTTCACGTAGGTGGCGCCCATGGACTTGGCCTGCTCGTAGAACTCGTCGTAGCGCTTGCCGGCAGCCCGGATGTCCATGTAGTGGACCGTCACGTCGGCCAGCGGGAGGGCGCCCATGAGCAGCTGGTTCTGCTTGATCGAGTACATGCAGCAGAACCGCGAGCAGAGCGGGTTGTCCACCGTCTCGTCGCGGGAGCCCGTGCACAGGACGTAGGCGATCCGCTCGGGCACCTTTCCGTCGCCGGGCCGGAGGATCGTGTTGAAGGGCCGCGTCGGCGCGAGAAGGCGGTCCATCTGCATGCCGGTGATGACGTTCTTGTAGGTCCCGAAGCCGTACTGGGGCTTGAGGTCGGCCGCGAACAGCTTGAACCCGGTGGCGACCACCACGGCGCCGACCTCCACCTCCAGCTTCTCGTCACGCGCATGGAGGTCGATGCACCCGTCGACCGGGCAGGCGGCGACGCACTCCCCGCACTCGCTGCAGACCGCGCAGTCCAGGCAGCGGGCCGCACCGTCATGTGCCTCGGCCTGGGTCATCGGCGGCTCGATCTCGTCGAAGTCGCGGGGCGCGATGTCGTACGCGAACGGCGTGGTCGCCGCGGGGCGAAGCGTGTAGGTTCGCTGGCGTGCCAGGACCTGCTCCTTGTTCACGACGGGCAGCCGGTCGTCGAACCCGGCCATCTCGCCGCCCTGCAGCCAGCGATCGATCATGAACGCCGCCCGCCGGCCCTCGCCGACGGCCCGCGTGATGTCCGTGGGGCCCGTCACGACGTCGCCCGCGGCAAAGATTTCCGGGACGTCCGTCTGGAGCGTCTTCGGGTCCGCCCGAAGGGTGCCGTTCGCATTGGCCGAGACCCGGGACGTGAACGCGCGGGTGTCCGGGGCCATGCCGATCGCCACGATCAGGACCTCGCAGTCCATCACGAACTCACTGCCGGGGATGGGTTCCGGACGCCGCCGGCCGGAGGCATCGGGCGCCCCGAGGGCCATCCGTGTCGCGCGGAGGCCGCGAACGTCTCCGTGCTCGTCGCCGGGCACCTCGGATGGGGCGATCAGGAAGGCGAGCTGGACTCCCTCGCGCTCGGCGTCCTCCACCTCGGCACGGTGGGCCGGCATCTCCTCGCGCCCGCGCCGGTACGCGACGGTCACGCTGGCTGCTCCAAGACGGCGCGCGGTCCGCGCGGCATCCATGGCCACGTTGCCGCCGCCGACCACGACGACGCGCCTCCCCTCGAGCTCCGCCGCGTGCGCAAGGCGGACGTCCCGCAGGAACTCGACGCCACCCACGACGCCATGGCGATCCTCGCCCGGAATGCCGAGGCTCGTGGAGCGCGGCGTCCCCGTGGCCAGGAGGATCGCGTCGTAGCCGTTGCCCCGCAGCACGTCGAGATCCTCGACCGGGGAGCTCGTGGCGATCTCGACGCCGATATCGGTGACGTTCTTGATGTCCCTGGCGACCACCTCCGCCGGCAGGCGGTAGGCGGGGATCGCGAGGCGCAGGAAGCCGCCGGGCTCGGGTGCCGCCTCGAAGATCTTCACCCCGTACCCCTGGCGCGCCAGCTGCCAGGCCGCTGTCAGGCCCGTCGGCCCGGAGCCGACGATCGCGACCTTCCGCCCGTTCGGCGGGGCCACCGTGACGCCGGGCCCGTCGAACGTCGCGTGATGGACGTCGTCGACGAACCGCTTGAGCCGCCGGATGGGAAGCGTTCCCTCCAGCTCGCCGCGCGTGCAATCCGTCTCGCAGGGCGCGTAGCACGCGCGGCCCAGGGTCCCGGCGAGCGGCGTCGCCTCGAGCACGAGCTGGAAGGCCTTCTCGTATTCGCCGCTGCGGATGAGCGCCACGTAGCCGTGGGCCTGGATCCCGGCGGGGCAGGCATAGGAGCACGGCGAGCTGCCACCGCGGTCGATGACCGCCTTCTTGGGCACGGCCTGCGGAAACGCGATGTACGCGGCACGACGCGCAACCAGGTCGGCGTTGAATTGGTCCGGCACCGCCACGATGCAGGCCGTCTCGCACTTCTGGCAACCGGTGCAGGCCGCCTCGTCCACGAAACGCGCCTTCCGCGTGATCCGGGCGCGGAAGTGGCCGTCGCCGTCGCGCTGGATCCCGTCGACCTCGCTGTAGGTGAAGGTCGTGATGTTCGGGTGGTGGATCGTGGACGCCATCTTCGGCGTCGAGATGCAGCTCGCGCAGTCGAGGGTTGGGAAGACCTTGCTGAGCAGGATCATCTTCCCGCCCACGCTTGCCTCACGTTCCACCAGGAGGACCTTGAACCCCATGTCGCCGAGCTTCAGGGCGGATTCCATCCCCCCGATGCCGCTGCCGACGACGAGCACGTCGTAGTCCATGGCTCAGCGCACTCCCGACGGCCCGAGGGCGACGAGCGCCTGGGCGAACTGCGTCACCTGCCTGGTGAACGGCTCGGCACAGACCGAGCAGATGGCTGCCATCTTCAGCCGCTGGGGCGACTGGCCGGCCTCCTTGAGGAGCACCTGCGCCTGGGCCATGATCCGCGACGCGCGCTCGGCGCAGTCCGGCAGGTAGGCGCACTCATCGCCATCCGAGGCGACGAAGACGCCGTCGAAGCCCCGCTCGATCGCGTGAGCGATCCAGGCGGGCTTGATGCCGCTGGTGCACGGCATCCCCATGACCATCACGCCCGGGGAGTAGTGCATGTGCGAGCTTCCGGCGAGGTCGATGCCCGGGTCCGAGATGTTGTTCGTCGAGAAGACGAGGATCCGGGGGACGAAGGCCGGCGCCTCCACCTGGGCTTCTCCGGCGACGGACGCGGTCATGGGACGGCGGCTCCTGGCTCCGATCGGCCCGGCGGCTGCGCCTCTCGGCGCCCCACCGGGCCATCCTTCGTTGGGCTACTTCTGGCGACGCACGAGGACGCGCTCGTACCCGTCGGCGACGAGCACGCCGAGGAACGCATGGCCGACCTTTGCGGACCATGCCCCGATGTCGCTCTTGGTGACGGGGTCGCTCGACCAGATCTCGATGATGGCTCCGACCGGCACCGTGCCCATGCCCTTCTTCGCCTCGAGGAGGGGGCCCGGACAGGCGGCGCCGCGGGCGTCGACGACCTTGTCGGCAGTGATGGCTTCGAGCTCGGACTCGGTGATGGTGGCAGGCATGGTTCCGTTCTCCCTAGTAGACGAGGCTGTTGGTCGCGGAGGTGATCTCGGCGACGAATCGACCGGCGGCCACGATTTCGGTGCCTTCGATGAGGTCCGCGGCGGTGATCCCGCGGCTGTTCATGCACGGTGCGCAGACGAGCAGGGACCCGCCGAGCTCCCGGAAGTCCCGCAGGAGCTTTGCGAAGGGCGGGAAGCCGGGCGCCTGGATGCCGTCTGCCACGCCCACGCGGACCAGCTCCACGCCGTCGGCCTGGAAGCCCAGGACCACCTCGATGTCTGAGGCGAGGGCGGCACAGCCCATGACGAACGGGATGGTGGCGTGCTCGGGATGATCCGGACCGTGCAGGACCATGAAGACCAGCTTCTGCGTGTCTGCCATGCGGTTCTCCTTTTCGTCGCGCTCGCCGCGAGCGATCAGATGAAGAGGATCTGGCTGCCCTCGGAAGCCACCAGGAACGAGGCGATCCCGCCGGCGCTGTCGACGATCGGGTCGAGCTCGGTCGGATCGAGGCCCAGCGTGTCGAGCGAGCCGGAGCAGGCGCGGATGGTCATCTCGCCGATCTCCTTCGCCTGGCGGAACGTCTCCAGCCAGGGAAGGGCGCCAACCTTCTCCACGGGCTCGGTCGGTCGGGGGCGTGCGGCGTCGTAGGCCAGGCCGTGGTTGGTGGCGATGCGATCCGCCCGGAACGCATCGAGCGCCCAGAACATGAGGAGCACGTTGACGGGCCGGTCCATCGCGGCGGCGCCGGCCGCGAGCGTGGCGGCCGCCATGAGCTTGTCGTCGGTGCCGGAGAAGAGCACGAGAGAGAGGGAATCGCTCACGAGTGATGTACCTCGGTGGCAGGGAGGGCATGGAGGGCCGGCTCGTGGGCCGCGGCGGCCAGGTCACCCAGCCTGGAGAGCCGCCGCACGAGGACGGCCCGCATGAGCTCGCAGGCAGCGAGGATCTGCGGATCGGCCAGGCGATAGCTGACGGTTCGCCCGTCGCGGATCGCCTCCACGAGGCCGACGGATCGCATCGCCGAAAGGTGCTGGGAGGCCGCGGCCTGGTTCAGGCCGAGCTCGCGGGCGATCTCGTTGACTTCGGACGGCTGGGCGCCAAGCAGATGCAGGATCCGCAGGCGATGCGCGCTGGCCAGCGACCGAAGCATCGAGGCCTGGAGCTCATCGATGTCATGCGTGGCGCTTTGACGCTCCATCGCGCTCCGTTGGCCTCCACGTGTCGAGCCGGTCGGGGCAGTGCCGGGGCAGTGCCGGACAAGTGCCGTTGCCGTATATGCGCTGTGGGCGAATATATGTGCCAGGCCTATATACGCGCTGGGCCAATAGTCATCTGATGACAGGCCACCCGGACCGTTGCGGCGCCGCCTCGCCCAACCCCTCCGCTGCTGGCGCGCTCGACGGCACGTGTCCGCCTACCTCGACGGCGAGCTCGACCGAGCCACGCGAGTGGCCGTCGAAACGCACCTCGAGGCCTGCCCCACGTGCCCGCCCCTGTACGCGAGCCTCGTCGGCGTGAGGACGACCCTCGGTGGCATGCGCGACCCCGATACTGTCGTCGAGGAGGCGATGGCCGTGCGAATACGCGAGCACCTGGACGACCAGGTCGGTCGGCGGGCCCAGCAGTGAGCGACCTCGAGCAGCGGTCCGGTCCCAGCCGACGTGCGGTCTGGGACGAGCGCCACGCAGCGCGAGACCCGATCGAGTCGTTCGAACCCGATCCGACCCTGGTCGACGAGATCGGATCGCTGCGGCCCGGGCGCGCGCTGGACCTGGGGGCCGGCGACGGGCGGAATGCCATCTGGCTGGCGAGCCAGGGTTGGCATGTCACGGCGGTTGATTTCTCCCAGGTGGCGCTCGATCGTGGGCGCGCGCTCGCCACGGCCCGCGGCGTTCGAGTGGAATGGCAGCTTGCCGATCTCCTGGAGTGGACGCCCGGCGCCAGCCGATTCGACCTCGTGACGCTGTTCTTCATCCATCTCCCGCCCGACGAGCGACGCGACGTGTACGCGCGGGCTGCCGCGGCTGTCGCGCCCGGCGGGACGCTGCTGATCGTCGGGCACGATCGAACGAACCTGGCGGATGGCGTCGGCGGCCCCCAGGACCCCACCGTGTTGTTCACGCCGGGCGAGGTCGCGGCGGACCTGGCCGGCTTCCGGGTCGACCAAGCCGAGGTCGTGCGACGACGTGCCCCGGACGGACGCGGACCGATCGACGCGATCGTTCGCGCGGTCAGGGTCGCCGGCTGAAGGCCGGGGCGACCCCTTCCTGGGGGCTGCGGGTGATCGCCTCGACACTCGCCGGCCGCCAGGCTGGGGACGCCTTCGTCGGGGTGTGGGGCCCACGTGCCTTCCGCGCCGCCCGCGCTGACGCGTCAGGGGACGACGGCGATCGTGCCGAGCATCCCGGCCTCGTAGTGACCCGTCGCGTGGCAGGCGAAAGCGTAGGGGCCCGGCCCGTCGAAGGTGTAGGTGAGGGAGCGCGTCTCCATCATCCCGATGTCGGCGATCTCCGGGGTGCCGGGCTTGTCGGCGGCAACATCGGCCGCCGGTCCGACCATGAACTCATGGATGATCGGGCTCATCGACGTCACCTCAAAGGTGACCGTCTCGCCCTGCTTCACGATCACGGCGTCGGGCACGAAGCGGAGCCGCGGCGTGGCGACGATCTGGACGACCCGCGGAGATGCGGCGGTGCCGGGGACGAAGCCGGGCGAGCCGGGACCCGGAAGCGTGCCGCTCAACGGCCCGCGCCCGATCATCGAGCCCGGCCCGATGGGGTTCGCCACGCCCGGACCAACGGGCCGAGCCGAGCCGGCAGCGGCTCCGATCACGAGGATGACCAACCCGGCCACAACGAGGCCGAGGCCGAGCCACAGCGGTGCCCGGCCGGTCACCGGTCCGGGCCGAGGACCTTCCTGGCCTGCTCGAACTCCTGCTCGGTGATCTCGCCACGTGCGAATCGTTGGCGGAGGATCTCATTCGGCGTCGGGCGCGATGAATCGCCGGTCGGCGACGGTCCGTCCCGCGAGACCCTCGTGACCGCCCAGACGACGAGGACGATGACCCCGATCATCAGCAGGAGGCCGCCGAGCATCCAGAACCCGCCGCCGCCTGCCCAGCCATAGCCCATCATCGATCCTTCTCCTTGGACCGGAAGCATTCAACGCGCCGGGCCACCCGTCCCCATGCTACCTCGCCTTCGGCGAGGCGTCGGTCAGGCGTGGCCCGGAGAGACCCATCCCCTTGTAGGCCGCAGCATCAAGGATGGCGCCCGCGGGTCCGGGGATCAGACCAAGCAGGCTCCGCCGCGCGCGCGGAGCCGGAAGCGCCAGGCGAGCGTGCCCGCCAGGAGCACGAGCGAGGCCGCTCCGATGAGCGGCTGGAGGGGCGCGAAGACAATGAAGCGCCGATCAAGCCGCAGGGCAGCGAGGCAGCCCGTCACGTGCGGTTCAGCTGGACGAGCTGGCGCCCGCTGGCGGTCCAGGCGGTCATGCCACCATCGAGGTTGTCGATGTTCGTGTAACCGAGGTCGATCAGGGTCTGGGCAGCGATCGCGCTCTCGTTTCCGCTCCTGCAGTAGACGGTGATCTTCGCGCTCTTGTCCCTGGGGAGCTCAGCGGCTCGAGCGGCCAGCTGGTTGTACGGAATGTAGAGGTCCGTCCCGGCGATCTCACCCATGTAGGGCGTCTTGACGTTCAGGAGCGTGAAGTCCTTGGCGGGAAGCGTCGAGGCAAGCGTGTCCGGCGTGATGTTCGTCCAGCGGCCGCCGTTCGCCTGGACCACGGTCCCCTCGGAGCGGCCCGAGGCCGGGGTGCCGGTGCCGGGGTGGCTGGAGAGGAGGGCCCATCCGGCGATGACAGCGATGAGCGCGACCGCGAGCCCTGACCCCAGCAGCACCCACCGACGCGTCGACGCCGACCCCGCCGGACGGCCGCCCGCCGTGCCCGGCCGCGCGGCCGAGCCGGCCTTCCGCGGCGTGTTCGCGGTCGCCCGGCTGCTGTTGCGCTTGCTGGACATCGTGATGGTCTCCTTCGACAGGATAGGCGTCGGTTCGGCCGTTCAGCCCGCCGCCGTCGCGGCCA
>Ga0209880_1000486_pt1 | contig 10766 bp, 10 predicted proteins | sample PersoiDNA2013191_FD_185803 | JGI IMG/M metagenome (GOLD analysis project Ga0209880, IMG submission 185803) | Permafrost soil microbial communities from the Arctic, to analyse light accelerated degradation of dissolved organic matter (DOM) -... | ecosystem: Environmental > Terrestrial > Soil >... | reverse complement strand
AGTAGCTGGACTCGTTAGTGTTGCGGGAAGAATGTCAGCTTTGACAGTGAAATACACCTTGCTGTTCGCTACTTTCAGGGAAGCAGTTTGGTTGTTCATCACGGTTAGCTTGGGGCTGGACAGCACCTTGACATTGCCAAACTGTTCCAGCAGTTGTACCGATGCTTTGATGTCACCAAACTTGGAGGTGGGATTGATATAGCTGACAGCCAATGCGCCAGTGGTCGCGGCTATACCAACCGTGCCGGTTTGACTTAACGCAAAGCCTTTTGCGCCGAGCAGTGCGCGCGACCAATCTATGCCTTGCTGGTATTGATCACTGAGCTGCACTTCGACGATGGTCGCTTCGATCAGCACCTGACGTTTTGCCGTTGCCATTACCTTGTCGATAAACTCCTGAACTTTTTCATGTTGACGGCTGGTGGCTCGAACAATGAGCACGCCGGTTTCATTATTTCCAAAAACATTGACTGCGCGTTCATATACCCCCTTCTTGACTGCCACTTCGCCTTGGCCTTGAATGTCCTGATTCCCGCTCCCTGCGACTGAACTGCCAGTGCGGGAGCTACTATTTACTTGCCCACCTTTGGCGGCTTGGTTGATATCTATTCCGTTGTTTTTAGTTGGCGAGGCGAGAGAAGTGGAACCAGAAGCTGCTCCAGTTCCTCTCGCTTGAATTTGTTGCTGAGTTTGTAAATCAACTTGTTCTTGCTGATGCAACTTGTCTTCGTCGAGGATTATATCCTTAACGTTTTGAATCAAACTTTCCATCAGGGAGTTTTTTGTTTCACTGGTGACTATGGTTGAGGATGTATTTCCTCCTGTAGCACCAGTGCTTCCAGCAGCTCCACCGTTAATAATCTGACCGGATGTAGAGTTGATGCTCTTTGCTAAACGGGATATGTTGATGAAATCAATTTTATATGTTTTTAAAAACGGCTTGTCGGGCATCACGGTCAGGGTGCCGTTGTCCAATTCGTAGCGCATATCCACTTGCCTGGAGATGCGCGTCAGGATTTGCGGCAGCGTCTGGTTGATGGCGTTGATCGTTACCGTTCCCTGAATGCCGGATTGGATGTCGAGGTTGATTTTCGCATCGCGCGCCAAGGCGAATAAAATTTCTTGTGCCGGCACATTGGTAACCACCACGCTGTAGGTGGCGACTTTGTCGGCTGGTTTGGGCGGCGGCAGTATGACGCTTTCCTTGATCGATTGCGGGATGTTGTTTGCGGTCTCGGGCTGTATGTCTTGCCGCTGTATGTGCTGGCCCGAAGGCCGAATCGGTTTTGTGCCGCAGCCGGCAAGCATCATCCCGATTACACAGAGATAAAATATGTTGCGTGAACGCATGCTTCCCCCTTGCTTTATTTGGCTTGTAGCCTAACAGCTTTGCTGATATTGCTCAACACACTATCTTTCCCGGCTCGTTCTCAGAATATGTAGGTGGATGTGGCGAATGCTTGCTGGTAACGAGCGGGCAGATCCTTGATCGCGTTGTGTGCCGCATCGACCGACGGGTATGCGCCGTAGAGTACGCGCATTCCGCTTTTGTTGCCGAACTTGGCGGGAAGCAGATAAATTTCGTGGAGAACGCCGAGTTTGTCAGCTCGCATCAAAAAACCTTCGGTACGCTCCGGGTTGATCTCTTCGTTGTAGAACAGTTGGATGCTGGCGACGGTTTTTTTCTGCTCGAGCAATTGTTTTCCCGCTGCCAGGCGTTTTTCAAACAATTTTGTTTTGCTTGCCGCTGGTTTGTTGCTCGCAACCGGCACAGGCGGCTGGGTTGTCACAGCCGTGTTGACTGCCGGTGGCGCTTGGCTCAAAACGGGTTTGGGTGTCGGGTTGGCGGTGTAAGCAGGAGAGACCGCCGTCTGAGTTGCCTTTTCAGCAGATGCCGGTGCAAGAACATTGTTTGGTTGCGCTGTGATTGGCTGCGCCTCCGGTGCGTGAACGGCAGGTGCTGTTGCCGGGGTTGGTTTGTCCTGGGTTTGCCGAAGTGGAGTTTGCGGTTTATCCAGAATCCACCAGGCTGACAAGCCGATTAAAAGCAGTGCGGCAGTTGCGCTTCCCAGCAGCAGATTTTTATCGGGCAATTTGCGGGCGGAGCCGAGCTCGCTGTCGCGCATCGCCGCTTGTACATGACGCGCCTCGATGTCGTGGGTGTCTTCCACGAAAGCGGCCAACAGTGATTTATCCGCGAGGATATTGACGCGGCGCATCAGCCCGTTGGACGCGCCGGCGATGAGTTTGATCGCATGCGGCGAAAAAATGTTAGGGCCGTGGTAGCCGGCCGCACGCATCCGGAACATCAGGTAGCTTTCCAGGATGTTGCGCGACAAAGGCTGCATGTGGAAATGATGCACGATGCGATCCTTGAGTTGGCGCATATTCGGCTGGTCCAGCTTGGCGTTCAATTCAGGCTGCCCGAACAGGACGATTTGCAGCAGTTTGGCATTGCCGACTTGCAGGTTGTACAGCAGGCGCAATTCTTCCAGTGTGTCAGGCGGCATGGCGTGGGCCTCGTCCACAAGCACGACGATACGCTTGCCTTCACGCGCTTTCTCTTCGAGCTTGTTCTGGATATTCTGCATGATGATGCCGACACGCTCGCCTTCGATGTTCAGACCGAGCCCGTCGGCAATCGCGTACAACATCTCTTCGCGCGACAAGCTTGGGTTGGCCAGATAGATGGTCTCGATGTGCTTGGGTAGTTTTTCCAGCAACATCCGGCACAACATGGTTTTGCCGCTGCCGACTTCGCCGCTTACCTTGATGATGCCCTCGACTTCAGAGATGGAGTAGATCAGCGCGTCAAGAATTTCACCGCGATTGGCACCGGAAAAAAAGAATACCGTGACGGGCGTGATCCTGAATGGCGGCTCGGTGAGCCCGAAATGCTCTAAATACATGAATGTATCCTATTCCTTGAGCTTTTCATGCACACCCATACGACTGTGCAGTGTGGTGCGGTTGATGCCGAGCAGTCTGGCGGCTTCACTGATGTTGCCTGCGGCCAGTTCCAGTGCGGCGGCGATATAATGACCTTCCTGATCGCGCAGGTGCTGATCAAGGCTGAAGTCTCCTTGTTGCAGTTGTTGCTTTGTCGACTCCGAGGAGGTGGCATCTTGCGAGTGAACGGACATTTCCAACGGGTCGAATTCGTCTTGCAGATGCAACACATCGACTTTTTGACCGGGATATTTTGTGCTTAGCCGGATGACGATGTTGCGTAATTCGCGGGTGTTGCCGGGAAAGCTGTATTGTTCCCAACGCTGCAATGCCTCAGGGCTTAACTCAAATGGTATTAACTTGATTTGCTGGGCGTAAAAGGCGCGGAAATGGTTCAGCAGAACCAGCTTGTCCTGGCCCAGTTCACGCAACGGCGGAACGGTGATCGAGAATACATTCAGGCGGTGGTAAAGGTCGCCGCGAAACGTGCCGATCCGGACGGCGTCGCGCAGGTTGCGGTTAGTTGCAGCGATGATGCGAGCGCTGCTTTTGCGCGTTGTTGTTTCTCCGACTCGCTGATATTCACCGTTTTCCAGCACACGCAATAACTTGGTTTGAAGTTCAAGCGGCAACTCGCCGATCTCATCAAGAAACAGCGTGCCGTCAGATGCGTCTTCAAAAAAACCGGACTGCGCGCCGGTCGCGCCGGTGAATGCACCTTTGCTGTATCCGAACAGGGTGGGCTCGATCAGTGTCGGTGAGATTGCGGCGCAGTTGAGAACTTTGAATGACGCATCAGGGCGGTTTCCCAGTTTTTGTATCGCGGCGGCAACCAGTTCTTTGCCGCAACCCGATTCCCCCTCGATGAGCACCGGAAAAGGTATCGCGGCATACATCACGATCTGGTTGCGCAAAGCTTGTGTCGCCAGGCTGTGGCCGACGATGCCGAGGGATTGTTTGTCCTGTTCTTCATCGCGGTGCTCTCTGTCCTGAACTTTCAGCGCGTCGTCCAGATACTTTTTGATTTTCTCGGGCGCACAGGGTTTGGCAATGAAATCTACCGCCCCCAACGAGCGTGCATGACGTGCGTTGCTTTGCTCATCTTGCCCGGACAAGACGAAAATCTTGATCTTCGGCGAATGCGCCAGTAATTCGGCGATAAGTTGAAAACCTTCGTCCGGACGGTGAGGGACGGGCGGAAGCCCCAAATCGATCAGCGCCAGTTGCGGGGAACTGGGCAATTTACGCAGCAAGGCAATCGCAGCAACGCGTGTTTCGGCCTGATGGATCTCGAAGTCATTGCTGAATGCGACCGCCAGTCCTTCGCGAATCAGCGGGTCGTCATCAACAATCATCAGGCTGGGTAGTATCGAAGGAGAGTTCAATTTTTGCCCATCGCGATAGGTATTGGGTGCGGAGCATAACGGCAAGTTGGCGGAAGCTCAATAGGGGAAATTGCACAGATATTCATATTGAGGTCAATTAGTTGGGGATTATTGATTGGGTGGTTTAGAATGCACGGTCTTGATTTTCTGGGTTTCAATTTTGTCTTTGTCCGCTTTGGTCGAAATTCGCGACCTCAATTTTGCCTACGATAGGCGTCCGGTCCTGGAGGGCATCAACATGAATTTTCCGAAAGGAAAGTTGATTGCTATCATGGGCTTGAGCGGCTGTGGCAAGACTACACTGCTGCGCCATATCGGCGGTGCACTCAGGCCGACCAAGGGTTACGTCAAGGTGGATGGCCAAGTCATCCATGAGCTGGACCAGGATGGCTTGTACCGGATGCGCCGCAAGATGGGCATGCTGTTTCAGTTCGGCGCATTGTTCACTGACATGACGGTGTTTGACAACGTGGCGTTTCAGATGCGCGAACATACCGACCTGCCGGAAGAGATCATTCACGACCTGGTCCTGATGAAACTGCATGCAGTGGGTTTGCGCAGCACGTATAATCTGATGCCTTCCGAATTGTCCGGCGGCATGGCGCGGCGTGTGGCATTGGCACGCGCTGTGGCGCTCGATCCGATGCTGATCATGTATGACGAGCCGTTTGCCGGGCTGGATCCGATTTCATTGACCGTGGTGGGTGATTTGATCCGGCGCTTGAATGACGCGCTGGGTGCGACCTCGATAGTGGTCACCCATGATGTGCAGGAGTCCTTGAAGATCGTGGACTATGTCTACTTCATGGCGAACGGGGTGATCGTGGCGGAAGGAACACCCGATGAGATTCGGGCATCGGACCGGGATTTCGTGCATCAGTTCGTGCATGGCGAAATGGACGGACCGGTGCCATTCCATTACCCCGGCGGTGACTACCGCCAGGATTTGAATTTGTGAGAATGACAATGCCAGCAGCCAAGACATTCAAAGTGATCGGCCATCGCACCATCAATGCGGTATGGCGCATCGGTATGGCGGTGCGATTCTTTTTTCTTACCCTGATGTATTCGGGAAGCAGTTTTCGCCGCTTCCACCTGACCGTAAAAGAATTGTTTTCCACCGGCGTGATGTCGCTGATCATCATCATCGTGGCGGGGCTGTTTGTCGGCATGGTGCTGGGATTGCAGGGCTATGAAACGCTCAAGCGCTACGGCTCCGAATCGGCGTTGGGCAGCATGGTGGCGTTGAGCCTGGTGCGCGAACTGGGGCCGGTGGTGGCCGCGCTGTTGTTCGCCAGCCGCGCCGGTTCGGCGATGACGGCGGAGATCGGGTTGATGAAGGCGACCGAGCAGATCTCGGCGATGGAGATGATGGCGGTGAATCCGATCGCGCGCATCGTCGCGCCGCGCTTCTGGGCCGGCGTGATCTCCATGCCGTTGCTGGCCGCGATGTTCAGCGCAGTGGGGGTATTTGGCGGCTACTTGGTGGGTGTAGTGCAGATCGGTGTGGACGAAGGTTCATTCTGGTCGCAAATGCAGGCGGCAGTGGATTTTCGCGATGACATATTGAACGGCGTGATCAAGAGTTTCGTGTTTGGCACGGCGGTGACGGTCATCGCCCTGTTCGAAGGCTATGATGCCCCGCCGACTGCAGAAGGGGTGTCCGGTGCAACTACTCGAACGGTGGTGACATCGTCGTTGGTAATCTTGATGTTGGATTTCGTATTGACTGCAATCATGTTTAGAGGGAATTGAGTTATGGAACGCACGACATTGGATTTGTGGGTGGGCATATTTGTTGTGGGGGGCATCGCCGCACTGGTGATGCTGGCGATGAAAGTCGGGAACCTGGGTACGTACAACGTGTCGGAGACTTATCAGGTAAATGCTTATTTTTCCAATATCGGCGGGTTGAAGCCCAAAGCATCGATCAAGAGCGCCGGGGTGCTGGTCGGGCGCGTCACCGACATCACCCTGGATACGGAACGCTACGAAGCCAAGGTCGTGATGAGTTTGGACAAACGTTATCAATTTCCCAAGGATACGTTCGCAAATATTCTGACTTCGGGTTTGCTTGGCGAACAGTACATAGGCTTGATGCCCGGCGGCGACAGCGAGATGCTCAAAAACGGGGAGCAAATCAAAAAGACGCAGTCTGCGGTGGTGTTGGAAGACTTGATCGGCAAGTTCATCTATAACAAGACTGAAGAACCTGTTAAATAAAATGAAGGATGACATGATAGCGTTGAGAAGAATTGTTTCAGGAGTGTCGATGTGCTTTGCGGTCGGTGTGGTACACGCCGAGGTGATTGCGCCCGATGCGCTGATAAAGAACACCGTGCAGGAAGTCATTGCTATCATCAAGGTAGACAAAGACATTCAGTCGGGTGACCAGAAAAAAATCATCGCGCTGGTGGACGCCAAGGTGCTGCCGAATTTTGATTTTTCGCGCATGACACAATTGGCGGTCGGCAAATATTGGCGTACCGCGACCCCCGAGCAAAAACAGTCATTGGTCACGGAATTCCGCAATATGCTGGTACGAACTTATACCAAAGTCTTCACGGTATATCGCGATCAAACGGTTGAGGTGAAACCGTCCAAAATTGCAACCGACGACACTGAAGTGACAGTCAAGACCGTCATCAGCAAGCCCGGTTCGCAGCCGATCCTGGTGGATTACGAGATGAAAAAAGCTGACAACGGTTGGAAAGTGTATGACATATCCATAGACGGGGTCAGCATGGTGATGAGCTATCGCGGCACGTTTGCCACGCAAATCCAGGAGAGCGGAATCGATGGACTTATCAAGACGCTGTCCGTCAAGAACGTCAATGCAGCCGATGTCACGCTGCGCAAGGAGGTCGGGAAGTGACCGCTGATGATGGAGACGGGATGGTGCTGAGTGGAGGCTTGACCATGGAAACCGTCCCCGCATTGTTTGCAACCGGTTTGCAACACCTGGCCAGTGGGAATTTGCAGGTTGATTTCTCCAAGGTCGAAGCTGTGGACTCCGCTGCGGTCAGTATGTTGCTGGGTTGGGCAAGAGCCGCGCTGCAGGGTCAGCGCGATTTGCGCGTGCTCAATATCCCCGATAACCTGCTCAGCCTGGCGCGTTTGTATGGTGTAGACGACCTGTTGCCTCAGCAACGGGCTTGATCTTTTATGCTGGCGGCATGTTCAGCGCCGCACGCACATCCGCTAGTTTTTTTGTATCATGCGCAACCCTGCGTTTTAGTAGGCGCGCGTCATATTTCAAGCTTTCTTTATCAATTTAACGAACAATGGATTTAATCATGGTTACCCCGGAAAGTATTCAACTCAACATCGCGCAAGGCATGGCGACCGAGCATTTAAGCGTGGTCGGGGATGGGCAACACTTTGAAGCGGTGGTAGTCAGCGAGGAGTTTGCGGGCAAGAACCGCGTGCAACGCCACCAGTTGGTTTACCAGACCCTGGGTGACCGGATGCGCGCTGAAATTCATGCGTTGTCGATGAAAACATATACACCGCAAGAGTGGCAGAGCCAGAAGTAAGCCATGCAAAAATTAGCGATTCAGGGCGGCAATCGCCTTAACGGTGAGGTGCGCATTTCCGGCGCCAAGAACGCGGCCCTGCCCATCATGTGTGCCGGGTTGCTGACGGCAGGTGATCTGCATCTGGACAACATGCCGGATTTGCACGATGTCGCCACGATGCGCAAGCTGCTGATGCAGATGGGTGTGACGGCTGCCATCGAGTCTGGTGCGGTGACGCTGTGCGGCGCGAAGGTGGACAAGCTGGAAGCGCCCTATGATATGGTGAAAACCATGCGTGCCGCGATCCTGGTATTGGGGCCGCTGGTGGCACGTTTCGGCGAAGCGCGTGTTTCCCTGCCGGGCGGTTGCGCCATCGGTTCGCGTCCGGTGGACTTGCACATCAAAGGCTTGCAGGCGATGGGCGCGGAGATACATATCGAACATGGTTACATCCATGCCCAAGTACCACATGGTGTGGGGGCAAAACGTTTGAAAGGCGCGCGGATATTTTTTGATCTGGTCAGCGTCACCGGCACGGAAAACCTGATGATGGCCGCAGCGCTGGCGGACGGCGTGACGGTGCTGGAAAACGCGGCGCGCGAACCTGAAGTGGTGGACCTGGCGCATTGCCTGATCGCGATGGGTGCCAAAATCGAAGGGGCGGGCAGCGATACCATCAGCATCATAGGCGTGGAAAAATTGCATGGTGCGAGCCATCGCATCATGCCGGATCGCATCGAGAGCGGCACATTTCTGGTGGCTGCAGCAGCGGCGGGCGGCGATATCACGCTGATCGATGCGCGCGCCGACATCCTTGAAAACGTGCTGGAGAAGTTGCAGGAAGCCGGTGCATCCATACAAGTGGCGGGCAGCACGATCAACCTGAAAATGAATAAGCGCCCGATGGCCGTGAATGTGCGTACCTCGCCATACCCTGCATTTCCCACCGACATGCAGGCGCAATTCATGGCGATGAATACCATCGCCGAGGGCAGTGCGATGGTGGTCGAAACGATTTTCGAGAACCGTTTCATGCACGTGCAGGAGCTGCGCCGCTTAGGAGCGCAGATCGATGTCGAGGGCAATACCGCCGTCATAAAAGGCTGCGCGCAACTGGAAGGCGCAACCATCATGGCGACCGATTTGCGCGCGTCGGCGTGCCTGGTTATCGCCGGATTGGTCGCGCAGGGCGAGACTATTGTGGATCGCATCTACCATCTGGACCGTGGCTACGAACATATCGAGGCAAAACTGTCGGGGCTCGGTGCCCAGATACGCCGATTGAAATAGCCGGTTGAGATAGCAGATACGCCGCATCAAATAAACAGGGATTTTCAGATGATAACCATTGCATTGTCCAAAGGACGCATCTTTGAAGAAACCTTGCCGCTGCTGAATGCGGCTGGCATCACCGCGCTGGAAGACCCTGAGTCGTCGCGCAAACTGATCCTGCCGACCAATCGCGCCGATGTGCGTTTGATCATCGTGCGTGCCAGCGACGTGCCGACTTATGTGCAATACGGCGCCGCGGACATTGGTGTGGCGGGCAAGGACGTGCTGGATGAACACGGCGGCACCGGGCTGTATCAGCCGCTGGATCTGAATATTGCGCGCTGCCGCATGATGGTGGCGGTGCGTGATGATTTCGATTATGAATCCGCGGTGCGCCAGGGCGCGCGTCTGCGCGTGGCGACCAAATACGTGCAAACCGCGAGGGCTCACTTCGCCGCAAAAGGCGTGCATGTGGACTTGATCAAGCTTTATGGCTCGATGGAGTTGGCGCCGCTGGTAGGTCTATCGGACGCGATCGTGGATCTGGTGAGCAGCGGCAATACGCTGAAGGCAAACCACCTTAAGGCAGTTGAACACATCACCGACATTTCATCGCGGTTGGTGGTGAACCAGGCCGCCCTCAAATTAAAATACGATGTGATCCAGCCGATGCTGGATGCGTTTGCCAAAGCTATAGTTAACTAGCTCAATCAAAAAGTAGGGCTATCGTGAAATAGCGCAATCAAGAAATAGGGCCACAGCGAAATATGGCAATCTAGATTAGTGCAATCAGGAAATAAAAGAGCGATTTTAAAATGAAGATCAGACAACTTTCCAGCCGTGCAGCCGACTTCAATATAGAGTTAACCAAAATGCTGGCCTTCGAGGAAACGGCAGACGAAAAACTTGAAGCGACCGTGGCCGGCATCCTTGCCGATGTGCGCAAGCGCGGTGATGCGGCGGTGCTGGAATACACGCGCAAGTTCGACCGCCTGCCGTTGGCCAATGCCGCAGCGATGGAATTGTCGCGCGATGAATTGCACGTCGCGTTCGACGGCTTGCCCGTGGAACAGCGCAACGCGCTGGAACAAGCCGCACAGCGCGTAACCGACTATCACCGCAAGCAGGTGCAAGCTTCGTGGAGCTACACCGATGCTGACGGCACGCTGCTCGGCCAGCAGGTGACCCCGCTGGATCGCGTTGGCCTGTATGTGCCGGGCGGCAAGGCAGCTTATCCGTCCTCGGTGCTGATGAACGCGCTGCCGGCCAAGGTGGCGGGCGTAGCCGAGCTGATCATGGTCGTGCCGACCCCCGACGGCGTGAAGAATCAGTTGGTGCTTGCGGCGGCTTATCTGGCGGGTGTGGATCGCGTCTTCACTATAGGCGGCGCGCAAGCGGTGGCGGCATTGGCTTATGGCACGGCGACTATCCCGAAGGTGGACAAGGTCGTCGGTCCCGGCAACGCCTATGTGGCGGCCGCGAAACGCCGCGTGTTCGGCGTGTGCGGCATAGACATGATCGCCGGACCATCGGAAATTCTGGTGATCTGCGACGGGCAAACCGACCCCGACTGGATCGCGATGGATATGTTCTCGCAGGCCGAGCACGACGAACTGGCACAAGCCATCCTGTTATCGCCGGA
>Ga0209880_1000485_pt1 | contig 10767 bp, 13 predicted proteins | sample PersoiDNA2013191_FD_185803 | JGI IMG/M metagenome (GOLD analysis project Ga0209880, IMG submission 185803) | Permafrost soil microbial communities from the Arctic, to analyse light accelerated degradation of dissolved organic matter (DOM) -... | ecosystem: Environmental > Terrestrial > Soil >... | reverse complement strand
TGAAAATGAATTTTTTTATTGATTATAAATATACCTGCGAATAATTTGGCCATTTACATCGTTTCGCTGCTGCGGGATGTAAAATTTACCGCCTTCTTTTTATTCCATTTCATAACTCAATTCCTCTTTTACAATTCTTGCAGGAGCTGTGTAAGGATGTTCTTCTTCTTTTCCAATGCCCATAATATGCATTACTTCCCAACCCCGAACTTTTAAATAATCAGAAACCATTGAACGGTGACAGCGCCACCATACAGCCTCTGAACACATATAGGCAGTGCGTTGTTTGAATGCAATTTTTTCAAGTTCTTTTATTCCATTTTTAAAATCATTGGTTTCCATATAATCGGCATAACCACGGAAAGCAATATGCCGCCAAATGGTGTTTTTTGAATCAGGAGATACTTTTCTTCTTCCGCCAAGATTTTTTAAATGAATATATTGGATGTTGTTTTGAGGTAAGTATCCGGGAAAACTTCTCCATTTCTTTCTATTACTCCATTAGAAAGAAATTCCAGATTCACCTGGTGGCAAATACCCATTTCGGAAGGAACTAAAATAAACGTTATTAAAATTGTTCAACTACAATTTTACTTTTATCAACTCCTAATTTTTTAAGAGCTTCGCTGATACTTTCTATCATAGGATCGGGGCCGCAGATGTAAAAATACTTTGATAAATCTTTTATTTTTTCTTTAAGATAATTTTCATCTATTTTTCTATTATCGTATTGAAGCGTTTTCTCATCGGTGAGCGTATTGATAAAATTTTTACCCAACATATTTTCAAACTCATCTTTAAGGATAATATCTTTTGATGTTTTGTTGGAAAATATCAATTTATTATTACCAAGTTTTCCGTCTTTTTGCAATTGCCTGAAAATGGCGATGAATGGTGTAACCCCCGCGCCTCCTGCAATAAAAACACCTTCACCTTCATAATTAATTGCGCCAAAAACATCATGCAAAATCAATTCATCACCGGCACGCAGTTTTCCTAATTCATTGGTAACGCCATTATGATCATCATAAATTTTAATGGTAAATTCCAGATTGTCCCAATCGTTGAGACTGGTAAAAGTAAAAGGTCTTCTCTCTTCTTTCCATGCCGGAAGATTAATGACTATATCCGTAGCCTGCCCGGGTTTAAATTTATATGAATCCGGTTTGCTTAGCTTAAATCGTTTTACATTATGAGTAACATTTTCCGTTTCCAGAATTTGTACAATATGTTCTTCGTTGGGATAATCTTCCATAAAAAAAAATTAAAAAAATTACCGGCTATTTTTCAAACATCCATCCACCAAACAGGCAACGTTTCTTTGAGTAATATTCCATCAAAAAGGTTACAAAAAATTATATTGTTTTCATACCTCCGCTACTTTTGTGAATTCACAACACTGGTAGATTATTTTTCTTCAAGGTTTTTAGTAGGAATAATAAATAACGGTATAGAACTATGATGCAAAACCTTTTCCGCTACACTTCCCATTAAAATTTTATCTAACCCGCGCTGGCTGTGAGTGCCCATCACAATTATATCCACATTCATTTCTGTTGCGGTATCTAAAATGCTTTTTCCAAAATCGCCATCTTTGATAACTGTTTGAATGGTTTCATCTCCCAAATGTTGTTTTGATTTATCCAGGTATTCCTGTGCTCCTTTCTTTAATTCTTCAACAATGTCTGTTTGAAGTATATCTAAATTACTGAAACTGTCAAATCCCATTATTGGTGAATAGTTGAGTGAAGAATAGTAAGCAGCATCGGATACTACATGCAATAAAATCACCCGGGCATTCATAGACTTTGCTAATGCATAACCGGTTTCCGCAATCTTTTGTGCAGAGGGATTATAATCCAATGCAATTAGTATTTTTTTCATATTTCGCTATTTAAATTCAGTATCAATTTTTTTTACTTCAATAATGCTTTTGCTTTTGCAATTACATTTTCCAAAGAAAACCCATATTCTTTCATTACTACATCTCCGGGTGCAGATTCACCGAATTTGGTTACTCCAATTACATCTCCTTCATCGGTCACATATTTGTGCCATCCTATTGGCGAACCGGCTTCTACAGCCAATCTTTTACGAACATTTTTCGGGAAAACTTTTTGTTTGTATTCTTCGTTTTGCTTATCAAATAATTCCCAACTTGGAAAACTTACAACACGTGCATGAATAGATTCCGCTTTTAATTTTTCCTGCGCTTCCAATAAAAGATGTACTTCACTTCCTGTTCCCATCAAAATAAGTTGTGGTTCACCATCACAATCAGATAAAATATATGCTCCCTTTTCAAGTTCGGATGCTTTTGCATATTTATCCTGGTCAATTATTGGTAACTCCTGTCGCGTAAGAATTAATGCAACGGGACCACCTGAATGTTCGAGCGCCACACGCCACGCCTGCACAGTTTCATTGGCATCCGCAGGGCGAATAACCATTGCATTGGGAACAGATCTTAAACCAATCAATTGCTCAACCGGCTGATGCGTGGTTCCATCCTCACCAAGTCCAATACTGTCATGAGTATAAATAAAAATCGGGCGGATTTTCATGATCGCAGCAAGACGAATGGGTGGCCGCATATAATCTGAAAAAATAAGAAAGGTAGCGCCATAAGGAATAATGCCTTTGGTAACTGCCATACCATTTAAAACCGCTCCCATAGCGTGTTCACGAATACCAAAATGAAAATTTCTTCCACTATGATTTTCATTGGTGAACGATTCAAAATCATTTAAATTGGTATCAGTTGAAGGAGATAAATCAGCAGAACCCCCAATCAACATGGGTAATTTTGCAGCGATAGCATTCAGCGTTTTCCCGGAAGCTTTTCTTGTCGCTAATCCTTTTGCATCGGTTTTAAAAACAGGCAGATGATCTTTCCATCCTTCGGGTAATTTTCCACTTCTGAACAATTCATATTCCGCAGCTTCAGCAGGATATTTTTCTTTGTATTTTTTATACAAATCATTCCATTCATTTTCTTTTTGTATTCCTGCTTTACCTTTTTCCCGGTAAAAATTCAATACTTCATCAGCAACTACAAAACTTTGATCAGGATCAAATCCAAAATTTTCTTTTACCAACCTTACTTCATCTTTTCCTAAAGGAGAACCATGTGCCGCGGCGGTATCCACTTTATTAGGGCTGCCAAAACCAATGTGGGTACGTACTTTGATTAATGAAGGGCGATGCGTTTCTTTTTTTGCATTTTCTATTGCGTCAGCAATCGCTTCAATATCATTACCATCTGCTACCGATTGTACATGCCATCCATAACCCTGGAACCGCTCGGTTACATCTTCATTAAATGCCAGTGAAGTTTCTCCTTCAATCGTAATCTGGTTATCATCGTATAAATAAATGAGGTGCCCCAATTTAAGATGCCCTGCAAGCGAAGCCGCTTCTGAAGCCACTCCTTCCATAATATCCCCATCGCTACAGATAGCATAAATAGAATAATCAAATAATTTAAAACCCGGTTTGTTATACCGTGCAGCAATATATTGTTGCGCAATGCCCATGCCTACTCCATTTGCAAAACCCTGACCAAGCGGGCCGGTAGTTACTTCAATGCCATCTAATAAACCATATTCAGGATGGCCGGCGGTTTTACTGTGCAATTGCCTGAAGTTTTTAATATCATCCATGCTGATATCGTAACCGGTTAAATACAAATAACTGTATTGCAACATACATGCATGGCCACATGATAAAATGAAACGATCACGATTGGGCCATTCAGGATCCTTGGGATTATAATTCATAATTTTTGTCCAAAGCACATGCCCCATTGGTGCAAGCCCCATGGGCGTGCCGGGATGGCCAGAGTTGGCTTTTTGCACCGCATCTGCTGCCAGTATGCGTACGGTATTGATGCCTAATTGATCTATAGATTCCATTTTAATATATTAATCCGTTGTGTGATTGAATTAATGTGAATAGAGTAAAAAGAAGGTATTCATGAAAGCAAGTACAGCATTCTGTATTTGCTCAGAATAAAGTGCTTAAACTTATTCTAATGCACAACCTTAAAACAAATTTCGATAAGATTTATATTATTATCAAAAGTTCTTTGTTCGGCAAACAAATTTTCATTGAGTAGAAACGCCTGTGAAGTTCCATTGAAATACAAAACCCCGGTTCAAAATAAAATAAAAATGTATTCAAAAACTTACAGGATGCCACAGGATGATTAACTTACATGGTTCAGTTATCATAGCAGTTTATTTCACTTCTCAACTTCGATGCCGTATGATTAAAAGATCCGTCTTTTATGTTTTGCTAATTGCTTTTTCTTCCTCAATAATTCATGCACAAAAACTTTCTTCTAAAAAGAAAATTCTGGAACCTATGCGGCTTACCAATCAATACTTCATGGATAAATGGTCTGAATTATCCCTGTACCGAATGAATGGCTGAAAAGGAAATATAATTGATCAAATTGTGAAAATTAAATATTAAACGTGAGAACTTCACTTTGGACTTCTGCGTTTCACGATTAACTTAACACTATATTGTTCAATGAGCAGTTAAATATCTTTCTAATGATCATGCATAATAATTCTGCTAATTAATCTATGAAGCTAAAAGCAGTAAAAAAAAATTTTTATTTTACTATTGCTCATTCATAATCAAGATCGGGATCATTAACAACATTGCCGTCCTTGTCTAGGTACTCACTGCGGAATTTTCCATTATCCTTATCGCAAATTTTTAGTTTATATTTTAATCTATCATCAATCATATTCAGTCCGGTGATACTATATAAACGACCTTCATATCTTTTTTTTAATTTTTTAACCATCTCAGGAGATACATTATTTATAACAAGTGGCAGCTGCGGAGCCAGTTCGGGTCGCGATAACAAATTACACATATTCTGATCTTCAACATAGTTTTTCTTTGGACGTGGATTCATGGTAAAAGCTGCCCTGCTTTTTGTAAAAGCTTTACTGGTATCTTCTTTAATAACAACAGGTTTAGCAATTGTATCAACAGGTATTATTTTGATCGCATTATCAGGAACAGGAATAGGTTTGTTTTCAGGAGCACTGCTATTTTTAGTATTAACAGGTTTCTTTTTATCCCTGTATTGTATATGCTGAGCAACAGAAATATTACCGGCTATAATTAAAAGCAGTGTGATAGTAATTCTTATCAAACCATTAATATTAAAAAATAAATTTTTCATACTGTATAAGGATCCATTGCAAACTTAAGCAACTTCATTAGGCTCTATGATAACACTTAAAAATTTTAGCAGAATTTTATTTTATAAGTACCACTCATTTACTTTTGCTACCCATGGCGCAAAAAAAACTTTTACGTTTTAAAGAAATAAAATCATTTTCCAATGTGTTGGAATACCCGGAAAACATGCAAGGGAAATGGAATGAGTTTTTTAAAAATGATCATCCAATTGTTCTTGAATTAGCATGCGGCAAAGGAGAATATGCAATAGGGCTTGCGCAATTATATCCAAATAAAAATTTTATTGGTGTAGATATAAAAGGAAACAGGATGTGGGTTGGAGCTAAAATCGCTCTTGATAAAAAAATATCAAATGTTGCTTTTTTAAGAACTCAAATTGATAAGATAAATCAATACTTTAATGCAAATGAGGTTGAAGAAATATGGATAACCTTTCCTGACCCGCATTTGCGCAAATCAAAAGCAAAAAAAAGATTAACGCATCCAAAGTTTTTGAGATTGTATAAACAATTTCTAAAATCCAATGGGCTTATTCATCTTAAAACAGATTTACCGGATCTTTATCACTTCACTAAAACAGTGATGGACTTATACGATTTAAAAGCCATTTCTGATATTAATGATCTTTACAAAAATGAAAACATTAAAGAGGAATTAAAAATTAAAACTTATTACGAAAGTCTGGACATTGCGAAAAGCAATACAGTTTTTTATTTATGCTTTACACTTCCGGAAATAATAAATAATAATGATGAAATATTAAATGCCACTTTAAATGCGGAATTAGATTTATGAAAGCGTTAATTGAAGGAGAAGATTATTATCCTGATAAAACCGGGTTATTCGTTTTTACAGAAAAATATCTTTTGCAAAGAGGAACGTGCTGCGGCAATGCCCGTCCGAACGGTTCATCCGGGCGGGGATGCGGCATTGCCCATACAAATTATAAAAATGTACCTGAGCCTAAAAGAAGCAAACTGTTATCTTTAAGACAAGATGAAAAAGTTAAAACATACTTCACTTAAAAAATCAACAGAGAAACCAAGAAGCCTGAACAGGGAATACAGTTTTTTTGAAAATGTATACGAAGTGGTGCGGCAGATCCCCAGGGGTAGAGTAACATCGTATGGTGCAATTGCCAATTACCTTGGCACAAAACTATCTGCACGAATGGTAGGCTGGGCAATGAATGCAGCGCATTCAGCAAAACCAAAAGTACCTGCACACAGAGTAGTAAACAGAAACGGAATGCTTAGTGGCAAAGCACATTTTACCACTCCAACTTTAATGGAAGAGCTTCTTACAAAAGAAAAAATAAAAGTTGAGGAAGATACAATTACTGATTTTGAAAAATTGTTTTGGGATCCCGCGAAAGAACTGGACCTATGATTCAAAAGGATTATAATGATTGGCTAATGAAAAAGTCACATTGAATCAATTTATCAAATCAATAAACGGTGAATATCATTGGCATCATTAGCATCATCAGTAATCAGCGGTAGTAAGGGCTGATCATCAAATAAACTGCAACTCCTGTAATAGCCACATACAACCATACAGGCCATGTAATTCTTGCTAACTTTTTATGCCTTTCATATTCTCCTGTAAGAGAACGGTAGGCCGTAAATAAAATAAATGGTAAAATAATTCCTGCCAATGGAATGTGTGTTCCTAAAATAAAATAATATACAATACGTAAAGAGCCTGCCATTGTTTTTTCATCCAGACTTACGATACCGTTATGATCAATATCACCAAATTTTGTTTCGCCTGCAAACAAATGATGACAGATATAAGAGACAAGAAATAATATGGAAAGAATAATAGCAGCAACCATTATTCTTTTATGGAGCAAGTATTTTTTTCTTTTAATAGCCCATAATCCTGCCAGTAATAAAATAGTAACCGAAAAATTTATAAATGCATTTGCCTTTGCAAATAAGTGTGAGTTAAATCCAAGGTCAACATTTAATTTAACCTTTGAAAGAATGGCAATCGCTAAAAAAACAATTATTGAAACACTCCATATAAATATTTTAGCTCTTCTGTCATTTTTAATCAGTAATGGCTGAAACCCTGTGTCAATGGTACTTTGTATCGCTGTATCGTTTTTAATCATTGCATCTTGTTCTTTCATTGTATCCATGTATCAGCTTCTTCCAAACAATTCCTTTAAAAATTCTCCGAAGGTTTTTTTTCTGTCTTTCTCCAGCATCAGCAATGGTATATCTCTTACCAATTTTTGTTGCGCTGCAGAATCAAATCCATTATACCATCCTCTTACAATTTTCTCTCTATCCAACAAGAAAAAATTTTGTGTATGTATAAATCCTGTATCTACTTCGGTATCTGCAATACTTGCTTTCATTTCCTGTAAAGCAAAATCATATATCTCTTTTTTATCTCCTGTTACCAGCCACCATGAATCAGGGTTTACATTAAACTTATCAGCAAATTTTCTTAACTGCGGAACTGAATCATGCAAGGGATCAATGCTTACAGAAATAAATTGCACAATGGATGTATCATTTTTCTTAAAAGAATCCTGAAGCTTTTTCATTGATCTTGCCATACCTGGGCAGAAAGTTGGACAGCGTGTAAAAAAGAAATCTACTACAATTATTTTTCCTTTAATATCATATAAAGAAACCTGTTGCCCGAGCTGATTGGTAAAAGAAATATTTTTTACATGATGCCAGATTGTATCATAAGTTGTTTTACCATTTTTTTCATTTACAGCCACGCTATCATAAAAATATCTGGGAGGCATTTGTACAGCCCGCTCACTGTAAAACTTTACCAGCAGGTAACTTACTGCCGGCACAAACACAGCTAACAGTAAAGCAAGAATTGCTTTTTTACTCATTGTTATTTATATTATTAAACAAAAAAGCCATCACAAATGTAATGGCTAATATATTTGAAGATGCAGTTCAAATTATTGTCAATCTTTATGACCCTTTTCTTTAGCGGGAAGTTTTGGCTGAACTTTTTCTATATAGGTCCTGCTCCCTGCATCAGTATTTCTTAAATTTTTCCATGAGTTACCATCCCATAAAAAAGCAACAATAAACCAAACAAATAAAAGCAATGGAACAATTATCGTCATTATCATATTCCTTATCTCATCGCCCAAATGCATAAAAACAGAAACGATATAAAATGCTTTAGCCAGGGTGAAAATACAAATAAGCCCTTTAAACATAAGCACCAAAGTATGATTAGGATTATCGCCTTTATGAATGGTATATATCGTTAGCCCGATTCCTAATTCAAGAATTGTAAGCACCAATAATATCCAGAAAGTTTTCCATATTCTTTTTACCTGCGCATTATCATTGTGATGAAAAACTTCTGCTGTTACAACTTGTGACATCGTTATTATTTATTATTAAACAAGATAAAAACATAAAAATACAAACACCCAAACAAGATCTACAAAGTGCCAGTATAAACCTGCTTTTTCAATCATTTCATAATGACCTCTCTGCTCAAAATGTCTGAGCCTTGTTTTAACTAACATTACAGAATTTATTATTACGCCGGAAAACACATGGAAGCCATGAAAGCCTGTGATACCAAAAAAGTATCCGCCAAATGCAATAGGACCGGGTGTTGCCACTTCCTTTCCATTAAATAAAATTTCGCGACCCCATGGATTATGTGTAACAGTAGTGCCCCAATGTTGCAATGTTCCATTAACTAATACTTCGTGATCACCTGTAATTAAATGCGTCCATTCCCATGCCTGGCAACCTAAAAAAGCAAGTCCCCCAAGGATAGTAAAAATCAACCATTTCTCTACACCCTTTCTATTCATATTGTGTCCATTATGCACTGCCAACACCATTGTAACGGAACTAAGAATTAAAATAAAAGTCATCAGACTTACAAATGCCAACGGCAGATTTGCATGCCCTGTAAAAGGAAATGCATTAAATACCTGGTTGGAATTTGCCCAAACATTTTGGCTAAACCTAATTGTGCCATACGATATTAAAAAAGCGCCGAAAGTAAAAGCATCACTCATTAAAAAATACCACATCATTAGTTTTCCGTAACTAACATTAAAAGGGCTTTTACCGCCGCTCCATAATTTAGTTGTTGGTTGTGCTGTTGCTGTCGTCATTAAAGTAACTTTAAAAAGTTATTACAAAAATAAAAGTTTAAATGTTGTTTATCGTATCATCAATAAAAAAATAAATAAATAAATCCAAATAAAATCCACAAAGTGCCAGTAAGTGCTCATCATCTCCACTGGCACTGCTGAATACGTTTTTTGCCTCCTGCTAAAAGCTTTTAAAAACATTATCAGTAAAGCAATTACACCCCCAATAACGTGTACTGCATGTAATCCTACTATAGGGTATAAAAAAGAGATTGATACATTTCTTGTCAATGTAATTCCCTGCTTCCACAACTGTATAAATCCAGTTACCTGTAAGCTGACAAATACAATTCCAAGCACGAATGTTGTAACTAACATCTTCCGGTATTTTGACATTTCACCTTGACGAAAAGCACGGACAGCAAGCCAGATAGTAACACTGCTTATTACAATAGTTGCTGTTGAATACCAAAATATTACAGGGAGTTTAAACTCAAGCCAGTTCGGTTGGTTACGCTTTATTATATATGCACTGGTTAGCCCTGCAAACATCAGTGTAATGCTGCTAATTGCTATCCACAAGATAAACTTGTGAGGATGCATTTTTTTTCTTTGCTCTGTCATCACTAATTCCATAAATATTTTTATGTAGTCATCCTTAAATCTTTATTCAGCTTCATTGGCGTCGTCCCGAAGCATTGGGATACATTATTACCTTTATTCGGCAAGGCTTCGACAAACTCAGCCTGACAACTTATATCTGATGCACCTTATCAAACAACAATGATAACAACACTATCATTAAATAAAAATAAGAGCTGAACATTACTTTTTTTGCGGCAGCAACATCCATCTTTATAAATAACATCACACTTACCAACACCATCCCTAAATTACATACCAACACGATCCACATTGATGTAACACCACTTATTTTAAAGTAATATGGCAGCATACCCACCGGTATCATCAACATTGAGTATATCACTGTTTGCGCCGCAGTAAATTTTGTTGGTCCTTTTTCACTTGGCAATAATTTAAAGCCTGCTTTTGAATAATCTTTATGTGCCACCCATGCAATTGCCCAAAAATGCGGGAACTGCCAAAGAAATTGTATTCCAAATAAAACCCAGCCTCCCATACTAAATTCGTTTGTGCCTGCAACCCATCCGATTAAACAAGGAAGCGCACCTGGAAAAGCACCAACCAATACTGAGACAGAGTTTATTTTTTTTAATGGCGTATAAATAAATGCATACAAAAAAAAACTAAACAACCCGATCATTGCACTGGCAAAATTGAACCAATACCACATTATCATTACGCCGATAATTCCTGTTATGATTGCAAATACAAACGCTTCATTGGCTGTCATTCTTCCCGAAGCAACAGGACGGCTTGCGGTTCTTTTCATTAATGCATCGGTATCCTTT
>Ga0209880_1000484_pt1 | contig 10768 bp, 9 predicted proteins | sample PersoiDNA2013191_FD_185803 | JGI IMG/M metagenome (GOLD analysis project Ga0209880, IMG submission 185803) | Permafrost soil microbial communities from the Arctic, to analyse light accelerated degradation of dissolved organic matter (DOM) -... | ecosystem: Environmental > Terrestrial > Soil >... | reverse complement strand
GGTCACCAATCTGCAATACAAACAATTCATCGATACCACCAATCGCAAGTCACCCTCCCATTTCCGCAACCGCACTTATCCGGAAGGCAAGGTAGACCATCCTGTGGTTTATGTCTCATGGTACGGTGCCCATGTGCCAATGGGCCGGCAAGCGCTTGCCGACCGAAGCGGAATGGGGAAAAGCTGCGCGCGGTCCTCAAAGATTAGAATATCCGTGGGGCAATGAATGGGATCCCCAAAAACAATACCATGTCTGAAAATCCCGATGTACCCTATTCAGCAGTGGGATCCTTTCCAGGCGACAAGTCCGGCTATGGCGTTTACGATATGGCGGCCAATGTAACGGAGTTAGGTTGCGGATTGGTATGATGCCTATCCCGGCGCACCGGCGTCCGACAACAAATCTATGGCAATCTCCAGCGTGTGGTACGCGGCGAAATGACGAGTTCCGGCCACTACGATTCACTCAGCGTGGTGTTCCGTACCGCCAAGCGTAACCATTTACGGCCATACAGCGTGTTGATCGACGTGGGGTTCAGGTGCGCAAAAGACGTGAAATAATTTTAGCGGCCTGCCGTGCCGTACTTTGGCAATTCAACGACAGGCCGATTTTCCAGCACTTCGCAACAATTTCCGCCCCGACAAGCCGGTCCGTCACACGTTCCTTCCGCAAACCACACCCTTGGGCGCAAAGAAAGTATAATGCGCGCCACCCTGCGTCAAACCAATCAACGTAGCGGTCTATGTGTCACTTCCGATCTCTTCGATCACTTATTCGTCTGCCTTGATTGGTGCAGCTCTTGTGAGCTGCAGGCCGTCGCAGGAGCCCCGCTTTGTCAAATATTGAAATCACTTTCGCCAGCTTGAATCTGGCACAACCCCTGATGCGCGCGATTGCCGATGCGGGTTACACAACACCCACGCCAGTTCAGGCACAGGCGATCCCGCTGGTATTGGCCGGTGGCGATCTGCTGGCCGGAGCGCAAACCGGCACCGGCAAAACCGCAGGCTTCACGCTGCCGATCCTGCAGCTGCTCTCCGCGAAACCCGCTGCGAATCCTCGCCCCGGCCGGCCGCGCTGTCTGATTCTCGTCCCGACGCGTGAACTCGCCGCACAAGTGGAGCAATCGGTGCAGACCTATGGAAAATATCTGCCGCTGAAATCGATGGTGATGTTTGGCGGCGTGAACATCAATCCGCAGATGAAAGCATTGCGCGGGCAGTTGGATATCCTCGTGGCCACGCCCGGGCGGCTCCTCGACCACGTCGGGCAAAAAACGCTGGATCTGTCCGGCGTCGAAATCCTGGTTCTGGATGAAGCTGACCGCATGCTGGACATGGGCTTCATCCGCGACATCAAAAAGATCCTTGCGCTGCTGCCCAAACAGCGCCAGAACCTGCTGTTCTCGGCGACCTTCTCCGACGAGATCAAGACTCTTTCCGACGGACTGCTGCACAATCCCGGTTATGTCGAAGTGGCGCGCCGCAACTCCACTGTGGAACTGATAACACAAAGCGTCCATCTGGTACCGCAAAAGCTGAAGAGCCACCTGCTTTCACACCTGATCAAGCACAACGACTGGAAGCAGGTGCTGGTTTTCACCCGCACCAAACACGGTGCGAACCGGCTGACCGAAAAACTGATCGCGGACGGCATTCCCGCCGCCGCGATACACGGCAACAAGAGCCAGCCGGCGCGTACCAAAGCCTTGGCGCAATTCAAGGATGGCTCTTTGCCGGTGCTGGTTGCCACCGACATCGCCGCGCGCGGTCTGGATATCGATCAACTGCCGCATGTGGTGAATTTTGAATTGCCGAATGTGCCGGAAGATTACGTGCACCGCATCGGTCGTACCGGGCGCGCGGGCAGCAGCGGTGCTGCGATCTCACTGGTGGACAAGGAAGAATTACAGTTTCTCAGAGACATCGAACGATTGATCAAACGCGAGATTCCAGTAGTTGCGATAGACGGCTTTGTGCCGCCAACCCATATCGCCGAGGAGGCTCCGCGTCCTCCGCGCCAGGCGCACGGACAAAGACGCAATAATCCGCCACGAGCCGCAGGCAATCGCAACCAGCCTGCGCGTGAGGGTCAGGGTCAAAAGCAAAAGCCACGCAACCCGCAACAGCGCGAACAGCAACCGCGCACCGAACAGCAACCAAGAAATAGCCAGCACCCAGCCAAGGCGCGCCCGCCACAAAAGACCGCCGAGCAACAACACTTGTCCGAGGCGGCACGTCATCAAGCCATGCCGCAACCCGCCTTGTTTTCGCCCAAGCCTGGTGTGCGCCGAGGCCGCTAAATCTGGCCAAGTGTCGAAAAATTTAGCAGAGTGACATCTACGGGCTGGAAATCCGCCCAGAATCTGGGACGCAATGCGGTTATTTTCCTACTCGTTGCTTGCGTGAATATACCGTCGACTTGCCGCCTACCGTCAAGGTAAGTCTGCCGCCGGCAAGCTGATAAGGAATCGCATTCGAGCTGTGTTTTCCGCTAAGCTGTATCAGCCCGCCGTTGGAAACCGCATAGTAGTATCTTTTACCCTTGAAGTTGATGGTTCCGTTGTCCTTGAACGTGATGGTCCCTTCCGTGCTGTACCATGTGCCTCTCAGGGATCTCTCCGCTTTAGTTATCATCCCGTGAGATCGTTGTGCGGCAAAGCCGGGATCGGGCAGACCCACGAGCAAAAGCGCAACAAGCATCAAAAAACAGCGGAAGAAAAACATGGTGGCCTCACAAATTCAATAATCCTGATATACGTTAAAATTCCCAGCATCGTTTGTCAACCCGATTGATTATGACGATTCCATTCGCCACTTCCCCGGCTCCAGCCCGCTCAGAGTCCACTCGCCGATGCGATAGCGTATCAGGCGCAACGTGGGGAATCCCAAAGCCGCGGTCATGCGCCGCACTTGGCGGTTCTTGCCTTCACGGATAGTCAGCTCCAGCCAACTGGTCGGAATGATTTTGCGCGACCTGATCTGCGGGTTGCGCGGCCACAGGCCGGAAGGTTCATCTATCACACGCGCCTCGGCTGGCTGGGTGGTGAAATCAGATAGCTTCATACCACGCCGCAATTGTTCCAGAGCGGCCTCATCCGCTACACCTTCCACTTGCACCCAATACGTCTTGGGCAGCTTATGCCTGGGATCGGTGATGCGGTGTTGCAACTGTCCGTCATCGGTCAGCACCAGCAGACCCTCGCTATCTGTGTCCAGCCGCCCGGCGGGATAAAAACCTGGAAGAGGGATATAATCCGCCAATGTCGGATGCAGACCACCGCGACTGAATTGGCAGATCACGCCAAACGGCTTGTTGAATAGCAGAATGCTTCCCATCGGAATTCCTGTTTATTTTTGAAACGATATTTTACTGCTTCTGCTACCTCTGAGAGCTAAACCATGGTGCATATCCGGTTGTCTCCCAGAGCCACTACCGAATAGCGAGTCAAAGGTGATGCATGGGATTTGCCAGTTGTAGCGCGCTAAGCTCCCCCACCTTAAGTTTTATGCCCAGTGGCAAAATTCATCTTTTTATAACGAAAAATCACCCGAATTCTAAGCGGCGTAAAAACCCCGACCGGCATTTCTAGAAAATCAGGTGGTTTATTAATGAGAACGAACTAAAGAGAAAAAACATGACAAGTCATAAAATTATTTACACGATGGTTGATGAAGCACCGGCACTGGCCACTTATTCTTTGCTTCCCATCGTTCAAGCCTTCACCAAGGCAGCCGGCGTTGCCGTCGAAACAAGGGATATTTCCCTGGCGGGTCGTATCCTCGCGAATTTTCCCGAAAACCTGACCGCGATTCAGAAAATCGCTGATGATCTGACCGAATTGGGTGAGCTGACTCTCAAACCCGAGGCCAACATCATAAAACTGCCGAATATCAGCGCAACGCCCCCGCAACTGAAAGCGGCAATCAAAGAATTGCAGTCGCAAGGTTTCAACATCCCGGATTATCCTGAAGATCCTCAAAACGATGCTCAGAAAGCGATTAAAGCCCGCTACAGCAAAGTTCTCGGCAGTGCCGTCAACCCAGTACTGCGGGAAGGCAACTCAGACCGCCGAGCTGCGCTTTCAGTCAAGAAATTCGCACAAAAACATCCGCACAAGATGGGGGCATGGAGCGCCGACTCTAAGACCCATGTGGCACATATGAACGCTGCAGATTTCTATGGCAGCGAAAAGTCCGTGACCGTTTCAGAGGCCGGAAATGTGCGCATCGAGTTTGTAGGTAGTGATGGCAAAACGACAGTGCTGAAAGAAAAAATCCCGTTACAGAAAGGTGAAGTCATTGACGCTAGTGTCATGAGCCGCCGCGCCTTGCGCGCGTTCTACGAAGAACAGATGGAAGACGCCAAAAAACAGGGCGTGCTGTTGTCATTGCACCTCAAGGCCACCATGATGAAGATTTCCGATCCGATCATGTTCGGCCATGCCGTTACCGTATATTTCAAGGATGTTTTCGAGAAGCACGCGGCGGTGATCAAGGAATTGGCTGTCAACGTCAACAACGGCTTGGGGGATCTCTTGGCTAAGATCGCGAAGCTGCCCGAAGCGAAACGTGCCGAAATCGAAGCTGACATCCAGGCCACTTATAAAACCAGGCCGGAACTGGCGATGGTGAATTCAGACAAGGGCATCACGAATCTGCATGTGCCGAGCGATGTCATCGTCGATGCTTCCATGCCCGCCATGATTCGCGATTCGGGGCAAATGTGGGGAGTTGACAGCAAGTTGCACGATACCAAAGCGATGATCCCTGACCGCTGCTACGCTCGCATTTATCAGGTTGTCATAGAAGACTGCAAAAAACATGGTGCATTCGATCCAAAGACCATGGGCAGCGTTCCAAATGTCGGCCTGATGGCACAGCAGGCCGAGGAATACGGCTCCCATGACAAGACCTTTCAAATGAACGGTAACGGCACTGTCCGTGTCGTGGATACTTCTGGCAAAACGCTGCTGGAGCAGAAAGTTGAACAGGGCGACATCTTCCGCATGTGTCAGGCAAAAGATGCGTCTATTCAGGACTGGGTTAAGCTGGCCGTTGTGCGCGTGCGCGCCACCGGCGCCCCCGCTGTTTTCTGGCTGGACAAGAACCGGGCGCACGACGCACAGATCATTCAGAAAGCGGAGCGCTACCTCAAGGATCACGATACACAAGGTATGGACATTCGTATCATGACGCCCGAAGACGCTATGCAGCTCTCGATTGAACGCATCCGCGCAGGCAAGGATACCATCTCTGTCACCGGCAACATCCTGCGCGACTATCTCACCGACCTGTTCCCGATTCTTGAACTCGGCACCAGCGCAAAAATGCTGTCCATCGTACCGCTGATGAATGGCGGAGGTCTGTTCGAAACCGGTGCGGGCGGCTCGGCTCCAAAGCATGTCCAGCAGTTCCAGCAAGAAGGATATTTGCGCTGGGATTCTCTCGGTGAATTTCTGGCTCTGGGGGCATCACTGGAACATCTTGGCCAGAAATTCAACAACGCCCGAGCTCAGGTGCTGGCCGAGACGCTTGATCAAGCCAACAGCAGAATTCTGGAAAACAACAAGTCCCCCGCCCGCAAGGTGGGTGAGATTGATAACCGGGGTAGCCATTTCTACCTCGCCCTTTATTGGGCGCAGGCATTGGCCGCACAGACCAGGGATAAGGATATTCAGGCACGTTTCACAACCTTAGCGAAGACGCTGGCTGACAACGAGGCAAAGATCAATGCCGAATTGATTGCAGCCCAGGGAAAACCAGTGGATATGGGAGGGTATTATCATCCTGACTTCGAGAAGACATCAAAGGCCATGCGGCCCAGCGAAACATTGAATGCAGCGCTGGCCTCCATTGTTTAAAGATAATTGTGCTTGACCGGAGCGATTTGCGGTTTCCGAACGAAGCTGCCTGCGCAACCTGTCTTGAGCGCCCCCGATAGGGCGAAGGGCTCGTATGTATTCACTGCGGCTCGCATGGCGAGCCTTATCCGATTGCGGCCGAGACCGTCACCTACGATTTCGCGCGCTTGATGGAGGACGCAAAGCAAGTGTCATGCTCCGTATTCGGAGAAGCCGTAATCAACCACATGTAACTCGATGCAAGCAAACGAAAAAGCCCAGCACTTCCATGCCGGGCTTTTTTACCAACTCAAGAACCGTTTAAGGAGCCTGGATGTTGGAAGCTTGCTTGCCTTTAGGACCTTGAACGACTTCGAAGGTGACCTTCTGGCCTTCTTTGAGTGACTTGAAGCCGCTCATGTTGATTGCGGAAAAGTGCGCGAACAGATCTTCGCTACCATCATCGGGAGTGATAAAACCAAATCCCTTTGCATCGTTAAACCATTTAACTGTACCAGTTGCCATGTGATTACTTCCTTACTTAAAAAACGGGGAAGCCCCCCGCGAAACTGTTTGAATCCAAGATCGCACACGGCAAAACCAGTACTGCAGATACTTTGAGTCAAACACCAGCGCGCTTTTTACTCTGGTTTAGTTGATGTCGTCAAGGGGTATTTTAAATATTTTTCGGTTGGGCTTGAAAAAGCATCGCTAATCACCAAGTATGTAAACGAAGAAAGTGTCAGAATACACACCAGAGAATTATGGCAACCAAACAACACAGCAGCACGATACTCGCGCCGGAACGCCTTAAAACAAAGCCTCCGCGCATGTATAAGGTGATATTGTTCAACGACGATTACACTACGATGGACTTTGTAATTGAGGTATTGCAGCAGTTTTTCTCGATGAACCGGGAACGTGCATTGCAAATCATGCTCAAAGTACATAATGAAGGATCGGCGGTATGCGGCGTATATTCTCAGGATATCGCGGAAACCAAAGTCGCTCAAGTATCAGAGTTTGCAAAACAACACGGGCATCCGTTACGATGCAGCATGGAGGAAAATTAAATGATTGCGCAAGAATTGGAAGTGAGTTTGCACTTGGCGTTCGTCGAGGCTCGCCAGAAGCGACATGAATTCATCACCGTTGAGCACCTGCTGCTCACGATGCTGGACAATGCCTCCGCCGCACAGGTGTTGCGCGCCTGCGGCGTAAACATCGAAGAGTTGCGCCAGGTATTGACCGACTTCATCTCCACGCACACCCCGGTTACGCCCGGCGATCAGGAAGTGGACACACAGCCCACCGTGGGATTCCAGCGTGTCATCCAGCGCGCCATCCTGCATGTACAATCCACCAACAAAAAAGAAGTGACCGGAGCCAATATACTGGTCGCACTGTTCGGCGAGAAAGATTCACACGCGGTCTATTTTCTCACCCAGCGCAACGTTAACCGTCTGGATGTGGTGAACTACATCGCTCACGGCATCGACAAGACTATGGCGGGTGTGCCTGCCAAACCCCAGACTGAAACGGAATCCGAGCAGGAGCAGATAGCCGGCGGCGCGCTTAAGAGCTACACACAGGATTTGAACGCTCAAGCGCTGGCTGGAAAAATCGATCCGCTGATCGGGCGTGAAATCGAGTTGGAGCGCGTCATTCAGACGCTATGCCGCCGCCGCAAGAATAACCCGCTGCTGGTGGGTGAAGCCGGTGTGGGCAAAACTGCGATCGCGGAAGGTCTGGCGCGGCGCATTGTTGAGAACGACGTGCCGGAAATCCTTAAGGACGCGCATGTTTACTCGCTCGATATGGGAGCGTTGCTGGCCGGCACCAAGTATCGCGGCGACTTTGAACAGCGCCTGAAGGCCGTGCTTAAGGAGCTAAGTGAAGCGCCCAATGCAGTTCTGTTCATAGACGAAATTCACACCATGATCGGCGCAGGCGCGGCTTCCGGAGGCACGATGGATGCCTCCAACCTGCTCAAACCCGCGTTGTCGAATGGACAACTGAAATGCATAGGCGCGACTACCTACCAGGAATATCGCGGCATATTCGAGAAGGATCACGCGCTGTCGCGTCGCTTCCAAAAAGTCGATGTGCCGGAGCCATCCGTCGAACAAACCATAGCCATTTTACGCGGATTAAAATCACGCTTTGAAGAACATCACAACGTGAAATACAGCGCGGCAGCACTGGTCAGTGCGGCGGAACTATCCTCGCGCTTCATCAACGACCGCCACTTGCCGGACAAGGCGATTGACGTACTGGATGAGGCTGGGGCAGCACAACGCATCCTGCCCAAATCGAAACAGAAAAAAATCATCGGCAAACATGAGATCGAGGAGATCATTGCCAAGATAGCGCGCATCCCGCCGCGCACGGTTTCTTCCGATGATCGCAACACACTGAAGACGCTTGATCGTGATTTGAAAGCAGTGGTGTTCGGCCAGAATAAGGCGATTGACGCACTCGCCGCCGCCATCAAGATGTCGCGCAGCGGTCTCGGCAATCCGCAGAAACCCATCGGCAGCTTCCTGTTCTCCGGTCCGACCGGCGTCGGCAAGACCGAGGTGGCGCGGCAACTCGCTTTCGCGATGGGTATGCCCTTGCACCGTTTCGATATGTCCGAATACATGGAACGCCACGCCGTGTCGCGCCTGATCGGCGCGCCGCCCGGCTATGTCGGTTTCGACCAGGGTGGTTTGCTCACCGAGGCGATCAGCAAACAGCCACATGCAGTCCTGCTGCTGGATGAGATCGAAAAAGCACACCCGGATATCTTCAACATACTGCTGCAAGTGATGGATCACGGCACGCTCACCGACAACAACGGGCGCAAGGCCGATTTCCGCAACGTGGTCATCATCATGACCACCAATGCGGGTTCGGAAGCCCTGAACAAGAGCCACATCGGCTTCACCCAGAGCAGTGCGAGCGGTGACGAGTTGGCGGACATCAAGCGCACCTTCACGCCTGAATTCCGCAACCGCCTGGATGCCGTTATCTCTTTTGCGCAGCTGGATCACGAAGTCATCCTGCGCGTGGTGGACAAATTCCTGATGCAACTCGAAGAGCAGTTGCACGAGAAAAAAGTGGAAGTTGTGTTCACTGACGCGCTCAAGGACTATCTGGCAGAACAAGGCTTCGATCCCCTGATGGGCGCACGCCCGATGGCGCGCCTGATCCAGGACACCATACGCTCTGCGCTGGCCGACGAACTGCTGTTTGGCAAGCTGGCCAATGGCGGCAAGGTAACCGTTGACGTTAGGGACGGAAAAGTGGTGCTGAATTTCGAGGAAGAGGCGGTTCCTGCCTGATAATGCGCGGCCGAGAACTGCAGTAAGGCGGAACGCGAAGCTGTTCCGCCGAACGATTCGAACATGGCGGAACGCTCCTGCGGGCCACCACCCTACAACATTCGATGTCCACCCCGGCCCTTTATAGAGGGCGCTTCGCCCCCTCCCCCACCGGCCCTCTCCACTTCGGATCATTGGTCACTGCAGCCTGCAGCTATCTGGATGCCAAATATCATCAAGGCAAATGGCTGGTCCGAATCGAAGACCTCGACACACCTCGTACCATCAAAGGGGCTGCCGATGAAATTCTCAGCATGCTGGAAGCTTACGGACTGCAATGGGATGAAAACATCATTTACCAAAGTCAACGCACTGCAGCCTACGAAGAAACCTTTCATCGATTGTATGAAACTGGCGCGGTGTACCCCTGTGCTTGCAGCAGCAAGGAAATCGCCGACTCGGCGTTACATCGTGGCAATGAATTTGTATATCCCGGCACATGTCGTAATGGCGTTCGTACGAGCGCGAGGGATGGGCTTGGCGGGTTCGCACCGATCTTGATTTGTCCAGTCATGCCCTCGCGGGTGGGAATGGCAATTCTAAAAATGAAAATGGAATAGTTAAGTTCGACTACGCGCTGCATGAGTGTATCACCCAGCACCTCGAAAAAGAGGTCGGCGATTTCGTCGTGTTGCGCGCCGATCGACTTTTTGCACACCAACTTGCTGTAGTCGTGGACGATGCCGCACAGGAGTCGCTGATGTGATACGCGGATCTGCTCCACGCCGCGCCAGATTTATTTGCAGCTGCTTCTGGGGTTGACCACCCCGGCCTACACGCACTTGCCGGTAGCAGTGAATACACAAGGCGAGAAACTCAGCAAACAAACCCTCCCCCCAGCCTGTCGAAAGAAACAATTCAACTTCTACATTGTTCGACGCATTGGTGTTCTTGCGTCAGCAACCTCCCGATGAATTACGACTCGGCACGATTGAATGACTCATCGCAGCCTGAAACTGTCATTGGAAGTTCAAAAGGATTCACTCCTAACCGGCCAGTCCCACATAGACATTTTGCACGTCATCATCTGCATCAATCGCTTCCAAAAAAGCTTCAACCTCTTCGCGCTCGGCATCGTTCAGCGCGACAGGATTTTTGGGCCGGTAGCCCAACTGGGCAGTCTGTACTGTAAACCCATACGCCGGCAACGCGCGGCATACCGCATCCAGATCGGTTGCATCGGTCAGAAATAGCGTTGCGCCGTTTTCGTCGGGCTCAAAATCCTGGGCGCCGGCCTCGATAGCCGCAAGCTCAACGTCTGCATCTTTGGAATTAGGCGTCGCCTCGATCATCCCCTGATGGTCAAAATCCCATGAGACTGAACCCGAGGCGCCTAACTGCCCCTTGCGAAACAACACACGTATGTTGGACAGCGTACGATTGATGTTGTCCGTCAGGCACTCGACAATCACGGGCACTCTATGCGGTGCAAAACCCTCGTAGGTAAGCCGTTCAAGGTTTGCACCTTCGTCGAGCAGGCCCGCGCCCTTCTTGATGGCGCGCTCCAGCGTTTCGCGGGGCATGGACGCTTTTTTGGCTTGCTCAACCACCAGGCGCAAA
>Ga0209880_1000479_pt1 | contig 10819 bp, 12 predicted proteins | sample PersoiDNA2013191_FD_185803 | JGI IMG/M metagenome (GOLD analysis project Ga0209880, IMG submission 185803) | Permafrost soil microbial communities from the Arctic, to analyse light accelerated degradation of dissolved organic matter (DOM) -... | ecosystem: Environmental > Terrestrial > Soil >... | reverse complement strand
AGTTGTTCCACCAGTGGGACAACGCCCAAACACGGCTTTGTCTGCTACGCGGAGCTTATGACAAGCTGGATTCCGGCCTCCGCCGGAATGACGGGCTGGGTTGAAAGCATTTAGAAACGGTTCCTCCACTCGCGCAAAGCAGTAAACACGCCGAGTTCAGTGGTGTCGGTCAGGCCGCGCTGTTGCAGGGTGCGGATAAGTTCCGGTTGGCTGCAGCGCAGGAAGGGGTTGGTGGCTTTTTCCAGTGCGATGCTGGAAGGCAGGGTGGGCAGATTCGCTGCGCGCAGTTGTTGGGTGGCGGCGACGCGTTGTTGTATGGCGACGTTGTCCGGTTCGCAGGCCAGCGCGAAGCGCAGGTTGGCGGCGGTGTATTCGTGCGCGCAATACACGCGGGTGGAGTCGGGGAGTTGTGCGAGGCGTTGCAGGGAATGGTGCAGTTGCGCCGGTGTCCCTTCAAAATTTCTGCCGCAGCCTGCGCCGAATAATACGTCGCCGCAGAACAGAGTGTCAGGTGCGATAAACGCGATGTGATCGTCGAGGTGGCCGGGAATCTCGATGACGCCGAACACGATGCCAAATGCGTCGAGTTTGAGTTGGCCGCCCTCGCGCAGGTCATGGGTGATGTGCGGATTGTCGGGATGTCGCCGCCCATACACCGGCACGTTGTATACTTCGCGCAATTTTGCGATGCCGCCGATGTGATCGTTGTGGCGGTGAGTACACAGGATGGAATCCAGTTGCAGGCCGCGTGCATTCAGGAATGCCAGCACCGGCGCAGCTTCGCCCGGATCGACCACGACAGCACGATGGTCATCATGGATAGCCCAGATGTAGTTGTCTTTCAGGGCGGGGATGGCGGTAATTTTGAACATGGAGCGAGTGGAAGTTGAGCGATGCCGAATTGTAAGTTAATTGCGCAAAGTTTGAGCGAGTGGTTTACCACCCCGCAGGGCGGCTATGTGCTGGCGCGCGAGCAAGCGTATTTCGACCGCACCGTGAGCGATATCTTCGGCTACAACGCGCTGCAATTGGGTTTGCCCGAGCATGATTTTCTGCACAGCAGCCGCATACCGTTGCGCTTTTGCGGTGCCGATCAGGCGGGTGCCAAAGTGAGGTTGTGTGACGATGAATTGCCGTTCGCCTGCGATAGTCTTGATCTGGTGTTGCTGCCGCACGTTCTCGAATTCGCCGAACATCCGCACCAAATCTTGCGCGAAGCGGAACGGGTGCTGATGCCGGAAGGTCAGCTGATCATCAGCGGCTTTAATCCGCGCAGCCTGTGGGGTATGCATCGCGTCTTGGGCAGGCGGCAGGGTTACCCGTGGCGCGGTCATTTCATCGCGTTACCGCGCCTCAAAGACTGGCTGGCGTTGCTGGGTTTTGAAGTGGTGGGAGGCCGCTTTGCCGCGTATGCGCCGCCGTTTCATCAGATCAAATGGCTGGAACGTTTCGCCTTTATGGAGGCGGCGGGCGATCGCTGGTGGGCGGTGAGCGGCGGGGTGTATTTTGTGCATGCGATCAAGCGCGTGCACGGGATGCGGCTGATCAAGCCGCAGTGGAACGAGGGACTGGTGAGCAAGCTGTTGCCGGTCGCGCCGAAGATGAATAACAAGATTACCCAGCGTAGCAAGACAGATCCGCAATGACCAAAGACTCAGTTGAAATTTTTACCGATGGCGCATGCAAGGGCAATCCCGGTGTGGGCGGCTGGGGCGCGCTGCTGCGCACCAAGGGCGACGGAAAGCAATTGTCCGGGCACCCGAAGGAGCGTGAGCTGTTCGGCGGCGAGGCGCACACCACCAACAATCGCATGGAGCTGATGGGCGCGATCGCCGCGCTGGAAGCGTTGAAGCGGCATTGCCATGTGCGTCTGCATACCGATTCCAAATATGTGCAGCAGGGCATCACCATTTGGGTGCATGACTGGAAGCGGCGCGGCTGGAAGACTTCGAGCAAGAAGCCGGTGAAGAACGAGGACTTGTGGCGCAGGCTGGACGCGCTGGCGACGCAACACCAGATCGAATGGGTGTGGGTCAAGGGACACGCCGGACACGACGGCAACGAGCGCGCCGATGAGTTGGCGAATAGAGGCGTGGAAATAATACAGGGACAGGGCAATGCGTAAGATCGTGGTGGACACCGAAACGACCGGGCTGGACCCCAAACAGGGTCATCGCATCATCGAGCTGGCGGCAATCGAGTTGGACGGGCGCAAGGTGTCGCTGCGCCGCTTTCATCGCTATCTCAATCCCGAACGCGAGATCGAAGCGGGCGCGGTGGCGGTGCACGGTTTGACCTACGAGCGTTTGCAGAACGAGGCGAAGTTTGCCGACATCGCGCCCAGCTTTCTGGAATTCATCGAAGGTGCCGAGCTCATCATTCACAACGCGCCGTTCGACATCGGCTTTCTCAATCGCGAACTGGAATTGATCGGAATGTTGCCGTTGCAAAACGCGGTGGTGGATACGCTCAAGGTCGCGCGCGAGATGCACCCGGGCAAGAAGAACAGCCTGGATGCGCTGTGCGGTCGTTATGAAATAGACAACGCGCACCGCAGCCTGCACGGCGCGTTGCTGGATACCGAGTTGCTCGCCGAAGTCTATTTCGCCATGACGCGCGGACAGGAAAGTTTGCTCGGTGATGATGCGCCAACGACGCGCAAACCGGCTGTGCTGAGCACCGATGCGTCGCGCCCCAGGCTGCGCGTGTTGCAGCCAAGTGCTGAAGAGTTGGCCGAGCACGCGCAACAACTTGCCGACATCGACCTGGCGAGCAAGGGCGCGTGTTTGTGGAAAAAGCTGGAAGGGACTGCGTGAGCATGCGCAACTGGACGCGCCGCCTATCCATCGGTGCTGTTGCAATAGTGGTTGTGTATGCGGCAGCCTGCACCTATATGTGGGCGACACAGCTTGATCATGTGTTCGAGCCGGAGTTGCTCCTGCAAACCACGCCGGATCGATTGGGTATGAAGTTTGAGGAGTTGCGCATTCCGGTGGGAAGTGGCGCGGACCGGGGCGAGCTGCAAGCCTGGTGGATTCCTGCGGGTCAACCAAACGCACCGACGCTTCTTTATCTGCACGGCAATTATCGCAACATCGGCAACAATCTGGAACACACGCTGCGCTTGCATAACCTCGGCTTCAATGTGCTGCTGTCGGATTATCGCGGCTATGGCAAGAGCAGCGGCGGCAGGCCGAACGAGGCCAAAGTGTATCAGGATGCCGAAGCGGCCTGGCAATATCTGCTCAAGCAGCGCGGCGTGAAGCCGCAGCAAGCCTTCATCTACGGGCATTCGCTGGGCGGGGCGATCGCGATCGACCTGGCGATGCATCATCCCGAAGCGGCAGGACTGATCATCGAAAGCAGTTTCACCTCGATGGTTGAAATGGGCAAATTGGCATATCCCTTCCTTCCTGTGGACTGGTTGCTCGATCAACGTTTTGACGCACTGAAAAAAATTTCCCGACTCAAAATCCCCGTGCTGCTGATTCATGGCACGTGGGATAAAAGAGTGCCGGTTCAGATGGCGCAACAACTCTATGCCGCCGCGCCGCAACCGAAAACACTCACCTTGATCGAGGGCGGTGAACACAACAATAGCGGTGCGGTGGGATGGACTGAATATCGCGATGCGGTGACGGCCTTCGTCAAACAATACGCCCATTAGGAAAAGCATGGGATTTCGTCATTCCGGCGCAGGCCGGAATCCAGTCAATAACAAAATCTCCCCGCAAAGCGGGGGCAAAATAAAAAGGCATGTTGAATGAAACCGCTGGATTCCGGCCTGCGCCGGAATGACGAATTAATAAAGGTAATGGAACAAATATGAAAACAGATGTGATTATTATCGGCTCCGGCGCGGCGGGCATGATGTGTGCCCTGCAAGCCGGGCAGCGCAGGCGTTCCGTGGTGTTGCTCGATCATGCCAGGAAGCTTGCAGAGAAGATCCGCATCTCCGGCGGCGGACGTTGCAACTTCACCAATCTCAACACCAAGCCGGAAAATTTCATTTCCGCCAACCCGAACTTTTGCCGCTCGGCGCTGGCGCGCTACACGCCGCAGGATTTCATCGCTCTGCTGCAAAAGCACAACATCGGCTACCACGAAAAAACCCTCGGGCAATTGTTCTGCGATGATGAATCGGAAGCGGTGATCGCCATGCTGCGCGGCGAATGCGAAGCGGCGGGCGTGAAACGTTTCATGACCTGTGAGGTCGGCGAAATCAACTATTCCCCCTCCCCGGAAAACGGGCAGGGGAAAAAAGAAGGGCATAAGTTCCACGTCAGCACCTCGCGCGGCGAATTCAACTCTGCCTCGCTGGTGATCGCCACGGGCGGCCTGTCTGTTCCGAAGACCGGCGCGACCCCGTTCGGTTATCACGTCGCCGAACAATTCGGCATACCCATCACCAAGCTCAAGCCCGGCCTGGTGCCGCTGACTTTTGCGCCGGATGACTGGAAGCCTTATGCCGATCTGACCGGCGTTTCGCTTGCTACGGTGGTGAGTTTCGGCAAACAATCATTCCGCGAAAACATGCTGGTCACGCATCGCGGCTTGAGCGGCCCGGCCATCCTGCAAATCTCGTCTTACTGGCAACATGGCGAACCGCTGCACATCAATCTGCTGCCGGATTGCGATATGCAGACTTTGCTGGACGAACAGAAGACCAGCAAAAAATTGCTGAGCAATTATTTGATTCAATGGTTCCCCAAAAGTTTTTCCGATGTGTGGTGCGCGCAGTTGACCGAGCACAAGAAGATCGAGAACAAACCGCTCAATCAATACAACGACAAGGAGCGCAAACAGATCGCTGCAAACTTGCACGATTGGCAAGTCATCCCTTCCGGCACAGTGGGTTACAGCAAGGCCGAAGTGACCTGTGGCGGGATCAATACGCACGCGCTGTCGTCGAAAACCATGGAATGCATCGAAGTACCCGGCCTGTATTTCATCGGCGAAGTGGTGGATGTCACCGGGCAACTCGGCGGCTATAACTTCCAGTGGGCGTGGGCTTCGGGCTACGCGGCAGGGCAGGCGGTTTAGTGCTATAGTTTCCGCATGTTTTTTGACATTCAACTAGGAGGAACTGACGATGCGTGCCTTATGGATAGTTTTACTGGCTTCGCTGTTGGGCGGCTGCGGCTACAACACCTTTCAAACAACCGATGAGCAGATCAAGGCGAGTTGGGCGGAAGTGCTGAACCAGTATCAGCGGCGTGCCGACTTGATTCCCAATCTGGTGAACACCGTCAAAGGATTTGCCGCGCAGGAGCAGACCGTGCTGTTGGGTGTCACCGAGGCGCGCGCCAAGGTCGGCAGCATTCAGGCCACGCCCGAGCTGATCAATGACCCACAGGCATTCGCCAAGTTCCAGACCGCACAAGGCGAATTGACTTCGGCATTGAGCCGCTTGATGGTGGTCGTGGAGAATTACCCGCAATTGAAATCCGATGCGAATTTCCGCGACTTGCAAGCGCAACTCGAAGGCACGGAAAATCGTGTGACGGTCGCGCGCAATCGCTACATCAAGGCGGTGCAGGAATACAACATCGCGATACGTTCTTTCCCGAGCAACCTGACCGCGATGCTGTTCGGCTACAAGGTGAAGCCATCGTTCACGGTGGAAAACGAGAAAGAGATTTCTCGCCCGCCGACGGTGGATTTCGCCGCGCCCAAAGCGGCTGCACCGGCGAAATAAATGAAAAGTTTTGCGCAGGTAATTCTACTTGCCCTGCTGCTGATCGGGGCGGCGCATGCCGATGTCGCGCTGCCGCCGCTCACCCAGCGTGTCACCGATCTCACCGCGACGCTGGATGCAGGACAAACGCAAACACTCGAATCCCGTCTCGCCGAGTTTGAAGCGAAGAAGGGCGCGCAGCTTGCGGTGCTTATCGTGCCGACTACCCAACCGGAATCCATCGAGCAATTCGGCATCCGCGTGGTAGAGGCATGGAAGCTGGGACGCAAGGGCGTGGATGACGGCGCGCTGCTGCTCGTCGCCAAGGACGACCACACCCTGCGCATCGAGGTGGGGTATGGCTTGGAGGGCATACTGAACGATGCCACTGCGCATCGCATCATCGACGAAGTTATCGTGCCGCGTTTCAAGCGCGGCGAGTTTTATCCGGGCATCGAGTCCGGCACAGCAGCGATGATGCAGGTGATCAATGGCGAACCCTTGCCGCCGCCACGGCGCGCCGCCGCGAGCGGGAAATATAATATTGAGTCGTTGTTGTTCATCGCCTTCGGGTTGGTGGTGGTCGTGGGCGGCATGTTGCGCGCGCTGCTCGGGCGTTTTCCTGCTGCTATGCTGATGGGCGGAGCGCTGGGGGTGCTGGCCTGGTTGACGGTCGTGCCGATGTTGATTGCGCTGCTGGTCGGACTGATGGCGTTCGTGTTCGTGCTGCTGGGTGGCGCAGGGCGCGGCTTTGGTGGCTATGGCGGCGGTGGGTTTGGTGGCGGCGGCTTCAGCGGTGGAGGAGGCTTCAGCGGCGGGGGAGGCGGCTTCGGCGGCGGTGGCGCATCGGGGGGTTGGTAAATGAAATTTAAACGCATCATGAAACATTTATCGACTGGCCGTGCGACAGTGCGACGCGTTTTTCCATTGCGCACGCTGGATGCGATCGAGCAAGCGATACGCTCAACTGAAGCGCGGCACGCCGGACAAATCCGCTTCGCGGTCGAAGCTGCATTGGAATTGGCACCGCTGCTGGCGGGACAGACGGGACAACAACGCGCCATCGAGGTGTTTTCCAAATTGCGCGTATGGGATACCGAGCACAACAACGGTGTGCTGATTTATTTGTTGCTGGCCGATCGGGATGTCGAAATCGTTGCCGATCGCGGCATCCATGTCAAACTCGGCAAAGAAGTCTGGGAAGCGATTTGCCGTGAGATGGAGGCGGCGTTCCGCGAAGGACATTTTGAAGCGGGCGTGCTCGCCGGAATACATGCAGTGGGTGAACATCTGTCGCGTCACTTCCCGGCACGCAGCGGCAAAGCCAATGAAATGCCGGATCGTCCGGTCGTGTTGTAGTTCAACGATGCGCAAAGTTCCATACATAGCAACAGAAATCGTAGCGAGCGGTTTGGGAGTGGGGGAGGACAGCGCGCAGCGACCGGAGCATACACAGCAGTATGTGAGGATCGCGAGCACTGCCCGACCCCGCTCCCGAATCGCGCAGTAGATTTAAGTTGCTATATATTGCCATGCGCCCGACTTTTCATCCTAATCTGGTAAACGGTTCGACGGGAGACCCCGCGCTGTTTGTCGACTGCCTGTTCGAACGGCGCGCCCTGTTGTTTGATCTGGGCGACATCCAGACACTTCCCCCGCGCAAACTGCTGCGCATCAGCCATGTGTTCGTCAGCCATGCGCACATGGATCACTTCATCGGCTTCGATTGGTTGTTGCGCATCCTGCTCGGGCGGGAAAAGGATTTGTATTTGTTCGGCCCGCCAGAATTTCTGGAACAGGTGGAACACAAGCTGCGCGCCTATACCTGGAATCTGGTGCACAACTATCTGTCCGATTTTACGTTGCGCGTCACCGAGGTGAATGGCAACGGGGCAGGGCGTTGCGCAAGCTTCCGCTGCCACAGCGCGTTCCACCGTGAAGATGAAGCAAGCTTGCTCTGCCCGGACAATGTATTGCTGCGCGAGCCGACCATGCAGGTGCGCTGCACCTTGCTCGATCATGGCGGGATCCCTTGTCTGGCTTATGCACTGGAGGAACAGGCACACGTCAATGTATGGAAGAACCGCCTGCAGGAACTCGGCCTGCCGGTGGGAGCGTGGCTACGCGACATGAAGCAGGCGGTGTTGCGCAACGAACCGGAGCAGTGGCAGATACGCGTGGCTTGGCGCGAGGAAGATGCGCAGCGGGAGAGGCTAGTGTCGCTGGGCGAATTGAAGCCCGCGCTGCGCATCGTGCCCGGCCAGAAGATCGCCTACGTCACCGATGTTGCATGGCATCAGGATAACGTGGCACACATCGTCGAATTGGCACGCGACGCTGACCTGCTGTATATCGAGGCGGCTTTTATGGAACGCGATGCCGAACATGGACAGCGCAAGTTCCACTTGACCGCGCGCCAGGCAGGCGAAATCGCCCGTGCCGCGCATGTCGGCAGCGTTATCCCGATGCATTTTTCGCCGCGCTATATGGGTGAGGATGTGGCATTGCTGCGGGCCGAAGTAGAGGCGGCATTTGGCGGCGTTTCAATGACCGCTTTCTAGTAAACTACTGCACTGATCGAAGTTCCGCTGCGTGCCAATAGCGGTCACTCAACGGATATACAAAATTCGGGACACGCTCTAGCGTGCAGCATCGTGCCAATAGCAGTTATTTCGAAAACCTTTTCATAGCAGATACTGATTCTATGTTGTCAGATAGGATGTAGTGCTATCTAAGGGTAGGTTACGTTCTTGCTCATTCATTGTTAGCTTCCCAATCCGTTGCGGCCATGAATGTTGATCGCAGGTATACGGTGCACCAGCCAGAATGCCAACACCATGAATGCAGCGATGAACCACTGGCTGGCGTGAATGGCATCGACCAAGGAGTTCCGTGCTCCGTCCAAGAACCTTACCGCATCATGCCCGGCCAGAGCTGCCATCTTGAAAAACTCTGATGCACGCGCAGGGTTGACCAATATCTGGGGATCGCCCAACCAGGATGCCCATTGATTACCGTGATTGGCCTCCAGCATGCCGTTTACTTTCGAGACGTATAGACTCGAAATGAGCGAACCGATCAGCGCTGTACCCAGCATGCTTCCGACAATGCGCATTGACTGGAGCATGGCGGTAGCAACTCCCAATTGCGTCCGTGGAGTGATGGCCTGCGCTATTAGGGTCAGATTTGGCAGCAGCAGGCCGAGGCCCAAGCCGCCGAGCGCCATGGCAAGTGCGATCATCGCATGCGGTGTTGTTATGGTTGTCTGCGTCAGGGTCATAGCAGCAATCAAGAAGAAGCTGAGGCCAATATACAGAATTGCGTTCGGCGAATGCAGGCGAGTCACGATGCGTCCATTTACAATGCTGCCTACGGTGATGAAAACAGCCAGAGGTGTGATCAGCAAGCCAGCTTGGTTGGGCGACAACCCAAAGCCGCCCTGAAACATTAGCGGCGCGTAGTACATTACCGCAAACATACAAAAGCCCATCATTATCGATAGTGCGAATAGAGGGCCAAGGGTGTGGTGCGTGAACATGCTTAAAGGCAGCACAGGGTTCTCGCAACGGCGCTCCCACCAAATTAGCGTGACGCACGAAACAGCTCCGACTGATCCCAGAGCGATCAACAGCAGCGCCGACTTATGTTGCGGCAACCATTCCACAAAAAGTTGCAAGCAACCCAGCGTCATTGCTATAAGCAACGAACCGAACCAGTCCATTCGCGAAGGAGGGTGTTCCGAGTGGCGAATTTTGGGCAGGAAATACCAGACGAACCCCAGACTTGCTATCCCGACAGGCAGATTGACGAAGAACACCCAGCGCCAACCCCAATATTCTGTCAAGTACCCGCCTAAAGAGGGGCCGACAGCGTTTGCCAAGCCGAAAGCGCTGCTGAACAAAACTTGCCAGCGCAAGCGCTCGTGCGAATCCAGAAATAGGTCGGGAACACAGGCAAACGAGGTGGCCACCAGCATGCCGCCACCTATCCCTTGCAACGCCCGAGCTAAGACCAGTTGCAGCATGCTTTGAGCCATGCCACACAACATTGACGCCAGAGTGAAGAGAATTATGGCTGCGATTACGAACGGTTTGCGACCGTGTTCGTCACCCAATTTGCCGAAGATGGGCACTGTAATGACTGACGTCAGGAGATAAGAGGTTCCCACCCATGCATATAGATCGAAACCGTTGAGCTCGGCCACAACAGTCGGCAGCGCCGTGCCGATTACCGTCTGGTCGAGTGCCACCATGACAAGCACAAAACAAAGCCCCATCATTGCCAACAGTTTTTGGCGAAAATTCCGTGGAGACGCGCTACCGCCTTTTGCCTCCAATTTCTCCACCTATCACCCAGTCAACAATTTCCTTGGCATGATTATGCCATGATAAGCGCTTTGACTGACCGCTTTGGAGCAATCTCACCATCTGCAAGGTGTCGTGAGCTGTACGTCACGACCTTCTGCTATGCTGCAATCTGAATAACTGGTTTGAAAGCAAATTGCGAATGGCAGCTATCGGGCAACGTAACTACAAGATGCTATAGCCACTTGGTGCCAGGAGCGGATGGTCGCGGGCGTACTCCAATTCGGATGTTCAGCACTAAAGAAGGGGCATTATGAAATCTGAACGAATACTGAAGGTCATTCTGACCTGTTTGGCTATATTGTCACTTTATATAATTACGGCTTGTTCCGAACCTGAATCGCATATTTCAAATATTAATTTGATAAATGACTTGGGAAGTCAGGCGACACTAGATCTCTGCAAGGATAATTTGCATTGTGAATCCATTTCAAATGAATGGGTACAGAAGAAGATTAACAATAATGATACTGAATCTTTCGTTGTGTCCAACGAAGAGATAACAGTTTTTAAAGTGTCGTCCGAAATCAATGGCAAGACTAATGTACGTTGTTTGAGGATACGTTTAGATAAATCAATTAAAACTTCTCGTGAACTGCTGCTTTCATCTGCGACAAACTGCTAACTATTTGCTTGGGATGTAAAGACGGAAATGATTCGGTCGCTGGAGATCAACAAGTGCCATCTTGTGATCTTGTCGACGAAAATGGTAGGGATGAATCGTCCGTGTAAGCTTTAATGAACGGCTGTTTTGGAGAGATATTGAATGACCGCTTCG
>Ga0209880_1000475_pt1 | contig 10854 bp, 12 predicted proteins | sample PersoiDNA2013191_FD_185803 | JGI IMG/M metagenome (GOLD analysis project Ga0209880, IMG submission 185803) | Permafrost soil microbial communities from the Arctic, to analyse light accelerated degradation of dissolved organic matter (DOM) -... | ecosystem: Environmental > Terrestrial > Soil >... | reverse complement strand
GCGATCCAGCCCTTCGCCACCCCGTCGAGGTCGAACGCGACGCCCGGGTCGCGATGGAGGAGCGCGCCACCGTGCCTGACGGCCTCGAGGCGCCAGGCGGGCCGCGACGCCAGACGGCTCGCGCGGGCGGAAACGTAGGACGGGCCCAAAGCTGCATCGGCGGGCATCATCGACTTGTCGACGGGCGTCGTCGCCTCCGCCGCCAGGCGCTCGCGGAGCAGCGTTGCGTCCACGATGCCGCCCGTGAGTTCGGTCGCGACGGCGGCCCACCGCAACGCGGCAGCCAGCGTGGGGCGGACAGGTGCCGCGCCGCGCAAATCCGCGTTGGTGCGCATCAGGTCAGAGGCCGCGTCGTGGCGAGTCAGGCGGCCGGCCCAGGCCCGTACCCTGGCCGCGACGTGCGCTGCGTCGAGCTCGGCCGCGGCGAGGGCCGCATCGTCTGCGACCGCCACGTGGACGCCGAGCCGGCCGCCCATGGCCCGGGAGCGATTCACGGCCCGCGGAAGCGTGACTGCCGGGGAGGTCGGCGCGGCCGCGGGGGCGGTCGCGCCGATCACGGCTTCGCGCCAGATTGGCTGGTCACCACGGGCGCCGGCATCGTGCGCGGAGCCGGGGGCGCGACGACGGTCGCGAGCCCGGCGCTCGGCGTCGCCTGGCCGGGCTGGACGTAGACGTACTTGACGATCGTCGGGATCGGGCCCGACGCGGCGGCGCTGCCGGTCGTGGGCGCGGCCGCGGCCGTCGCCGCTGGGACCGCCGCGCTCGCGATCGCGGCGAGCAGCGCGGAGATCGTCGCGATCCCACCCGCGGCAACCGCGAGCCGGGTGATTGTCGGATCCGGCCGGCGTGGCGCCGGGCGCGCGGCGGGCCGCGCGCCCGGCATGGACGGAGCGACATGGACGCCCGGGGTGAGGGAGCGAGTCGGGCGCTCCGGGGAGGCGGCCGGTCCCGGGACAGCGGCGAAGGCGGCCGGCCGTGCGGTCGGGTCGGTTCGGATCGACATCTCAGTCGTTTCCTTCCTGCTCGCCGCCTTCGGTGCCCCTGGAGCCGGACTGGCTGGTCACCACTGGGGACACTGCCTGCGGGACGGCAGCGACGGGCCCGGCCGTCGGGGATGGGAGCTGGACGTAGATCGTCCTGACCACGACCTGCGGCACGGCCGCGTCGGCCGTGATCGCATCGACGGCGGCAACCGTCGTGTCGGCCACGGCAGGCGGCCCGCCCAGCCCGAAGAGCGCGACCGCGAAGGTACCGGCGGTCGCGAGGGACGCCACCACGAGGCCGAGGCGGCTCACGCCGGCGGGGCGTCGGACCCCAGGGGTGCCGACCCCGGGCGTGTCGGTGGATGGAGCGGGCATGTGGGATGGCTCCGTGCTGATCGGCCGGGCGCGGGCCCCGGGCGGAGGGTTCGGGATGACGTGCCCAATACTCGGACGACGCGGTGTACGAGGCGTGTGGGCCGGATGTGCGTTCTCACAGGAATGCCGTTCGGCCGTTGACGCGGCCGCCGCGGACCCGGAGGATGCCCCCGATGCGCATCCTCCTGGTGGAAGACGAACCCAAGATGGCGGAGCTGATCCGCCGCGTCCTGGTGGCCGAGCGACATGTCGTGGATCGTGCCGGCGACGCCGTCGGGGCGTTGAGCCTCGCCACTGCCGCCGAGTCGGTCCCGTACGACGTGCTCGTGCTGGACCGGATGCTGCCCGACCTCGACGGGCTGGACCTGCTGCGGATGCTGCGAACCCGCGGCATCCGGACGCCGGTCCTCATGCTCACCGCGCTCGGTGGCGTGGAAGACCGGGTGGCCGGCCTCGATGCGGGCGCGGACGACTACCTGGCCAAGCCGTTCGCGTTCGCGGAGCTGCTCGCCCGGGTTCGGGCGCTGGGCCGGCGCGCGACGGCGCCGCCTGCGCCGCGCCTCGCGGCCGGGGACCTGGAGCTGGACGAGGAGCGCCACGTCGCGCGGGTGGGGGAGGTCAGCGTGGACCTCTCGGCCCGCGAATTCGCGCTGCTCGCGTACCTGATCCGAAACGAGGGGCGGGTCGTGACGCGCCAGCAGGTCCTGGACGCCGTCTGGGGCGCCGAGCCGGACGTCTATTCGAACGTGGTCGACCTCTACGTCTCGTATATCCGGAAGAAGCTGGCGGAGCTGGGCAGCACCACCGGCGTCCGGACCGTGCGGGGTGTCGGGTACGCCCTCCGGACGGACGCGTGACCGACCGCGCCCCCGCCGGCCGGCTGCTTGCCTCGACACGGCGACGGCTGGCGGTCGTGACGCTCCTGCTGATCGGCGCGCTCGTCCTGGCCATCGGGGCGGCCACCGCGTTCATCGCGACCCGGGCGCTGGACCAGGACGTCGACCGCGCGTTGGAGCAGGCGGCGATCGCGGAGTCGCAGCGGCTGGCCGGTGAGCTGCCCACGGCGGGCGAGGGCGACGAGCGCCCCCCGGGGGACTCGGACACGTTCTTCCTCATCCTCGACCCAGGTGGAGGCCTCGTCTCCAACCCGTCTGGCGTGCCGCGCCAGGGCTTGCCGGACGTGGCTGCCGTCGCGGCGGCGCGGGCGACCGGCCGCGACCTCCGGACCGTCCGGGACGGTGCGGTCCCGATCCGCCTCCTGACGCTCCCGATCGGCGATGCCGCGGCCCCGGTGGGCTGGCTGGAGGCCGGGTTCGTGCTGACGGCTCACGAGCGCCAGTCGCGCACGCTGATCCTGACGGTGGCGCTGGTCGGGCTGGTGGGGCTCGCGGGCGCGGCGCTCGTGACGCTCTTCGTGACCGGCCGCGCCCTGGTCCCGATCCGCGCGGCGTTCGCCACCGAGCGGCGATTCGTGGCGGACGCGTCGCACGAGATCCGGACGCCGGCCGCGATCATCCGGGCTTCGGCCGAGGTCCTGGAACGGGAGGGTCTCGTCGTGGACGAGGGACGCCCGCTCGTCGCGGACATCGTGGCCGAGGCGGACCGGCTCGGCGGCCTGGTCGACGACCTTCTCGCGCTCGCCGCGTCGGAGCGTGGTTCGCTCGTGATCGAGCGGCGTCCCATCGACCTCGCGGAGATCGCCCGCGACACGGTCCGCCGGGCGGGCCCGCTTGCCGCGGAGCGCGGCATCGACCTGGTCGGGCCGGCCGAGGATGGGACGGTCCTGCCCGTGGTTGGCGACACGAATCGGCTCGTCCAGCTGCTGCTCGTCCTCGTCGACAATGCGTCCCGGCACTCGCCGCCGGGCGGCCGCGTCACCGTGACAGCGGGGCCGGGCGGCGGGCGTACCGCCGCGGTGAGCGTCGACGACCAGGGCCCCGGCGTCCCGGCCGAGGCCCGCGAGGCGATCTTCGACATGTTGTTCAGCCTGGGAGGGGTAGAGGGTCTGCAGGTCGCCGACCTGTTCTCGGGAACCGGTGCCCTGGGGATCGAAGCCCTCTCCCGCGGCGCGGCAGCGGTCACGTTCGTGGACCGGGACCCCGACAGCCTCGACCTCATCAGACAGAATCTGGCTTCGGTGGGTCTGGCCGACGCCGAGCGCGACGGCTACGCCACCGTCATTCGAGCTGATGTCGACAACTGGGTGGCTACCACGCTGTCCCGGTACGACCTCATCTTGTGTGATCCGCCCTACGCCTACGACGGGTGGGAGACCCTTATACGCCAACTGCCCGGTGAACTGGTCATCCTCGAGTCGGGAGCTGAGTTGCCCGAGGTCGACGGGTGGGGAGTCCTCAAATCCAAGCGCTATGGCGGTACCATCGTCACAGTTGCCCGGCCGGAGCCGGTCTCTCAGAAAGGTGCCTCGTGAGGATTGCGCTCATTCCCGGATCATTCGATCCCGTCCACAATGGACATCTGGAGGTCATTGAGCGAGCTGCCCGGCTGTTTGACGAGGTAGTGGTGGCCGCCCTGCGCAATCCACAAAAGAGCGAGGCCATGTTCGAACTGGACGAACGTCAGACCATGCTCGAGGAGTCGTTGGCCCACGTGGCCAATGTGCGCATCGTGTCGGTGTCCACCTTGGTGGTCAATGTGGCCGAGTCCGTCGGGGCCAGTGCCATCGTGAAGGGGCTCCGGGCCGTATCCGACTTCGAGAACGAGCTGCAGATGGCCCAGATGAACAAACAGCTGTCGGGAGTGGAGACGATGTTCATCCCCACCAGTTCTGCTCATTCGTTCATCTCCTCACGCCTTCTCCGGGAGGTGGCCCGTTTCGGCGGTGATGTGACGGCATTCGTTCCCAAAGTGGTGGCCTTGCGGCTCCAGGAGAAGTTCGCTGATGAGTGATCTGTTCGAGGATCTTGAGGCGCAACGGGCGGCCGGCGAGGAACAGGATGCGGAGACCCTGGTCCGGGAAGCCTTGGACCTGGTGCTGACGGCCAAAGCCATGCCGTTGTCGGCCTCGGTGCTCATCTCGCGTGAAGAGGTGGCCGACGTGTTGCAGGCCGCCTTGGACAGGATGCCGGATGAAATTCGTGAGGCCCGATGGTTGCTGAAGGAGCGCGCCGAGTTCATCGCCGAAAGAAATCGGGAGGCGGACGCGCTGATGGAAGAGGTGCGGGTCCAAGCCGAACGGATGGTGCAGCGCACCGAGATCGTGCGCCAGGCCAACCACGTGGCGCAGCGCGTGCTCGACGACGCCAATGAGGAAGCCCGCCGCCTGCGGAACGAGGCGGAGGACTATGCCGACCAGAAGCTGGCCAGTTTCGAGATCGTCCTCGACCGGATCACGAAGACCGTGCTGGCCGGCCGCGAAAAGCTGCGAGTGACCCCACTCCCGCGGGTGAAGATCGGTGAAGGGGGAGACACCTCATTGGCGTCACCCACCGACCTGGGCATCGGGGGGCCGGTGGGTGACGAGCCCGAGGGCTTCTTCGACCAGGACCTCACCTAAGGGACAGCCACGGTGCGCACTCGGCAACCATTTATCGTCCCCGCCGCCGCCCTCCGCAAGGTGGCCGGTACCGTCCGCCACGAGGATCGCCACGGGGTGATCGAAGGTTTGGGAACCGTCGGCGTGGTCGTCCCCGACGGCGCCGAGGTCGACGCCCAGGTCACGCTCTCCTCCTACCCGGGCGGCATCATGGCCACCGGACGGGTCTCGGCCCCCTGGAGGGGGGAGTGCCGTCGGTGTGGGGGTGTGGTCACCGGCGCGGTGGAGGCCGAGGTGCGTGAGCGGTTCGTCATCGAAGGGCCGGGAAGCGAATCGGGGCCGGCCGTCGAAGTGGACGAGGACGCCTATGTGTTGGCCGACGACCTGTTGGACCTTGAGCCCTTGGCCAGGGATGCAGTTCTTCTCGAACTCCCGTTGGCCCCCCTTTGTTCCGAGGACTGCCGGGGGTTATGCCCCCAGTGTGGGGCCAATCTCAATTTCAAGAGCTGCGGCTGTGCCCCACCGGCCGACCCGCGTTGGTCGGCCCTGGATGTACTGCGTGACGGTGAGGGTGGTGGTTTGGCCTAGAATGCCGTCCCTATGGCCGTCCCCAAGAAGAAGACCTCCAAGTCGAAGAGCCGAAGCCGCCGAGCATCCAACTGGGTGCTGAAGGCGCCGGCCCGTTCGGTGTGCCCGCAGTGCACCACCGCCAAGTTGCCCCATATCGTGTGTCCGAACTGCGGATGGTACAAGGGCCGCCAGGCGATCGAAGTCGACTAGTGGCCCGTGGGGGCGTTCGCCCGACGGGTGAGGCGTTCGCCAGCCTTCCGGTGGCGGTGGATGCCATGGGTGGCGATCACGCTCCCGCAGAGATCGTCGCCGGGGCCCGTCAGGTGGCCGAGCAGTCCGGCATCGCCGTGCTGCTGGTCGGCCGGCCGGGGGAGATGGGCGACACCGGCGGCCTTCCCGAGCTCCCTGCCAGCGAGGTCATCGGCATGGACGATGATCCCGGTCAGGGCGTGCGGCGGAAGAAGGACTCGTCCCTGGTGCGGGCGGCTGAAGCGGTGCGCGACGGGAAGGCCCTGGCCATGGTCTCGGCCGGGAACACCGGAGCCACCATGGCGTCCGCCCTCCTGCGCATGGGTCGTCTCCCCGGAGTGATTCGGCCGGCCATCGCCACCCCCATCCCCAACCCCGGGACGGGCAAGCCGCCCACCGTGCTCCTTGACTCCGGTGCCAACGCCGAGTGCAATCCCCAGATGTTGGTGCAGTTCGCCCAAATGGGGGCGGCGTTTGCCCGCAAGCGATACGGGGTTGCCCTCCCCACGGTGGCCCTCTTGTCCATCGGGGAGGAGAAGTCCAAGGGCACTCCTCTCGAAAAGGAAACCCACGCGTTGTTGGCCAGTGGGCTCGGGGGAAACGGCTTCGAATTCATTGGCAACGTCGAAGGGCGCGACTTTTTGGGCGGCGCCGCCGATGTGATCGTGACCGACGGTTTCACCGGCAACGTGGCGCTCAAGACGTTGGAAGGCTCATTGACGTTTCTGGTCGGCGCGCTCACCGAAATTCTGGGTCGTCCCGGGCTCGAGCAGGCGGCGGAGGCATTGATCCCCGAGATCGCACCATTGGTTGAGGAGCTCGAGCCGGAGGGCACCGGTGGGGCCATGCTGCTCGGGGTGAACGGGGTGTGTGTGATCAGCCATGGGTCATCGTCTTCGAAGGCCATGGTCAACGCCATCACGGTGGCCCACGATCTGGCCGTGGGCGGTTTGGTGGCGGCGGTTGCCGACGCGGTGAGCGAGGTCCCCGTTCCGGTGATCGACTGAGGTCGGCTTCGGCTTCGGCTTCGGCCTCGGCCTCGGAACTCGCCGGGTTGGAGTTTGCCGTTGCCCTGTGTGGATACCGGGTGATGAAGGCAATCGGGGAGGAACACCGGCGGGCAGTGGCGAACCTCGGGGAACTTCAGAGGCCCTGACCCATCGGCCGTAGGCGGCTAGCGGAGAGTGAAACCGCTTTCGGTGATCATGTTCTCCGTGACCTCCCAGAGTCGATCAGCTGCGGCGTCCGAGCGCCCCTGCTTGGAAGGATGCCCTGGCCTCGAGTGCACGTAGTACCCGCCGGATTTTCCTTGCACCTCGGGGGAGGAGGCGAGGTAGACCGAGGTGGCCGCCCCGGCCGTGGCCGAGATCTCGAATGGGCGGATGAGGCGGTTTCCCAGGCCGACGATGCCGGTCATGTCGCCATCCATTCCGAAACCACTTCGCACCGGGCCCGGATGGACGGCATTGGCGGTGACACGGGTATCGGCCAGTCGCTTGGCCAGGCCGCAGGTGAAGAGCAGGTTGGCCAGCTTGGACTGGGAGTAGGCACCGAAGGTGGAGTAACGCTTCTCGCCCTGGAGGTCGTTCCAGTTCATGCCGGTGAAGGCACCGTGGTGGCCCACCGACGACAGGTTCACGATGCGCCCGGCATCTGCCCCCTTCAGGCGATCGAGGAGCAGGGCGGTAAGGAAGAAGGGACCTATGTGGTTGACCCCCAACGTCTGTTCGAAGCCCTGGGCTGTCACCTGACGGTCCGACCAGATCCCCCCGGCGTTGTTCACCAGCACGTCGAGGTGGTCCCATCGTGACAGCACCTCCGAGGCACAAGTCTCGACGGACGAGAGGTCGGCGAGATCGAGGGAGACAACGTGGACATCGTCGGATCCCGATGCCGCCCGCACCGCGGTGGCGGCCGCCTCTGCCTTTTGAAGGTTGCGACAGGCCATCACGGTGGTCGCACCCATGGTGGCTAATGCCTCGGCCGTCGCCTCCCCGATCCCGCTGTTGGATCCGGTGATGACAACTACCTTGCCTTGCATGTGGTGTCTCTTTCGGTCGATCGGGATCGGGTGAGGCGAACCCAGGGCTAGCGGTTGAGGAGGTCCTTGGCGATATGGGTGACCTGAATTTCGTCGGTCCCGGCATAGATCTGGAACACCTTGGCGTCTCGGGCCAGCTGCTCGACGCGGAACTCGGCCATGTACCCGTTGCCCCCGAACAGCTGCACGGCTTCCATGGCCACCTCGGAGGCGGCCTGGGCCGAATACAGCTTCATCGCCGACGCCTCGGCCAGGGTCAGGCTCTTTCCCGCCGCCGACAGCTCGATGTGGCGGAAGACCAGGTTCTGGACGTTGAGCCTGGCGATCTCCATCTTGGCCAATTTGAGCTGGATGAGCTGACGGTCGCCGATGCGATGACCCCACAATATGCGGTCCCGGGCGTAGGCCACTGACAGCTTCAGGCACTCTTCGATGAGGCCCAGCGACATCGCCGCCACCCCGGCCCGCTCGGTAACGAAGTTGCCCTTGGCCGAGTCGCGCCCGCTTCCCTGCTTCTCATCCTCGGTTTCACCCAGCAGGTGGTCTTTGCCCACCCTGACGTCGGACAGGAAGAGCTCGCCGGTGGGGGAGGAGTGGAGCCCCATCTTGCGGAAGGGCCTGGACTGATCGAGCCCGGGCATGCCTCTGTCGAGGACGAAGGTCAGGACCTTGCGGTCGCGGATGGGGGTGTCCGAGCCGTCATCGAGCTTGGCGTAGAAGACGATGGTGTCGGCATAGGGACCATTGGTGATGAACGTCTTGTTGCCGTTCAGGATGTACTCGTCGCCGTCCCGTCGGGCCGTCGACTTCATGCCGCCCAGAGCGTCCGATCCCGAGTCGGGCTCAGTGATGGCCCAGGCCCCCACCTTGTCCATGGTGAGCAGATCGAGACCCCACCGCTCCATCTGCGCCGGCGTCCCCTGCTTCATGATGGTGCCGGCCGCCAGTCCGACACTGACGCCCATGGCGGTCACGATCCCCGGGCAGTAGTGGCACAGTTCCACGATGGGGATGAGGGTCATCGCCGCCGCGCCACCGTCGCCTCGGCCCTCCGCTCGCTCCACCGGTGACTCGGCCGGGTCGCCGTTGCGTTTGCGATCGAGTTGGCTCTTGAACCGGTCCCGGGCCATCTGGTCCATACCGAAGGTTGCATACAGCTTGCGGATGATGTCGTACGGGGGGAGATCTCCGTGCTCCAACTCCTCGATGTGTGGCACGACCTCGGCTTCGATGAAGCGGCGGATCGTATCCCTGACCATCAACTGCTCTTCTGACCATTCGAACACGGTGGACCTCCTGATGACCCGTCGGCGGCCGGTGACCGGCCGGGATGAGGATATCCGACCTCGGCCTACAGTCGGGGCGTGCGACCGGTGCGACGACCAGACGGCCCCGAGGCCACCCCCTACCAGCGATGGGGAGGTGAAGCGTTCTTTGTGGCCTTGGTCGATCGGTTTTACGCCGGAGTGGACACCGATCCGCGGCTCCGTCACATGTATCCCGAGGACCTCACCGAGTCGAAGGCCCATCTGGTCCTCTTCCTCGGCCAGTACTGGGGAGGCCCGTCCACCTACAACGAGCAGCGGGGAGCACCCCGTCTACGGATGCGGCACGTCCCCTTTGTGATCGGAACCGCCGAAGCCGACGCCTGGCTCGGCCACATGACCGACGCCGTCCTGGCCGCCGGGATGACCCCGGCTGATCAGGCCCAGATGCTCGACTATTTGAAGATGGCGGCCAAGAGCCTCATCAACGCCCCTACCTGACTCACCAGGTGATCCCCAGCACGTCGCGCATCGCCTTCTCGAAACTGGGATCGTCGAGTTGGGACCGGGCTCCGAGCACCATGGCTGCGTCGTCACCCACCGGCACCCGCAACGGGGTGGTCGGATCTTCAATGGCGCGCCGGATGGCCACCGCCACCAGTTCGGGACCCGGGCGCCCCTGGGGTCCGTTGACCTTGGCGCCGGTGCCGTCCCACTGCTCCCATAGCCCGGCATAGACCGGGTCACCGGCGTGAGGCTCAGGCGCCTTCATCCCGGTCCCGATATAGCCGGGCTCGATGATCACCGTCCGGATCCCGAAGTGCCCGAGTTCATAGTGGAGCGTTTCCGACAGCGATTCGAGGGCGTACTTGGACGCCGAATACGGTCCCTCCAAAGGAGTGGAGACCCGACCCTGTATCGAACTGACATTCACGATGACGCCGCTCCCGCGGAGGCGCCAGGCAGGGGCCACCTGTTGGACCAGGCGCAACGGACCCAGGGTGTTGGTGTCGAACATTGCCGTGAGCCGGTCGAGGGGGAAGTCCTCCAGTGGGCCCTTGCCCGACAACGCGGCATTGTTGACGATGGCATCGAGCTCGCCGGCCCGGCTGAGCGCGGACCGGATGGACTCCTCGTCGGTGACATCGAGGGTGAGTCGTTGGCTCACGTCGAGCTGGTCCAGCAGGGTGACATCGCGGGCGGTGGTCACCACCTCGTGGCCCGATCGGATCAGCTCTGCGGCGGTGGCCGCCCCGATGGCCCGGGCCGCTCCGGTAATCAGAATGCGCATGGCTCCAAGCGTACGACAGGGTGTCACCTGCCTTGCCCGTCGGAGAGTGGGTCGATCGGACGATGGTACGGACATGACCATCAAAACCCGGACACGGCCTTCATCGAAGATTTCCGAATCTCGGTCATCGTTCGGGCGTGAGCTTTCGCCCGATGGCAAGGGATGGTGCTCCGTCGGCCGGATCGGCTTGCCCGCAAGGTCGCCGAGGCGTTTATCCCCTGACCCGTGCGGGTACAGATCCATACGTCAAGAACCGTGAGGGTAGAGACTGGTGTCGTCTACGCGGTGCAGGCCGAAAACACCCGAGGAGGGCCAGCAGATGACCGACGTGCTCGAACATGACGCGACCGACTGTACGCAGGTGGACCTCTCGACGATCCCGACGGTGGAGTTCTGCAGCACGGCATCACTCTGCGTGCTGACGATAACCGGAGAGCTGAACAGGACGTCGATCGCCGCTCTTGAGATGCAGATTGATCAGATTGGCTGCTCGGAGTGTGACGATGTCGTTCTTGATGTCGCCGGCCTGAGGCGACTTGACCCGATCGGTACGAGTGTCCTCATCGGGATGGACCACTACGTTC
>Ga0209880_1000471_pt1 | contig 10889 bp, 8 predicted proteins | sample PersoiDNA2013191_FD_185803 | JGI IMG/M metagenome (GOLD analysis project Ga0209880, IMG submission 185803) | Permafrost soil microbial communities from the Arctic, to analyse light accelerated degradation of dissolved organic matter (DOM) -... | ecosystem: Environmental > Terrestrial > Soil >... | reverse complement strand
TGTTCTTTCACCGTGGCAACACTGGCCTCGATGTCGCAAAACGTGGATCTTTTCGTCTGAGCCCAATCAAAGGAATGACTGAGCCGCTTCAAAGTGATTATGCCGCAATGGCAACAATGATTTTTGGCGCCGTCCCGAAATTCGATGAGGTTTTGGCCAGCGTCGCAGACGCGGAAAAACGGCTCAATTCACTCTAGGCGCTGTGTGAGCGATCATCGCCTCGTTCTTGATCCGAAAGGGAAGAAATTGGCCAGTTACTTCCCAACCGAGTCATCGTCGAAAAATTTTGGCGGCCGGTAGACGTATTGCTGCCTGTTACACTGGGGTGCTACACAGGCTCTCGTCGCGTCGACTTTCGTCAACGTTTTCAGTTCGCTTCGGATGTGGTCGCCTTAGCTGGGGATCCTCCCGCCCCAGCCAGCCTTCGCAGAAGTTGTCGATCTTCATTTTGGTTTTCCCGCTGGATTATCGGCTAGCGCCTTGTGCAACTCAGCTGCCGCTTGTGCGAGCTGATCGCGATGCATGACATCCTCTCTTGGAATCCTGCCAACCGTAGCAGCTAGCTCGCGCACTATGTCAGCGAACAGACCGAAGTTGATGTGCATGTGAATCGATTTGCGGACGTCATCAGCGCCCGGCCGTTCGAGAATCAGCGCGATGCCGGTAGGATCGAGATGCGCCTCGAATCGCGATGAGCGTTCGAATGTGCCGACATAGAGTTTGTCTGGGTATTCGAGCGCGATCTCTGCCTTATCGGGGATAGGTTTCGTCATTGGAGCCTTTCTTTGACTATCCAATGGTAACATTCTTACAGAGAAACGGTAGCCGCTTTCAGATAGGTCACGATAAACGTTAGCGAGGGCTCGCAGCCTCGGACAAAACCATTGGCATTATTGTCCGAGGATTTGCGGTTCACCGAAGACCTCCGGCACTAGTTGGTTTATACTGTATAAGGACAAGTCCAACCCGGACTGGCCCAAGTGGTGGAATCTCAAGGATTGAATCATGAAAATTTGGTGGCAGAGCAGCACCCCGATTCATCGGTTGCATGATTATAGAACCACGCTGACCGCGCATCTCGACAGCGTCAAACGTCCGGACACCGAGATTCACATCAACGGTGTCGACGATGGTTCCATGGACCTGCACTACAATGCCATCGTTGCTATGAACAGTTTTGCGCCGGGCGGTGTTCTCAACAAGATGATCCAGGCCAGCGAGAAAGGTTACGACGCCATCGCGATCGGCTGCTTCCTCGATCCGGCGATGCAGGAAGCCCGCGAAGTGGTGCCAATTCCGGTTTTCGGACTGGGCGAGACATCGATGTTGGCGGCCTGCATGTACGGCCACAAGTTTTCCGGCGTCGCATTCCACGCCAAACAGTCGCAATATTACGATCGTAAGGCTTTCGAGTACGGGTTAAGTTCGCGCCATATCCCGTTTGGCGATCTCGGAATCGATTTCAATGAGGTGCAAAACGCATTCAGCAGCCCGGGCCAGATGCGGGAGCGTTTCATCAGCGAAGCGCGCCGATTGGCCGCGCAGGGCGCGGAGGTGATCCTCGCCGCGTGCGCGACGGTCAACGCGATCATTCGACGGGAGAACCTCAAGGAAGTCGACGGTGCGCTGATCCTCGACTGCAACGCCGTTCTGCTCAAGACGACGGAAGCGATGGCGGAGCTCAGCCACAGCATCGGCTTAGGCGCCAGTCGACGCCTGCTCTATCAGCGACCGCAACGCGCCGCGCTCGACGACTGGATGCGCATCTACAATTTCCGCGCCGAACCGTAACTCAGCTCCTGAGCCATGCAATTGCAAATAACGCGAAACGTCGGGGTCATCCCTCGAGGCTCACGCTGTTTTTTTTCAAACAGGCTCAACTATTTGCAGAACTTTCTCGGGGGTAAGAGCGGACGTCCCGATGAGAGGGCGTCACGTCCAAGAATCGAAGCGCGATTTTGTAAAGTTCCCTGTTAGCAGGGAAAATAAGCAGAGCAGGGGACCATTTGCGCTGCGTCGCCAGCCAGGCCGGGCTGTGTCGTCTGCGGCTCTGACCTAATGCCGAAGCCGCGGGTGCAATTAAATCTGAACGCGATTCGTTTTCACGCGGCTGGTTTCGGTCTCGTGCTGCCAGCGTAGAATCGTTCGTTGCAGGGCCTGAAACTTCGTTTCTATGACGCCGTTGAACAACGGATCTTTCTGATCGTTCAATCGCGCATCGAGTTCCGCCCAATCATCCGGCCGTAAGCCCTGAACGGCGGCCGGAAACAGGAGCCGTTCTTCCTTGTCCATGTGTTGGCGCTGATGCTCGATGAAGTCGTGCACGACATCATGGAAAGTCTGCCGCAGGAACTCGCGGCCCGCCAAAATTTCCTCGACGGCCTCAACCAGCCGGCGCAAGCGTTTGGTTTCAACTTGATGCTCGGCTTCCACGTCGCCGATGCTGTTGGCGGCGGCCGAATCGCGCACCTTCAGCTTTTCGAAAACCATATCCTCTTTCGGATGATGGCAGCTCTCGGGATAGTCTTGGAAATACTGGATAACAGCCTGCAATATCTCGTAATCAGGCTCCTCGCTGCGGTCGAAGACTTCCAATTCCTGCTCCAGAACAAGGAGCAACTTATCGATGTTCCGATGCTCTTCGAGCAGAATCTGAATGATATTTGACATCGATCGGTCTCGGCCGCGTGTTCGTCCAAATAAGATCGTGATCGGGCAGCAATAGTCCCCGTCCTGACTGCATCTTCACAACTTGCACTAAAGATTAATGCCAAATCGACGCAGGTCTTTGCGCTATGTCAAAACGGCGATTGGGCCGATCAATTAGTAGTTTAACAGCAATTTTCCAATAGTGTTCGCGAGCCGAATCGATGATCGAAGCAAGTCCCGCGGCAGGTTTCAAAATACTGGCGCGTGAAGATTTTTCCGATGTGACCTATTCCTTGGTCATCCATCACCCGCTGATGGCGAAAGCCGCGCAGCCGGGGCAATTTGTCATTGTGATGTCGCATGAGTCGGGTGAGCGGATTCCGCTCACCATCGCGGACTTCGACCGTAAAAAGGGCACCGTGACCTTGGTGGTCCAAGCGGTCGGCAAGTCGACCAAGGAGATGCAGCAGGTCTGCCAGCCGGGGACTTCGCTCTACGGGATCGTTGGGCCCATGGGGGTCCCGAGCCCGCTCACCGGAAAGAAAAAGGTCGTCTGCGTCGGTGGCGGCCTGGGCGTCGCGCCGATCTACCCGCAGGCGCGTGGATTCAAAGAGAACGGCGCCTATGTGATCGGCATTCTCGGTTTCCGCACCAAGAGCCTGGTTTTCTGGGCGGACAAGTTCCGAGCGTGCTGCGACGAGTTGATCCTGTGCACCGATGACGGGTCTGCCGGGATGAAGGGCTTCGTCAGCGACGGCATCAAGCTTGCCATCGCGGGGCACAAAGATATCGACGAGGTCGTGGCGATCGGCCCGCCCATCATGATGAAGGCCTGCGTTGAAGTCACGCGCCCGCATGCGATCAAGACGATCGTCAGCCTCAACCCAATCATGGTCGATGGAACCGGGATGTGCGGCGGCTGCCGGGTCAAGATCGGCAACGAAGTAAAATTTGCCTGTGTCGATGGTCCTGATTTCGACGGGCACAAAGTCGACTTCAACGATCTGATGATGCGCCTGAAGCGATACACCGAAGAGGAAAAGGCCGCGCTCAATCGCTGGTCGGAAAGCTGCCGAATCATGAAGCAGACCCCGACCGTGAATGCGGCCGAACCGACATTGGGCCTGCCCGATCCGTTTGAAGAAGCGCTGGGGGGATAGCAGCAATATGGCGAAGAAGAAAAAAACTATCCGCAGCATTCCGCAGCTGCGGACCCCTGTGCGCGAATTGGATCCGCAGGTGCGGGTGAAGAATTTCGAAGAGGTGAATTGCGGCTATTCGCTGGATGAGGCGCTCAACGAGGCGGAGCGCTGCCTGATGTGCCCGGATCCGGCCTGCATCGCCGGTTGCCCGGTTAATATCAATATCCCGAAATTCATCGAGGCGCTCACCGCCAAGGATGTGCGCGGTGCCTATGACGTCATCACTGCGAGCAATCTCCTGGCCTCGGTGTGTGGCCGCGTCTGCCCGCAGGAGACGCAATGCGAGGGCGTGTGCATAGTCGGCGAAACGCTCGAGCCGGTCGCGATCGGCCGCCTTGAACGCTTTGTCGGCGACACCGCCATCAAGGAGAAGTGGGTCAACATCCCCTATATCGAGCCGACTGGATACAAGATCGGCATCGTCGGTTCGGGGCCGGCCGGCATGGCCTGCGCGGCGGACATGGCCAAGGCCGGATGTGATGTGACGGTTTTCGAGGCCTTCCACCAGGCCGGCGGCGTGCTCAAGTATGGCATCCCCGATTTCCGCCTTCCCAACGCGGTGGTCGATGCGGAAATCGAGAATCTGCGCAAGCTCGGCGTCAAGTTCGAATGCAATACGCTGGTCGGGCGCCTGTTCACCATCGAACAGATGCGCAACGAGTTCGGCTTTGACGCCGTCTTCATCGGCACCGGAGCCGGCTATCCCTCGATGCTCGGCATCCCCGGCGATTCGCTCAATGGCGTGCTTTCCGCCAACGAGCTGCTGACCCGCTGCAACTTGATGCGGGCGAAGGAATTCCCGAATTTCGACACCCCGCTTCCGCTTGGAAAACGCGTCGCCGTAATCGGCGCCGGCAACACAGCCATGGACGCCATGCGCGTCAGCCTGCGGCTCGGCGCCGAGAAAGTGTACTGCATCTACCGGCGGTCGCGGGCGGAATGCCCGGCGCGCGCGGAAGAAGTTCATCACGCCGAGCAAGAAGGCGTCGAATTCAACTGGCTCACCGCTCCGGTCGAGGTTCTTGCCGACGGCAAGGGCAACGTGCGCGCCATGCGCTGCATCAAGATGGAGCTCGGCGAGCCGGACGACTCCGGCCGGCGGCGGCCGGTACCGGTAGCGGGCAGTGAGTTTGAATTCGAGTGCGACCAGATCGTGTTCGCGATCGGCACCAACGCCAACCCGATCATCGGCCAGACCTCGCACCTTGGCCTCAACAAGCGCGGCTACATCAATACCGACGAGACGTTGGCGACGTCGATGGCGGGCGTGTTTGCCGGCGGCGACATCGTCACCGGCGCCGCGACCGTGATCGAAGCGATGGGCGCCGGCCGCAAGGCCGCGCGCAGCATCAAGAACTACTTGAGAATTCGTGATTCCAGCGACGACGATGCCGGCAAGCCCGGCCTCGGCACGTTCTTCGGAATCGATCTGCGGGAACGCAATTTCGCGCGAATTCGCGCCGCCTAAGGAAGCAAGATGAACGAGACCATTGCCATAACGGCCGTAAAGCCTCGCCCGCGCGCGACCAAGACCGCGCAACCCGCTCCCAGCGGGAAGACGGCGGTCACCTTGAGCGAGCATATCGTCGAGATCATCAGCGATTCCGGCGAGGGCGCGCAGCGCTGCGGCCAGTCGCTCGGAGCGATTGCCGCACGGATGGGCAATGGCGTGTGGACGGTGGAGATTATCCCTGCGGAAATCCGCCCGCCCGCCCGCAGTGTCGCCGGCGGCAGCGGAAATCGCATTCGTCTGGGCTCGGGCCGTGTCACCAATGGCGGCAACGAAACCGACCTGGTGATTGCGTTCAACGAGCAGGTGCTGCTTGGCCGTGTCCGTACCGGCGAACTCAAGCCCGACTGCACCATTCTGCTGGAAAGCATGTGGCGCGAGAGCAAGGACCCGAAAATCGCCGCTTCCTATGTCGAGACCCACGACCAGCTCGTGAAAGCGGGCTACCAGGTCATCGAAATTCCGATGGAGCGCGAGTGCCGTTTGATCGTCGCCGATGCGAAGCGCGGCAAGAACATGTTCGCATTGGGAATGCTCTGCAATATTTACAGTTTTGACCTGCAGCTTGGGCGCGATCAGATTGCCCGCATATTCGGCAAGAAAGATGCCAGCGTTATTGAATCGAACGTAAAACTGCTGAACGCGGGCTATGACTGGGCCGAGAAGAATCTCGACTTCAAGTACTGCATCCCGGCGACGCGCAGTACCGAGCCGCAAATTGTGATCGACGGCAACACCGCGCTGGCGCTCGGCGTGCTCGCTTCCGGCATGGAAATCTGCGCGATGTACCCGATCACGCCGGCCACGTCGGTCTCGCACTATTTGAGCAGCGTGTTCGAGAAGGTCGGCGGCATTGTCCATCAGGCCGAGGACGAGATCGCGGCCTGCACCTTCGCGATTGGCGCCTCCTATGCCGGCAAATGCGCCGTCACCGTCACCTCCGGACCCGGCTATTCGCTGAAGCAAGAAGCGATCGGGCTCGCGGTGATGGGTGAAATTCCTCTCGTCGTCATCAACGTGCAGCGCGGCGGCCCCAGTACCGGACAGCCGACCAAAGTCGAGCAAGGCGATATGATGACGGCGATCTTCGGCAGCCACGGCGACGCGCCCAAGGTGGTGATCGCGCCGGCTACGATCGAAGACTGCTTCTACTCGGTCATCACCGCACGCAAGATCGCCGAGACCTTCAACATGGTTGTGGTGGTCCTATCGGACACCAGTCTGGCCTCGTCCCAGCAGCCGTTCCCGCGGCCGCAATTCAGCGAAGCATGGCTGGCGCCGTCGATCGATCAGAGCGAAATTCCGGCAGGGCTCAAGCCCTACGACTGGAATCCGACGACCGGACTGGCGCGCCGCTTCATCCCCGGTCAGCCGGGCGGCATGCACACCTTGACCGGGCTTGCGCATGACAGCCTGAGCCATGTCGCCTACGACCCGGAGAGCAACGAATCGAGCATTCGCGCGCGCAGCCACAAGCTCGCCGCGCTGCAACGTACTCTCAAAACGCCGCCGGTGTTTGGCGATCCGAAAGGCGATCTCCTGGTCATCGGCTGGGGCAGCACCAAGGGTGCGATCGAGGAAGCCGTGACGAAGCTTCGCGCCGAAGGCCGCAAGGTATCGTCGCTGCATCTCACTTTCCTGCAGCCGATGGCGCCGGGAATCAAAGAGATCATGCAGCGGTTCAAGAAAGTCATCACGATCGAGGGCAATTGGAGTGATGACCCGAATGATGAAATCATCGACGAGAGCAATCGCCGCTATTCGGCGCTCGCGATGCTGCTGCGCTCGCGTTACCTCATCGACGTCGATTGCTGGAGCGAAGTGCGCGGCCAGCCGATCAAACCGTCGACGATCCAGCGCGTCATCCTCGAAAAACTAAAACAGAAATAACAGGCGCGACCATGACCATTCATGCCACCGAATGCCTCTTGCGGCTGCACGACCAGCATTACGAGCTCGAGGATTATCAGAGCGGCGTGCCGCGCTGGTGCACTGGTTGCGGCGACAACGCCATTCTGGCAGCGGTGCAGAAGCTGTGCCGCGACGAGGATCTGCGGCCCGAGAAGACGATGTTTGTCTCAGGCATCGGCTGCTCCAGCCGTTTCCCGCATTACATGAAGACCTACGGATTCCACGGGATCCATGGCCGCGCGCTGCCGGTTGCCGAAGGCGTGAAGATGTCGCGGCCGGACTTGAACGTCTTCGTTAATACCGGCGACGGCGACTGCTGCAGCATCGGCGCGGCGCATTGGATCCACGCCATCCGCTACAATATGAACATGACCGTGATGCTGCACGACAATCAGATCTACGGTCTGACCAAAAAGCAGGCATCGCCGACCTCTCCGCGCGGACTGAAGAGCAACACCACGCCGCGCGGCGCCTATCTGGAAGGCCTCAATCCTTTGACTGTGACGCTCGGCGTGCAGAACGTTTCCTTCGTCGCGCAAGCGGTCGATTGGATACCAGAAGTGCTCTACGACATCATCCGGGCCGCGTACCACCACAAGGGCCTCTCGTTCGTCCGCATCCTGCAGCGCTGCCCCGAATGGCTGCCGGACATGTTCGAGCCGTTCATGCACGATCCGATGAAGACCAGGCTGCTAACGCATGAAAAAGGTCTGAAGCTCAGCGCGAACCTGTCCAAGGTCTACAAGAACCAGGAGCAGCACGATCCGTCGGACATCCACCGGGCGCGCGAGATCGCCTCGGACCGTGACCCGATACCTGTCGGCATCCTTTATCACAATCCAGAAGTGCCGGTTTACGAAGAGCTGCGTAATGCCGGGCAGCAGCGGTCAACGCGCTACATCAAATCGGGGTTTGAATCGGAACTCGACAAATTCACGGTCTGGCCGCAAGGCGCGGACAAAAAAGTTCAGCCAAGCGCCTGAGGATCCGGCGGGTTCAGACGAAAAAGACTAAGGCGATTTCAGCATGCAAGTAGAACTTCAAGCACACATCGCGTTTCATCTCACGGGCCGAATGGCCCAGGGCGAGGGCGATGCGCTTGCCCGCAGTGACCTGCAGCCTGCGCTGCTCGCCGGATACCGCGATCTCACAACGCTGCGCTACGATTTTCCGCTCGTGCTCATTCGCGCAGGGAGCGACGGACAATCGGTGCAATCGCTTTCCGCCCTGTTCGATGGCGCGCTCAAGGAAATCGCGGCGAACGGCGACGGAGAACGCACAAGAAAGCATGCCGGCCGGCTCGAGCGGGAAATCCGCAAGCTGATCGCGGAAGGTGCGACCGGGACGCTGTCTAAGCTTTGCGATCTCGGCGCCGCCCGCATTGGTGCAAAGAATGACGAGTTGTTGCAGGAAAGCCTGAGCGGTCTGCGCGCCGCGCTGAAGAGCGACGGGGAGGTCATCGACTGCGACAAGGCGATGCCGTTCCGGCTGTTTCAGCACGCCTGGCAGGCCTTGCAGGATCAGAAGGCACAGAAATTCCGCGCCGAAATCAACAAGCTGATCATGAAACTGTCCGACATCCTGAGCGCGGATTTCGGCCACTCAAAGGAAGGGATGAGCGCGGAAAGGCTGCAAGCCTCGATCGGCTCGGCGCATCGGGACACTTTCGATTTTGCCGCGATGTCCCGCATGCTGACCGCGGCCTCGGTCAATGTGCCGATGCCTGAAAGCCGCCGCCAGCGGGTGCGCGGGCTGCTCGCGACGTTGAGGACGCAACGCTTCTTTCCGCCGGCGACCGAAAGCGACAAATGGATTGGCGTTGCCGAGCCGTATCCTTTCGTGTTCGAAACCTGCTCCGAAGCGGTCGCGGCATACCGCGAACGGCTGCCGAAGATGACCGAACTAGCCAAGGCGATGGCGATTGCCAAGCTCGAAACCGAAGGGGAATACAGCGAAGCGCGTCATGATACCTTCTTTGCGGGATTCGGCGAGAACGGCCTCGATGCGGACGATATCGCCGCATTTCCGGATTATCTGATTTGCCTGCGCGCCGCCGACTTCCGGGCGGCGGAATCCGACTTGATCCTGCGAGCTTTCGTCGCGGGCATGCCGGCGAAACTCGTGGTGCAGACCGACGATCTGCTCGAGCAATCGCCGATCAGAGACGACTACCTGTTTGCCGGGCTGCGCAGCCGGCAACTCGCCAGCAGCGCGATCGGATTTGGCGCGTCCTATGTCTTGCAGTCGAGCAGCTCTGGTCTGTTCCAACTGCGCGAGCAGGTGCTGCGCGGGTTGGCCTATCGCGGGCCGGCCTTGTTCAGCATTTTCTCCGGCGCTAATGCAAGCAGCCTTCCGCCCTACCTGATGGCCGCAGCAGCCGCGGAATCCCGGGCCTTTCCGGCGTTCACCTACGATCCGTCGGCGGGACCGGACTGGGCATCGCGGTTCTCGCTTTACGCCAACAGCCAAGTCGATCTCGATTGGCCGCTGCAGCGCCTCGATTATGAGGACGCGGAGCATCAGCTGGTATCGGAAACGGTTGCCTTCACGCTGGTCGACTTCGCCGCCTGCGACCCGCGTTGCGCCAAATATTTCGCCAAGGTCCCGCGCGCAAAATGGACCGACGATCTGCTGCCGGTATCCGAATTCCTGACGCGCGAAGCGAAGGACTTCACCGAAAAGGTGCCGTGCCTGTTGATGGTCGACCGCGACAATCGCCTGCAAAAAGTGATCGTCAACGACACGCTGGTGCGGGAGGCGCGCCGTTGCGTCGAGGCTTGGCGCAGCCTGCAGGAGCTCGGCGGCGTTCATAACTCGCATGCCGCCAGGCTTGTCGAACAGGAACGGAAAGTTTGGGCGGAGCAATCGCGCCCGGCACCCGTCTCCGAGGACAAGCCGACCAGCGCGGCGATTGCTGCGCCGGCCGTGCCGGCGGCTGCTGCTGCGCCCGTCGCTGCCGAGGCGACGCCGGAGAGGTCATCGGACGAGCCCTATATCGAGACCGCCCGCTGCACGAGTTGTAACGAGTGCACGCAGATCAACGACAAGATGTTCGGTTACGACGCCAATAAACAGGCATCCATCATCAATCCGGATGCCGGAACCTATCGTCAGCTTGTGGAAGCCGCGGAGAATTGCCAGATCTCAATCATTCACCCCGGCAAACCGCGAAATCCGAACGAGCCTGGGCTCGATGAGCTGATGAAGCGAGCGGAGCCGTTCTTGTAGAATCGAAACGCTCCGTCCACGACTTTCACCAAAATCGAAATTCGATACAGCGGGTTGAAGCCGAATGAGAATCGCAATTGCTGCGGAAGCAGACCCTGCGGAACCGCGGGTCGCCGGGACGCCGGAGACCGTGAAGAAGTTGAAGGCGCTGGGGGCGGAGGTGGCGGTTGCGCGCGGCGCCGGCTTAGCGTCGGGCATTTTGGATGCCGACTACGAGGCGGCCGGCGCCAGCATCGGCGACAATGTCACTAAGGACGCCGACGTGGTGCTCAAGGTGCGCCGCCCGGGCCCGAGCGAACTGGCCGCCTACAAGAAGGGCGCGCTGGTCATCGCCATCATGGATCCGTACGGCAACGAGGCCGCGCTCAAGCAGATGGCCGATGCCGGGA
>Ga0209880_1000465_pt1 | contig 10931 bp, 9 predicted proteins | sample PersoiDNA2013191_FD_185803 | JGI IMG/M metagenome (GOLD analysis project Ga0209880, IMG submission 185803) | Permafrost soil microbial communities from the Arctic, to analyse light accelerated degradation of dissolved organic matter (DOM) -... | ecosystem: Environmental > Terrestrial > Soil >... | reverse complement strand
TCGAGGGAGCCGTCGCCGCTCTGGGGGAGGAAATAGAGGTCCACTGGCGCCGCCGTCGCATTCGGATTGACGATGCGGAGCGACGTCACGTAGTCGTTCCCTCCGCCGGAAGCCTTGGCGGATGTGACGACCCACTGGGTCGTGGCCGGCGTGTCCGCGAACAGCGTGGCCGGGAAGATCCAAAGGGCCGCGAGCGCCGCGAAAGCGAGGAAGCGGATCGACGTTTTGACGTGCATCATGGTGTTCCTCATTTGATGACTCGGGTCCGGCAGACACCCGTCGGACGCAAGAATCCGGCCGGAAGTCTAGCCCGTCCTCGAAGAAGTGACGCCGCAGCCCCGCGCCTTTCAAAAGAAGCGGCCGTCGCCGCCGGCATAGCGGCGCAGGTCGCCGCGGCGCCGGTCGGTCAGGAGCGCGCGGGTCGAAACCGCGCGGAAGCCGAGCGCGCCCGCGGCGTCGAGCAGCGTTCGCGCCTCGGAGGGGAGCGCGAGGGAGAGGCGCTTTCCCGGGAACCGCGCCGCGAGCAGCAAAAGGAGGTCCGCGGCGGCCTCGGGAGTCTTCGCGGCGATCGGGCCGAGCGCGGTCCGTGTCCCTTTCGCCTCCTCGTGCCACGCGCCGAGTGCCACGGGCCGCCCCCCGCGCTTGAGTGAGACGACGTGACCGTCCGCGGCCCGGCGGCCCCAGTCGCGCGGGCGCGCGAACCCGCGGGTTTCGCGGTCAAGAGCGGCGATCCATCCGGAGAGCGGGGCGCCCGGCCCGACAAGGGAGAGCGGGCCGCCTCGCGCCGGGGCTTCGCGGGCTCCGAGGCCTCCGGGGGCCACCGCCTCCATCCCGAGGACGAGCGCGCGGACGGAAAGGCCTGCCTGGAGAAAGAACGCGAGGGAGGACGGCTCGTTGGGCGCGAGCACCTCGAGAGCGCGCGCGCCGCGGGCCGCGCCATACGCGCGTGCCGCCGCGAGGAGCGTGTGGCCGACGCCCTTGCCGCGATATGCCGCGCCGACGTCGAGGGCGAGGAGGAGGAGCGTGTCCTCGCGCACCGCGGCCCATGCCGTGCCGACGACACGGCCCTCCGCGTCCCGGGCGACGAATGCGCCGTCCGGGTCCGTGGTGCGGGCGTGCGCGAGGTCCGCATCACTCGGCGGCGGGACGGCCTCGCCGGGGCGGGCCGTCCGGACCGAGACGGCAAGAGGATTTTTCGCAGCCACCCTCGCCGGAGGCTAACAGGGTTCTGCGACACGGAGATCGGCGACCCCCCTCGCATTGAACAGGAATCCGTCGCAGAATCTGGAGCGGAAGAGGAATGTGATGTCCAAGCGAAGTGTCGGACGCCCCCGTGACGGCGACCCCGCGGAAACCCGGCGCGGCATCCTGCGCGCGGCAGAGGAAAGCTTTGCGACGGCCGGGTTTGTGGGCGCGACGACCCGCCAGGTGGCCGCCCGCGCGGGCGTGAACGTCGCCACACTGCACTATCACTTCGGAAGCAAGGAAAAGCTCTACCGGGCGGTTCTCGACGCGGCCTCGGGCGCCGAGCTCACCGTTCCCGGCGGCGGCAAGGCCCCGGCGGAGCGGCTGGCGGCGGTCGTCGAGGCGCTCTGGGACTTCGGGGCCGCGCATCCTTCGCTGCCGCGGCTGAGCCTTCTGCACCGGCTCGCGGGCCCAGCCTCGCCGACCGAGGAGCCCCAGGATCCCCGCGTCGCGCTCCTGACGCGCACGCTCGCAGAGACGGGCGCGAAGCCGCCGTATCCCCCGGGCGATGCGGCGCGCGTCATCCTCGCGTTTCTCGACAGCGCCCTGGTCGCCTCGCAGGACGGAAGCGATTCCGAGGCCGGCCAGCCGGCGTCGGCGTCAGCTGTGTCGGCCGCGTCGGCCGCATCGCGTTCGGGCGTCGTCGCGGCGGCGCTGCGCGTGTCGGGCCTGGCTTAGGCGCTTGAGCGTTTAGGCGTTCGCGGCGTCTCTCGGCTTCCTCAAGCCTAAAACCAGGACGAGAGCGTTCACGCCCGTGCCCGCGAGGACGGGATCGATGCCCAACGGGTGGAGGAAGCGCTCGAGCATGGCGGCGCCCCCGCCGAGAAGCATCGCCGCACCAGCGAAACGCCGGTCCACGCGTACCCGCGGTAGAAACGCGACGAGAGCGGGCAGGATGAGCCCGGACGCAAAGAGCGTGTAACCGAGACGGAACGTCTCGACGAGATCGTGGAGGGCGAGGGCTAAGGCGAGGCCGAGCCCGCCATACGCCACGACGGCGAGGCGCGACGCGCCGACGCCGGCCTTTGGCCCGAGGAGATCGTTCGACGTGGCGGCCGCGGCCGACAGGAGGACGGAGTCCGCCGAGGACTGCATCGTCGCGACGAGCGCCACGAGGAGAAGCGGGGCGAGCGCCGGCCCCGCGAGGAGAAGCACGGTGCGGGGAAAGAGCTCCGCCGCTGGCCCGCCGACGCCGCGGGCCACTCCCGCGAGGGCGATGGTGGCGGTCGCGAGCCCGAAGGCGAGCTTGGACAGGGAGGCGCCGAGGGCGGCGCGGCGCGCGGCGCGCGTGTCGCGCGCCGAGAGGAGCTTGGCCCACACGTCGCTTCCGACGGCATGGGGAAGTCCCACGAGCACGAGAAGCGCGAAGGCGTCGCCCCACGAGAAGCGCGGGCCCGTCGGGAAAGTCAGGAGCGCCGCGGGCGCGGGGTTGGCGGCGAGGGAGCGCACGGCGAGCGGCAGCGCGACGGCGAGCAGCCCCGTCACCATGAGACCGAACTGCAGGAGATCGGTCCGCACGACCGCGCGCTGGCCGCCGAGCGCCGTGTACGTCACGAAGAGGGCCGCCGTGAGGACGAGGACGCGCGTGGGCTCCCAGGGCGTCGTGGCGACGACGACGATCTGGGTGGCTTCGGTCAGGAGTGCGAACCAGACGATCTCGGCGAGGACGACGAGAAACGCCGCGATCTTCCGCACGCCGGGCCCGTACGTCCTTCCGATCACCTCCGCGATCGTCGTCGCGCCCGTAGCGCGCACGCGGGCCGCGAGAAAGAGGCCGAGCGCGAGGAGGCCGAGGGCTCCCGCGAGATCGAGCCACAGCGCGGGGAGCCCCTTCGCGGCCACGAAGGCGGCGAGGACGAGGGTTGTGGACCCGCCGATCACGGTGGAGGAAAGCGCGGCCCACGTTGTGAACGCGCCGAAACCGCGGTCACCGACGAGAAACGCGTCGGCCGAACGCGACGCATCCCGCGCCGCGAAGAGGCCGACGAGGAGCACGGCGGCTCCGTAGAGGACGAGAGCGGCGGCCAAACTTCGGCGCCTCGGCGTCTCAGTCCGCGAGCACGTCGCGCGCGAAGCCGGCGAGAAGACGGGCGGCGTTGAGCAGGGCGCGCTCGTCGAAGTCGAAGTCGGGCGCGTGATGCGGGCCGCGCGGTCCCGCCGTTCGCGACGCGCCGACGAACGCGAACGCTCCGGGGATCCGCGTCAGAAACTCTGAGAAGTCCTCCCCGCCCATCGTCCGGCAGGCCTCCGTGACGCTCCCTTTCGCCGTGAGCGACGTGGCGACCCGGAGCGCGCGAGCGGCCTCGGCCGGATGGTTCACGACCGCCGGAGTTATCCGGCGGTAGACCGTCTTGGCGACGCACCCGAGGGACTGCGCGGCGCGCTCCGCGATTTCGGTGACGAGAGAGGGCAGGCGGTCTTCGACCTCCGCGTCGAACGAGCGGCACGTGCCGCGCAGCGTGACGCAGTCGGGCAGGATGTTGAACGCCGAGCCGCCGTGCATCGAGGTGACGGAAACGACCGCCGGCAGGAGAGGCGACAACCGCCGCGAGACGATGGTCTGGAGCGCCGTGACGACTTGGGCGGCCGCGACGATCGTGTCGCGCGTCTCGTGGGGCGAAGCGGCGTGCCCGCCGGGGCTCGTCACGTCGATTCGGAACTCGTCGACGGCCGCCATCATGGCGCCGCGCGCGACGCCGACGGAAGAGAGAGGCAGGGCCGTCCACAGGTGCATGCCGAAGACCGCGTCGGGCCGGGGATCGTCCAGGACCCCGTCCGCGATCATGGCCTTCGCGCCGCCGGCGCCTTCCTCGCCCGGTTGAAACGCGAAGACGACGCGCCCGCGCGCCGGGGGATCGAGAAGGAGGAGGTCCGCGGCCGCGTCGAGAGCGGCGACGTGGCCGTCGTGGCCGCACGCGTGCATCCTGCCGTTCGTGGCGGCGAAGGGCAGGCCCGTTTTCTCGTTGAGTGGAAGCGCATCCAGATCGGCGCGAAGGAGAACGGTCCTTCCGGCTCGCCCCGTGTCGAGGACGGCCACGACGCCTGTTTTTCCGACGCCCGTCCGCACGACCAGTCCGCGGGCGCGCATGCGATCGGCGACGGCGCGGGCCGTCTCGACCTCTTCGAACGCGGTCTCCGGGTGGGCGTGGATCTCGCGGCGGAGGCGGACGGCCCCGGCCTCGACGTCTTCCGCGCCGGTCGCGAGCGGCCTCACGAGAGGATCATAGGACCAAGCCGCGCTATCCTCCTCGCGTGCAAGAGCCCCGAAAGAAGACCTTCACGTTCGAGGAAGCGCGTGCCCTCCTTCCCGAGGTGCGCGAGCGGACGCGGCGTGCGGTCGAGGCGCTTTCGAACCTCACCGTGCCGGGAGACGACGGGCGGGAAGCCGTCGGGGAGAAGGCCGAGAAAGCCGTGGCCCAAACGCTGGCGTCATGGGCGAGCGAGATCGAAGAGCTCGGCATCGAGGTGAAGGGGCCGTGGCTCGTGGACTTCGACTCGGGCGCGGGTTACTACTGCTGGAAGTGGCCTGAGGAGTCCCTGTCGTTCTTCCACGGCTATCAGGAGGGCTTCGCGGGAAGGATCAGGCTTCAATAGAGGCCTGGCGCGCGCGCCTTCCGTTTCCCTCGATCCCGTCAGGTGATCCCGAGGATCTTTTTTCCCTCGGGCGTCATCATTTCGGCGCTCCAGGGCGGATCCCACACGATCTGCACTTCGGCCTCGGCGACGCCCGGCACCGCCGCGATCTTGGATTGCGCGTCGGCGGCGATCGCGCCGCCCATGCCGCAGCCCGGCGCCGTGAGCGTCATCTTCACCTCGACACGCTCGCCGGCTGCGGACGCCGGCAGGATGCGGAGGTCGTACACGAGGCCGAGGTCCACGATGTTCACGGGGATCTCGGGGTCGTAGACGGTGCGAAGACGGTCCCAGACGGCCGTTTCGTTCACGGGGCCGGAGAGACCCGCCGCCTGGAGCCGTCCCGGAGCCGCGGCTGACCCGCCCCCCGCCGGCACTGGCAGCCCCAGCGCGTCCGCGTCGCTTCCGGCGACGCGGAAGAGGCCGCCGAGCGAGGCTGCCTGCACGGTGAACGTGCCGCCCAGCGACTGCGTGAGGTAGACGGGGGTGCCCGCGGGCAGGTTGATGGGCTCGCCGCTCGGGATGCGGATGGCGGCGCAGTCGCGGGAGAGGGTATGGGCGGTCGGGGTCTGGGGCGTCATGAGATTTTCTCCGCGTCCGCGGAGCCCGCGGCGCGGTCATTCTCTCTCAGAAGAGAGGTCGCGGAAAGCGCGAGCACGCCGGCCTCGAGCGCGGCGGCGGCCACGTGCGGCCAGTCGGGCCCGAGGCGGAAATACAGGTTCTCGCTTCCGAACGGCCCGAACACGCGGCCGAGGGAGCCCATCGACTGGTACGCGCCCAGGATTTCGCCCTGCTCGGACGCGGCCGACCGCTTGCTGACGAGCGACGACAGCGTCGGCGTGGTGATGCCGATCCCGAGGGCGATCGTGGCGATCATGAGGAGGAAAATCGGGACCGAATCCGCGAGCTTGAGGCCCAGAAACCCCGCGATGAGGAGCGCGCCTCCAAGGGCGACGAGCCGCCCCTCACCGAAGCGTTTCACGAGGCGCCGCACGAGGACGCCCTGCACGATGGCCGAGCATACGCCCACGAAGACGAAGAACCAGGCGACGGTGGAAGGGCCGGCGGAGAGCCGCAGCGACACGAACTGCGCGAACGTGGACTCGAACATGGCGAAGGCGGTCGTCGTGACGAGGGAGAGCAGCATGAGGGCGCCGATCTCGGGCCGGCGGAATGCGCGCGCGAGCGTCGCGAACGAGAAGACCGAGAACCGTTTGCCGGGGCCGCCTTCGGGGCGCGTCTCGGGCAGTTTGAGGAAGGCCCAGACGAGCGCGGCGAACGAGAGCGACGCGGCCGCGAGGCCCGGCGCCGTCTGGTCGATTGCGACAGTGAACCCGCCGATCGCCGGTCCGAAGATGAACCCGAGGGCGAACGCCATCCCGACGAGGCCCATGCCGCGCGCGCGATCTTCCCGGCTCGTCGTGTCGGCGATGATCGCCTGCGCGGTGCCGATGTTTCCGCCCGTGGCGCCGTCGAGGAGGCGCGACGCGAAGAGCAGTGTGAGCGAGTGCGCGAAGGCGAAGAGGAGATAGCCGATCACCGTCCCCGCCAGCGAGAAGAGGATCACGGGGCGCCGTCCGAAGCGGTCCGAAAGGCGTCCGAGGATCGGCGCGAAGAGGAACTGCATCGCCGAATAGCTCGACATGAGGAGTCCGAACGCGAGCGGCGACGGGTGGTACTTCTCGGCGTAGAGCGGCAGCAGCGGGATCACGATGCCGAAGCCGAGGAGGTCGATGAAGACCGTCAAAAAGACGATCTTGAGGATCGAGCGCTGAGCGGTCAGCTAAAGCTCTTTCCGCAGCCGCAGCTTCCGCCGGTGGCGTTCGGATTCTCGACCGAGAAGCCCGCACCGCGCATGTCTTCGATGAAGTCCACCGTCGCGCCGTGCAGCTTCAGCGCGCTCTGCGGGTCGACGATGACCTCGATCTCGCGCACCGCGAGGACGTGATCGGTGGGGCGCTTCTCGTCGAACGTGAAGCCGTACTGGAAACCGGAGCAGCCGCCGCCCTGGATGAAGACGCGCAGGGCCTTGCCGGCCGCGTCCGGCATTTTGGAGGCGAAGTCCTTGACCTTGTCGACCGCGCGGTCCGTGACGTTGAGGACGAAAACGGAAGGCGACGTCGCCTGGATCGTGGCGGGCTCGGTAATGCTGGACATTGAGGGCTTCCTCCCGCGGCGATGCGCCGCTGTTGAGACCGAATCTTGGGGCGTCAAGCCGTCAGAAGTCAAACGGATCGGGCCTCCCCGATATTCCCTTCCTGACGACTCAACCCCACTATCTAGTGGGCGGCGGACGCAAAAACACTAGCGGTAGCGTTTTTCCCTTGAAAAAGGAAGAGGCCGGAATTACCTTGTGAGACAGCCCCACACGCCGGACGCGAGGCACGCGGATAGGGCGCGGATTGAGCGCGACAAAACGGACCAGGCAGCTGGCTGAGGGGTTGTTTCGTCTTCGGGCGGAAGGAAGACGAAAAAAGGGAGGCTTTCTCACCCATGAGCACCTCGAACGGACGAGAGGCCCGCGAAACGGCGCCCGAAACGCAGACGGAGAAAGCGGCGGCCGGAGAGAGAACCCGAAGCGGACTCAGCGGCCTCACCTTCCGAAGGCTTTTCACGGATGGGGTCACGCACCCCTTCGACTCCCTCGAGTGGGAGCTTCGCACCGCGGCGATCACGAACGAGAAGGGGGAGGTGTTCTTCGAACAGAAGGACGTCGAGGTCCCGAAAACGTGGTCGATGACGGCGACGAACATCGTCGCCCAGAAGTATTTCCACGGGAAGCCGGGGACGGCGCAGCGCGAGCGCTCGGTCAAGCAGCTCATCGGGCGCGTCGTGGACACCATCACGGGCTTCGGGCAGAAGAACGGCTACTTCCGCACCGCGGCCGACCGTGACACGTTCTCGGACGAGCTCGCGCACATCCTCGTGAACCAGGCCGCGAGCTTCAACTCGCCCGTGTGGTTCAACGTCGGCGTCGAGGCGAAGCCCCAGGCCTCCGCGTGTTTCATCAACTCGGTGGGCGACTCCATGCAGTCCATCCTCGAGCTGGCCAAGACGGAAGGCATGCTCTTCAAGTTCGGCTCGGGCACGGGCACGAATCTCTCCTCGCTCCGCTCGTCCACCGAGTCGCTCTCCTCCGGGGGCATCGCGTCCGGCCCCGTCTCCTTCATGAAGGGCTTCGACAGCTTCGCGGGCGCCATCAAGTCGGGCGGCAAGACGCGCCGCGCCGCGAAGATGGTCATCCTGAACGTCGACCACCCGGACATCGAGGAGTTCATCCTCTGCAAGGAGCGCGAAGAGAAAAAGGCCTGGGACCTCATCGACTCCGGCTGGGACGGCTCGTTCAACGGCGAGGTCTACAGCAACATCGCCTTCCAGAACGCGAACCACTCGGTGCGCGTCACGGACGAGTTCATGCGCGCCGTCGAGACGGGAGGCACGCATACGACGAAGGCCGTCACGTCGGGCGAGCCCATCGGCACGTACGACGCGAAGGCGCTCCTCCTGAAGATGGCCGAGTCGGCCTGGGTCTGCGGCGATCCCGGCATGCAGTACGACACGCTCATCAACAAGTGGAACCCCTGCAAGTCGACGCATCGCATTAACGCGTCGAACCCCTGCTCGGAGTACATGTTCATCGACGACTCCGCCTGCAACCTCGCGTCTCTGAACCTCATGAAGTTCGCGCGGGAGGACGGCGGTTTCGAGATCGAGAAATTCCGTCATGCGGTCGATGTCGTCTTCGCGGCCCAGGAGATGCTCGTCGGGGAGGCGTCGTATCCCACGCCCGCCATCGAGAAGAACTCGCATGCGTTTCGCCCGATCGGCCTCGGGTACGCGAACCTCGGCGCGCTTCTCATGTTCAACGGCATCCCCTACGACAGCGACGAGGGCCGCCACTACGCCGCCGCCATCACGAGCCTCATGCACGGGCAGGCCTACCTCATGTCCTCGAGGATCGCCGCCGAGATGGAGCCCTTCGCGGGCTACGCGCCGAACCGCGACGCGTTCCTCGAGGTCATTTCCATGCACCGGGACGCCGCGTACACCGTCGAGAAGAACGGCGTTCCGAAGGACCTGTACGAGGCGCAGCGCGCCGTGTGGGATCTGACGCTCGAGTCCGGCCGGCAGCACGGATTCAGAAACGCGCAGGCCACGGTCCTCGCGCCCACGGGCACGATCGGCTTCATGATGGACTGCGACACGACGGGCGTGGAGCCCGACCTCGCGCTCGTCAAGTACAAGAAGCTCGTCGGCGGCGGCACGATCAAGATCATCAACCAGACCGTGCCGAACGCGCTCACACGGCTCGGCTACGCGGATGACGCGATGCACGCGATCGTCCAGTACATCGACGAAAAGGGCACGATCGAGGGGGCGCCGGGGCTGAGAAGTGAGCACCTGCCGGTCTTCGACTGCGCGTTCAAGGCGCTCGGCGGAACCCGGTCGATCGCCCCGATGGGCCACGTGCGGATGATGTCCGCCGTCCAGCCGTTCCTCTCGGGCGCGATCAGCAAGACCGTGAACATGCCGAACGACGCCACGGTCGAGGAGATCGCGGACGTCTACATGCAGGGCTGGAAGCTGGGCCTCAAGGCGATCGCGATCTATCGCGACGGCTGCAAGCGCACGCAGCCCCTGAACACCGCGGCGAGCCGCAACGACGACGCGGTGAAGGGCGGCAGAGACTCCCGGGGGAACCCGACGGCCGGGTTCCCCCCGTCCCTCTCCGCGCCCGCCGCTAACACGCTGAGCCCCCGCCGCCACAAGCTTCCCGACGAGCGCCGCGCGATCACGCACAAGTTCTCCGTCGCCGGCCACGAGGGCTACATCACCGTGGGCCTGTACGAGGACGGCACGCCCGGCGAGATCTTCCTCACGATGGCGAAGGAAGGCTCCACGATCTCGGGTCTCATGGATTCGTTCGCGACGGCGATTTCGCTGACGCTGCAGTACGGCGTGCCGCTGGAAGCGCTCGTCGAGAAGTTCAGCCACATGCGCTTCGAGCCCGCGGGCTACACGAAGAATCCCGAGATCCCGATCGCGAAGAGCCTCGTCGACTACCTCTTCCGCTGGCTCGCGTCGAAGTTTCTGACGGCGGATCTCAAGGAAAAGGCCGGGGTCATCTCCCGCGAGGAGCCTGGCCCCGCGACGACGCCGAAAGGGTTCAAGAACCTCGGAACGCTGACGCCGGTCGCCGAGGCCGCGGCCGGCCCCATCGCCGCCGCCTTCCAGGCGATTGCGAGCGCCAGCGCCAGGCCGGAACCGCCCGCGGCCGAGGGCGGAGCGGAAGCGCGGGCCATCGGGTTCGCGGTTCCGGTGCCTTCGTACGGGAGCAGGCTCGCGTTCGAGAACAGCGCCGACGCGCCGAGCTGCCACGAGTGCGGCAGCCTCATGGTGCGCGGCGGCGCCTGCTACAAGTGCCTGAACTGCGGCGCGACGAGCGGCTGCAGCTGAAGTGAAGCGGACGCGGCTTACGGCCGCATGCGTGCGAGACTGACCGCACGCATGGTCCGGGTGCTCTTCGGCGGCTTCGTCGCCGTGCAGACCTTCTTCTGGCTCGCGCGGGGGGACCGTTTCGAGGTCCTCTTCTGGTGGACGGGGGAGATGTGGCTGTACGTCCTCCTGCTCTGGATCAAGGACTTCGCGCTCGCGGCGGCCGCGGGGTTTCTCGCGGCGCGCGTCCTAGCGCTCGTGACGAACGCGGCGGCGCGGGAGGAGTCGGAACCACCGGTTCCTCTCCGGCGCGCGATCGAGGTCGCATGGGTCCTCCCCGTCCTTGCCGTCGGCATCGCCCTCCGTTGGGTCTTCCGCGCGTGGAACCCGCCCGGCCTCTGGGTCGACGTCGTCTACGTGACGCGTCCGCTCTTCGGTGGCGCGGCCGTGCCTTTTTGGGGCGCATCGCACTTCGGGGAGAGCCCGGCGACTTACGAAGTCCTCTCGAACCTCTACGTCGTGTTCGTGCGCGTCGTGTTCGGGCTGTTCGGTAGCGGTGAGACCGGCTTCTTCGCCGTTTCGGCGCTGCCGGGCTGCCTCATGCTCCCGGCGTTCTG
>Ga0209880_1000464_pt1 | contig 10951 bp, 5 predicted proteins | sample PersoiDNA2013191_FD_185803 | JGI IMG/M metagenome (GOLD analysis project Ga0209880, IMG submission 185803) | Permafrost soil microbial communities from the Arctic, to analyse light accelerated degradation of dissolved organic matter (DOM) -... | ecosystem: Environmental > Terrestrial > Soil >... | reverse complement strand
TGAAATCAATCTGGGCGGTAGCTATGACGCGGAGGTAGTTAGAGAGGCTGTTCAGTATTTATTGGATTATTTGATCGCGCCTTCCGTGCGACGCAATCCGCGGCGCATGGCCAATGTCACATTGAACGTGATCAACGGCTTTGACAAGGTGGTCGAGCGCAGTAATGCAGGGCTGCAGTTCAACGAAGAAGATCCGGCACATTGGGTAACCGAGGAGATCAGTGTCGGCGGATTTAGCAGCGCTTTGCCCACAGCAAGCGCTAGCATAGGCATCGGAAGTTTGCTTGGGATACAGCCGGAGGGTGTGTCGCATTGGGGTGTGGCAGTGGTGCGGCGGTTGTTGCGCGATGATGCGAACCAACTGCACGCGGGCGCGGAAATTCTGGCCAACCAGTTTGCCGGTGTGTTCCTGAACCGGAACGGCAGCGAACTTGAAGACGGCCAAGCGGCGCTGTGGCTTTATGCAAAACAGGGTGAGTTATCCGGCGGGGTTCAGTTATTGTTGATGAAGGCCGATACATTCTCCGCCAATCGCAGCTTGAAAATTCAGCTGGACGGGAAAAATTATTTGCTGATTCCCAGCGGATTGCAGGAAAAAGGCCTTGATTATGATTTGGCAAAATTCAAACTTATTGAGCAGGAGGTTAGTGAGGATTGAGGAGCGTGGATTGAGGATTGAGTTAAAAGCGGAGCAGCGGTTCTTACTCAATCCTCAATCCACGCTCCTCAATTCTCAATCCTCTTTGTCAGCCAAGCCTCGATATCACGAAGTTCTTCCTCACACACCGAGTGTTGCATGGCGTATTCATGCCATTCCACTGCATAGCCGAATTTCAGCAACGCATCTCTTGAAACAGCTCCCAATGCATAGGGTATAACCGGGTCGCTGCGTCCGTGCGCCATAAAAATGGGGGTTGCCCTGGTGCTTGCCAGCACCTCGCGCACAGCACTTTCCGCCAACGGCAAATAAGTGGAGAGTGCCAGCACTCCACCCAGCGGGGCGGTCTGGCGCAATGCGGTGTGCAGCGCAATTGCCCCGCCCTGAGAAAATCCCGCTAGAAAGATGTTGCCCGGTGAAATGCCGCGTGCCATTTCCTGCGCGATCAGTGCTTCGACAGCAATTTGCGAGGCGCGGATTCCTGCCTCATCCTGTTGCGCATCTATGCTTTGGCTGGCAATGTCATACCAGGCACGCATCACAAACCCGCCGTTGATGGTGACCGGGCGTTGCGGCGCGTGCGGAAAGATATAACGTACTGCGACAGGAAGCTTCAGCTCGCCAGCAATGGGCACAAAATCCTGGCCGTCCGCGCCCAAACCATGCAGCCAGATGATGCTGTGTTGTGGTTGCTTGCCGGATTCGAGCGTGATGTGTGGAAGAATAGCGCTCATGCAGATTGTTATGTAGGTTCGGGAACGATCTCGCGCAACACCTGAAAAATCTCGCGGAAATTCTTGGGCGGCTTTTGCGCCTCCATTTCCTTTTGCGCGTTGCGTATCAGCGTGCGCAGTCTTTGCGCATCGGCCCTTCGACTGGGCTCAGGACAGGCTTGCGGATACGCAGCAAGCAACTCGGTCAGTGCCGCATCGCTTTCCAACAACCGGTCGCGCCAGCGTTCCAGTTGGTGCATATAGGCAACGTGCTGTTGCGAGGTGCCTTTCCATGCGTTCAGTTTGGCGATGATGGGAGCGGTATCCACATCGCGCATCAGCTTGCCGATGTATTGCATCTGGCGGCGTTGCGCGCCGAACTTGTTGATGTTCTTCATCTCGCGTATCGCATCGCGCAGATTCTCCGGGATGTCGAGTTGTGCGAGTTGATCCTTGCCAAGCCCGGACAGTTCTGCACCGAGGTCGCGCAGATCGTGCATCTGCTTTTTGATCTTGGTCTTGCTGGGAGGCAGCTCTTCCTCATCATCGTCCACCACTGGTTGGTTGCGCAAGCCGCGCCCTCGGGTAGTGGGGCTGTTTACATTGCGCGCCTGAGGCCGGATGATTTCTACCCCTCCATCATCATGCTCATCTTCGTCATCTCCCAGATGAATATGTAACGGCTCGTTTTCGTCGTGGTTTTTATTGTGCGGATTCATAACAGTTAATGTGTCTGGTCTTAATGAGCTTGGTCTTAATGAGTTTGGGCGATGCTGCTATGATACCGCCTTTCGCTAATTATCCGCTTTGCTTATGAATGCCCTAGTCTCCTCTACGCTACGCTTCTCCCATTCCGCTGACAGCTTGCGCAACATCGCGCAAGACATGCTGGACTACGCCAAACAGCGCGGTGCATCAGCGGCCTCCGCCGAAGTTTCGGTTGGTTTCGGTCAAGGCGTCACGGTGCGTCAAGGCGAAGTCGAAACCATCGAATACAACCGCGATAAAGGTCTGGGCATCACTGTCTATCTCGGCCAGCAGCGCGGCAATGCCAGTACCTCGGATTTTTCGCCGCAAGCGGTGCGCGATACGGTGGATGCGGCGTTGTCGATTGCGCGCTATACCGCCAAAGATGATTGCTCAGGCCTGCCGGATGCGGACATGCTGGCACGTGATTGTCCAGATATGGACTTGTATCATCCGTGGGACTTGCCGGTCGATGCGGCGATAGAATTGGCGCAACAGTGCGAACAAGCGGCCTTGGATACGGATGCGCGCATCAGCAATTCCGAAGGCGCGACCGTTAACTTGCACGAGGCGCAATTCATAACCGCCAACAGTCTGGGTTTCATGGGTGGCTTCCCCACTTCGCGGCACAGCCTCAGTTGCGCGGTCATCGCCGGACCGGATGACGCAATGGAACGAGATTATTGGTATGCAGTCGCGCGCGATGCCAAAGATTTGCCAAGTGCCCGGCAAGTCGGGCGCATCGCCGCCGAGCGCACCGTGCGCCGCCTGAACGCACGCCAACTCGAAACCATGCAAGCGCCGGTATTGTTTGAAGCGCCGATCGCATCCGGTTTGCTGGGTAGTTTTGTCAACGCGGTGAGCGGCGGCAGCCTGTATCGCAAGTCCTCGTTTTTGCTCGATCAACTCGATCAAACCATCTTCGCACCGCACATCAACATCGCCGATGTGCCGGACATTCGCAAAGGACTGGCTTCCAGCCCGTTCGATGATGAAGGCGTGCAAACACAGCGCCGCGTGATCGTTGAAAATGGTGTGTTGCGCGGCTATTTTCTCGGCAGTTACTCGGCGCGCAAGCTGGGGCTGCGTTCCACCGGCAATGCCGGCGGCAACCACAATTTGGTCTTGAAATCATCAGGGGGGCAATCCGGCGAACTGGATTTCGCCGGGATGCTGAAAACCATGTCGCGCGGACTGCTCGTCACCGAGTTATTAGGCCAGGGAGTCAATGCTGTGACTGGCGACTATTCGCGCGGCGCAGCAGGCTTCTGGGTGGAGCACGGCGAAATTCAATACCCGGTGCAGGAAATCACCATCGCTGGAAATTTGAAAGATATGTTCCGCAACATCGTCGCGGTAGGCAACGACGTGCTGGTGCAAGGTTCGCGTCAGTGTGGTTCGATTCTGGTCGAAGGCATGACCATCGCGGGACGCTGATTTCAGGAAGGCAAATGTAATTCGGTAGAGTGCGCTAAAACAGGCGGCGCTCTAACCTCGTGCCTCGATAAGACCTGCTGCTCCGTTGTGCGCACGGCCATCCGGATGTGACGTGCGCATGCGATGCTGACCAACACTCTATTTATGCACTGCCACAAAATCGGCGATTTTCTGCAGCAACTCATCTTCCTGATAAGGCTTGCCCAAGTAGGTGTTGACGCCCAGTTGCATGGCGTAATCGCGGTGCTTGTCAGCAGTACGCGAAGTGATCATGATGATCGGCAGATTCTGCATCTTGGGATCGCGACGCAATTCTCTGACAAGCGTGAAACCATCCATGCGCGGCATTTCGATGTCCAGCAACATCACGTCCGGGGTGAACTCCTCCAGTTTTTCCAGCGCATCCACACCGTCCGTCGCCGTCACAACCTTATAACCGGCGCGGATCAGCATGCGGGAGGTGATCTTACGCACGGTAAGGGAGTCGTCCACCACCATGATCAACGGCTCGGTATTGAGCGGCTTGGCGGCCGCCTTTTTCGCCTTGCTGATGCCGCCGATACGTTGCGCCAGTTGCGCCGGGTTCAAAATCAGCACCACTCTGCCATCACCCAGCACCGTCGCACCGGCGATCCCTGACAGCCGCGCCAATTGCGGGCCAATATTTTTTACCATCGCCTCCTGATTGCCCAGCATTTCATCAACATGCAGAGCAATGAGTTGCCCGCCGCTGCGCAGCAGCAACACCTGATTGCGCGGCTGATTTTTCTGGGCAATTTCCATGTCACCCAGCAGGTGCGGTAAATAGTGCAGTATGTAAATATTGCCTTGCCATTCGATTTGTTGTGCGTGATACAACGCGTCCATTTCTGCCGGTTTCACCTGCCTGACTTGTTCGACCATGGTGGATGGAATCGCATAAATCGCATCTCCCGAACGCACCATCAATACCTGCGTGACCGCCAGCGTAAGCGGCAAATGGATGAGAAATTGCGTACCTGCCCCCCGCTTCGAGCTGATATCGATACGCCCACCCAACGCAACGATCTCGCTGCGCACCACATCCATGCCGATACCGCGTCCGGCGACTTCGGTGATTTCGGTCGCAGTGGAAAGACCGGGAGTAAAAATCAGTTGCGCCAATTGATCGTCACTGACCTCTTCATCGGCCTGCAGCGAACCGTTGGCTATCGCCTTTTCGCGCAGCTTCGCAAAGTTCAGGCCGGCGCCGTCATCACTGAACTCGAACACTACCTCGTTGCTTTCCTGGCGCACACTCAAACGAATTTCACCGATCGGGAGCTTACCGCTCTGCGCGCGCAGCTGATCGTTTTCCAGGCCATGCACGATGGAATTGCGCAACAAGTGCTCTAACGGTGCGATCATTTTTTCCAGCACGCTGCGATCCAGCTCTACGTTCGTGCCCTGCAATTCAAGGTTGGCGCGTTTGTTCAGCTCCTTGCCGGTTTGTCGCACGATGCGATACAAGCGGTTGGTAATGCTGTTAAACGACACCATGCGCACGTTCATTAAACCTTGTTGCAACTCACGGTTAAGCCGCCCCTGCGCCAACATCACGACAGCGGTTTCATCCAGATTTTTCAACATCGACTGCTGCACGGTCTGCACGTCATGCACGCTTTCATTCATGAAACGCGTTAATTCCTGCAAGCGGGTAAAGCGGTCAAATTCAAGCGGATCGAACTGCTCCGCGTTATCCTTGGCCAACGAAACGCGCGCCTGCATCTGGCTCTCTGCCTGAATCTCCACCTCACGCAACTGCTGGCGCAAACGCATCACGCTGGTCGTCAATTCCAGCAAACCTTCCTTTAAAACACGCATTTCGGTTTCCATACGCGAGCGTGCCACGCTGATTTCACCGGCTTCGTTCACCAGCCGGTCCAATACGTCGGAACTCACACGCAGCATATTGCCAAGCACGGCACGATCCGCCCTGCGCTCGACCACCGCTGGCTGATCTGCCGTGCGTCGCCCAGTCGGAACTTGTTTGGCCTCTGCTACAGGTTTACCACCGCGCAATTCTCCGAGCAAAGCCATAATGCGATCAAAATCACTTTCCAGCGTGTCCCAATACCCGGCTTCATCGCGCAGTTGGGCAGCCGCCAACACACGGTCTTCCATTTCATGGGCAATTTCACCGATACGCATCGCACCCACCATGCGTGAACTACCCTTCATGGTATGCAGCAGGCGTTTTAAGAATGGCACTTGCTCCTCATCGTGCGGCGGCTCACGCCATGTACGCAGTCCCTCACTAATCTTCGGACACAGGTCGTCGGCTTCCTCGAGAAACACCGGTAGCAGTTGCTCATCCACGTCATCGTACACTCGAGGCTTGTACGCTTCGGCGTACGCCTCAGCCGGCTTGGCTATGGTAAGCACGACTGGCTGCAACACGCTTTCTGCCGCACTGGCCGGTTCTGCGACCGCCCCGCTGAGCTTGTCTTTATCGGTCAACAGTCGCTCTTTCACCTCGTCGCGCACTTGAGGCTTGTCCGCTTCGGCTTTCTGCGCTTGGGGAGCAAATACATCCGGCTGCAAAGTTTTTTCCGGCTCGCTGGCCGATTCCTCGCTGGCCGGCTCCAGGGCTGCCTCACTGAGATTGTCCTTGTCGGCCAGTAGCTGATTAACCAAATCACTGCGCATCTGCGGCATTTCTTTGTCGCAAACGTTCTGTATCATTCCATCCAGTGCGACGATGGATTGCTCAAGCAATTGCAATTGACCGTCGCTCAGCGTGAAGAGCTGCTCCAGACGCGCCTGCAACCAGCCTTCCAGGGCGTAGGCCAGCTCCACCACAGCGGCAAATCCCATGGTGCGACTCACCCCCGCCAGCGTGTGCGCAGCACGCATGAAATCATATTGCACCACCGGCGGCACTGCCGTGCGCAACTCATCAAGCTGTTGATGCAAAACCGCGATATTTTGCTTTACCTCAGCACTGGCAATATTGAACAACGCCGAAGAGTACAAAGTGGCCTCGCCTGTCACAACAACCTTTTCTGAAGGCGTTGGGGCGGGCGCGGATGGGGCTGTTGAAACCAGTCCAGAGTCTGTGACTAAGCCAGGCAATTCACTGGCCGACGAAGCGGTCAGCCGCATTTCTGAATCGAGGCCGTTCTCGATTTGTTGCGCAGCAGCTATCAGGTCCCCCGCCTCGATGATTACCTCACCCTGGTTGCTGAGCATATCCACCCAGCCGGCAAAAGACTGCACTGCCACTTTGATAAAGTTCAGCAGCCCCGGCGTGGCCGTTTTGTTGTACTGCAACCATTTGTTCATGGCGCGCTCGACACACCACGCAACCTCGCCCAAATCAGTCAAGCCGACCATCCGTCCGCTGCCCTTGAGAGTATGGAAAGCGCGCCTGATGATCACCAATGGTTCGTGACTGTCGGGGTGTAATTGGCAAGTCTCCAGATTGGAGCGCATGGTGCCCAATACCTCTTGCGCCTCTTCCAGAAATATATCGAGCAATTCCTGGTCTTCGTCCGACGGACGCTGTATCGCTGCAAAAACCTTCGCTGCTTCAACTGGCGCGATTTCCACCGGTGCAGATACCTGTGGCGCCTCATTCGGAGCGATTTCCATCGGCGCGGAAACCTGCTCGACCGGGGCGATTGCCATCGGCGCGAAAACCTTCGCTGGTTCAGCTGGCGCGATTGCCGCTGTTTCTGGGGCTTGATCCAGTTTGACCATTTCGATCAATGCCGTCTGCAGTCGCGAAATATCACCTGCCTGTCCATGCGTCAGATGTTGCATGTAATTTTCCAGCGCGCTCATTGCATCGGCCAACGCATACCTTTCTGCCGGTCTGGGAGCATCGTCACGCTGCGTGAAACGTCGGACATTATCCTGAATGGATGTCAGCAATTGTTCCGCATGATGCAGGGATGAGATACGCAAACCGCCTTGTATCTGGCTCAACAAACGCAACAACTCAGGCAACTCGTCACGCTTGATCGCACTGTCGAAAAAGGCGTTCAACCCTTGCTCGACATGCTGGATGTTCACCAGCATTTCGTTGGCCAGCGGGCCCATCACGTCGCCCCGTTGTTCCATCTGGTAATGCAGATCAACCAGTTCTGTCAGCCGTTTCGTGTCCTCCGGTTGCTGCTTTACCGCAGCCTGCATACGCTCGGACAGGATGCGCGCCTGCTCCTGAAAGCCGCTGCCGATACGGCGGTAATTCTCTATACCGCTACCCAGCAGCAGCAGTGCCATCGCCATATCCATTGCGATGGGTCGCGCGTGCTCCGGCGAACTCCCATACTGCGACAACACCTGAATTTGTTTGGTCAGATACTGCAGGACATCGCGGTCGAGCTTGTCGCTTTGCAAGGCAATCTGTTCGGCATATTTGATGAATTTTTCGCATGCCGCCTTGTCGCCTTGCGCGCACAGCTCCCAGCATTCTTCGGCAACGCGCAATTGATCGCGCATGATGCCAAGCATCTGATCCACTTCGCTGGGCGACAGGGCCGAAAGTTCGGGCAAGTATTGATCCAGCGCGTAAACCTGCTTGATCGCCTCCACCTGTTCACTCACGGCGTGACTGTGCCCGATCAGATAGAGCATCTCGTTCATAACCGGCTTTACATCACCGACATTACCCTCAACTACCGCGCGCAATTGCTGGTCGATGCGACTCAGTAACTTGCGTACATTCATTTCGGGAGGCAACCCGTCAAGCTTCAGGCAATCAAGCAAGCCATAGCCTATCCACCAGAACGCGCGGCGGCCATCCTGTGGCGCACAGCGCAATGCCCCATCCAACGCCTGTTGCATTTGTTGCACTGAGGCAGCGACATCGTCCTGACGCAACCACTTCAACAAGCCTTGCTGATACTGGCTGCGCAACATCTTGAGGCGCGCCATTGCATCGCTCTGGGCAGGCAAGTTCAATACCTGTTGCGGCAACTGCAAGTCAAGATTGGGATAAAACAGATCCAGTTCGAACGACATCTCCAAGCCGCGCAACTGTTGCAACTCCTGATATTGCGGGAACAGGCGTAGTGCGGCGTTATCCGCACCATTGGCCAGTGTGTCGAGGTAGTGTGTGATACCGAACAAGGCGCGGCGCAGCACATCGCGATGCATCGCGAAAACTTGTTTCGGATTCGTTGCAAGCTCGCTCAGGGTGAGCTCCAGCTCGGCACAAAATACCGCCGCACCATCCAGGCCAACCATCTTTAGCACGCCCAACAAACGGTGCAACTCGGAACGCACCACTTCCAAAGCCGTCTCGTTATCTGCAGGAGCACCGAGATAAAGATCCATCTGCGCACTGATCTCGGCCAGCGTGCCGTCCACGCCGGGTTTCACTGCGGCAAGCGTGTTGCGATCAAATTGTGCGCTATTGGTCATGTGCGGTTTTGCCCAATATTACAATTTAAAGCCTGCTACCGAACCTCTCAAGTCAGATGTCAGGCCGGTCAACTGCGCGATGGAATTAGCTGTTAAACGCGTACCTTCCGTGGTCTGCACGGTAATTTGCAGAATGTCTTGCATCACGCTCGCCACTTCGCTGGCCATGTCAGTCTGCACTTGGGTAGATGTCGAAATACTGTTGATCAGCGCCGCCAGCTCGTTCGATACTTGCTCAATTTCCCGCAGCGATTGACCGGCCACATCAGACAGCTTGGCTCCTTCCACCACACCCAAGGTGCTCTTTTCCATCGCCGCCACTGCGTCATGGGTATCACCCTGAATGGTTTTCACCAGCGCACCGATCTGCCTGGTCGCCTCGCCGGAACGTTCCGCCAGACGCTGCACCTCTTCCGCCACCACCGAGAATCCGCGCCCTGCTTCACCGGCGGAAGCCGCTTGAATCGCCGCATTCAACGCCAGCACATTGGTCTGTTCGGTAATGTCGGAAATCAGGTCAACGATTTCGCCGATCTCCTGCGAACTTTCGCCGAGCCGCTTGATCCGCTTGGAGGTATCCTGAATCTGCTCACGAATAGCGTCCATACCGCTAATAGTATTGCGCACCGCCCGCGCACCCTGCTCGGTCGCCACCAAAGTGCGGCGCGCCACGTTGGCAGACTGCGCCGCGCTGGAATCCACCTCTTTGATGGATTTGGTCATCAACTGCACCGCTTCGCCAGCCTCCTGAATTTCCCGCGCCTGTTTCTGCGCTGCATCCAGAAGCCCCTTGGAAATATCTTCGGCATTTTTTGTTGCGTGCCCCATCTGTTCCACCGCAGCTATAATCCGCGACACCAGTTTACGGAACTCTTCGGTGGTGTAGTTCAGCGAGTCGGCGATCGCACCGGTGACGTCTTCCGTGACTGTCGCGCGAACCGTCAAATCGCCGTCCGCCAGATCGCCCATCTCGTTCATCAAGCGCAAAATCGCGTTCTGATTCTGGCTATTGATGCGCGCCGCCTCCTCGGCACGGTGGCGAGAATCATCCACATAGGCCTTGGCCAACAATAGCAGCGATGACAATAACAGCAGGCCAAACAGCAACGCGGCCACAGTGGCAATCCGCGAAGATGACTGGTAAGAATCCACCAAACGCTGCGCTCCGGTCAACAATGAATCAGAATCATCCACGATCGCCTTGGCCGCACTCTTTGCCGCCACCAGGTTACGCACCTGAGAAACCAGAATCTCGACGCTATTGCGGGTGGTATCGAACAAATCCCGCACGCGCGCCACATTTGCATCCGTCGCAGGCAGCGCGGCCAGGCTGTCTTCCGCCGCAATGGTGTCGATCCCGAGCTGGGCTACCTGATCAATCGTCACTTCCGACCCCAACAGCCCGCCCGCATCTTTACCGATACGCTCCGTCGCCAGGGCAAAGCGCGTTACCTGCTCCTTTTTTGCGCCACCAAAAGTATCGGTCATCGTCTGTGTCAGTCCACGCAACTCGACACTCACTGTGTCAATCGTTGACACTGTCACACCCAATGTCACCAAGCCGGCACGCCCGTCTTGCAATGTTTGCACATCCAGCAGTGTTTTGTTTGCACTCTTCATGAACTCGTCCAGCGCAACGCGCGACGCACCGGCGGTCGCGGGCAACGTGCCATCGCCCTTGTCCAGCCTGGTTAGAATATTCGACAGGCTCGCCCTGCTTTCCTCCAAGGCATCAAACGCCACCGAGTTGCCGGATAGAGCTTGCTGCGCATCTTTGGCAAGCCGCTGTGACAACACCAGCAACTGGCTGGATTGCCCCACGTAGCGCACACTGTTGCTCTCTTCCCGGTTGCTCATGTAGGCAGCAATCGCGGTCAACACAAAAAAGGTTGCTGCGGCCACGCCAATTACTTTCACTTTGAATTTGGGTAATGTCAGTTTAAATGCCATGTTATTCCTCTCCCCCTAGGGAATTTCTTGAAAAAGCCGAATTGCTAAACGCCTATCT
>Ga0209880_1000461_pt1 | contig 10979 bp, 7 predicted proteins | sample PersoiDNA2013191_FD_185803 | JGI IMG/M metagenome (GOLD analysis project Ga0209880, IMG submission 185803) | Permafrost soil microbial communities from the Arctic, to analyse light accelerated degradation of dissolved organic matter (DOM) -... | ecosystem: Environmental > Terrestrial > Soil >... | reverse complement strand
TCCGGCTGAAGCCATGGAGGCGATGGGATCGAAGATTTCTGCTAGAGAAAGAATGCGGGCCGCGGGCGTGCCGGTCGTTCCGGGCGCGCTTATTGGGGCGTCCGAAGAGCACGAAAAGATTTCTTTGAATGGCACTTTCAAAGAAATTCTTTCTCTCGGTTTCCCGGTTTTGGTCAAAGCATCCGCTGGAGGGGGAGGGAAGGGGATGCGGATCGTGACGTCCCCCTCCGATCTTTCCGAAGCAATCGCTTCCTGCCGGCGCGAAGCTCTCGCCGCCTTCGGGGATTCCACCGTCTACGTCGAGAAGTACCTCGACTCGCCCCGGCACATCGAGGTGCAGATTCTCGGAGACGCGCACGGAACCGTCGTCGCGCTCGGCGAACGCGAGTGTTCGCTCCAGCGGCGCCACCAGAAGGTCGTCGAGGAATGTCCGTCTCCGGCGGTGACGCCCGAGCTCCGCGCGCGGCTCTGCAAGGCGGCCGTCGAGGCGGCGCGAGCGGTCGGCTACGTCAGCGCGGGGACGGTCGAGTTCCTGCTCGAGCCCTCGGGCGCGTTCTGGTTCCTGGAGATGAATACGCGCCTCCAGGTCGAGCACCCGGTGACGGAAGAGGCGTTCTCGGTGGACCTCGTCGCTCTTCAGCTCCGCATTGCCGCGGGCGAGCGGCTCCCCGAGCTTCCCGCCGCGCCCGCCTTCCACGCGATCGAGGCGCGGGTCTACGCGGAGGATCCGGACGCGGGGTTCCTCCCGCAAGCGGGGCGGCTCCTCGAGTGGGTCGAGCCCTCGGGACCGGGAGTGCGCGTGGACTCGGGCGTGATCTCCGGGCAGGCCGTGGACGTTCACTACGACCCGATGCTCGCGAAGATCGTCGCGAAGGGCCGCACCCGCGAGGAAGCGCGGCGGCGGCTCGTCGCGGCGCTTCGCGAAACCGTCGCCCTCGGAGTCGCTACGAATCTCTCATGGCTCGGGCGGTTGCTCGAGTCGGACCCTGTCGTCCGCGGCGAGACGCACACGGGCCTGCTCGAGACCCTTCTGCTTCCCGCCCCGCCCCCTCCTCCTCACGAGGTTTTCGCGGCGGCGGCTTCGGTTCTTTCCGGCCCCGCTTCCGCGGCTCCGGGAAGCACGAAGAGTTCCTGGCCTGGCCCGTTCGACACCCGGTTCCGGATGGGCGGTGGCGCATGAGGCTGCGCGATCTCCGGACCGGGGAGGAGCGCGAGGCGGCGGGCACGGACGTGGCGCCCGGCACGACGGCCATACGCGCGGGCGAAATCGCGTGGGTGTCCCACCGGGGCGAGACGTATCGCCTGTCGGCCGTTCCCCGCTTTTCTTCGCGGACGGCCCACCGTCCCGAGGACACGCCCTCGCTCGAGGCCCCCATGCCCGGCCGCATCCTGGGGGTGCGCACCGCGGTCGGCGCGACTGTAAGGAAGGGGGACACGCTCGTCCTCGTCGAGGCGATGAAGATGGAACACGCGGTGCGCGCGCCGAAGGACGGCACCGTGACGCGCATCCTCGTCACCGAGGGGCAGATGGTCGGACTCGGCGATGTCCTCGTGGAAATGGGATGAACGCGTCCCGGGTCACGATCGTCGAGGTCGGTCCGCGCGACGGCCTGCAGAACGAAGCGGCGACCGTTCCGACGGACGTGAAGGTCGCTTTCGTCGACGCCCTCTCGGCCGCGGGCCTGCCGGTCATCGAGGCGACGGCGTTCGTCTCGCCGAAGGCGATTCCGCAGCTGGCCGACGGAGAAGAGGTGTTCCGCCGCATCGGAAAACGTCCGGGGGTCCGGTATCCCGTCCTCGTGCCGAACGAGAAGGGGCTCGATCGGGCGGAGGCGTCCGGCGTGAGGGAGATCGCGGTGTTCACGGCGGCATCGGAAACGTTCAACCGGAAGAACATCAACGCCTCGATCGACGAATCGTTCGCACGGTTCGCGCCGGTGATCCGGCGTGCCCGCACGGCCGGGATGCGGGTCCGCGGGTACGTCTCGTGTGTCTTCGGCTGTCCGTACGAAGGCGCGATCGCGCCGCCTTCGGCCGCCCGCGTCGCGCGGCGGCTGCTCGACGCGGGATGCGACGAGGTTTCCCTCGGAGACACGATCGGCGTCGGCGTTCCCACCCAGGTGCCCGAGGTCGTCGAACGCTGCGTCGATGCAGGCGTGCCTCTTTCGCGACTCGCGCTCCATTTCCACGACACGCGCGGCACGGCGCTCGCGAACGTCGCGGAGGGCCTCCGGCAGGGCGTCAGGATCTTCGACTCCTCGGCGGGCGGTCTCGGGGGGTGCCCGTACGCGCCCGGGGCGACGGGGAACGTCGCCACGGAGGACCTCGTCTATCTTCTCCACGGCATGGGCTACGAGACGGGCGTCGACCTGTCTCTCGTGGTGGCCGCGAGCCGGGTCCTCTCCGCCGCCATCGCGCGGCGCCCCGTCTCCCGCGTCTATCAGGCTGTCGAGTCCGCCCGCTTGCCGCGGGCGGTGTAAACTCGGTCGACACCGGCCCCTGCGAGGAGATCGAATGCCGCATCGGATTCTCTTGGCAGACGACAGTCTGACCATTCAGAAGGTCATCGAACTGACGTTCTCGGGAACGGAGTTCGAGTTGAAGGCCGTCGGGAACGGCGATCTGGCGCTTGGGCTCCTCGACTCTTACTCGCCGGACATCGTCCTCGTGGACTGCGTCATGCCGGGAAAGACCGGCTATGAGCTGTGCGAGGAGATCAAGAGCCGGCCGGGCGGCCGGTACGTGCCCGTGATCCTTCTCACGGGGACCTTCGAACCCTTCGACAAACCGCGCGCCGAGCGCGCGGGCGCCGACTCCTTCGTCACGAAGCCCTTCGATTCGCAGGGGCTCGCCTCGCTCGTGCGCGACCTCGTGAAAAAGGCGGCCGAAGAGCGCGCCGCGGCGCCTCCTGAGCCGCCCCCCGCACCGGAGCCGCCGCCACCTCCACCTCCTCCGGCCGCGCCGCCCCCTTCCGTCGAAGAGCGCGCGGAGTCCACTGATCCCACGCTGTCCGGGGTCGCGCCGTTCTTCACACTCCCGATGGTGACGATGCACGCAGCCCAGCCGTTCCCCGAGGAGAATCTGTACGCCACCTCGGCGATCCCCGTCTTTCGGGAAACCGAGATCGAGATGCCTTCCGAGGCACCGACCGCCGTCGTGGCGCCGCCTCCCGATCTGCTCACGGAACCGCTCGGGCTCCCGCCCACGCCGGCGGCGGACTATGAGATGGACCTCGGCGCCCTCGACGACGAGCCGTCCCATCGCGACCTCGACGAGGACATCGCGGCCTTCGAGGCGTCCGGCCGAAGCACCACCCGGCCGGAGCTCTGGGACTCGCCCGCGATGAAGGCGGCTTCGGCGGCTTCGGCGGCTTCGGCGGCTTCGGCATCCCCCGCGGAGCACCCGCCGGGCGACCTCGAGGCCCTTGCCGCGGAAGCGAGCCTCACAGACCTCGAGAGCCTCATCCCGCAGGCGGCGGCAGCGGCCTCCAAGTCGGCCGCGGCGGGTTCTCTCTCCGACGACGACATAGACCGCATCGCGCGCCGCGTCCTCGAGCTCTCCGGTGAGCGCATCGTGCGCAAGATTGCGTGGGACGTCGTGCCCGAGCTCGCCGAGCGCCTCGTGAAAGAGCGTCTCGAAGAGCTCGAGCGGGCCGACTAGAAAACTCCACTCGCGCTTCGTCGATGCTCGGCAAGAACTTCGATCCCGCTTCCTTCGAGATGCGCTGGTACAAGGCGCAGGAGGACGCAGGGTTTTTTCGTCCGGAGGCGGCCGCGAAGGACGCGAAGCCCTTCACGATCGTCATCCCGCCCCCCAATGTCACCGGCCGGCTCCACGTCGGGCACGCGCTCGGGCGCACGCTCGAGGACGTGCTCTGCCGCTGGCGGAGGATGCAGGGCCGCGCCGTGCTGTGGGTGCCGGGCGTCGACCACGCCGGCATCGCGACGCAGATGGTCGTCGAGCGGGATCTCAAGGAGCGGACCGGGAAGAGCCGCCACGACCTCGGACGCGAGGCGTTCCTCGCGCTTTGCCGCGAGTGGGCCGGGGCGCGGCGCGGCGACATCCTGAACCAGATTCGGCGCCTTGGCGCGTCGTGCGATTTCTCGCGCGTCTACTACACGCTCGACGAGCCGCGCTCGAAGGCGGTGCGGCACGTCTTCACGACGCTCTACCACGAGGGCCTCGCCTACCGCGCCGAGCGGATGGTGAACTGGTGCCCGAGCTGCGCCACGGTGCTCTCGGATCTCGAGGTCAACCACGTCGAGAGCTCGGGCCACCTCTACTCGATCGCGTATCCGCTGGACGGGACGGCGGGCGAGCTCGTCGTCGCGACGACGCGGCCGGAGACGATGCTCGGCGACACGGCGCTCGCCGTGCATCCCGACGACGAGCGGTACGCGGGTCACGCCGGAAAGCGCGTGAAGCTGCCGTTGACGGGCCGTTCGATCCCCGTGATCGCGGACGCCTTCGTGGACCCGAAGTTCGGCACGGGCGTCGTGAAGGTCACACCCGCGCACGACCCGAATGACTTCGAGGCGGGGAAGCGGAATGCGCTCGACTCGATCGTCGTGATCGGGTTCGACGGAAAGATGACCGCGGCCGCGGGGGCCGCTTATTCCGGTCTCGACCGCTTCGAGGCGCGGAAGAAGGTCCTGAGGGATCTCGACGTCGCCGGCCTGCGCCGCGGCGAGAAGAGCCACGTCATCCCCCTCGCGCGCTGCCAGCGGTGCGACACGATCGTCGAGCCGCTCGTCTCCCTTCAGTGGTTCGTGAAGGTCGCGCCCCTCGCGGAGAAGGCCGTCGCGGCGACGGACGCGGGCGAGACGCGCTTCGTGCCCGAGCTCTGGAAGAAGACGTACGACGAGTGGATGCGGAACATCCGCGACTGGTGCGTCTCGCGGCAGCTCTGGTGGGGCCACGAGATTCCCGCCTGGTACTGCCCGGACGGCCACGTCACGGTGCCGAGGTCGGGCGAGCCCGATCCGTCCGTGTGCGGAACGTGCGGCGTTCTCGCGCTGCGGCGCGACCCCGACGTCTTCGACACCTGGTTCTCGTCGTGGCTCATGCCGCTCTCGGTGCTCGGCTGGCCGGAGAAGACCCCGGACTTCGCCCGCTTCTATCCGACGAGCGTCCTCGTGACCGGCTTCGACATCCTGTTCTTCTGGGTGGCCCGGATGATCATGGCGGGCTCCTTCTTCGACGGCCGAGCGCCGTTCGCCGACGTCGTCCTGCACGGCCTCGTGCGCGACGAGAAGGGCCAGAAGATGTCGAAGACGAAGGGCAACGTCGTCGACCCGCTCGAGATGTGCGACGAGTTTGGCGCCGACGCGGTGCGGTTCACACTCGCGGTGCTTTCGGGCACCGGCCGCGACCTGCCGTTCGGCAAGGCGCGCGTGGCGGGGTACCGCGCCTTCGGGACGAAGGTCTGGAACGCGGCGCGCTTTGCGCTGCAGATGCTCGAGGACGGGGCCGCGGTCCCGCCGGACGAGCTCGACTTCGCGTCACTCGGCACGGTGGACCGCTGGATCCTCGCGCGCCTATCGGAGGCGACGGCGAAGGTGAACGCGGCGCTCGAATCGTTCCGCTTCGACGAGGCGGCAAACGCTCTCTATCAGTTCTTCTGGTCCGACTTCTGCGACGGGTACGTCGAGATGGTGAAGCCCGTCCTTCGCGGCGCGGACGTCCCGGAGGGGGAGAAGGAGAAGACGCGGGGTGTCCTGACGCGCGTCCTGCTCGACTCTCTCGCGCTCCTGCACCCGTTCATGCCGTTCGTGTCGTGCGAGATCCGGGAGGCGTTGAACGGCGACGGCCTCCGGCTCACCATGGAGAAGTTCCCCGAGCCGCGCGCCGAGTGGACGGACGACGCGGCGGTCGAGGCAATCGCCACTTTGCGCGCGGTCGTCACGCGGATTCGCAACCTTCGGGCGGAAAACGGCCTCGCCCAGACCGAGCCGCTCGCCATCGGCCTCGAGCTGCCGGAAGGACCCCTTTCGAGGGAAATGCGCCGTCACGTCCCGCTCCTCACCCACCTCGCGCGTCTCAAGGGCGTGGAGATTTCTTCGAAGGTGGACATCGCCGGAGCGTTCCGCGACGTCGTGGCGGGCCTCGGGCTGGTCGTGGATCTGCCGAAGAAAGAGATCTCGGCCGAGGATCGTGCGAAGCTCGAGAAGGAGCTGGCGCAGCTCGAGAAGGACATGGAATCTCTTCGAAAGAGACTCGCCGACGAGAGCTTTCTTTCGCGAGCGCCGGCGGCCGTGGTCGCGAAAACGAAGCAGCAGCTCGAAGAGCTCTCCGAACGTCACAAGCGGCTCTCCGGAAACCTCGTGGAGGCGAAGGGCGCATGAGCGGCTTCGACGCTCCTCTCGAGGGCCGCTCCTTCCGGCACATCGAGAACGTGATCTACCTGCCTGCGACGCCTTCCACGAACGACGTCGCGAAGGCGATCGTGGAGAAGATGCTCGCCGAGAGCGAAGACGTCCGCCCCACGATCATCGTCGCGGGCGAACAGTCCGCTGGACACGGGCGCCTCGGCCGGAGCTGGGTCTCCCTTCCGGGGAGCTTGGCGGTCTCGGTCATCGTGCCGTGGCCGGCCGGACCCGAGCGCGTTCACCTTCCCCTGCGCGCCGGGATCGCACTCGCGCGTGGTCTTTCGCAGGCGTTCGGCCTCGACGTGCGGCTCAAGTGGCCGAACGACCTCCTCGTGAACCGCAAGAAGCTCGGCGGCATCCTCGTTGAGGCGCGCGCGAACGACGAGGGCGAAGGCTGGGCCATCGTGGGTGTGGGGCTGAACGTGAAGGGGACCAGGCGCGAGCTGGACTCTCACGGGCTTCGCGACGCTACGTCTCTCGAGGAGGCCGGTGTGCCCGCCGGAAAGCTCGGGGGGGTCCGCCCGCTCTCGTCGCTCCTCGACATCCTCGATGTGCCGCTGGCCGAGCCGGGGACGGAGCCGCTTCCGGAAGCATTCGCGTCCGTCGCCACCCATGCGCCGGGAGATGCCTTGAGCGTCCAGAACAGGGGCCGCACCGTGTCCGGCGTGTTCCGCGGCGTGAATGCGGACGGCGCTCTGCGGCTCGGGATGGGGCATGGCGAGGAAACGGTAATCTCCGGGGACGTGGTCCTCTTCTGAGCGGGCCCGCGCCGACGCCAGCCGACGCCGGTCTCGACGAGGCCGGGTACGCAACGCGGATCGAGGACGCGTTCATCGCCGAGCGCGGCACGCCGTTTCTCGTCTCCTCGAAGGACTGGGGACTGATACGCGGCTGGCGCGAAACCGGCATTCCGGCGGACACGGTCGTGCGGGCCGTCCGCGAGGCGTTCGAGAGGCGCCGCGCCCGCGGGCAAGCCGGAAAGATCTCCTCCCTCGCGTACTGCGTGAGCGCCGTCGAGGAGCGGTGGGAGATGGAGCGTCGCGGCCTCGTCGGCAAGGAAGACGCACCCCCTCCAGCGGCCGCGGACGCGGCCGCAATCCGGGAAATTCTTGCTTTGCTCGTGGCCGGCCTGCGCGCGTCGAGTGCGCGTTTCGCGACGGGAGAGCGAGGAGAAGATTTTCTTGGAGGGGTAAGAGAGAAGGCAGCCGCGAAGATCGATGCGATCCCGAGCGAGGGACCATTCGAAGAAATCGAACACGAGCTCTCGACGATCGAGGCGTCGCTCGTGAAGGCGGGTCTCAAAGCAATGAATTCCTCTTTCCGAAATCTCGTCGAGTCCCGCGTCGCGGAGGCCCTCGGCGACGTCGCGGGCCTTTCACCCCACGTCGTCGAGCGCATGCGGACGGCCCTGACGCGCCGCGAAGTGCGCTCGCTCGCCGGTTTCCCGCCGCTGACCCTGCTTCATGGCTGAGCCCCGCCCGGGCGATTCCGCCGAGGCCCTCATCGAGCGCGTCGTGCCCGGTGGCGAGGGGCTGGCGCGTCTCTCGGGCGTCGTCACGCTCGTGCCGGGCGGGTTGCCGGGCGACCGCGTGCGCGTACGCGTGACGGAGGCCTCGCCTCGGCTCGTCCGAGGCGTCCTCGAAGAGGTCGTCGCTCCCGGTTTGGCGCGGCGCCCCGACGCCGAGCTCTGTCCGCGTGCCCGAGACTCCTCCTGCGGCGGATGCGACTGGCCCGCCGCGCGACTCGAGCACCATCGCGCGCTGAAAACGTCGCTCGTTCTCGACGCATTCAGCCGACTCGCCGGCCTCCGCCCCGAAGAGCTCCCCGAGCCGGGCTGGCGCGGGTCCGCGCGGAACTATCGCCTGCGAAACCGCCTGCATCTCGACCGGGACGGCCGGCTCGGGTTCTTCGCGCCGCGTTCGAACGTCGTCGCGAACCTCGAAGTCTGCGAGATCGTGTCGCGGGCGCTCCTCGCGCGGCTGCCCGCGATCCGCGAGCACCTCTCCGGGCTCGGGCCGGTGGAAGGGGAGCTCTGGACGTTGGAAGACCGGGAGGGGAAGACCCTGCTCGGCGAGCTCCGGCTTGGCGAGGGTCAGGGTCTGCAAATTTCTTCGAAAGTAAAAGAGAGTGCGAGGGGGCCGTTCGACGGGTTTCGAGTCGTCGAGGCGGGCGGCCGGGTGATCGGGGCCGACGGGCCCGCCTCGCTGCCGATCGTCGCGGGCGGCGCGTCGTTTGACGTCTCCGTCGATTCCTTCTTTCAAGGAAATCGTTATCTCCTCGATGCCTTTCTCGAAGAGATTCGGACGGCGCTTCGCGCCGTGCGCTCCACGCGCGCGCTCGACCTCTATGCCGGCGTCGGCTTCATGACGCGCCCGCTGCTGGAACTCGCAGCGGAGACGCGCGGCATGGAGGTGACGGCCGTCGAGATCGAGCCCTCCGCGTCAAATTCACTTTCTAAGAATCTCCAAGTGTGGCATTCAGATGGCCTTCCACTCGCGCGCTCCTTCCGATCCTCCGCGGAGTCTTTCCTTCATTCGCAGAAATCTCCGATCGATGTCCTCGTCGCCGATCCGCCGCGCGCGGGCCTGTCGCCCGCCGTGCGCGCGGGAATCCTGCGGCTCGCGCCGCGGCATCTTCTGATGGTGTCGTGCGAGCCGCCGACGCTCGCCCGCGATCTCGCCGCCTTGAAGGCCCGCTACGCGGTCGAGCGGTTGACGCTTCTCGATCTGTTTCCCCAGACGCACCACGTCGAGACGATCGCCTTGCTCGCGCGGCGGAAAGTCGGATAGAAGCGCGCCATGCGCGCCTCCTGGTCCCGGGACGCCGGTGCTCCATCACTTCCCTTGGCGGGGGCGATGGCGGCGGGCATCCTCGCGGCCGTCGTCTTCGCGGTGCCGCCGGGGCGCGCCGCGGGGACCGCGCTGATCCTGGCGGCGCTTGCGGGCCTCGCTTTCGCGAGGCCCGCAAGCGGCGTCCGCGCGCTCCTCGGCCTGGTTCTTTTCGCGAGCTTCGGGTTCTGGAACGCCCGGGAGCGTTTCCTGCTTCCGGCCCTCCGCACGGCGTCCGAGGCGCGCGAGGCGCTCGTCCGTGCGCGGGCGGCGGATCCGGCCGCCGACGGCGCTCTCCTCGAGGTCACCGGTCGCCTCGACGCGCCGTGGACCGCGAGCGGCTCGCTTTTTCGGACGCGGCTCGCCGTCGAAACGGCCTCGGCGGACGGGCGCTCGATACATCTCGAGTCGGGGCTGCCCCTCACGGTCGCGGGACAGCAGGACCCCTCCGGCGTCGCCGAGCTCGGTGACCGCGTGCGCCTACGCGGCACGCTGCGGTTGCCGGAGGCGGGCGGCCCGGTCCGCTCGCCGTTTGACCTTCCCGCGGAGCCACGCCTCGCGCTCAAGAGTGCCACCCAGGTCGAACGGCTCGGCCCGCCCGCGGGGCCGCTCTCGCTCGTGGCGCGCGCCCACGCCGCCGTGAAGAGACGTCTCCGTTCCAACCTGGCTGGCGCGAAACCCGCGACGCGCGGCGCGCTCGCGCTCCTCCTCGCACTCGTGATGGGGGAGACGCAGGATCTGCCCGGCTCGACGGTGAGCGCCTTCCGCGACGGCGGGGTCGCGCACATCGTCGCCATCTCGGGATTGCAGGTCGGACTCGTCGCGGCCCTGCTCGGCTTTTTCGCGCGGCGGCTCGGCGCGTCCCTTGCCGTGCGCGACGGGTTCGTGCTCGTCGCGACGGCTCTCTTCGCGATCTTCGCGGGCGGGCGGCCGCCCGTCGTGCGCGCGGCGCTGATGATCGGCCTCTATCTCCTCGCGCGCCTTCTCGGCCGCCCCACCTCGGCGAACCACGTCCTCGGCTTCGCGGCCGCCGTCCTGCTCGCCGCCGATCCTTCGAACCTCTTCGACGTCGGGTTCCTTCTCACGTTCGCGGCCGTGTTCGGCCTGGCCGCGTTCGGCGTCCCCGCGGCGAGAGCGCTGCGCCGGGCCGGGATCCCGGGGCTCGTCGCGGACGCGCTCGGCGCGACCGCGGGCGCCGAGCTCGCGGTGCTCCCGATCCAGCTCTTCGTGTTCAACGTCGTGCCCGTCGTGGCGCTCCTCTCGAACCCGTTCGTGGTGCCCCTCTCGAGCGTGTTCCTGTTCACGGGCCTGCTGCTCCTTCCTCTCCTGCTGCTGTCACCGGCGTCGGCGGCGCTCGCGATCGTGCCGCTGCGCTTCCTGTCGGACGTCCTGCTCGCGCTGCTTTTGGCCCTCGACCGGCTGCACGCGGTGAGGGTCGTCCCGACGCCCGCGTTCGCCCTGGTCGCGGCCACGGCCGCACTCCTGGTCGTCGCGGGCCTCACGCGGCGCCCCGCGCTCCGGCGCGCGGCTCTCGCCGGAGCCGCGATGGTCGTGCTCGCGCTCGTCCTCGCCCGGCCGATCGCCGCCGAGCGGGGCACGGTCGTGCTGCAGGCGCTCGACGTGGGGCAGGGAGACGCGTGGCTCCTCGTCACGCCCGAGGGTCGCGTTCTCGTGGACGGCGGGGGCAGCCCCGACCGCGCGTACGACTTCGGGCGCCTCCGGCTGGTGCCGCGCCTGACGGACCTCGGGGCAGTGGCCTTCGACGCCGTCGTCCTCACGCATC
>Ga0209880_1000458_pt1 | contig 10999 bp, 9 predicted proteins | sample PersoiDNA2013191_FD_185803 | JGI IMG/M metagenome (GOLD analysis project Ga0209880, IMG submission 185803) | Permafrost soil microbial communities from the Arctic, to analyse light accelerated degradation of dissolved organic matter (DOM) -... | ecosystem: Environmental > Terrestrial > Soil >... | reverse complement strand
CTACCAGATCCCGAACGTCGAGTACGTCTACTCGACGTCGCAGCCCTCGGGCGGGATCGTGATCGTGCGCTTTCTCGTCGGGACGGACCCCGACCAGGCCGTCGTCCGCGTCCACGCGAAAATCGCCGAGCTCCAGCCGAATCTCCCGCCGGGCGCCCTGCCGCCCGTCGTCGTGCCCCGCGGAATCGACGACGTGCCGGTCGCCGCGTACACGCTCTGGTCGAAGGACGCGTCCCCGATGCAGCTCCGGCAGATCGCCGACGAGGTCAAGGCCGAATTCACGCGACACCCACGTGTCGCGCAGGTCACCGTCCTCGGCGGGCAGCGCCGGGTCGTCAACGTGATCTTCGACCGCGACCGCCTCGCCTCCTATGGCGTCTCGCTCGTCCAGGCGCATCAGGCCCTGTCGGGACTCAACTGGCGCCTCCCTGCCGGCAGCTTCTCGACTGGCAACGCGGAGGTGCCCGTCGAGGTCGGCTCGCTCTTCCGCCGCGCCGAGGACGTCGGCGCCGCGGTGATCGGCGTCGTGAACGGCAAGCCCGTCTGGCTGCGGGACGTCGCGACCGTCTCCGACGGACCCGAGGAGCCCACTCAGTACGCCTGGATGCTCACGAAGGCCGGGGAAGACGCCCCCGCCGTGACGCTCGCCGTCGCGAAGAAGCCCGGCACGAACGCCGTCGAGCTCGTGAAGGAGCTGGACGCGCGCCTCGAGGGTCTCAAGGGCCCCGTCGTCCCCTCCAACGTCACGGTCACGAAGACGCGCGACTACGGCAAGACGGCCGACGAGAAGTCGTCGGAGCTGATCTTCCACGTCGGGCTCGCGACGCTCTCCGTCGTGATCCTCATGGCGCTCTTCCTCGGACGCCGCGAGGCGGTCGTCGTCCTCGTCGCGGTCCCCGCGACGCTCGCCCTCACCCTCTTCTCGTCGTACCTCTTCGGCTACACGCTGAACCGCGTCACGCTCTTCGCGCTCATCTTCGCGATCGGCATCCTCGTGGACGACGCGATCGTCGTCGTCGAGAACGTCCACCGCCACTACGAGCTCGGCTGGGGCGAGCCGCGCCTCGCAACCGTGTACGCGGTCGACGAGGTCGGCAACCCGACGATCCTCGCAACCTTCGCGGTCGTCGCGGCGCTCCTTCCGCTCGCGTTCGTGTCGGGCCTCATGGGCCCGTACATGCGCCCGATCCCCGTGAACGCCTCGGCGGCAATGGTCTTCTCCCTCCTCATCGCGTTCATCGTCTCGCCATGGCTCACGTTCCGGCTTTTCCGGAAGTTTGCCGAGGCGCACCTGAAGGGCGAGGACAACTTCGCACCGGGCGCCCTTGGCGCGGAAGCTCCCGCTGAGGACCGCCTCGTCCGCTTCTACCGGAAGCTCTTCACGCCGCTCCTGAGGCACGCGGCCCGCCGCTGGGCGCTCCTCGGCGGCGTCGTCGCCCTGCTCCTCTTGTCCTGCGGGCTCTTCGTCGTGAGGGCCGTAAAGGTCAAGATGCTCCCGTACGACAACAAGAGCGAGCTGCAGGTCGTCCTCGACATGCCCGAGGGGACGACGCTCGAAGCGACGGCCGCCGCCGCGCGCGAGCTCGCGGTCCTCGTGAAGACGCGGCCCGAGGTTGCGGACGTCGAGGTCTACGCCGGAACGTCGGCCCCGTTCAACTTCAACGGCCTCGTCCGCCACTACTTCCTGAGGTCCGGCCCGCTCGTCGCGGACATGCAGGTCAACCTCGCGTCCAAGCACGACCGCTCGCGCGATAGCCACACGATCGCCAAGGAGATCCGGAACCTGATCGCGCCGGCCGCGAAGCGCCTCGGCGCGAACGTCAAGGTCACCGAGGTGCCCCCGGGCCCGCCGGTCCTCTCGACGATGGTCGCCGAGATCTACGGCCCGGACCCGGTCCGCCGCATCGCGCTCGCGAAACAGGTCAAGGACGTCTTCGAAGCGACCCCCGGCGTCGTCGACACGGACTGGCTCGTCGAGGATCCAGGGCCAAAGATCGAACTCGTCGTGGACCGTGAAAAGGCGATGTTGAGCGGCGTGACGCCCGAAGTCGTCGTCAAGACGCTTCGGATCGCGCTCAGCGGGATGGACGCGGGCCTCCTCCATGTGGACGCGGCCCGCGAGAGTGTGCCCCTCGTCCTGAGGCTCGACCGCGCCCAGCGCTCGGGCCTCGAGGGACTCCTCGCGACGACCGTCCCGTCCATGACGGGCAAGCTCGTCCCGATCCGCGAGCTCGTGACCGTCGTCAACGGCGTCCGCGAGCCCTTCGTCTACCACAAGAATCTGCAGCCCGTGACGTACGTCCTCGCCGAGATGGCCGGGGTGGCCGAAGCTCCCGTGTACGGGATCCTCGACATGAAGAGCCGCATTGCCGCGCTCAAGGCGCCCGACGGGCGGCCCCTCGAGGTCCTCTCGACGACGCTCCCGACGGACTCGAACCGCTACGCGATGAAGTGGGACGGCGAGTGGCACATCACGTACGAGGTCTTCCGGGACATGGGGATCGCCTTCGCGGCCGTCATCGTCCTCATCTACGTCCTCGTCGTCGGGTGGTTCCGCTCGTTCGTGACGCCGCTCATCATCATGGCGCCGATCCCGCTCACGCTGATCGGCATCCTGCCCGCGCACGCGCTCTTCGGCGTTTTCTTCACGGCGACCTCGATGATCGGCTTCATCGCGCTCGCGGGGATCATCGTCAGGAACTCGATCCTCCTCGTGGACTTCGTGAACCTCGAGCTCGCGGCCGGCGAGCCCCTCGAGGAAGCCGTCGTGAAGGCGGGCGCGGTCCGCTTCCGGCCGATCGTCCTGACGGCCCTCGCGCTCGTCGCGGGCGGCGCCGTCATCCTCCTCGACCCGATCTTTCAGGGCCTCGCGGTCGCGCTCATCTCGGGCGTCGTCGTCGCGACCGCCCTGACCCTCGTCGTGATCCCTCTCCTCTATTTCATGTACCTCAAGACCGCGGGCGTCCCTGCGGGCGACCTCCCGTGAGCGTGACCACGGGACCCGGCGGGACCTCCACCGGCATCATTTACCACGCCTGCTGCGCGGCCGATGATCACCATATGGCGATACACGCGCATCTTCCGTTGACGGACGCCGGCTGCGAAGAGGTCGCTGTGCGCTTCCGCGCGCTCTCCGAGCCCATGCGCCTCAAAATCCTGAGGCGACTGTTCCGGAGCGAGGCGTCCGTCGGCGAGATCCTCGACGAGGTTGGCGGCACGCAGGCGAACGTGAGCAAGCACCTCGCGGTCCTGCACGGCTCGGCGCTCGTGGACCGCCGCAAGGACGGCACGCGGACCGTCTACTCGATCGCCGATCCCACCCTTCTGAAGATCTGTTCGATCGTCTGCGAGGGCGTCGAGCGCGGGGCCCGCGACAAGGCCGACGCGATTCTCGGGCGTCCCCGGCGAGGCGGCCGCCGCTGAGCTCCGCCGCGCACGCGCCGTCCCGCCTCGTGGACGCGGCGTCCGCCGCGCCCCGCAGCCCCGTCGTCACATCCTCGCCCGCCGAGGAAGCCGCGTTCCTCGCGCATCTGAGGGAGCGCGTCGTCGGCGCCGGCGCCGTGATTCCCGGCCCCTTCGGCGAGAAGCCGCTCCGCTACTTCGACTTCATCGCCTCCGGCCGCTTCCACCGGGACGTCGAGGAGGAGCTGAACGAGCGCGTCCTCCCCTTCATGGCGAACACGCACACGGAGAGCAACTTCACGGGCCGCTTCATGACGGAGCGCTACGAGGGGGCTCTCCGGAAGATAGGTGCCTACGTCGGCGCCACGCGGGACGACGTCGTGATCCCCGTCGGCTCCGGCTCGACCGGCGCGATCAACCGCCTCATCCACGTCCTCGGCCTCAGGCTTCCCGACCAGCTCGACGAGCGGTTCGACCTCGCGGGTCGGATCCCGGCCGACGACCGGCCCGTCGTCTTCCGGTCGCTCATGGAGCACCACTCGAACGACATCGCGTGGCGCGAGACGATCGGCGACTCCGTCTACGTGGAGTTCGACCCCGACGGGCGCATCAGCCTCGAGGACCTCGACCGCAAACTCGCGGCCCACGCGCACCGGCCGTGGAAGATCGGGACGTTCAGTGCGGCCTCGAACGTGACGGGGATCCTGAACGACGTCCACGGCCTCGCGCGCGTTCTCCACCGCCACGGCGCGCTCGCGTTCTTCGACTTCGCGGCGGCCGGCCCGTACGTCGACGTCGACATGCATCCGGCGGGCGATCCCACGGCCGCCCTCGACGCCACTTTCTTCTCCGTCCATAAGTTTCTCGGCGGCCCGCGGACGCCCGGCCTCCTCGTCGCGCACCGCCGCCTCTTCACGAACCGCGTCCCGGCCGAGCCCGGCGGCGGGACGGTCCTCTACACGTCCCGGTGGGACCACCGCTACCTCGGCGCGATCGAATCGCGCGAGACGGGCGGAACGCCGCCGATCGTCCAGACGATCCAGGCGGGCCTCGCGTTCGACCTCAAGGCGGCCGTCGGAGCCGCGCGCACGGAGCGCGTCGAGCAGGACTATCTCTCTCGCGCGATCCGCGCGTGGCGCGGGCGCGATGACCTCTACATCCTCGGCAACCTCGAGACGCGGCGCCTCGGCGTCCTCTCGGTGATTTTCCGCCACGTCCACCACAACCTCGCGGCCCGCCTCCTGAACGACCTCTTCGGAATCCAGGTGCGCGCGGGCTGCATGTGCGCGGGCCCGTACGGCCACCTCCTCCTCCACATCGACGAGGCGCACTCGATGGCGATCCGCCACCGGCTCGACGAAGGGCACCTCGGCGAGAAGCCCGGCTGGGTCCGCGTCAGCCTCTCGCCGACCGTGAGCGAGGACGAATTCCAGGCGCTCCTCGAGGGGGTCGACCACGTCGCGCGCCGCGGACGGGAACTCGCGGAGGGCTACGCGCTCAACGACGAGACCGGCGAGTGGGTGCGGCGGACGCCGGCGCCCGCGCTCGCGAACGGAAAGGAATCGCCATGACCGACATCCGAAGGATGCACCCTGCCACCCGGATCATCCACGCGGGGCAGCACCCCGATCCCGCCACGGGCGCCGTCTCGACGCCGATCTACCAGACGTCGACGTTCGCGTTCCGCAACGCGGACGAGGGCGCCGCGCGCTTCCAGGGGAGGGACCCCGGCTACAAGTACACGCGCCTCGGGAACCCGACCGTCGCGGCGCTCGAGGAGTGCCTCGCGACGCTCGAGGGCGGCTGCGGCGCGCTCGGCGCCGCGACCGGCATGGCCGCGATCAACACGGTCTACGTCGCGCTTCTCGAGCAGGGCGCGCACGTCGTCGGGACCGACTCGGTCTACGGGCCGTCCCGCCTCGTCCTCGAGAACGAGTACCGGCGCTTCGGCGTCGCCTCGACGTGGGTCGACTCGTCGAATCCGGAGAACGTCGCGGCCGCGATGCGGCCCTCGACGAAGATGGTCTACATCGAGTCGCCCGCGAACCCGACGATGAAGCTCACGGACATCGCGGCCTGCGCGGACATCGCGCACGGGCGCGGCGCGCTCCTCGTCGTGGACAACACGTTCGCCTCGCCCGTGCTCCAGCAGCCGCTCGCGCTCGGAGCCGACGTCGTCGTCCACAGCCTCACGAAGTACATCAACGGCCACACGGACGTCCTCGGCGGCGCGATCATCGCGGGCGCGCCCGCCCTCCTCGACCGGCTTCGCAAGGTGCACATCGTCTTCGGCGGGACGATGGACCCGCACCAGGCGTGGCTCGTCCTCAGGGGCGTCAAGACGCTCGGCCTCCGGATGGAGCGCGCGCAGGCGAACGCCCTCGAGATCGCGCGCTTCCTCGAGGCGCATCCCGGCGTCGCGTGGGTCCTCCACCCGGGCCTCCCGAGCCACCCGCAGCACGCGCTCATGCTCCGGCAGATGGCCGGACCGGGCGCCGTTTTCTCCTTCGGCGTGAAGGGCGGCCTCGAGGCGGGCAAGGCGTTCATCGACTCGGTCAAGCTCGCGACGCTCGCCGTGAGCCTCGGGGGCATCGAGACGCTCATCGAGCACCCGGCGTCGATGACGCATACGGGCATGCCGAAGAAAGAGCGCGAGGCCGCCGGGATCTCCGACGACCTCGTCCGTCTCTCCGTGGGCTGCGAGGACGTGCGCGACCTGATCGCCGACCTCGTCCAGGCGCTCGACGCGGCCGCGAAGGCCGTGCCGGCCGAGGCGGAAACAGCGGCGGCGGTCCAGGACGGGGGGCGAGGATGAGCAACGACGCCGCATGGCTGTGGGGCCTCCTACTCGTCTGGATCCTCCTCCAGAAGTTCGTCTTCCCACGCCTCGGCGTCCCAACGTGAGGGGCGCGCGGTCCCGCCGGCGGCGGGACGAGCTGCTCCTCCCGGACGAGGACGGACTCGCCTGAAACGAGGAAGGGGACGGACGCGTGACGCTGACCGAGGACGAGCTCGCACGACGGAAGGAAACCTCCGAGGCGCGCGCCGCCGCACCGCCGGCGTTCGAGGCGCTCGACCGCGCCGGTCTCCTCAAGGCCCTCGACGTCTTCGCGAAGAACTGGCTCGCGCACGATGGCAGCTGGTTCCTCGCCGCCGAAGAGCGCTACGGGATGGATGCCGCGATCGAGCTGGATGCCGCATCTTGGCGCCGGTTCGCGGCGGCCGAGGCGCGCCGGATCATGGAGGCGTACGCGATTCCGAGGGACGGCGGCCTCGACGCGCTCGCGCGGGCGCTCTCCTTCCGCGCCTACAGCTTTCTGAACCCGAGCCGGATCGAGCGGGACGGGCCCGTCCTGCGCTTCTTCATGACGTCCTGCCGCGTCCAGGAAACCCGCCGGCGCAAGGGCCTCCCGGACTTCCCGTGCCGGTCCGTCGGGGAGGTCGAGTTCGAGACGTTCGCGCGCACGGTCGACCCGCGCATCGAGACCCGCTGCCTGCATTGCCCGCCCGACCCGGACGCGCAGGGTCACTGCGGATGGGAGTTCCGACTCGCCGACCGGCAATCTTCTTCGGCCCTTCTTGGCTCTCATGGCTGAAGGTCCGCCGGGCTCCGGGCGGCCGAAAGGAGTCAACATGGAAAAGTTCTTCAAGATCAACGAGGGAACCGTGGACAGGATCCTGCGGGTCATCGCCGGCATCGGCCTGCTGTCGCTCACGGTCCTGGGCCCGAAGACGAGCTGGGGGCTGGTGGGCCTCGTGCCTCTCGTGACCGGACTTGCCGGAACGTGCCCCCTCTATACGCTCCTCGGACTGAGCACGTGTCCGATGAAGCCCTCGGGACCGACCTCGCGCTGATCCGCGCGCTTCCCGCGGAGCGCGTGTCGCTTTCGTCGGGTTCAATAAGTGGCTTTCCAGGTCTCCGGGAGGCCTTCTCCCGAGCAGCGTTCGCTCTCGGGCTCGAGGGTCACGTGGTGAATGTCCCATCGCTCCGCGAGAAGCCTTCGGATCGCCGCGAGTTGCCTCTCGGCCTCTTCCAGGCTTCCGCCTTCCAGCTTCACGTGAGCGGTGAGGGCCACCTGCCCGGGGCCAACAGTCCATGCGTGGACGTGGTGGAAGCGGGCGGGGGCGAAGGCCGCATCGAGGCCGGCCGCCAGCTCCTCGACGTCCAGACCGGAGGGCGCCGCCTCGACGAGGATCCGGACGCTCTCCCAGATCAACCGTCCCGCGCTCACCACGACCGCGACGCCGATCAGGAGCGAGGCGGCCGGGTCGAGCCACGGGCCGAGCCGCGTTCCCGCGAGGAGAGCCGCCGCGACGACCACGAGGGAGGCGAGGGCGTCCTGCAAGAGGTGGAGAAAGGCGCTGCGGACGTTCAGGTCGTGCTTCTCGTGCCGCCCCAGCAAGAGGACGGCCGCCACGTTCGCCACGAACGCCACCAGTGCGACGACCAGCATCGTGTGCCCGTCCACAGCCGAGGGATGTCGAAGCCGGCCGATGGCCACCCGCCCAACGAGCACCGCCAAGCCAACGAGGACCGCCGCATTGACGAGCGCCGCGACGACCTCGAGACGCCGAAACCCGTATGAGAAGCGCCTCGTCGGCGCCTTGCGGCCGAGGGCCCGAGCCCCGATCGCGAGCAGGAGCGCTGCGACGTCGCTTGCGTTGTGGAGTGCATCGGACAGGAGCGCGAGGCTCCCGCTCGCGAGCCCGCCGACCACTTCCACGGCCGTGATGAGGATGTTGAGCCCGACTCCTAGCCAGAGCCTCTGGTCGAGAGAGACCGACGGAGCCGCGTGGCCGTGTCCATGGGCGCGCGTCATCAAGGTGCTGTCCTGATCCGGAGAGTATCCGACGACCCGCCGTCCGTCGGCCCTTCGGGACTCCTGGGTTCCCGCGAAAAGCACGATATCGTGGCGCCACTTCGGGTCATGTGCACGAATGTCGCCTGAAACACTCGTCTTTCTCACGGGCGCCATTCTCGTGGTGGCGTTCCTCTACTCGTCGGTCGGGCATGCGGGCGCCTCCGGCTACATCGCCGTCATGTCCCTTTTCAACCTCGCCCCCGCGGCGATCAAGCCCACGGCACTCATCCTCAACATCCTTGTCGCGTGCATCGCCACATGGCAGTTCTGGCGGGCGGGCCATTTTTCGTGGCGGCTTTTCTGGCCTTTCGCCGCGCTTTCCGTTCCCATGGCCTTCGTGGGCGGCTGGATCGACCTGCCCACGCACGTGTTCAAGGTTCTTGTCGGGATCGTCCTGCTGTTTTCGGCTTTCCGCTTCCTTTACGGAGCCGCCCCCGACGTGGTCGAGGAGGAGCCACCCCGGATCGCCGCCATCTCCCTTGGCGCCGCGCTCGGGCTCCTCTCGGGTCTCACGGGCACGGGTGGCGGCATCTTCCTCACTCCCCTCTTGCTCTTCAAACGGTGGGCACGAGTCAGGACTGCCGCGGCCGTCTCCGCGCTCTTCATCCTCGTGAACTCCGTCGCGGGGCTGCTCGGCAACTTCGGCAGCACGCGGAATCTCCCTTCCTATGCCCTCGTTCTCGCCGCCGCCGCCGTCATCGGCGGGGCGGTGGGCTCGCATCTCGGCAGCCGCCACTTCCGGCCTGTCGCGATCAAGCGCAGTCTGGCGCTCGTCCTTCTGATCGCCGGTGCGAAGCTCATCCTCACCCACTGAAACGCCCCGTGTCTTCGCAGGTCACTTGCCGGGTTCCTCGCCCCGCGCAGCGGCGGGCCTGCGCTCTCAGAGAAGCGCGTTGAAAAGGTACCCAACGACGAGGATTCCCGTTCCCACGACGCTTACGAAAACCGCGATGAGGCGCGGGGTGAGGACCTTCCGCAGGATCACCATCTCCGGGAGCGACAGGGCGATGACCGACATCATGAACGCGAGGACCGTGCCCAGCGCGGCCCCTTTGCCGAGGAGCGCCTGCACGACCGGGAGGATTCCCGCGGCGTTCGAGTACATCGGGATCCCGATCAGGACGGCGAGAGGCACGGACCACCAGGCGGCCTTGCCCATGATCGACGCCATGAAGTTCTCGGGTACCCAGCCGTGGATCCCGGCGCCGACGGCGATCCCGGCGATGACGTACAGCCAGACCTTCCCGACGATCTCACGGAGAGGGAAGGGAGAGTGTCTCGCTCATTTCAGCTCCGACGCGACGAGAGGAACGAGCCGGGCGCGGATCTCGTCGCGCACGCGCCGGAAGACAGGCAGGGCCTCCTCGCCGTCACCGGCAAGGGCCGGATCTTCGAAGGTCTCATGGAGGATCTTCCGCGCGCCCGGCAGGATCGGACAGGCTTCGCGCGCGGAGTCGCAGACCGTGACGACGAGGTCGAACGCGAGGCCCTTCATCTCCTCGACGGACTTGCTGCTGTGCGACGAGATGTCGACGCCCGCCTCGGCCATGACGCGGATCGCGAGCGGATGCACGAAGGAAGGCCGCGTCCCGGCAGAATGCACCTCGATTCGGTCGGCGAGGTCGTGGCGCAGCCAACCTTCGCCGATCTGAGATCGGCAGGAGTTCCCCGTGCAGAGGATGAGGACGCGAGGGCTGGTCATGCGGTGGCGGATCCCCTCTTCTCGGCCGCGGGCACGAAGTACCGCCGCTGGAACCAGAACGCCACGTTGACGAGGCCGATCATCACCGGCACCTCGACAAGCGGCCCGATGACCGCCGCGAAGGCGGCCCCGGAGTTGATCCCGAAGACCGCGACGGCGACGGCGATCGCCAGCTCGAAGTTGTTGCTGGCCGCGGTGAAGGCCAGGGTCGTCGTCTTGCTGTAGTCGGCTCCGGCCCGCTTCCCCATGAAGAATGAAACCAGGAACATCACGACGAAGTAGACGAGGAGCGGAATCGCGATCCGGACGACGTCCATCGGGATCGAGACGATGAGTTTTCCCTTCAGGCTGAACATCACCACGATCGTGAAGAGGAGGGCCACCAGGGTCACCGGGCTGATCCTGGGAACGAACTCCCGGTGGTACCACTCCCTCCCCTTCAGCTTCACGCCGACGAAACGGGTCAGCGCACCAGCGAGAAACGGGATGCCCAGGTAGATGAAGACGCTCTTCGCGATCTCCCCCATGCTGACCTTCACGAGGCTTCCCTCGAGGCCGAAAACGGGGGGGAGCACCGTGATGAAGAACCACGCGTAGACGCTGTAGAAGAGCACCTGGAAGACGCTGTTGAAGGCCACGAGCCCGGCGGCGTACTCGGTGTCTCCCTTCGCGAGCTCGTTCCAGACGATGACCATGGCGATGCAGCGGGCGAGGCCGATCAGGATGAGGCCGACCATGTAGTCGGGGTGGTCGCGGAGAAACACGATGGCGAGAAAGAACATCAGGATCGGCCCGATCACCCAGTTCTGGAGAAGGGAGAGCCCGACGATCTTCCGATCCCGGAAGACGTCGCCCATCTCCTCGTACCTCACCTTGGCGAAGGCGGGATACATCATCAGGATGAGCCCTACGGCGATCGGGATGTTGGTCGTGCCGGCCTGGAACGAGTTGATGAATCCCTCGACCCCCGGGACGAACGTGCCGACAGCCACTCCGGCCGCCATAGCGGCGAAGATCCAGAAGGTGAGCCAGC
>Ga0209880_1000457_pt1 | contig 11000 bp, 8 predicted proteins | sample PersoiDNA2013191_FD_185803 | JGI IMG/M metagenome (GOLD analysis project Ga0209880, IMG submission 185803) | Permafrost soil microbial communities from the Arctic, to analyse light accelerated degradation of dissolved organic matter (DOM) -... | ecosystem: Environmental > Terrestrial > Soil >... | reverse complement strand
GTAATGCGGAGTGGCCACTTCGCGGTGCCGCGCCTCGGTAGGCCGCGGCCGGCATCGCGTGATGAGGTTGGCTTCCAGAACGAGCGCCTCGCTGACGGAGTCGGTCAGCGTGTACACGAAGTGGGCGAGGCGATCGATGACGCCGCGGATTCGATGGACCTCCCCCCCGGCCGTCTGCCGTTGACAGTAGCTTCGGACGCGGCTCCGCAGCCTCTGCAGCTTGCCCACCGTGAAGAGCGGCGCGTATTGCGCCAGGACAACTGACGCGCGTCGCTCGGGCGAGTAGCTTGCCCTCAGCTGTAGGAGTGTCGTCTGGGACGAGAACATCTCGGCCCGTCAGAGCTCGGCGCGATTTCCACCCATCCCGACATTAGCTCCGCCAAGTGGGGACAGATGTCAGCGATACGGCTTGAAACGGCTAGCTTCGCCGCATCGGTCGGCCGTTCCCATGGTCGCGCCCGTATCAAGCGTGCTCTCGCAATCATCATCGCGGCGGGAGCGCTCATCCTGCCGCTCACGTTCACCATCGCGCTGACTGACGTCTTCGCCCTGCCCAAGACGATCGTCATGCTTGGGCTGTCGGTCCTGCTGCTCGCGGGGCTGCTCCGGCTGGTATCGCGACGCATTGCCACTCGCTCGGGCCGGTTGTCGGCCATAACTGTGGCGCTTGCCCTCTATCTCGTCCTGACGGCGGTGGCGACGCTGCTCTCCGCAGACCCATACCACAGTCTCGTCGGGGAGAACCTCCAGTATCAGGGCTTTCTCGCCACCCTTGGCTACGCGGTAGCCTTCCTCGCTGCGCGACGCAGCCTGGGCGACATGCGGCACGTTCGTCGGCTGTTCGCCGTGATCGTGGCTGGGGCGGTGCTTGTCGCCGGGTACGGAATACTCCAACAGGTCGGCCTTGACCCGATCTGGCACGTCCTCGACAGGGGCCGAATCTTCTCGACGCTCGGCCAGGCCAACGCGCTCGCAGCCTATCTCGTCCTCTGCCTGCCGATCGCGCTCGCAATCGCGGGCGCGACGCGCAGTGTCGGCCGCACAATCTCGGCGCTTGCAGCGGTGGCCATTGCCGCTGCCCTCGCGCTGACGCTGAGTCGGGGCGGGTACCTCGGAACGGGAACCGCCCTCGTGGTCTTCGTCGCCTGTGTAGGCCCGCGGTCGATCCTGACCCGACGCCGCGTCGCGATTGGTGCCGGCGTCGCCCTCGCGACACTCGTGTCGATCGGCGTCTTCCCGCCGCTCGCCCGCTCGGTCGAACGAGTCGTGGATCGCGGGATGCTGGCCGCGGATCTTGGCGAGAGTTCGACTGCAAGTCATCTCGATCTCTTGGCGGTCGGCGTCCGCGTGGTGCTCGACTACCCAGTCTTCGGCGTCGGACCGGAGATCTACCCTGCGGTCTTCGCTCGGTACCGCGACGTCGTCCTGCCGCCTGCTCGCGCCGCCGTCATGGCCCGTTTTCGGCCGGAAAGCCCGCAAGACGTTCCACTCGCAATCGCCGATGGTGCAGGGCTTCCCGCCCTCGCCGCCTACATCGCGGTCGTCGTTCTGGCGATGTTGGCGGGCTGGCGGCGCCTGCGACACGGATCGCCGAACGAACGGTGGCTTCTCGCCGGGTTAATGGCCGCGCTTGCGGGACACATCGTGACCGACCTGTTCATGACCGCAGAGGTCACCGGGTCCTGGATCTTCTGGGTCCTGTTGGGCGTGCTTTGCGCGACGCGTGAACGAGGGACGAACCCCGCCCCGTGATCGAGAATGTGCCGGCCGCTGCCAGGAGCCAGCGAACGGCGATTCGGTCACGGAGACCTTCGTGGGCCCGAGAGGCCGGAGAGGCGCCGCACCAGGACAGATCGTAGGTCGGGGCACGCCCTCGCGGAACCGACCTGTGGCGCTACTCCTCTCGCCCCGACCATCTACGGATATTCCGACCGTCTCCGGCAGCACCGCATCGAAGCCGTGAGAGCCAGCGAGAAGGTCTGGAATTAGGAAGACGTGACAGCACCAGGCCAAGTGGGGAGGCGATGCCCCCGACCATCCGACCTACTGCCACGTGGAGGGCGTCGCCCTGCCGCTCTTGCGTCTAGGACGGTGATGCCGAGGGCGACTCGCTGGGCGATACCGGGGGCGATACCGGGGCCGACACCGGGGCCGACACCGAGGGCGCCGCACTTGGGGAGAGCGTCGGCGATGGCGTCGCGCTCGAGCCGCACGCCGCCAAGAGGCCTGCCAATGAGGCCGACAGCAATACCGTGGCACAAACTCGCTTCAGCATGGGTTCCTCCGTTGAAAGAACAGGGACCACGAACTCACCATGCCGTGCCTGGCGAGCCCGAAGCGGCGGCATGGAGCGGTTGGTCCCGCCACCCTGACGGCCGATGCTTAACGAGTCCTGAAGAAACGGCACCCTTGTTGGGGGCCATGAGTCCCACCATCGAGACCCTCCGGACGAAGCTCCGCCTGCGGATGGCCGGTACGCATCGCGTCCGTGCCTGAGAGGGTAAAGGACTCTCAACCATCAGGAACCTTTCAGGAATCCGGCCGAGGCTGGTCCCCAGCGGCCCTCACCGCCTGCCTCGAGGAGTAGACACGCATCATGGATCACGATCTCATCGAGTCCCCCGCGCCGGAAGACATCGCACACACCTGGAGCCCGACCGTATCCGCATCCCCATTCGAGCGCCCGACGGCATTGACCGACGAAGAGCCTCCGGCGGCCATGAACACCCGAGTGCGCACGACGCCATCGACGCGGAAGCGCGCCCTCGCCGGGATGGCGGCACTCGCGATTGGCGCCGCCACGCTGGCCTCGGGCGGGACGGCGGTCGTGCTTCTCGCGTCGGGCGCCCTGAACAGGCCCGCTGTCACGGTCGTCGCGGCCGACACGCCGGCGAGCGTCGCGAAGTTCGTGACACCAGGCGCCCCCGCCTCGGGTGGCACGGGCGGCTCGTCCAACGGAGCGTCCGCACTTTCGAGCGACAGAGTCGTCTCGGCGGCGGCCATGGTCAGCCCGGCGGTCGTCACGATTGTCACGTCGAGCTCCGCCGGCACCACCGGCCCTGGCCAGAACCAGAACCCGCTCGGCCAGGGGAACGGCAACGGCAGCGGCGGGACGCCGGGCAGCGGCTCCCAGGGCCAGTCGCCGTACGGTCTCCCGCAAGGCCAGACGCCGGTCAGCGTCGGCTCGGGCGTCATCTTCGACGCCAACGGCTGGATCCTCACGAACCACCACGTCGTCGCTGACTCCGGCACGCTCACGGTCCAGCTCTCCGACGGCCGCTCGTTCCCGGCGACTGTCTACGGCACTGACACGCTCACCGACCTCGCGATCGTGAAGATCAACGCGACAGGGCTCCCGACGGCCACGCTCGGCGACTCGTCGGCCCTCAAGATCGGCCAGCTCGCGATCGCGGTCGGCGACCCGCTCGGCGAATACCCGGGCACCGTCACGACAGGAGTCGTGTCCGGTCTCGGCCGCTCGATCTCGGACAGCACCGGCAGCCTGAACGACCTCATCCAGACGGACGCGGCGATCAACCCCGGCAACAGCGGGGGCCCCCTGGTCGACGAGAACGGCGCCGTCATCGGCGTCGACACGGCGGTGGCCGGGGCGGCCCAGGGAATCGGCTTCGCGATCCCGATCAACGTCGCACGTCCGCTCACCGAGCAAGCGCTCGCAGGGGCGAAGCTCACACGAGCGTGGGTGGGCATCCGATACCAGGCACTCAACGCGGGCCTCGCCGCGCGCAACGGCCTCTCGGTGAACGAGGGCGCGTGGATCACGTCGGGCGGGAATGGCGCGGCGATCGAGCCCGGCAGCCCCGCCGCGTCGGCGGGTCTCCAGGAGAACGACGTCATCACGGCGGTCGACGGGACGAAGGTGGATCCGAACCACCCGCTCGTCGAGCTCCTCACAGCCCACGCGCCCGGCTCCACGGTCACCCTGACCATCCGGCGGGGAACGACCGACAAGGCAGTCCCGGTCACCCTCGTGACGCGGCCGTCGACGACGAACTAGCCTCTGCCCCGCTCTCTCTCCGATCGACCAAACCCGCGGTCAGCGTGCCCCCAATCTCCATCTTCGCGGGACCATCGCTGTCCCCCCTGTCAGGGCGCGAGCGGCAGGCGTGGCAGTGCGCTCGCTGCTGCGGCGGCGAGTGGCGCCCGGAATCGGCTGGGCTCGACGCGCCGCCCGGCCTCAGGGACAATGACGGGCGTTGGTTCCCGCGAGATCCCCGAAACCCTGCGCTCGTGGGCCGGCCCCAGGGAGACCATGCATGAAGGTCCTGTTCATCGGTGGCACCGGCCTGATCAGCAGCGCCTGCACCCGCCTGGCCGTGGAGCGCGGCGTGGAGCTCTTCCTCCTCAATCGCGGCAGCGATCCGGACCGGGCGCGCGGCGCAACGTCGCTCGTCGCCGACCTGCGGGACGAGGCGGCGGCCGAGCGAGCGCTGGCCGGCCACCGGTTCGATGTCGTGGTGGACTGGATCGCCTTCACACCCGACGACATCGAGCGTGATCTTCGCCTCTTTCGCGACCGGGCCGACCAGTTCGTCTTCATCAGCTCGGCCAGCGCCTACCTGAAGCCGCTGGGTCACTGGCTGCTGCGCGAGGATTCGCCGCTCGCAAACCCGTTCTGGGACTACTCTCGCAACAAGATCGCCTGCGAGGAGCGCCTGCTGCGCGCATACCGCGAGGACGGGTTCCCGGTCACGATCGTCCGCCCGTCGCTCACCTACGGCGACACGCAGGTCCCACTGGCCATGAACAGCTGGGAACGGCCCTTCACGGCGATCGCGCGGATGCGCCAGGGGAAGCCGCTCATCGTGCCCGGCGACGGCACGTCGCTGTGGACGATCACCCACAACAGCGATTTCGCCAAGGGCTTCGTGGGCCTGCTGGGTCGCCGCCAGGCGATCGGCCACGCCTTCAACATCATGTCGGACGAGGTCCTGACGTGGGACGAGATCTCCCGGCAGGTCGCCGCCGCCGTGGGTGCGGAGGCAAGGATCGTCCACATCGCGTCCGACTTCATCGCGGCCTGCCTGCCAGAGATGAGCGGCACGCTGCTGGGCGACAAGTCGGTGAGCGCCGTCTTCGACACCACGAAGATCAAGCGCTTCGTGCCCGACTTCTGCGCCACGACGCCGTTCGCGGAGGGGATCCGGCGGACCATCGCCTGGTTCGACGCGGACCCCGCCCGACAGCAGGTGGACGCCGAGATGGACGCCCAGTGGGACCGCCTGATCGCCGCCTACGAGCAGGGCCTGGCGAACGCAGTGACGGCGGTCTCGGGAAGGGCCTGAATCCCGACCGTATCGGTCGGAATTGCGCCCAGATCGCCCGACCGCGCTAGACTTCACGCCCCATGGACGACCTTTACCGCGACTACATCCTTGAGCACTACCGGCATCCCCACAACTTCGGGATCATCGAGGCGCCGGACGCGCGCTACGAGGGCGCGAACCCGCTGTGCGGCGATCGCATCACGATGATGCTGGGGATCCGCGACGGGGTGGTCGCCGAGGTCGCGTTCACCGGCCGCGGCTGTGCCATCAGCCAGGCGTCGGCCAGCCTGCTCACCGACGAGATCAAGGGCAAGTCGGTGGACGAGGTCGCGAAGCTGACCGCCGCCGACGTCCTGGATCTCCTGGGCATCGAGATCAGCCCGGCGCGGCTCAAGTGCGCGCTGCTCAGCCTGGACACGGTCAGCCACGCGCTCGAGGAGCGCGGCAACCTGGCCGCGGGTGCTTCCGCGGACGCGGGCGCCGGCACGGCGATGGACGCCGCGACGACCGCAGGGGCCTGAGCCGCGAGCTCGGGCGCCCGATGACCAAGTCCTACGCCGACCTGTTCCGCGAGGCGCGAGCAGAGGTTCGCGAGGTCACCCCGCGGCAGGCCGATGCGTTGCGCAGCGACCCGGCCACCCTGTTCGTGGACGTCCGCGAGGCCGACGAGTGGGAGCAGGGGCACATCCCGGGCGCCGTGCTCGTCCCGAAGAGCCACCTCGAGCAGGAGATCGAGACGAAGGCGGCGGACCGCACGCGGCCGGTGGTCCTCTACTGCGCCGGCGGCATCCGCTCGGTCTTCGCGGCCCGAACGCTGCAGGGCATGGGCTACGCGACCGTCGTCTCGATGTCCGGTGGGTTCACCGAGTGGAAGGCGCTCGGCCTGCCGTCGGTTCGGCCGGCCGGCCTGACCGCGGAGCAGAAGCGGCGCTACAGCCGCCACCTCCTGATGCCGGAGGTTGGGCCCGAGGGGCAGGCGACGCTGCTGCGGTCGAAGGTGCTCCTCGTGGGGGCGGGCGGGCTCGGTTCGCCGGCCGCCCTCTACCTGGCGGCCGCCGGGGTTGGCACGCTCGGGATCGTGGATTTCGATGTCGTCGACATCAGCAACCTCCAGCGCCAGGTCCTTCACTCCACGGACCGGGTGGGGCTGAAGAAGGTCGTCTCGGCGGAGGTGGCGATCCGTGCCCTCAACCCGGACGTCAGGGTGGTCGCCCACGACGAGGTCCTTGGCCCGGCGAGCGTGGAGCGGCTCATCGCCGGTTACGACGTCATCCTGGACGGGACCGACACGTTCGAGACGCGCTACACGCTCAACGATGCTGCCGTCGTGGCCGGGATCCCGGTGGTCCACGCGTCGGTCTTCCGGTTCGAGGGCCAGCTGACGACGTTCGTCCCGTACGCGGGGCCGTGCTACCGATGCCTCTACCCCACGCCGCCGCCGCCGGAGCTCGCCCCGGGTTGCTCCGTGACCGGCGTGCTGGGCGTGGTGCCCGGGATCATGGGGCTCCTCCAGGCGAACGAGGTCCTCAAGATCCTCCTGGGGATCGGCGACACCCTGGCCGGTCGGCTCGTCATCTTCGACGCGCTGGACGCCACGTTCACGGAACTGCGGCTGCGCCGCGATCCTGACTGCCCGGTCTGCTCGGACGCGGCCGTTGCGGCGAGGGCGGCCGGGCGGCCGATGCCGATCCCGGGGGCGGCCGGCGGGCCGGCGTCGGGTGCCCCGTCCTGGGTTGCCCCGTCCGGTGGGGCGCCGTCAGGGCAGGACCCCGCGAACGAGGGCCTGGCGTTCCCGTTCCCGGCGCCGCCGCAGGAGATCATCGCCTGAGCGGGGCGCGGCTCCGATCCGCAGCAGGTCGCGCCGACGGCCCAGGCTCCGAGCCGGCCCGCGTCGACGGCCGCGGCCCGGGGCCGCCACGCCCGGGGCAGGCACGGGCGACGCTCCCCGCCGAGATCCGCCGCGCGCTCGTGGCGCATGCCCGGGCCGAATACCCGAACGAGGCATGCGGCCTCATCGCGGGGACAGCCGCGGCCGCTGCCGGCGGCTCGGCGACGCGATGGCACGCGACCCGCAACCGGGCCGCGTCGCCGCTCCGTTACGAGATCCACCCTGACGATCTCGTGCGCGTCGTGCTCGCGATCGACGATGCGGGCGAAGCGATCTGGGCGATCGTGCACTCCCACGTCCGGTCGCCCGCGCGACCGTCGCCGACCGACGTGAGTCAAGCCTTCTACCCGGACGCGCTCTACGTGATCGTCTCGCTGAGCGCCGCCGAGGCGGACCCGGTCACCGGCGCAGAGAGCGTCCGCGCCTGGCGGATCGTCGACGGGCAGGTCTTCGAGGTGGGTCTGGATACGGCGTGACGCGACACGTCGCGACGACCGGCTCGCCGGTACGCCGATCGACCCCCTGGCGAACGAGCGTCGAGACCCGGCTGCGGCCGTCCAGGACCGCGGCGATCCTGGCCCCTGGGCGGCGCGGGCCGCACCGCGGGTCACGTCCCGCGATCACCTGCCCAGGCGAGCACGCTCAGCAGCCGCGCCCTCCACGCGCGGCGTGTCGCCGCCGGATGCGCGGGCGAGCGGTGGAGCATCTCCAGGCACTGCAGCGCGGCCATGAGATCGAGGCGCGCGGCGGTTCGCGGCCCGTCGTCGAGGCCGGCCGCCAACAGGAACGCCGGACCGGCCGCGGCCCAGCGTTCCGGGTGGTGATGGCGCAGGATCCAGCGCCACCAGGCGGCGTCGAACAGGGGATGCGCGAGGCGTGCCCGCTCGAGGTCCAGCAGGGCGACGGCGTCCCCATCGCGCAGGATGACATTGACCGGCGCGAAGTCCCCGTGCGCGAAGATCGGCGCATGGCCGCCGAGCTCGTCCGGCAGTCGGTCGAGCAGGCGGTCCAGGACCTGCCTCGCCGGCGGCCCGAGCTCGGTCGGGGCCCCGTCCAGCCACCGGCGGGCCGCGGTCGCGAGCCGGTCCGGGTCGCCCCACAGGCCGGACAGGCGCACCGCCCGGGTGGGCACCCGCGCAAGGTCCCTGGCCAGCTCCCCCATCCGCCGTCCCAGCAGCTCGGCGCCCGCATCGTCCGCCAGGAGCTCGCGTCCCGAGACGCCGGGGACAAACCGGGTGACCGCGAACGGCGCCGGCGCAGCAGCGTCGCCGGCCAGCACCTCCGGCACGGGCACCCACGGCGCGATCGTCGGAAGGAGGCGGCCCAGGCGCAGGCGTCGGCCGAGGGCGCGCCGATCGCTCATTCGCTGGACGACCACGCGATCGCCCCGGCCCAGGGTGACGACTTGCGTCCCGGTCCTCGTTTCCCACGGCGGGGTGACCTCGACGACGGCGACGACCCGGTCCCCCAGGAGCGCCTCGAGCCACAGCAGCTCGGCGGCGTCGGCCGACCCGGGCGACATCGTCATTTGGGCGCGGGGCGGCCCGCTTGGTCTGCCCTCGTGCGACGGTCCGCGGGCCACCCGACGGTGTCCCCGCCTACAGCCCTTGATCCACGAACAGGCCGCCGGCGTCGAAGCGGATCGGGTGGAGCGGCTCGACCACCTCACAGCTCCCGCCCGCCAGCACCTCGGGCAGGGCGGGCGCGCTGACGTAGAGGAGCTCGAGGTGCTTGGTGTCGCGCACCCGCACGATCCTGGCGTCCCCCGGCGTGACCCGCAGGCAGCAGGCGAGCGCCACGGCGAGCGCCTCCCGGTCGGTGTCCACCGTCAGTGCGACCCGCGCACCCTCCGGCGTCTTGGCGGTGATGCAGTTCATGTACGTCTTGCGGTGGTCGATTCGCTCGACCGCGCGGCGCAGGACCACGTCGGCCATGCCGATGCCGACCGCGTTGCCCTCCGTCTCGTCGGTCAGGTCGCGGACCACGATGCGCTGGATGGCCGGGCCGGCCCCGGTGGGGCCCGTGTAGTAGCGGCCAACCACGTTGGAGTCCATTCCCAGCCCGCTGATGTCTTTGCCGATGAAGTCGAGCACCAGCAGGTCAATGGCGGCGAGCGGGAGGCGGGCCATGGCGTTCCGGGCCATGACCAGCAGCTCGCGCTCGCGTTCGGCGATGCGACCGGCGAGGACCGTCTCGACGTGCATCAGCCGAGCGAGGCCGTTCTCCACCAGCGCCAGCCCGAACGGGATGGGGGCGTGCGCCAGGGTGTACGTCGCGACCGCCGGGATGAGCTCGTGGAAGGTGGCGAACCCCTGGCGATGGAACGTGTCGGCGCCCTTCTGCTTGCCCAGGCCGATGGCGATCATCTTCAACAGGCCGCTCTCGATCTCACCGGTGAAGTCGGTGTGCGGCTTGACCCGGTTGATCGGCACGATCAGGTCCGCGTCCTCGAACGCGTGGCGGTCCACGAACACCGGCACGCCGGGTTGGACCTCACCGAGCTCTATGCTCTCCATGCTCGAACGGATCTCGCAGCCGATCGACTCCGGGGTGATGCCGTAGGAGGCGAGCACCTCGAGCTGCCCCTCGGCGGTGGCACCGCCATGGCTTCCCATGGCGGGCACGATGAACATCTCGGCGCCTGCCTCGCGCATCCGTTCGACCGCCGCCGCCACGACCTCGTCGATCCGGTCGATGCCGCGGCTGCCGACGGCCAGGCAGACCCGCGCGCCCGGCGTGATGGCGGACATGACCGGCTCGAGCGCCGCGCGCACCGCAGCGCGCACGTCCCCGATCTCGGCCGCGTCCATGCGGTGGCGCACCAGGGCCCACTCGGGCAAGGTGCCGTGCATGAACTCGGCGAAACGAGACCCGCCGTCGGGCGGACCGGTCGCTTCGCCTGGCTCGCGCAGGGTCGGCGGATCGCTCAGCTTCCCGCTGCTCGTATCCGACCGGCGACGATCGGCCTCGCTCATCCGCCAGTCTCCCTGCTCCGCGGCATGTCCGCGGCCTACCTCTGGATCCGCGCCGAGCCGCCCTGCGCCAGCGCCTGCACCTGCCCGAGCGTGGCCATGGTGGTGTCGCCCGGATAGGTCGCGACGAGAGCCCCGTGGGCCCAGCCCAGGCGCAGCGCCTCGTTGGGCTCGGCGCCCGTGAGCAGGCCATAGAAGAAACCCGCGGCGAAGCCATCGCCGCCGCCCACGCGATCGTATACGTCGAGCTCCATGATCGGCGCCACGTACGACGCGCCGTTCACCCATGCCACCGCGCCCCAGGAGTGCCGGCTCGTGGAGTGCACCTCCCGCAGCGTGGTGGCCACCACCTTGACCCGCGGATAGCGCGCCACCACCTGCGAGATCATGCCCAGGAAGGCGCTCGGATCCATGCTCGAGGTCGCCGCCTCGGGGCCCGGGATGCCCAGGCCCTTCTGGAGGTCCTCCTCGTTGCCCACCAGGACATCGACCTGCTCGACGATCCGCCGCATGACCACCTGGGCCTGCGCCAGCCCGCCCTGGGCCTCCCAGATCTTGCCGCGGTAGTTGAGATCGAAGGAGACCACCGCACCCGCGAGATGGGCGGCCGTCATGGCCTCCACGATGAGGTCCGCGCTGGACGGCGAGAGGGCGGCGAAGATGCCGCCCGCGTGGAACCAGCGCACGCCGCCGCCGAAGATCGTCGCCCAATCGAAGTCGCCGGGCGCCAGGCGCGCCGCCGCCTCGTCGGCCCGGTTGTAGAAGACGACCGGCGCCCGCACGCCGACCGGGCGATCGCTGTACACGGTGGCGATGTTCGGCCCGCGCACGCCGTCGTGGGCGAACCGGCGG
>Ga0209880_1000455_pt1 | contig 11018 bp, 5 predicted proteins | sample PersoiDNA2013191_FD_185803 | JGI IMG/M metagenome (GOLD analysis project Ga0209880, IMG submission 185803) | Permafrost soil microbial communities from the Arctic, to analyse light accelerated degradation of dissolved organic matter (DOM) -... | ecosystem: Environmental > Terrestrial > Soil >... | reverse complement strand
GCCGACGGGGCGAAGCCGCTCCACGCCCAGCGCCGACCGCCCCTCAAGCGCACGGTTCCCCAGCGCCCGCAGGCCAAACCGAGCAAGTAACCCAGGGCGCCGGCCTCAGGGGTCTGGGCGAACTCACAGCGTAGCCTCAGGGTTCGCCAGGTAAGGCCCCACCAGCCTGGCCCGCTGGGTGCCCAGCGCACCGAAGTGCGGGTTCGAACGTTATCGTGATCGAGTTGGCCATCGATCCGAAGCCGTCCCCGCATGAATCCGGCGCCGGGCCCACGGACCGGGTCCCTTCTGCACTTGACGCCATAGCCGGATGGGCTAACGAGGATCGCCGGTTGCGGCGGTGGGCGCGTCTGCTGCCGGTGATCACCGGGGTCGTCGCAGTCGTGATCCTGGCGGCGGCAGGCTTCCGCCTCTGGGTGGCCAGCGCGAGCTCCACCGAGCTGGTGGGCTGGGGCCTTGCCCTTTTCGTCCTGGCGGTCCTGGCCTACCTCAGCCAGCACCTCCTGGATCGCAACCTCGTCTTCCAGGGCGAGCGCCAGGCATCGCTGCTCCAGGCCATCAGCGACATCGGCGAAGGGCTCGTGGTCACCGAGAACGGCCGCTACGTCGCCGCCAACGTCGCCTACGAAACCCTGACCGGCTACGACGCGGCGGAGCTCGCCGCCCTCGCGTCGCTGGTCGACCTGGCCCCGCCCGAAGATCGCCAGCACCTGGCTGATCAGCTCGCCACCCGGCTACTAGGCGGTGATGTGCCGTTTCGATACGAATCGGCGCTCATCCGCAAAGACGGACGCCGCATCCAAGTCGAGACCGCGGTGCGCCGGCTGACTGCGGAAGGAAAGCATCGGCTGCTCGCCCTGGTTCACGACATCAGCGAGCGACACCGAATGGAGGAGGCCGAGCGCGAGAGCGAGACCAGGTTCCGAACCCTGTTCGAGCAGGCCCAGGCTGGGATGGCTTTTGCCGGCCTCGACGGGCACATCACAACGGTCAACCTCGCTTTCTGCCAGCTCGTCGGCTACAGCGACGCAGAGCTGCGCAATCTTTCGCTACTCGACATCACCTACCCGGAAGACGTCCCCACCCTCCAGGACGCGCTGCGTCGAATGCTCGCGGGCGAGGAGGAGGGGACGCGGATCGAGAACCGCTACACGCGGAAAGATGGGGAGCCCGTATGGGTCGACCTGACGACTCGGCTCGTGCGCGGCCCGGACAACAAACCGCTGTATCTCCAGATGGTCGCCGTCAACATCCGCGACCGCAAGCGAGCCGAGGTCTTGCAGGCGGCCCGTTTTGCCGTCACCCAGGCGTTGGTCACCTCGCCTGGTTGGGAGAAAGCTGCGCCGGGCGTCCTCGAAGGGCTGTGCCGGGCGCTCGATTGGGAGCTGGCCGAGTACTGGGAGGTCGACGCCGAACGCGAGACCATGCACTTCGTCACAGCGTGGAAGCGGCCGGGGCGCGACACCTCCAGCTATGAGGCGACGGCCGCCCAGACGAGCTACCGCCGGGGCGGTGGACTGGCGGGGCGGGTCTGGGAAACAGGCGCGCCGGTCTCGGTGCCGGATGTCGCGTCCGACGATTCGCCGCGCTCTGCCGCCGCCGTGGCCGCGGGCCTCAGGGGCATCGTGGGGTTTCCGGTGCGCAGCGGCCGCCGGGTCGTCGGGATGATCGCGCTCCACACGTGGGCGCCGCGCGAGCTGGACGAGGGTCTGGTAGCCGTGATGAACGACGTCGGGTCCCAGATCGGCGAGTTCGTCGAGCGCAAGCGCGCTGAGACTGCGCTGCAGGAAAGCGAGAAGCGCATGCGCTCAGTCCTCGACAACGTCTCGGACGGCCTGGCCACCATCGAGCAGACCGGAATCATCGAGTCGGCCAACCCCGCCGTCGTCAAGCTTTTCGGATATTCCGAGCAGGAGCTGGTCGACCAGCAGGCGGACGTCCTCATCGCGACGACGCATCGCAGTGCGTTCGTCAACTACCTGGAGCGGCGGCTCAAACTCGACATACCTGTCAGCGGCGCGCACGAAACGATGGGCAAGCGCAAGAACGGAAGCCTGTTCCCGCTCGAGTTCGTCGTCAGCTCGATGCAGATCGGCTCGCGACACCTGTTCATCGCGACCCTCCGGGACATCTCCGAGCGCAAGGCCCACACCGACGCGCTCGAGTATCAGGCGCTGCACGACGCGCTGACCGGGCTGCCGAACCGCAGCCTGTTCGGCGACCGCCTGCGTCAAGCCCTGCTTGCGGCGCGCCGCAACCAGAAGATGTTCGGTGTGCTGCTGCTCGACCTGGACCGGTTCAAGGACATCAACGACGCGCTCGGACACGACCGCGGCGACAGCCTGCTGCAGGAGGTCACTGCGCGGCTGCGCGGCGTTCTTCGCGCGACCGACACGATCGCGCGGCTCGGCGGCGACGAGTTCGCGGTGCTCACGACCGATGCGAAACATCCCGACGACATCGTGGCCACTGCTCGCAAGATCCTCGCGGCGCTGGAAGGACCATTCGCGATCGCGGATCAGATGGTCGAGACTGGCGCCTCCATCGGCACTGCGATGTATCCGCTGCACGGAGACGATCCGAGCACGTTGCTCCGGCGCGCCGACGTCGCGATGTATGTTGCGAAGCGCTCGGGTGGCGGCTACGCCGTTTACGCCCCGGAGCAGGAGGCGCAGACACTGCGCCGCTCAGGCCTCGCCGGCGAGCTGCGGCGGTCGATACCGCAGGGTGAGCTGGTGCTGCACTACCAACCGCAGGTCACGCTCGCCACCGGTGCCATCCATTCGGTCGAGGCCCTGGTGCGCTGGAACCATCCGCGCGAGGGACTGATGCCGCCCGACCGCTTTATCCCGATGGCAGAGGAGACCGGCATCATCCACCCGCTCACAGCCTGGGTCATCGATTCAGCGCTGGCGCAGCTGTGCAAGTGGCTCGAGGAAGGGCTCGACGTGTCGGTCTCGCTCAACGTGTCACCCCGCAATATCGAAGATCACTCGTTGGAAGAGATGGTCGCCCGGGCGCTTGGCACCTTCAAGGTGGAACCGCAGAGGCTGACGCTTGAGATCACAGAGGGCGTAGCGATGGCCGCGGCCGCGGCCAAGGCTCTTCACCGGCTCAACGAGATGGGCGTACGCCTGGCTCTCGACGATTTCGGCACCGGCTACTCGTCGCTGCTGTACCTCATGCGCTTGCCGGTGAATGAGATCAAGATCGACCGCTCTTTCGTGTCGGCACTCGCTTCCGATCCGGATTCTGGGGCGATAGTGCGCTCGGCGGTCGGCCTTGGTCACAACCTCGGGTTGCGGGTTGTCGCGGAGGGACTGCAGGACCGCGCGGCGGAAGCAGTGCTGGTCGAGGCCGGCTGCGACGCGGCGCAGGGATTCCTTGTCGGGCGGCCGGCCCCCGAGGCCGAAATCACCGCCGTCCTGCTGGCGCATTCGGGGCTCGCGAAGCAAATGGATTAGGTATGAGGGAAAACCCGGAATGGTTTTCCCTCATCGCGCGTGCAGCTTCGCCGCAGGCGCTGCTCCCATTCCGGTATATCGATGGGACTTGATCAAGAGTCTGAAGCCGACAACGCATGGAGGCTACGAGACAAAGTCGCGACCGGGCGAAGGCCGGTCGCCCCGGCCACGCAAGAGTTCATGAGGTACGGTGCCTGCTGTGAGGGCGATCGTGCTGGGGGCCGCTGGACAGCTCGGGTCGGATCTGTCACGCCTGATCGGTCATGGCTCTGGCATCACGCACGACGAGGTGTCCGTAACTGATCCCGATGCACTTGACGCTCTTCTGAGCAGCCGGCGCCCCTCAATCGTGTTCAACTGCGCCGCTTACAACGCAGTCGACCGAGCCGAAACCGACCGAGCCACGGCGTACGCCGTGAACTCTGAAGGCGCGGCCAACACGGCGCGGGCTTGCGCGCGTCACCGGATTCGCATGGTTCATTTCTCGACGAACTTCGTATTCGACGGCGCGCTCGAGCGCCCATACATCGAATCAGACTTGCCGGCGCCGCTCAGCGTTTACGCGTCGTCCAAGCTCGAAGGCGAGCAGAGGGTCCGGGACCTTATGCCGGGCGCCCTCGTGATCAGAACTGCGGCTCTCTTCGGTGACACCGGCTCGGCGATCAAGGGTGGAAGCTTTCCCGAGCGGATCCTGTCACGCGCACGGGGTGGGGAGCCGCTGCGTTTGGTCGCCGACCAGAGGGTCAACCCGACCTACACGGGCGACCTGGCTCCCGCCGCCATCGAGCTTGCCGAATCAGGCCTGGAAGGCGTCGTTCACGTGGTCGCCGCGGGCTGTGTGGGCTGGGATGAGTTCGCCCGTGCCGTGCTGGCGGAATTTGAGGTGCAGGCGGAGCTGACGTTGGCATCGACCGCCGAGCTGGGCGCGCCGGCGGCAAGGCCGCTCAACGGATGCCTTGCCTCCAGTCGGGTGGCGCCGCTGCGGCCCTGGCGTGAGGGATTGCACCAATGGGCGGTGCGGCGAGCTGCCCTAAACCTATAAAAAAGGCTCGGGCCGGGCGATTTCTCGACACCGGCTCCGAGCTTGGCTGCGGGGGGTGAGATTCGAAGAGATGATGATTCCCCGATTGACTTTTCCCAGAGGTTGCTCGTTCTGACGGTCTAGCGCACCGAGGTGCGACGCAAAAGTCTAGGCGCGGAATCCGCGAGCAGTGGTGTCGATTTTTGCACATTTTCGACGACGAAACGACTGCATCGCTCTGGGAATACCAAGCAGGCGCTTGGCAGGCGTGATCGCACCGTGTTAGATGGGCGTTGTTCCAGCACACGATTTGCACACATTGATCAGCTCGAACGATTTAGCCGCCCGCCTGGGTGTGAGCCGGGCGACCGTTCTTCGCGCCGTGGCAAGAGGGCTGTTCAGGCCGGCCGTGGTCACTCCGGGCGGCCATCGCCGCTTCCTCCCGGAGGACATCGATGGCTTCGGCGGCCTCGAAGGTAGATTCCCGCGCGCTGACCTCGTCAGCTCGAAAGAAGCAGCGCGGCTCCTGGGTGTCAGCCAGCAGACGGTGAACCGGGCTGTCCGCGAAGGCCGACTGCGTCCAGCCGCCGTCACGCCTGGCGGTCATAGGCGTTTTGCCGTTTCCGAGCTGGCCGTTTCGGGTCGTGAAGCAGCGCAAAGCTGGGTGACCGCCTGATGGCGGGAGATACGCCGGTCGGCTCAAAGAACGGGCCGCGGGCCGACCGCGGCCAGATCGCGTGGAGCGTCCTTCTCAACGCCATCCTGATCGCCGCCGTTGTCGTGGGCGCGATCCCCATCGTCGTCATCGTGCGCGGCTTCATCGAGCTGGTTGCGCAGTCGAAGATTCGCAGCGGCGTGGACTGGATCGCGTACGGGTTCGCATTCACGGGTCTGTTCCTCGGGGCCATCTTCTTTGCCTATGCGATCAAGTACTACCTGAGCACCGCCATGGTGCTGCTGACAACACTCGTCATCGGCGGTCCCCGCAAAGGCAATGGCCACGGCTCGAACGGATCGCCGAACCTCACCGGCCACAGCCGCATCAACGGCAACGGCAACGGGAACGGGAACGGGAACGGGTACCACATCGATCTCGGGTATCACCCGTTCGTCTCCGTTCACGTCGCGGCTTACAACGAAAAGCGCGTCATCGAGCGGCTTCTGCAAGCACTCGACCAGCTCTCGTACCCCGAGTACGAGGTCGTTGTGGTCGATGACTCCACCGACGAGTCGGTGCAAATCCTGCAGCAATGGATCGATCGGCCGAAGTTCAAGATCCTCCATCGCAACAGCCGCCAGGGCTACAAGGGCGGTGCACTCCGTGAGGCGCTGAAGGTCACCGACCCCAGGGCCGAATACGTCGTCGTGTTCGACGCTGACTCGGTACCGTTCCCGGACTCGATCGAGCGTCTTCTGCCGCACTTCTATCACGCGAACGAGAGTGCCAGCAACCGGCCTCTGGAATCAACGTTTGGTCGCGTGGAGACTCCGTTGGAACGAGGGCAGATCAAACGCAGGACTGACGTCGCCGCCGTGCAGAGCTACCAGTGGCACGTTCTCAACAAGTCGGAGAGCTGGCTCACCGAAGCGGTCAGGGCCGAATACGCCGGGAGCTACATGGTGGAGCGCCCATTCCAGGACGCGCTTGGCTCCCTGAAGATGATCGCCGGCACCGCCTACATGATTCGTGCGGACGTGCTGCGCCAGGTCGGCTGGGGCACCAGCATCACGGAAGACTGGGAGCTCACGCTCAAGCTCTATACGCGCGGTTACAAGGTCGTCTACACGCCGTGGGCGGAAACGCCGGCCGAATGTGTGAGCACGTTCTCACGACTTGCCCGCCAGCGAATGCGATGGGCCGAAGGGCACACGCACAACGTGCGCAAATGGTTCCTGCCGATGATGAGGTCGCCGTTTGTGACCCCGATCGAGAAGGTCGAGTTCCTCTTCGACTCCATCTATTACTTGCAGGCCGGGCTGTTCGTCGTCGGAACTCTCAGCTGGCTGATTTCGGAGATCGTGTTTCACGCCCACGTACCTGGCTGGACTGCGGTGCTCGGCTGGTCGTTGCTCTTCTCCAACGTCTTGGCGCTGCCATTGATGAACCTCGGCGGTCTGCTGCTGGAAGAAGCCCCGGTGCGCGACCTGCAAGGAGTGTGGGGAGCATTGGTGCTCTCCTTCGCGCTCGTCCCCTTCCAGGGTTGGGCAGCTTTCAAAGGGCTCGTGAGCAAGGACGAAGGTCCGTGGTTCCGAACCCCGAAGACCGGGCACGTCACGGACGAGGTACACCACCTGAAGCGACTCCACCTCCTGCGCCGCTGGCTGTTGGGGCCGCGGGCTCGGCGCCACGATTTGAGACCACCCCCCCAGTCGGTTGCTCGCGTGGTGGAGCGCGGAGCGGGTCGTCCGGGCAACCGCTGGCTGGGCTGGGCCGTTGCGATCGCGCTGATCGTGGCCCTCGGCGGACTGGCCTGGCTCGCGTCGCGCGCGCCGGTGGTCGACGCTGCGGGCAACCCGCTCTACCCGCACGGCAGCGGGACGGCGCCGGGTTGTGCGGCGAGCACGCTGAACCAGGTGATCGGGACTCGGGCGACCGCGTGCACGATCAGGTCCACCAGCGCCGGCGCCACGGCCACATGGGGCTTCACCACCCTGCCCGCTCAGACCGCCGCCGCAGGCGTGTGGAGCTTCACGATGTACTGGACAGGCGGCAGCAGCACAACCAGGGACACGGTGAGCGTCAGCGCAGGCGTGTCGGCCACCGCGAGCTGCGCCGGTTTTGTCCCCTCCATCCCGAACGGCGGCACGACCTGGACGACGACCTTCGGCGCCGCCGGTGTCCACACCACCAGTCCGTTCACCGTCAGCACCAGCGCGAGCCAGGCTGCCCTTGTGATCCCCGCCGGAGGGTCGCTGTGTCTGCGGGTGACGTTGACCCACAACGCCGGTACGAGGGCGTCGATGGTCTATGACGGAACCGCGGGGGTGGGCAACACGCAGATGACGCCGCCGAGCATCGTCGTGCCCGAGTCGCTGTTGGGCTTCGTCGGGTTTGCGCTGCTGATACCGCTGTTCACCAGCCGCAAGCGAGTGCTCGGGTACTTGAGGGGGCGCAAAGGGTGAACGCTCGCGACCGCGACAACGTCAACCTGACCCTGCTTGCCGTTGTATGCGCGCTGCTCATGCTGCTGCCGCTCGTGACGACTTTCGATGACCTGCTCACGACGTGGGCCCTGCAGCTCGGTGCGAACAACCCGCTGCAAACCATCGTCCCGGTCGAGGCGCGGATGGTCGTCGGCCTGCTTGGCCTGGTAGGCATACATGCCGCGGCGGCGGGGAGCCACCTGGTGGTTTGGGACGGCGGCGGCGCGATGCACACGCTGTTCATCTCCTGGAACTGCATCGGGTGGCAGAGCCTGGTACTGCTGGGGGTCAGCTTCCTGACCGGGCTGCGCGGGCGCCATCCGATCGAAGCTCGCGTGCAGGTCATCGTCATCGGCGTCGCGGGAACGATGCTGCTGAACCTTCTGCGCGTTGCGGCGGTCGCCGGAATCGCTGCCACCATCGGCGTCACGCCCGCGGTCCTCTTTCACGATTACGGGGGGACGCTTCTTATCATCGCCTTCCTCTTCGCGTTCTGGATCTTCGTTCAGCGCTGGATCCTGGGTGCGGCGCCGTCGGAAGAGGTCGAGGTGGTCGCGTGAACCGCTGGCTCCGGCTCGCCCTGCAGACGGCCATTGGTCTTGCGCTGCTGTGGTTGTGGCTGCGCACGGTTTCCCTGACCGATGTGCTGAGCCATGCGCGCGTCCACAGCTGGGCCCCGGTCGTCCTGATGATCGCGCTCTTCCTGCTCACGAGCCTGATCCGGGCGCGCCGCTGGTTGCTGCTGCTCCGGCCGCTCGCGCCCGTCGGGATGGTCAGGGCCTTCGCCATGAACTCCGCGGGGGGCTTGCTCAACTACGTGCTGCCGATCCGCTCCGGTGACGCGGCGAGAGCGTGGTGGCTGTGGCGGCGCCACCGCGTGCCGGCGGGCTCGGCACTCGCGACCATCGTGATCGACAAGGCATGCGACCTGGCAGCGGTGGCGGTGGTGCTGGCGGTCCTCGAGGTGGTTGCCCTGACCGGCGCGATCAGTACGCCACGGGGGCTGCTCGGCGCGGCCGCGCTCGCGGTCGCACTGCTCTCTGCCGTGCTCGGCACCGCAGTGCTCGGTCCCCGGCTGGCGCGGTCATGGCTTGCGCGCCGGTTGATTCCGGCGCGCTTTGCAGCCGCCATCGCCGGCCAGGCATTCGCATTCCGAGCCGGTGCTCGCGGATTGTGGACTCCGGCACTCGCGGTCTGGCTGGCCCTGCTGACCATTCTCGCCTTGGCGATCGATGCGTTCAACTTCACCTTGCTCTTCACTGCGGTGGGTGTCTCGGTGCCGACGCTCAAAGCGATGGCCGCGTACCCCGCTTTGCTGCTGAGCTTCGCCGTCCCCGCCGGACCTGGATATCTCGGCAACCTGGAGGTCGCCGGTTCGCTTGTGTTGCACGGCGGCCTTGGTCTCAGCACCGCCGTGGCTGGGGGAGCGATCGTGCTCTACCACGCGATCACGGCCGGAAATGCCTTGGTGCTTGGCCTCCTGAGCTTCTTCCTCGTCGGAGGGCGCCGACGTGTTCGCGCGGGAGGGCCGCGCCGCATCGCTGTCTTCCACTGCGGGTTCACCTATTCCGGCGGGGGCGAGAGGATCGTCATCGAGGAGGTGCTGGGGCTGCGTCGCCGTGGTTACGAAGTCGAGTGCTTTGCGCCCACCGTCGATCAGTCGCGCTGCTACCCGGACTTGATCGGCGATATTCGGGTGCGCACGTTTCTCCCGCAACTGCCGCGCTGGTTCCCTTTCCGCGAAGCCGTGCAGATGGCAGCCACATCGCTTTTGATGCCTGTCTATGCGTGGCGCTTTCGCGGAGTCGACGCCATAGTGGGCTGCAACCAGCCGAGCGCGTGGATCGCTTGGTGGGCGGCGAGGCTGATGGACGTGCCCTACGTTGTCTACCTGAACCAGCCGAATCGACTGGTGTATCCACGCAGCATTGATCGCGAGACGGGGTGGGTGGCCAACGCCGACTACCGGCTGCTCGCGGCGATCGTGCTGCGGGCGACGCGATTCGTCGCCTGGGCCGACCGGCGCTCTGTGCAGGAGGCCGACCAGCTTCTCGTCAACGGCGACTACATCGGCGACATCATCCGGCGCACCTACCGCCGCGACGCTATCGACTGCCCGGCGGGCTGCCACGTCGCCTCGTCCGGGTTTCCGCTGCCAATCGAAGCGAGGTTCTCGGGCGGCCTAACCATCAACGGGTATCCGATTCGGCGCCCCTACGTACTGCTGACCAATCGTCATTACCCGCAAAAGCGGTTCGATCTCGCCATCAAGGCAATGGCTGAAGTGCGCGGGCGCCATCCGCGCGTGCAGCTTGTGATCCCGGGTCCTGAGACATCGCACACCGCGTCGTTGAAGGCGTTGGTCAACGAGTTGGGCCTATCCGAGGCAGTCCTCTTCCTTGGCCCGATCGCCGAAGAGGAGCTGCAGAAGCTCTACGAGGGAGCCGCTGTATACGTCTACCCGGCGCCGGAGGAAGACTTCGGCATGGGCGTCATCGAGTCGATGGCAAAGGGTGTGCCGGTAGTGGCTTGGAACCAGGCGGGACCGACCGTCACGGTCGGGCCACGCACCGGCCGCCTCGTCGAGCCACTCATGGTGAACGATTACGCGGCGGCAATCTCAGTGTTGCTGGATGACCCTGCTGACAATCAGGCCACGGGCGTGCGCGCCTTCGAATGGGCGCGGCGATTCGACTGGGAAAGACACGTGGACATCCTGGAGAGGGCCGTCCTGGACGTGGCCCGGAGTCATGAACAGGTGGCAGCCGAGGCCGCGACCGCTTGAGGCTGTTGCCGCGGATACTCGCCGACGAGGACGAGCTCGACCGCGAACCCAGCGTTACCTCTGACGAGGCAACGACGCAGGAGCTCGGCAGTGAGCCGGCGCCGCATCTGTCACGCTGGGTGGCGTTCGTCACCGCTTTGGCGCTGGTGCCACGCCTCGGCTATCTGTTCATAGCCAGTGACCCCGAGAACGCCGGCCAAGGTTTCACCGACGCTTACCACCACTGGCAGATTGCCTATCTGACCAAAGAGATTGGCCTGACTCACGGGCCGCGCCTTTGGGACCTCAAAGGCCTCGAGTACTTCTGGGGACTGGTCCATCCCGTCCTCCTGAACGTGTTGTTCTTCGCCACCGGATCGGTGGACATCGTCCTTGCAAGGCTGCTGAGCCTGGCAGCCGGGACGCTCGCGGTCGTGCTGATCTTTCTTCTCTGCCACCACTATTGGGGACTCCATGTTGCGCTGGCAGCGAGCGCTTTTGCGGCGCTGTCGCCCGCAAGTGTCTTCAACGACGACGCGGGAATGGTCGAGCCGATTGCGATCTCCCTGCTGTTGCTCGGCATCTGGCTCACGCCAAAGAGGGGTTTTTGGGCTGGAGTGGCCTG
>Ga0209880_1000454_pt1 | contig 11022 bp, 4 predicted proteins | sample PersoiDNA2013191_FD_185803 | JGI IMG/M metagenome (GOLD analysis project Ga0209880, IMG submission 185803) | Permafrost soil microbial communities from the Arctic, to analyse light accelerated degradation of dissolved organic matter (DOM) -... | ecosystem: Environmental > Terrestrial > Soil >... | reverse complement strand
GCTTCCACAGTTTTGCAGGTTACACAACGAACTGTCCTGTGAAAATAATAGACCTCAACATCGTTTCCGGCATTAACAGAACCAGTTTGTTTCTTTTCTGTTTGAGCATTACATGATGCTCCTGAGATCACCAGCATCATAAAACATGCAAGTATCAAGTTCTTCATAAGAATATATTTTTATTTGGTTAATAATTGTTTAATCTCTTCAGCTGAAGGAATGATTCCTTTTGTAACTACTTTCCCGTCAATTACAAGAGCCGGTGTAGTCAATATGTTATATTTCATAATCTCCATTATATCCTCCACCTTAGTAATAGTTGCATCTATTCCATTTTTACTGACGACGTCCCTTGTCAGCTTTTCAAGTGTTTTGCATTTTGAACAACCAGTGCCTAATATTTTTATTTCCATTATACAATTATTTACTATTTTCTATTAAAAAAAGTGCCAAGCAACTCTTTGGCTTCTGACCATCCGGTCCTATTTATACAATATTTAATATAAGGAGGATTTATTTCACCCTGAATCAAACCAGCCTCTTTTAATTCTTTCAGATGCTGTGAGAGTGTTGAACGGGCTATGGGAAGTTCTTCTGCCATATCACCGCTATAACAACACTTATCTGTATTCTTTACCAGAAAATCCATTATAAACACTCTTACAGGATGTCCCAATGCTTTTGAATAACGGGCAATCTTCTCCTGTTTATCAGTGTACACCTTCACCTTCACCTTTTCCTTTATCTCCATTTCATTTAGTATTTCGTCTAATAACGAAACAAAAGTATAAAAATTTTAATACATCAAACTATTTTATAGCTATTTTATAAACAATTACATTTGACTTCGATAAACAACAATCCTGATGAACGTGAATTTTTGCAGTCTTAGCAGCGGAAGCAGTGGAAATTGTTATTACCTCGGCAACGAGTTCCATGGTATATTGATCGATGCCGGAATTTCAGCAACTTCGATACGTAAGTTTTTGAAGGATATGGATATTACCATGCAGACTATTATGGGTGTCCTTATAACGCACAATCATATCGATCATATCAGAGGATTAGAAATACTTACAAGGAAAAACAGTATTCCTGCATTCACAACCCATAAAATCTGGGAAAGCATACTCACTCCGCAAAGGAAAATATCCCGGGACTGTATCCGCGAAATTCCTTTACAGCAAAAATTTCATCTGGCAGGTTTTGATATCGAGGCATTTCCGGTTTGTCATGATGCTCCTGAAACCGTAGGGTTCCATATTTGTTCCGGAGAAAAAAAAATAACCATTGCAACCGACCTGGGACATATTTGCCAAACAGCTGCTCCTTATATTAAAGAAGCTAATTTGCTTGTTATAGAGTCAAATTACGATGAGCAGATGCTTGTGAATGGCAGCTATCCTCATTATTTAAAAACAAGGATACAATCAGACCATGGACATTTAGGAAATCATCAAACCTCGGTTTTTCTGGCAGATATTATTAATGATAGTCTCAGCCATATCTGTCTCGCCCATCTGAGTAAAAACAATAATACTCCCGAAAAAGCGCTTCAAACCCTGCATCAGACTTTTTCAGAAAGGGGTATTAACCTAAACGGGCAACAGATAATATCAATACTGAACCGTCATATACCATCTGAGATCATTAGATTGGTTGAATAGAGAAATCTTTAATCTTGCACGGCAAGAAACATTATTCACAACTTTTTCATTAAGTTATTTGTTTAGATTACATTATAAAATGTGATAATTATGTAACTTCTTGCTGAATTTATATAACACTTATCTCTTGTTAATTACATAAAATTGTGGCTGAATTTAAAAGATGCAATCCGGAATCAATCTGCCATATTTTGAATCTCATTTGTTTAAGTTAATAATTAGTTGAATTTTTTATAAATGATCAGCAATACATGAAGATAGTTCCTTCTTTACTTAACGAATCATTGCATCGTTTGAAATCCCAAATTTGGGAAAATGACCTTTCACAAAAGTACTCCGGTGGGTTACCCCCTCTGCGTTCGGAATTATTCAGTACCGAACAGATGGAGCAGTACGGCAAAACCCTGGCAGGTTTACACATCCTGGGTCCAAAAGTTGATCCCGACCAGAAACTGCTCTCCCGTCTTGCCGAAAATGAAACTATTCTGATGGACGTTCACGATCTTGTATCAGAGGCGGTGAAGGCTAATCGTCAGATTACACCCGCCGGTGAATGGTTGCTTGATAATTTTTATTTAATTGAAGAGCAGATTCGTACAGGAAAAAGACATTTGCCAAAGGGTTATAGTAGGGAATTGCCCCGTTTACTTACTGGTCCGTCTGCCGGACTTCCCCGTGTATATGATATTGCAAAAGAAATCATTTCCCATGGAGATGGACACGTCGATCCCGAAAGTCTACGCCGATTTGTAACTGCATATCAAACCATTACTACTTTAAAAATAGGTGAATTGTGGGCTATTCCCATAATGTTAAGGTTGGCACTTATCGAAAATCTTCGGCGAGTTGCAGTACAGGTAGCTGCTGGGAGAATCGACAGAAATCTGGCTGATTCCTGGGCTGACAAGATGATAGAAATAGCAGAAAAAGACCCAAAGAGCCTGATCCTTGTAATTGCTGACATGGCAAGGTCTGGTCCTCCGATGTCAACACCCTTCGTTTCAGAATTTGTCCGTCGTTTACAGGGACAAAGTCCGGCTTTGGCATTTCCATTGACATGGATTGAACAGCGACTTACTGATTCAAATCAGACCATCGTACAATTGGTACAGTTTGGGAACCAGCGACAAGCTGCTGATCAGGTCTCTATCAGTAATAGCATTGGCAGTCTTCGTTTCCTGAGTAGTTTGGACTGGCGTGAATTCGTTGAATCTATGAGCCACGTAGAAAAACTTCTTCAAAATGACCCTTCCGAAGCATACACTTCAATGGATTTTAACACCCGCGACCGTTATCGTCATGTTATTGAAAAGATTGCCAAAAAATGCGACTTTTCTGAAATTGATGTGGCACGGAAATGTATAGAACTTGCAAAAAAAGGGGCAGAATTGAATGGCCCGGAAGACCGGACAGCACATGTCGGATTTTACCTCATTGGCAGAGGTATGCATCAACTTGAGCGCCTTACAAAAATAAAATATACTTTATCTTCAGCATGCAGAAAGACGATTTTCCGGTTTCCATTGTTTTTCTATCTTGGTTCAATTTTATTATTGACATTAATATTCTGCTGGAGCCTTTTGGTAAAAGCTCATAGTGATGGAATTGTCAACTGGCAACTATGGGCATTAGGTTTTCTCCTGGCATTATGTACCAGTTATCTCTCAATAGCTCTTGTGAACTGGCTGGCAACTCTTTATGTCCACCCACATCCGTTACCACGACTTGATTACTCAAAAGGAATCACTCCGGAATCACGAACTTTGGTTGTTGTTCCCTCAATGCTCTTAAATACCCGAAATATTGAAGATCTGGTGGAAGCATTGGAGGTACGGTTTCTGGCAAATCAGGATAAAAACTTACATTTTGGATTGTTAACCGATTTTAATGATGCGACACAGGAAAAATCAGAGGAAGACGACCCCCTGATTCAACTGGCTGGTAAAAAGATTACGGGGCTAAACGAAAAATATCCGGGAGAGAATAAGGATACATTTTTTCTTTTTCACCGTCCGAGAAAATGGAATCCCAAAGACCGTATCTGGATGGGATATGAACGAAAGAGGGGAAAACTATCAGATCTTAATTCCTTGCTGCGTGGAGGCTCTGAAAAGATGTTTTCTCTGATCATTGGCAATACTGAAGTTTTAAAAAAAATCAAATATGTCATTACACTTGACACCGATACGCAATTACCGCGCGATTCAGCGCGACAATTTATCGGGGCTATGGCACATCCTCTAAACAAACCAAAATACAATACAAAAAAACGCCGTGTAACCGATGGATACAGCATTCTTCAACCAAGGGTAGCTGTAAGTTTACCAGGTACTAACCGATCGGAATATGCAAGACTTTTCGGTAGTGAACCAGGAATAGATCCATATACCCGTGCTGTATCTGATGTTTATCAGGATCTGTTTGGAGAAGGATCCTTCATAGGCAAAGGTATATATGATGTTGATGTATTTGAACAAACGCTTAAGGACCGGTTTCCGGAAAACAGAATTCTCAGTCATGATCTTCTGGAAGGTTGTTATGCCCGGTCGGGAATGTTAAGTGATGTACTTTTATTTGAAGAGTATCCTGCAAGTTATAAAGCAGATGTAGACCGTAGATCGCGTTGGATAAGAGGTGATTGGCAATTAATCCCATGGTTATTGCCATTTTTGCCTAAGGTAAATGGTGGATCACGGAAAAATCCTTTATCTCTTTTATCTTGGTGGAAAATTTTGGATAACCTCAGACGTAGTCTTATTCCTTCTGCGCTGACATTACTTTTATTATCAGGCTGGACAATCTTATCATCATCATGGTTCTGGACTTTGGTTGTGATCGGAATAGTTTTGATTCCTTCATTGATTATTTCGACTGTTTACTTAATTAAAAAACCAGAGGAAGTTCAACCGAGCCAACATCTGAAAGCTGCCGGAGAATCCCTTGTCAGGCAATTGTTCCAGGTTACATTTATGCTTATAAGCCTTCCTTATGAAGCATTTTATAGTGTGGTTGCTATATCGCGCACCTGCTGGAGATTAATTATTTCGAAAAAACGGCTTCTCGAATGGAATTCTAAAGCAAAAGTTGAAAATCCTGGCAGCTTTAAACTTATTGAATCCTTTAGAACTATCTGGATATCTCCCATTATTGCAATTCTTTCTGCAACATGTCTTTTGATTTTATTTCCGTTAAGACTTATAATGGTATGGCCAATTATAGGACTATGGTTTGTTTTTCCGGTTATTGCCTGGTGGATCAGTAGCCCTCTTCTCCCTCATGTAGCAAAACTTACTGATAAACAATATCGCTTTCTCAAAGAATTGTCACGTAAAACGTGGTCCTTTTTTGAAACTTTTGTTGGTACTGATGACAACTGGTTACCACCCGATAACTTTCAGGAACATCCCATTTCAGTTATAGCACACAGAACATCGCCTACCAATATAGGTATTTCACTTCTTGCTAATCTGGCAGCTTATGATTTTGGTTACATTTTTACCGGCGAGCTACTTGAACGAACTACGAATGCTTTTAACACTATGAATTCACTGGAAAGATACCAGGGCCATTTTTTTAACTGGTACGATACTCAATCTTTGAAACCTCTGAGACCACTTTATATTTCATCTGTTGACAGCGGAAACCTTGCCGGTCACTTGTTGACCCTGCAACAGGGACTTATTATGCTGCCTGATCAATTAATACTTGGACCACAGCTATTTGAAGGGATTAATGATACATTACAAATTCTTATAAAGCAGTCAGGGAATTCAATATCTGTCCAGATTGTTCAATTCCAAAAATATTTGAATGTAATTTTAAATGAATACCCGGTTAAGCTTGTATATATGCGTAAATGTCTGGAAAAACTTTCAACTTCTTCTGCTGAAATTGTAAATTCCCTGACTACCGATACTAATACACAATACAGAGGATGGGCAATTAATCTTTCACGGCAAGTTAAAGGCGCCTTCGATGAATTAACATATCTGACTCCATGGATTTTACATCCGGTTTCTTCTGAAATATTGGACAAATATCCGGATATTAATGCTATTCCGACATTACGCGAAATCGCCAATACTGAGGTTCGGGAAATTAATGTTGAGGCCAAAAATCTTTTCATAAAAGCTGTTGATCATGCAAAAGAAAGGATTGAACTCATCGATTCACTTGTCCGGAAATCAGGAGAATTTGCAAACATGGAATATGGTTTTCTTTACGATAAGTCGCGGCATCTGCAAACTGTAGGATATAATGTTGAAGACCGGCGACGCGATTCAAGTTATTATGATTTATTGGCATCGGAGGCAAGATTGGCGAGTTTTGTGGCTATTGCACAGGACCAGGTACCTCAGGAAAGTTGGTTTGCACTTGGACGTCTTCTTACAACGATCAATGGTGAACCTGTTCTTCTTTCATGGAGTGGTTCAATGTTCGAGTATCTTATGCCTCTAATAATTATGCCTGAATATGAAAATAGTTTACTTTATCAAACTTGCAAATCAGCAGTTAACAGACAAATAGAATATGGCAAACTAAGAAGGGTTCCATGGGGAATTTCGGAATCGGGATATAATAGTGTTGATGTCCGGCAAAATTATCAGTATCGTGCATTTGGAGTGCCCGGTCTTGGGCTTAAAAGAGGACTTTCTGAAGATTTAGTTATAGCGCCATATGCCTCAGTACTTGCCTTGATGGTTATGCCGGAGGAAGCATGTGCTAATCTTGAGCGTCTTGCTGATGAAGGGTTTATGGGAAAATTTGGATTCTATGAGGCTATAGATTATACATCCGTACGCTTACCAAGAGGGCAGTCGAAAGCTATAGTAAGGTCTTTCATGGCACATCATGAAGGAATGAGTTTCCTTTCGCTGGCTCATATTTTATTAGATCGCCCGATGCAAAAGAGGTTTGAGTCTTATCCTTTGTTTCAGGCAACCTTATTGTTGCTTCAGGAAAAGATACCAAAGGCCACAACATTCTTTTCACATACTTCCGGTATTACAAATGTTCGCTCTTTGGCTAATAACCAGGAGGCGCCTCTTCGTGTGTTTAATACACCTGATACGCCATTTCCGGAAGTCAATTTATTATCAAATGAGGGCAGGTATCGGGTGATGATTACAAATGCCGGCGGTGGGTATAGTCATTGGAAAGATCTTGCCGTGACTCGTTGGCGGGAAGACAGTACTCGTGACAATTGGGGAGCATTTTGTTATATACGAGATGCTGAAAATGGTAATTTCTGGTCAGCTACATATCAACCTACACTTCAACGACCAGAGAAATATGAAGCTATATTTTCAAAAGGACGTGCAGAATTTCGTCGTCGCGATTTCGATATTGACACACATACGATAGTTGTGGTCTCCCCGGAAGACGACATTGAATTACGAAGGGTCAAGTTGACAAACCGCACCCGCACAAACAGGATTATTGATATTACCAGTTATGCTGAGGTTGTACTGGCGCCAAATGGAGCTGATTTGGCACATCCTGCATTCAGTAATCTTTTTGTGCAGACAGAAATTATCTACCCGCGACAGGCAATTCTGTGCACCCGCCGACCCAGGTCAGTTGACGAACATCCTCCATGGATGTTTCATCTGATGGCAGTTCATGGAGCAGAAATCAGAGATATTACCTTTGAAACAGACCGTATGCAGTTTATTGGCCGTGGAAACACACTTGTCTCTCCGTCTGCAATGACAAATTCCAAATCGCTCTCAGGAAGTCAGGGCTCAGTGCTGGATCCGATTGTTGCAATTCAATATCAAATAGTTATAGAATCCGAAGAATCAGTTACAATTGATATAGTTACAGGAATAAGTGAATCCCGCGAAGGAGCATTAAAACTTGTAGAAAAATATCAGGATAAGCAAATTGCAAACCGCGTTTTTGAACTTGCATGGACACACAGCCAGGTAGTATTGCGACAAATTAATGCGAGCGAACCGGATGCTCAGTTATATGGCAGGCTCGCCAGTTCTATCATTTATGCCAATTCGTCGCTTCGGGCAGAACCCGGAGTCCTTTTAAAAAACCGTCGTGGACAATCCGGTTTGTGGGGGTATTCCATTTCAGGCGATTTACCGATTGTGCTTTTACAGATTGAAGATCCGGCCAACATTAATCTTGTGCGTCAGCTTGTTCAGGCCCATGCATATTGGAGACTAAAAGGATTAGCTGTCGATCTCGTAATCTGGAATGAAGATCGTGCCGGATACCGTCAGTTACTCCAGGAACAAATTATTGGATTGATCGCTGCAGGAATTGAAGCTAACAATATTGATCGGCCGGGAGGAATATTTGTACGCTCGGCAGACCAGATATCAAATGAAGACCGAATTCTTTTCCAAACAGTGGCCCGTGCTATTATTAGCGATACCCGCGGAGCTTTGGCAAATCAAATTAAACACCGTGGCTTTGGAGAATTATCAGTTTCATATTTCAAACCAACCCGTACCTATAGGCCCAATCCACAGCCAGATATGGTATCACCCCGACAAGACCTGATTTTTTATAACGGGATCGGAGGATTTACACCGGACGGACGGGAATATGTAATTACAACATCGAAAGATGTCTTAGCACCGGCGCCATGGGTAAATGTTCTGGCAAACAAGGGATTCGGAACTGTAATTTCTGAGAATGGAATGGCATATACATGGGCTGAAAATTCCCACGAGTATCGGCTCACACCATGGTATAATGATCCTGTTAGCGATTCGAGCGGAGAAGTGATGTATATTCGTGATGAAGAGACTGGTCACTTCTGGTCGCCAACACCTTTAACAGAAAGCGAATCAAAATTATACCTCTGCCGGCATGGATTCGGCTATAGCGTATTCGAACACAATGAAGGAGGAATAGTTACCGAACTTTGGGTTTATGTTGCTATAGATGCTTCGATAAAATTTTCTGTATTAAAAGTGAGGAACGAATCTGGTCGATCATGCAAATTATCAGTTATAAGTTTTGTAGAGTGGGTATTGGGCGATTTGCGGCACAAATCTGCCATGCATGTGAATACCAGTGTTGACTTAAACAGCAGCGTAATATATGCAACAAATCCATATAATTCTGAATTTGCTGACAGGGTAGCTTTTCTTCAAACTGACGATACATCAAGCTCTGTTACCTGCGACCGTACAGAATTTATAGGACGCAATGGTACATTGAAAAATCCAGCTGCAATGTTACGCTCGCGACTTTCAGGAAAAAACGGAGTAGCTTCTGATCCTTGCGCAGCCATTCAGGTCACTTTTGAAGTTGCATCAGGACAGGGACGCGAAATAATATTCCGTCTTGGTACTGGACAGAATATGGAAGATGCAAACAAGCTTATACATCGTTTTAGGGGATCAGGTCCTGCATATACTGCGCTGGAATCAGTCTGGCAATTTTGGAACCATACTCTTGGTGCAGTGCAGATAGAAACACCCGATCTGTCAATTAATGTTCTTGCAAACGGATGGCTTTTATATCAAACGCTGGCATGTCGGGTTTGGGCACGCAGTGGATATTATCAGTCAGGCGGAGCGTTCGGTTTTCGTGACCAGTTGCAGGATGTAATGGCCTTAATTCATACTACACCAAATCTCCTGCGCGAGCATCTTCTTCTTTCTGCAAGTCGGCAATTTCTGGAAGGAGATGTCCAGCACTGGTGGCATCCACCTGTCGGAAGAGGTGTTCGCACCCATTGTTCAGATGATTACCTTTGGTTACCATTAGCAGCATGTCGCTATGTAATTGGTACCGGAGATACAGGTGTTCTTGATGAAACCATTCATTTTCTTGAAGGACGCGTTGTGAACCCGGAAGACGATTCGTATTACGATCTTCCAAACCGGTCGGAAGAAAAAGGTACTTTATACGAACATTGTAAACGTTCTATTCTTCATGGGCTTAGATTTGGCGATCATGGGCTCCCACTCATTGGCACCTGCGACTGGAATGATGGAATGAATATGGTTGGTAACAAGGGCAAAGGGGAAAGCGTCTGGCTTGGCTTCTTCCTTTTTGAAGTTCTAACTCAATTTATAAAAGTTGCACAGGCAAGAAATGACTTTGAATTTGTCAACATCTGTAGTAATGCAGCTAAGACGATACAACAGAATATTGAAAAAAACGGATGGGACGGCGAATGGTACCGACGCGCCTATTTCGACAATGGCTTACCACTTGGATCGGCAAGTAACGATGAATGCCAGATTGATTCTATCTCTCAAAGCTGGTCAGTGCTTTCCGGGGCAGGCGACACTGATCGCTCAATGAAAGCGATGGAATCAGTGAATAAGAAACTTGTCCGGCATGAACATTCGTTAGTTCAATTACTGGACCCTCCTTTTGATAAATCAGATTTGAATCCCGGCTATATTAAGGGATATGTTCCGGGAGTAAGGGAAAATGGAGGTCAGTATACACATGCAGCTATATGGACGGCAATGGCATTCTCAAAATTGGGTGACAGCAAAAAAGCATGGGAAATATTAACAATGATCAACCCAATTAATCATGCTAAATCTCCAGAAGAAGTTACAAGATACAAAGTTGAACCTTATGTAATTGCTGCCGATGTCTATGCCTTATCGCCCCATATTGGCCGGGGTGGATGGACCTGGTACACAGGATCGGCCGGCTGGATGTATCGCCTGATTGTGGAATCGGTACTCGGCTTAAGGCTTGAAATTGACAAATTATTTATTGAACCTTGTATTCCTACCGATTGGGTTACTTTTAAAATTCATTACAGATACAGGGAAACAATATACCGGATTACTTTAACCCAACTACATGAAGACAATAACAAACTAACTATTATGCTTGATGGGTCTGAGAGTCAGGATAAGTTTATTCAATTAGTTGACGATCGAAAGGAGCATCTCGCGGAAGTAAAACTTTACCGGGGAAATATATAAAATCCTGATTCAGCAACAATTTTGTACTGAAAGAAGTTATTCAGTCTTTATCAGCATTTTCCCCTGATTTTTGCCGCTGAACAGGCCAATGAAAGCTTCAGGTAGTTTATCGAAACCTTCAATAATGGTTTCTGTGTATTTAAGTTTTCCATCATTGAGCCATTTAGTCAGATGCGTAATGGCTTCTCCGAACCGTTCGCTGTAATTACTTACTATAAATCCCTGTAACATAACGCTTCTGGTCAGAAGATGAGGTAAAATTGAGTATCCTAAAGCAGGTTTTGAATTGTTGTATTGTGATATCTGTCCGCACAGAGCAATTCTGGCATGAAAATCAAGATTAGCAACTACAGCTTCTGTGATTTCTCCTCCCACATTGTCAAAATAAGCATCAACACTTTCCGGGCACAATGCTGCAATTTCCTTTCTTA
>Ga0209880_1000448_pt1 | contig 11056 bp, 12 predicted proteins | sample PersoiDNA2013191_FD_185803 | JGI IMG/M metagenome (GOLD analysis project Ga0209880, IMG submission 185803) | Permafrost soil microbial communities from the Arctic, to analyse light accelerated degradation of dissolved organic matter (DOM) -... | ecosystem: Environmental > Terrestrial > Soil >... | reverse complement strand
TCAGAAGTACCTCCATGACCTGGACGCCTGGAACCTGCTGCCGACGGAAGCCCAGGAACGCGTGATCGGGCGGACGAAGCTCGCCGACCTCGAACTCGCCGACGACGTCAAGGCGTCCAACTCGCACGTCGCACTGAACACGATCACCGACGCCGACGGCAACCCGCGCCAGATCCTGCGCGACAATATGCCCTTCGGCCGGGTCGGCGAGGGCGATGTGACAGTCGCCTGTTGGGAGCCCGGCCAGGTGAGCCCGTATCACTGTCACCCGGAGGCGACCGAAATCTATTTCTGCTTCGAAGGCGGTGGAAAGATGCGCACGCCCGAGCGCACCGTCGACATCGTGCCCGGATCGTTCGTGGTTCATCCACGGGGCGATTTGCACGAGTATATCAACGGGCCGCAACGCACCCTGCTGTTTCGGGTGCGCTACGGCGCCGCCATGTTCGGCCGCCGCGTCTCCTGGGACACACGCCCCGGATGGACGCAGTCGGACGAGGATATCGAGTTTTTCAGAAAATTTCCTGCGAGACTGAGCGCCGAAGTGAAGTAACACTCCCAGCCGCGCTTGATCATCGAGGGCGAAGCGCTGCATGCCGTGCAGCGCCCTAAATCAGCACAACCAACGGAATTACAATTGCCGCTACGGTCATCGCGCCCGCCCCTGGGAGACATCAAGATGAAACTCCGAAGCTCACGCTTTTCAGCACTTATCGCGGTTACGGTATGCGTGCTCTCCGGCTGCGCCAGCGCCCCTCAGAGTGGCGTCGAAAGGCAGGGCGGCGAAGTCAAGGTCTATGAACCTGAGCAACTCACGCAGGGTCAATATGAGGTCGTGCGCCATCTTTGGGTGGATTCTTGGCGCACCGCCTTCTGGCTTCCGAGCGATTCGAGCGAGGCCGGGGGCATCGCCTCTTTGCAGGCCAAGGCGGCTCGCCTGGGCGCGAACGGGCTGATCAACGTGAGCTGCAGAGATCAGGGTCATTCCATATGGTCCTGGAGCCGGGAGCCTGCGATCCTGTGCTACGGTAATGCGATCCGCGTGCGCTAACCATTTCAGTCGAATACGAATACGATCTGCAGTCCTACCGTTCGTCACCCCGAGCCGCACCTGTTCGGCGCCGCTGGCGAGCGTCAGCGCATCCTGACGACGACATCAAGTACTCAATCAGGCTGTCTGCTGTCTTTTCCTTTTCGGCCGACCCAGCTCCAGGAATGTAGAGGGATGCTCTGGCGGGATTACGCCCGAGAGGGCTTGCTGCCGCAGCAAGTACGCATTCTCTTTGCCCCATGTTAGGTCGGCTCGGCGCAGCCAAGGGTCATCTTGGTGAACTGGCAGCGCCATAAGCTGCATTAGCGCTACGTCGACGATGCAGCGCCGGTAGTCGGCGTCGGGAGTGAATGCACTCCATGGAACGGCGAACCGCTTTCGCCCAATTCCCAGAAACCCTCCAAGCGCAAGCACGGCATATCGAACGCAGCCAGTACGCGCGTCGATTAAGATTTCCTCAATCTCGCCCAGAAACTTGCCGGCAGCATCATAGACGTCGTCTTCGATCAGGCTCGTTGTTCCCAAAAGGCAAGCGTTTGTCGTGGAATCGACTGTGACAGAAATCCGCGGATTGGTTCTCATCCTGCTAAACATTCGAGCCCCCTTGATGTCCGGATTGCTTCCTCTCGAGCTTCGAGCACTTTGTTGGCGTGCTTCCCATACTGAGCTCAAAGCGATCTCGCATCGATACCGGCCGGCGACAGAAATCTGCCGCCCCCTGCCCGTATCGATACTTGTAAATATTGGATACCTTCCCGCAAACATAAGGTTTGATAAAAATCAATAGATATGACGCATGGTTTGATTGAAATCAACAGACGTGACGAATGAGCTGGGCACATTCAAATCGCAGGTCAATCGGATAGGCGGTTCGTTATTTTAGGGAGGCCCCAAACCTAGCGGCGAACGAACTTCATGAATGCTTGCTGCTCCGACTCCTTTCGTCCCAATTTGAATTGTCTGACAACTTGGATCAAATAGGGCGGGCGGGTCAGCTCACGCAAACTGAGGCGCGAGCGAATTTGCCGTATAGCTCATGAAGAGCGTTTCTCAACTGTCTGTCAATACACCACCGACCGAGGGCCAATGTTCGGTACCGTACCGACCGCGCTCGGCGTTCCGGATAACCTTCACAAAGGCGGGCTGATCAGTGAAGCTGTCCCGGCGCCGCCGGCCTGTTACATGATGGAGAGTGCGATGACCCATTCAAGTTCCGAAGCAATAAAGCGGAAGCTCCTCGCCGATTTCAACGCGGTCATGACCGAAGCCGACCAATTGCTGAAGTTGGTGACCGACGAAGGCGGCGACAAGGCCAACGCTTTGCGCACCAAGCTGGAAAAGACTCTGAATGCCGCCAAGGAGCGGCTGCGCAGTCTGGAAGACACAGTGATGGAAAGGACCAAGGCGACCGCACGTGCGACCGATGAGTATGTGCACGAGAACCCTTGGCAGACCGTGGGAATCGCCGCGGGTGTCAGTGTCGCCTTCGGCGTCGTGATTGGCCTGCTGCTTAGCCGCCGTTAAGGCGGGGATCCATGCAGTTCGGTCGGTGCCTTACGGCAGGGGGCTTAGCAGTTCGCTGCGGCGTCAATCTGTTTCGTAAACCGCTGGCAAATTCGTCGGAACATGGAAGTTGCAACTACCGCTATGCGGCGGATGTGATCCCGGCGTAACCTCAAACTGAAACTAAAATCAGCCTAATCCGGCGAAAACGGCGTGGTTAACATCGTACGGTCTTGGGCAGGTTCTGCATTGTGAGATGCTCGCCCTCGCAGGTCTGGCCGCTTGGATTGAACGCGCCAAGGGGAGCGCGCGGGGCTGAACGAACGTAACCCTGGTAGATCCCGGGCTTAACGCCGCTTCTGGTACGTACCCACCAGTTCCGCCTGCCCGAGAATATGCCCCTTCATGGCCTTCTCCAGCATTACCTTGGTCGGGCGCCCCAGATCCGGCAGCACCGTATCCAAGGCGTATAGCTTGTGAAAATAGCGGTGGCGGCCGATCGGCGGGCAGGGGCCGCCGTAGCCGGTGCGCCGCCAGTCGTTCAGCCCTTGCCGCGTGCCTAGAGGCAAGACAGACGCGCCTTCGGGCAGGCCGTTCACGGTCGGCGGAAGGCTGTAGAGCACCCAGTGCACCCAAGTCATTTTCGGTGCCGCCGGGTCCGGGGCGTCCGGGTCATCCACGATCAGGGCCAGGCTCTTGGTGCCCGGTGGCAGGTCGATCCAGGTCAGTGGCGGGGATACGTCGGCGCCCTCGCAGGTGTACTTTGTCGGGATGGCGCCCTGATGCGCGAAAGCGGCAGAGGTCAGGGTCGGGTTCATGGCACCTCCTTGGGCAGGGGCAGCCGCGGCGAAGGCCGCAGCAAGGAGAGGGAAAACAACTCGATAAGGGAGTGGCATTTCCGTTCAGATCTTCGGCAGTTGGCGAGAGTGCGCAGTGCTTGCAGGTCTATTAACGGCTAATTACGTGTAGCTGTCAACGGGGGCCTATGGATACATAGACACCCGCAACTTCATCAATTAAGCCAGCGTATCGGTACTTACCCTAATAGATTTCAAGTAAGTACAGGAAGAATATGACAGCAATCGAACCCAACATTCTCTGGGTGTCGCGGCTTCCCAGGTATTTGAGGAGAGCGCGGCGTTAGTCTTAACAGGAACCCGCCTCGTCAACGAGCCCGCTTTCCGATGGAGGTGCGTTATGCGTGATTGGATAAAGAAATTTGTGGTGAACCGCCTTCTCTATATGGTGCTACTCACGGTTTTGTGCTTTGGCATATTTCCTTTCGTTACTTTTTTCTCTTTTACCATGTGGATTGGAAAGAGGTGGGATTCCGTTTCGTCAAATAAAATGCATGCTAAGAAAATCGAGGGATTTTGGGATACAATTGGCAAACCGTACGACTACTTGGTCAAGTTGGTTGGTTAAGCATCTCGCGCCCTTTGGTGTCAAATCTCCGTTCTTCGTGATCTTTGTCAATCCGAGGCATTCCGAGTTGGTGCAAAATTAAAACTCGTTCAAAGTTTTCGGTCTCCTCCTGTTCTTTGAACGCTTAGGCCCAGCACAAAGTTGTTCTGGGCCTTTTCTTTCCTGGTGAGTGCCGCGCGGACGAAAGCATTCCCACTCCTGATACTCACTGCATGGGTTGGAGTTGCGATTGGTGCTGAACAAGTGTCAGTCGAAGCATCCCGCCAGGGCACTGCGGTTGCAATTAAGGCCCGTGCAACGATCAAGGCACCCTATGCACTGATCTGGCAGACACTAACGGACTACGACCATCTCTCCGAATTCATCCCCGGAATGATGACAAGTCATGTCATTGAGCGGCGCGGCAGCGCCGCGATAGTTGAACAAACCGGGGAAGCGGGATTCCTGTTTTTCACCTACCCCATCGAGGTGCTGGTCGAATCTCGCGAGGAACCACCTGCCTTTATCGGGATGCGCGTACTCAAAGGCAATCTGAAGCAACTCGATGGCGGCTACCGGATCGAAAAAACCGGCTACAAAGACGATGAATTTGTGCTCCGCTGGTCGGGAATCATTGAACGCCCCATCTCACTGCCGCTTTTCATAACTGTGCCTCTGATGCGTGCAAATATTTCAGACCAGTTCCGCGGTATGGTCAAAGAAATAGAGCGCAGGGAAGTGTTGCGCACAGGGAGACAAGCCGGCGCACAAGGATTTTTATGAACGCATTGTCATCGTCAGTCCGAAAACACTCTTCAATCCTGCAAAGTCTGGCCGCAGCGTCCCTGCTTATTCTGACTGCAGGTTGTACGACCATCGAAGCGCCGCTTAAGTCGGAGCTCGAGTCTCCTTCCTCTGCCCTGAGACTTTGCGCAAACTGGTTTGAACAGCTGGATACAACCATAGATCGCGCGGGTGTTCGCGATGCCGGCGCTTATCGCATCCCGGGATTCCCGTATCTTCGCGTCGACCGCTTCTCCGCCTCTTTTCGAGATCAGGCTAAGGACAATCCGCAGGCTTTCGATGCCTGGGTTACCCGCCTGAGAGTATTGGATACCAAGGCGCGCGAGTATGAAATCGGAAACCTACCCCAGCAATTCTTTCCCCTCGCCGGTATCGGCGACCAAGCCGCAGCCAGGGTGAATACGCAGAACTGTGCGGCCCAACTGGCCCGCGAGGATCTCGGCAACGCGACGCAGCGCGATCTCCTTGTCACCCGCGCGAAGGTGCCGGACAACTACGCGGACTGGAATCGTGCGCTTGGTCTCTACCCGCTTGCGAGCATTCCATTTTCGAAGGGTGTTGAAAGGTGGCATCAAGAAACGGCTGAGATGTTTAGAAACGCTGACGTGGAGACGACCTCAGCCACTGGCGTTGTGCGATACGAAACGGCCCCTAAACCTGTAACCGGGGAACAAGTCGCCGCCATTTTCTCGCACTTAAACACCGACGCCCTTGGAATTCCGCAATTTACCGATGAGGAGCGCGACTTGCTGTTCCAGGCGTACGCCCCGGCATTTGAGATAGAAACCACGGGCGAATATGACCGCTTCGGGCCGCTTTCATGGCGCAACGGCCCGGCACCGGAAGTCGATCCTGCCCGGCCCGTGACCTATCGACGCCTGGAATTTACGCGCTTTCAAGGAAAAATTCTGGCGCAGCTCGTGTACACGATTTGGTTTCCAGAGCGCCCCTCCAGTGGGGCAACAGATCTTCTCGCGGGCAGACTGGATGGGGTCGTATTCAGGGTAACTCTCGGAATCGATGGTGCGCCGCTCGTTTACGACACCATGCATCCGTGCGGCTGTTACCACATGTTTTTTCCCACTGCGCGGGTCAAGCTGCTGCCCGCACCGGAACCCGCCATCGAATGGGCCTTCGCGCCGTTGAGATTGCCGGCGCTTGCGGCGGCGCGAAGAGTCGTCGTGCGCATCGAAAGCCGGACTCACTATGTCGTCAATGTCCGTCCGGATACCGATGCTTCCGGTATCGCCTATCAATTCGCCGACGATAACGATCTGCGCGCACTGCCCACTGCGGATCACAGAACACGCAGTGCCTTCGGGCCCGATGGACTCGTGCCCGGCACTGAGCGCGGTGAGCGGTACGTGTTCTGGCCCATGGGAATCGGCCACACCGGTGCCATGCGTCAATGGGGAACCCATGCGACCGCGTTCATCGGGCGCCGCCATTTCGATGACGCGGATCTGATCGAACGCCGGTTTGAAATGTCTTCTGGCGGGCAGACGACATTCGCGCAACCGGAGTGACGAACCTTTATAGCTTCGGTATGGAAACGTGCACACACGCCGCAGACCGTGTTGAAGTGGGCGCAGCATCACCATGCCTGGATGCGAGGACCGGCATGAGACACACGGTAAGCATCATTATTGCGGCCATTTTGCTGGCAGCAAGCAATGCAGCCCTCGCTTTCGACCAGAATCATGCGGCGTGGGACGCGCTGCTGCAGCGCCATGTGGTGGTCGCGCAAAATGGCAACTCCTCGCGTGCCGATTACGCCGGCTTTCACGCCGACCAGAGCGCATTGCAAGTCTACCTTGACGGCCTTTCCTCAGTTACGGAAACCGAGTACCGCGGCTGGACGCGCGAGCAGCAACTCGCCTTTCTTATCAATGCATATAACGCTTTTACCATTAAACTGGTGCTTACGCGCTATCCCGATCTGAAATCGATTAAGGACCTCGGGTCGTTCCTGAAGTCTCCTTGGAAGAAAGAGTTCTTCATGTTGCTCGGCGCCGAGCGCAGTCTCGACGACGTGGAGCATGGGTTGATCCGCGCCCCGGGAGCTTTCGACGAGCCGCGCATTCATTTCGCGGTCAACTGCGCCTCGATTGGCTGCCCGATGTTGGGCGATAAATCCTATGTCGCCGAACGCCTTGACTCGCAGCTTGAAGACAGCGTGCGCCGCTTTCTCGGCGACCGCAGTCGCAACCGCTACGATCCGGCTGCCGCAGATCTGAAAGTATCCCGGATTTTCGACTGGTACAAGGCAGACTTCGAAAAAGGCAATCGCGGCATCAGCTCGGTTCCCCAGTTTCTCGCGCGCTATGCCGATTTCCTTGCGGATGGAGCAGTGGCGCGCGCAGTAGTGCGTCAAGGTCAAGCGCGAATCCGCTATTTGGATTACGACTGGACCCTTAACGATACCAAGCACTGATTGAGGTAAGCGCCACGCCCGCCCTTGAAGGAGACAAACGTGAGCTACATTCGCGACTCGGAAATCTTCCGCTACCCGTGGTACATGCGAATTATATTTTTCCTGCAGCGCCGACGCTATGGCAGAGAACTCGAACCAGTCCGCCTTTGGAGCAGACTCCCACTGGCATACCTGAGCATGGCCGCGATGTACCGTGCGCTGGACGCAAAGACGTCACGCATTAATCCCGCGTTACGGTCTTTGGTGCAGGTTCTGATCTCACGCATTAATTGCTGTGATTTTTGCATCGACCTTAACTCCTTTGGCAGTCTGGAACGCGGCACCACGCCGGAAAAACTTGATTCCTTGCTCGCCTTCGAGCAATCCCCGCTCTTCAGCGAGCAAGAAAAGGCAGCCTTGTGCTACGCAACTGCAGTGACTCACAGCGAGCGTAAGATCGATGCAAAGATTATCTCGGATTTGCGCCAGCACTTCGATGATCAGGCGATCATCGAGCTGGCTGCATTAATTGCGTACCAGAACATGTCCAGCAAGTTCAATGCAGCGCTTGGAATACCGGCACATGGGTTTTGCGATATCTACACCCATGAGGACCTGAACGCTTGACGAAAATAGCAGCTACCCGTTTACCCAATAACTGCATAGCAATTGACGGAGGGCTTGAGCTCTGATCAGTAAGTCACCGTTGCCTCCCCTTGGAATTTGGAAAAACCGCGCCGCGCCTTGAACTCACTCGATTTTGGCTCCGGAAATCCTGACCAGCGACCTCCATTTATCGACTTCGGCCGCGATGAACTGTTTGAACTCAGCCGGCGAATTGCCGACCGGCTCCGAGCCCTGCTCAGCCAGCCGCGCCTTGACCTCCGGCTGATTCAGCACCTTCACGATCGCCTCGTTCAGCTTGTTGACGATATCGGCGGGCGTCCTGGCAGGCGCAAGGATGCCGTTCCACAGGGCCACTTCGTATCCGGGCAGCATCTCGCCGATCGCCGGCACGTCGGGCAACAGCGGCGAGCGCTTCTTCGTAGTGATACCGAGCGCCTTGACTTTTCCTCCTCTGATGTGCGGCAGGACCTCGACCAGCGGGCCGAAATACGCCTGGATCTGGCCCGCGAGGAGATCCGCCGTCGCCGGGGCCCCGCCCTTGTACGGGACGTGCACCATATTGCCTCCGACCATGCTGTTGAACAGAGCGCTGGAAAGGTGCTGCGAAGAGCCGTTGCCGGCCGTGCCGTAGTTCACCGCGTACTTGCCGCTTTTCACATAGGCGATGAATTCTGCGAGATTGGCGACAGGTATGTTCGGACCGACCACCAGCACGTTGGGGATGAACGCGGTCTGTGACACGGGCGTGAGGTCCTGCACGAAATCATAGGGCAGATTCTTGTACAGGCTCATATTGGTCACATGCGTGCTCGTGGCCATCAGGAACGTATAGCCGTCGGGAGCGGACTTGGCCACCGCATCTGCGCCGATATTGCCTCCCGCCCCGGGCCGATTGTCGATGATCACCGGCTGGCCGAGCAGCGGCCGCAGGTTTTCCGCGATCACGCGCGCAGTGACGTCGGTGCTGCCGCCGGGGGGATACGGAACCACCAGTTTGATCGGCCTGGAAGGCCAGGTGTCGGCGAACGCGGGAAATGCAGCCTGCAGCACGAGCAAAACACAGCCGATTGCCTTAATTACGCTCTTCAACATCATGATCTCCTTCGAAATCGTCATCTCGCCAAACAATTCAATCAACCACCTGAATACCGGTGCGCGCTGCCGAAATCAATCGGCGTGGATTCCCGATGCCTTGATCACGCCGGCCCACTTGTCGATTTCTTCCTTGAGAAACTTGCCGAACTGCTCCGGGCCGGCCGGGTCGACAACGGCACCCAGATTCGAAAGTTTCTCCTTCACGCCCTCGTCTTCGAGCGCCTTGAGCGCCTCACTGCTCAATTTGGCCACGATGTCCTTCGGCGTCTTGGCCGGCGCAACCAGTCCCCACCATACCGAGGCATCGTAGCCGGGCACGCCGGCTTCAGTGAAGGTTGGAACGTCGGGCAACATGGCAATGCGTTTGGGGTTCGCCACTGCGAGCGCGCGCAAGCGCCCCGATTTGATGTTGGCAACGACTTCAATCGGATTGATGATCATGAACGACAGGCGCCCTCCCATCAGATCCGTAAGCGCAGGCGAACCGCCTTTGTATGGCACATGGACCACATCAATCTTGGTCGTGAGCTTAAATAGTTCGGAGGCCAGATGACCCGATTGCCCGTTACCCGCGGATCCATAGTTGAGATTGCCAGGTTTCGCCTTCGCCAACGCGATCAAATCCTTTAGCGATTTCGCCGGAGAAGACGCTTCAACCACCAGAACCAGTGGCGCATAGCCGATGCGCGCGACGGGCGCGAAGTCCTTCGTGGTATCGAACCCGAGGTTGCGGAACAGCGTCATGTTCGTCGCCAGGCCATTGGCGCCCATGAGCACCGTGTAGCCGTCCGGTTGCGCCTTGGCCACGAGTTCGGCACCCAGATTGGCGCTCGCTCCCGGCTTGTTTTCGATGATGACGGGACTGGCCATTTGCTCGGACATGCGCTGGCCAACCGCGCGCGCGACCACGTCCACGGCGCCGCCCGCGGCAAACGGAACGATGATCCGTATCGGCTTCGCCGGGTACGTCTGGGCCAGTGCGGCACTTGGGATCAACACCGCACTCAACAGCACGCTCAGCCATCTTTTGATTTGCAACCGACTCTTGGTGACGCGACTCATTTTGATTTCTCCATGTGTAAAACCGCTTGGAGGCGGTTTCAGCATGACTGAAACCGCCTTTGAATTGGGGCTGAATGAGGGGACGTGTCCCCTCAATTTGTAACCGGTCCTTGAACTGCTACTCCTTCAGCATGTGTTCGTAATTCGCCCCCATCACCTCGGTGATCGGGCGGCCTGCGCGCAGGGCCTGCGCCATGGCGGCCTCGCGTGCAGCAATGGACTCGGCCGCCTGCAGCACCCGCTCGATGTCCACCGGCTTGATGAAAACGACCCCGCTGCCGTCGGCGATCACGTAGTCCCCGGGGTTCACCGTGACAGTCCCAATCTCGACCGGCCCGTTGGTCGCCAGTTCGACCACCCTGCCTCGCGCCGTGCGTGCGGTGCAGGCGCGGGCGAACACCGGGAAATCGAAGCTTTTCGCCTCGTCGATGTCGCGCACTGGGCCGTCGGCAACCACACCTGCGACCCCGCGCAATTTGGCGCCGAGCGCGAGGATCCCGCCCCAGCTTCCCGCTTCGACGCCGCTTTTTTGCTCGACCACGATGACGTCGCCGGGATTCGCGGCTTCGATCGCGGTCGTGCCCAGATGCCGCGTCGGTCCCGGCGGAGCGGTGCCGATTCCGAGTTTCATGGTGATCGCCCTGCCGGCGATACGGCCGGAGCCGGCCAACTGCGGCAGGCCGGATACCACGCCGGAGAGCTTCAGCTTGTCCAGCGCATCCGAAACCGCACAGCAATCAAGGCGCGACAGGCGCTCCACTGCCGATCGGGTTTGTTCGGGTTTGCTATCCATGGGTTCCAGTGTCTTCCGCGCCGGCGAGGCGTGAGTTATCGGCTGTTTCCTCGTTTCCCGCCCGCCCAGATAGGCGGCGCGAATATGCTTATTATCCCAGAGTATCCCAGAGCTGAGCGGGCTTGCCCTAGGTGACCAGCGTTTCTCCGAACACCAGCACGGCTTGATCAGAACCAACAGCCGGTCTTCCAGTTGAGCCAATATCAGCGAATACGCGCAAGCGTCGCCAGGATCGGCCCTGTCAGCAGCCCTGTTCGTGCGTCCGCTGCTGGTGCCGGATCTGCGGCGCGGTTTGTCGGGCGAA
>Ga0209880_1000447_pt1 | contig 11061 bp, 9 predicted proteins | sample PersoiDNA2013191_FD_185803 | JGI IMG/M metagenome (GOLD analysis project Ga0209880, IMG submission 185803) | Permafrost soil microbial communities from the Arctic, to analyse light accelerated degradation of dissolved organic matter (DOM) -... | ecosystem: Environmental > Terrestrial > Soil >... | reverse complement strand
GAGGTCATTGTGCCCGGCAGCGAGGGTGAGATGGGAATCTTGCCGCACCATGCCCCGCTGATCTCTCTCCTGGGTCAGGGCGTTCTTCGAGTCAAACGATCGGGTCAGGAAGAGGAGTTCGCCATCTTCGGTGGCTTCATCCAGGTCCGGCCCGACCGCGTCGTTGTGCTGGCTGAGACCGCGGACATGGCCTCGGAAATCGACTTGGAGCGGGCGGAGCGGGCTCGACGCGAGGCCGAGCGAGTCCTGGAGGGTGGTTTCGTTGAGCCGGCCGACCTCGCCAGCGCCCGAGCCGCACTTCAGAGGGCGCTGATCCGCATTCGTGTGGCGGAGCGTGGACCACGCGGCGCGGCACTGGGGGAGCACGAAGCGCTCAGGCTCCACACGTCCCGGCCGCCTCACCAGTCCGACCCTCCGGGCGAGTAGCGGATGGCTGACGCCAGACCCTTCTACTGGGAGTTCAACCCGGAACCCGTGACCCGCGAAGTTCTGCAGATCGAGGGCGGCCGACGGCTTGAGGGTTCGGTCCGAATCAGCGGTGCCAAGAACGCTGCCCTGAAGCTGATGGCCGCGGCCACATTGACGGGCGAGCGCTGTCGCTTCACCAACGTCCCCGAGATCGAGGACGTGCGCGTCCTGGCCGACGTCCTGCGCGATATCGGTGTGACTGTGGACCATCCGGCCCCAAACGTCTACGAGATCGCCTCCGGCGACGCCGAGTGGCTCTTCGTGCCCCTCGAGGCCGCGGCCAAGATGCGCGCCAGCTTCATCCTGCTCGGCCCGCTGCTGACCCGTTTTGGCCGGCTCATAATCAGCAACCCGGGCGGCGACCGCATCGGCCGGCGGCCGGTGAACCTGCACGTTGACGCGATGCGGGCTCTCGGCGCCGAGATCGAGTACCGCAACGGCTACTACTTCGCCAAGTCTCCCGGCCGGCTGCGTGGTGGCTTGATCACCTTCCCCCAGATCACCGTCATGGGCACCGAGAACGCTATGCTCGCCGCTGTCCTGGCCGACGGCCACACGGTCATCGAGCCGGCCGCCCAGGAGCCCGAAGTCGACGACCTGATCGAGTTCCTGCAGAAGATGGGCGCCCAAGTCGAGCGCACCGCACCCAACCGCATCGAGATCGAGGGCCGTCGGCGTCTTCGCGGCGCGGACCACTCGGTCGTGCCTGATCGGATCGAGGCGGGGACCTTCATCGTGGCTGCGGGCGTGACACACGGACGCCTCACGCTCGAGGGAGCCCCCTGCGACCACCTCGGTGCGTTCCTGAGCATCATGGACGGTGTTGGCATCTCGATCAGATCGAGTGGCGACACCATGGAAGTGGACGCCACGTCGGCTGACATCGAGCCGCTGCGATGTTCCGACATCGAGACCCAGCCCTATCCGGGACTGGCCACGGACTTGCAGCCGCCAACGTGCGTGCTGCTGACCCAGGCCAGCGGCACGAGTCAGGTCCGCGAGACCGTCTTCGAGGACCGACTTGAGTGGCTTGGTGAGCTGCGCCGCATGGGCGCCAATGTTGAGATCGTGGACCAGCATCACGCCGTCATCAATGGGCCGTCCCCGCTCCACGGTGCCGAAGTCGAGATCGGCGACCTTCGAGCCGGGGCGTCGCTTATCCTTGCCGCTCTGGCCGCCGACGGCGTCACCACGATTCGGGGCGCTCACCACGTCCATCGCGGCTATGAGAAGATCGACGCGAAATTCCTGGAACTCGGGGCCAGGATCGAACGACTTTCGGAAGGGACTTAGCGCGCCGGTATGAAGATCGGAATCGACCTGGGCACGGCCAACATCATCGTCTACGTCAAGGGCCAGGGCATCGTCATGATGGAGCCCTCTGTTGTCGCCGTCGACGACCAGAACCACATCGTGGCAGTCGGCGCAGAGGCCCGCGAGATGATCGGTCGCACGCCCGGCAACATCCAGGCGATTCGGCCGATGCGAGACGGCGTCATCGCCGACTACGTGATCACCGAGGCGCTGCTGGACCACTTCATCCATCGCGTCCAGCAGGGGCGTCGTTTTGGCTGGGGCAAGCCGGAAGTCATGATCAGCGTTCCGGCCGGCGTGACCAGCGTCGAGAAACGGGCCGTTCGTGACGCGGCCCTCAAAGCCGGCGCCGGCGAGGCCTACCTCATCGAAGAGCCGATGGCCGCGGCCATCGGCGCCAACGTCCCGATTAGCGGGCCATCCGGCTCGATGATCATCGACATCGGCGGAGGCACGAGCGAGATCGCAATCATCTCCCTCGGCGCGATCGTGGTCTCCACGAGTCTTCGTGTGGGTGGCAACAAGATGGACGAGGCGATCTTGAGCTACGTCCGCAAGAAGTACAACCTGATGATCGGTGACCGTACGGCCGAAGAAGTCAAGATCCAGATCGGGACGGCTCTGCCTCTCGAGCGCGAGATGACGATGGATGTGCGTGGCCGCGACCTGATCGCCGGCCTGCCGCGCACGATCTCCATTGCCAGTTCCGAGGTGATGGAGGCCATCGAGCCGCCGCTCCAGCAGATCATCGGGGCCGTCCGCCTTGTTCTCGAGCAGACGCCGCCGGAGCTGTCTAGCGACATCATCGACAAGGGCATGGTCATGTCCGGCGGTGGCTCGCTCCTTCGGAACATCGACAAGCTCCTGACTCAGGTCACCGGCGTGCCCTGCCACGTCGCCGACAACGCCCTGCACTGCGTCGCTCTCGGAACCGGCATCGCCCTGGAGCACTTCGACTTCTTCAAGAAGTATTTGGGTCCGCAGGCCTGATGCCAGTTCCGGCGGGAGACTTCGGCGGCGTCTTCGGCGGCGGCGCCGACCGCGCGGTCGCGGACCGGGCGGCTGCCGGCCGTGCGGCTGCCGGCCGTGCGGCTGCCGGCCGGGCATTCATCGATCTGCACTGCCACACCAGCGCCAGTTTCGATTCGCTCGCGACCGTGGCCGCAGTAGTTCGCGCGGCGGCGGCACGGGGCCTGACCCACCTGGCCGTTACGGACCACGACCGGATCGACGCCGCCATCCGCGCCCGCGATATCGCCCCGCCTGGGCTGACGATCATCGTCGGCGAGGAGGTCAAGACGGTGGATGGGGATCTGATCGCCCTCTTCCTCGACAGGGTCGTCCCGCCCGGGATGTCCGCCATCGAGACGATCGCCGCAGTTCGTGAACAGGGCGGTCTGGTCGGGGTGCCGCATCCCTTCGACGGACTCCGCGGTTTTGGCCGCAAGAGTGGCCTTCGCCTCGAGGAGATCGCCGACAAGGTGGATTGGATCGAGGCCTACAACGCCCGAGTAATCGGCGGATCGGCCAACGAGCGAGCCGCCACGTTCGCGCGTGAGCACGGACTCCCCGGCGTGTGCGCTTCGGATTCACACACTGTTCTCGAGGTGGGCGTTTCGTCCAACGTGGTCTCCGGCGACCCGGGTACAGCGGCCGGTTTGCTCGCTGCTCTGGCCCGTGTAGAGATGCACCCGGCTCGAGCCACGTTCTACGTTCGAGCTTGGACGCCGCTCGCCAAATTGATCCAAAGCATGCGCGGCAACGGCCGGATCCGCGCCTCAGCCGCGGGGGAGAGCCGGTGACCGAACAGCCTGGGCATCATCGCCACCCCATTGGGGACGCGCTCGGTCAGGAGGCGGATGCTTTCATCAACCCCGAGGTGACGGTGGAGGTTCCGCGGGCCGACCAGATGTCGATTCTGCGGCGGCTGCGCGAGCCCAAGACAATCCTTTCGATTGTCGTGCCCCTGGCGATCATCGTCATCGCCGCCTTTCTCAATCAGCAGTATCTGGGCGAGATACCGGGAGACATCAGCAGGGCCAACCCCTGGCTGATTTTGCTGGCGTTCCTTGCCTACTACGTCGGCTTTCCGCTGCGTGGCTGGCGCTGGACAAAGCTGCTGCGCGGGGCCGGCTACAAGGTCAAGATAAAGGACGGCACGGAGATCCTCTTCATTTCGTGGCTGGTCAACTGCATCGTTCCGGCCAAGTTGGGCGATGTCTACCGTGCCTATCTGCTCAAGATAAACAGCCCCGTGTCCGCCACGAAGACTCTCGGGACCGTCTTCATGGAGAGGGTCCTTGACCTCATTGCTATTGCCGCTCTGGGTATCCTGGCCGGCTATTGGAACTTCCACGGCAGCCTGAACAATCTGCCCGCAGCTACGCAGTTCATCCTTGCGATCGGTGTGGTCGTGGTTGTTGTGCTCATCGTGGCGCTCGTCGTCATGCGCAACTTCGGCCGGCGGGTGATCTCTTTCTTGCCGCTTCCCCATCGCATCGTGGACTTCTACGATCGCTTCGAAGAAGGCGTATTCGGATCGGTAGGAGCCCGTGGCCTGCCGCTGCTGGGGATCCTCACGATCGTCATCTGGATGACGGAAGCCATGCGCCTCTATCTCGTCGTGCGCGCCCTCGGCTATCCCGACGTCAACCTGGGCCTGTCCGGTGCCATGTTCGTTTCGCTGATCGGTTCGCTGCTCACGGCAGTGCCTTTCACGCCGGGCGGCATCGGGCTTGTCGAAACTGGGATGGGCCTGGTCTTGACCAGTGTGTTCAAGGCCAGCACACCCCAGGCCTTGGCCATCGTCCTTGTAGATCGGACGATCAGCGTCTTCTCGATCATCGTTCTCGGCTCCATCGTCTACGTGATTTCCTCCAAGCCACGCGGCGGCGGCATGGAGGTCCAGGAAGTAACCCCGGCTACTACGCTTTCGAGATGACGCGGCCTCAAGCAAGCCACGACATCTAGCGACCCCGGAGCCCAAGGTCATCGAACGGGGCATTCTCGTCCGTCCGACCGCAGCGGGCTCAAATGCGCCGATCACGCACCAGATCGCTCCTTCGAGGGCCGGCCCAGGCTGTAGGTGAGTCGATCGCGCGCAATTCTGACCCCGTGGCGAGGACGTCAGAGGATTCTGCCCGACCCGACACGTCTTTCGCGACCCCTTGAGGTCCTCTTGAACTCACCCGCCGAGGTCGCCGGATGTTGTGTGCGTGAGGTACCAAATGCCCATTCACTCTTCTACTGGCCACTCCGATAGTTCAGACAACGGGGCAATCGAACCGTACCGGGAGCCTGCAAGGCATATGACCGGACAGAACGGCCGAGCCTTCAACGAGTGGCTGAGGGCCCAGCTCAAAACAAAGAAGATGTCGCAGCGCCAGCTTGCGCAGCAGTCTGGCGTTGACCACTCGACCATATCCCGGCTTATCCGAGGCGACCGCATGCCGTCCCTTGGTACGGCCACCAAGCTGGCCCGCGGCCTGCGCGAGATCCGCGACGACGCCGACGCGACGCAGTATCTGGGCTTCGTTTCGGCCGGCCCCACGAATCCGACCGCCCGCGTGGAATACGCGCTCCGCGCCGATGAATCTCTATCGGAGCCGCAGGTCCGTCAGGTCATGGAGTACTACCTGGCCGTTCGAATGAGGCGTTTCGGCCGAATCTACGCGAACGTGCGGTCGGAAGATCGGCCGCTGGACCCGCGCCGGCCGTTGGAAGAGCGCCGCGATACGCCCATGCTGTCGGCGGTTGCGGTGGGCCATGCCGTCAGGTCGATGCAACGGCCGATGGCTCCTCGAGTGCGGTCGGGCCGCGAACAGGGCTAAGCTGCGTCACGGGTCTCCCTTGACAGGCGGGGCTTCGTATCTTGGCTATGGGCGGGTGGTTTCCGGCCGCTGCGGGCGTCAGGGCAACCGACGGTAGACCGAAAGCACCCGCTGCGGCGCGGCCTCGAACCGGTCCACGAGCCGTAGCGTCGCGCCGTTAGCGGCCCCAAGGCGCCACAACTCCTCGGCCGGGCCGCCGCAGCCCGGGTACCAGCCCGAGTCGCACAGGAGCACCACAGTAGCCGCCTCGTCGGATGCCACCAGATTCACCCCATCGAGCTTGACCGGGTAGCTATATGCGTCGGCTTGCTTGAAGAAGGGTAGGTTGACGAAACCTACATCGCTGCCGGCGGCGCTTGTCTCGATTCGAGCGGCCGCTGCCTGGGCGGCGGGCCAGCCCCCGTCCTGGGCGGTGAGCGGCGGAAGGTGGCTCAGGCCGACCGCGACGAGGCTCCCCAGCGCTAGTGCCGACAGCGCATGGCCGGACCAGGCTCGGCCGCGAAGGGGCTTCGCTCGCCAGAGTCCGCCGATCACGAGGCCGAGTGACACGATTACGAAAACGTCCGCGACCGTGTGATATTGCTCCTGGGTGATGTCCCGGATCTGTGAGATCTCCTTGAGGCCGAGGCTGAGCACAAGGCTGATCAGCAGGAGTGTCCCCCCGACAAACCTAAGGCCATCCCGCTCACGCTGAACTGCGGCATCGGTTTCCGGGTCCGCGGCGAATTCCGAAACCGCGGCTTTCGATGAGGCCGCTTCGACCCCCGAAGTCGCTGCCGCTTCCGCCGAAGCCGTCTTGAACCTGCCCCGTTTCGTTCTCTGTTCGGGCCGCTCTCGGCCGCTCGGCCGCTCTTGGCCGCTCGGCCGCTCTTGGCGTGACGTAAGCGACCCCGTCACCCGCCAGATCATTCCCGCCAAGACCGCAGTGGCGACTACGAGTGCGACAGAGATACCCGACTGCAGATCACGGAGTGGCCAGTAGGTCATGGGGTAAGCAAGGATCCGAATGCCCCCGACGAAGAGCCGAGTCAGGGGGTCGGCGGCCGTCGGACCGGGCTGCTGGAAGGAAAGAATCCCGCGCATCTCGGGGAAGTTGTGAACCAGTTCGGAGACGATCAGGGGCAGCCAGGTCAGCACGAAGAAGCCGACGCCGATCAGCCCCCACTTCCACAGCCTGTGCCGCTCCTGGGTCGGTCCGCGGCGTACGGTGATGAGGAAGAACAGAGTCATCGGTATGACCAGGACCAAACCGGTCAGGTGCGATTGCGACGTCAGGGCCGTTCCCGCAGCCGCGAGGACCCACCACCGCGGTTGGCGCGTTGTCCACGCCTGCCAGGCGCCCAGGCAGGCCAGGGCCGCGCCGATCTCCGTGAGAACCGGGTTCCAGATGAACGTCGAGTAGTCAACCAGACTGGGTGAGACGGCTGCGAGAAGCGCCGCTGCCAGGCCGGCGGCGGTGCCTCCAATCGATCGAGCGGTCCACCACACCACTGGCACGACGATGAACCCGAAGAGAGCGATGGCCGTGACAATGGCAACTGGGTTGCCATTGCCGAGCCAGGCAAACGGCATCATCAGGTCGTAGAAGAGCGCGCCGTGATGGAACGTCCCGCCGGTGGTGAACGCCGGCGAGCCATAGACTGGCAAGTCGCGTGTCACGACGGCGTTCCAGATCGCTCCCGTCTCAATGCCCTGGTCCGTGTCCCAGAGCCCTCGCGCCGGCAGGTTCACGAACCGATCGGCTGCGGCGAGCAACAGAATCGGGCTCAGGCAGGCCCACTCACGAGCGTCCACCCCCAATCGGGCGACCATGCGCCGGAGCCTAGCCGTCAGTCGACTAACAGATCTGCCGGCTGCACCTTCTGCCGGCCGCTCGCTCAAGGCACCTTCCTATACACGGACAGAATCCGATCGGGCGCCGCGTGGAATCGATCGATCTTGAGCAGGGGCCCCAGATTGCTCTGAGTTAGCCAGGCGTCTTCGGCCGAACCGTCGCAACCGTCGGTCCAGAATGTATCGCACAGGACGACGATGATCGTGGCCTTCTCCGGCGTCTCGATGGCGACCCCATCGCGGGTTAGTGGGTAGAAGTAGGCGTCGCTACCCTTGGCCGCGAAGAGGGGTACGAGGGCCACGGCCGAACCATCCGCTTGACGCTCCACCCGGGTCGCCGCGGCCTGCGCCGCCGGCCAGCCGCCATCGGCCGAGGTCAGAGGCGGCCAATGGCCGGCATTCCATGCAACCAGCACGAAGAGGCATGTGACCGCGGCCACCCGTCGGGCAACGGTGCTGAGGCCACGGCCCGGCAGTGATTGCCACAGGCCGCCCAGGATGAGCCCTACGGCCACGATGACGAGTGGATCGGCCACGATGTGGTATTGCTCGGTGGGCAGTTTCTGAACCTCTGAAACGGCGTGCAGGCCCAGACCGAGGGCCACGATGATCAGGAGCAACCAACCACCGATAAGTCGAACGCCCAGCCGCTCGAGATCCGAAAGGGTTGTCTTCTGTTCCGGTGGGGATGGTCGCGTGGTCAGGCCGTCGGGCTTCCAACGGCTCGACGTGCCGATACGCCACACCAGGCCGATGATCACTGCCGACGCAAGTATGAAGGCGGGTATGAGCGCGGGCTCGAGGTCGATCATCGGCCAGCGGGTCAGCGGCCAGGCCAGAATGCGGACTGTGGCGAAGAGCAGCCGCAGCAGCGGTCCAGCCGTGGACGCGGAGTTTGGTTCGCTCAAATAGGCCAGCATCCCGCGGGTGTCGGCCAAATTGGTGCTCATCTCCGAGGCGATAAGCGGCAGGTATGTGACAACGAAGACGGCTGCTCCAGCCGCGGCCCAAGCGAGGATCGACCGGCGCCGTGTGGCCGTGCCGCGGCGCAAATCGACGAGGAGGGCCGCTCCCATCGGGAGCACGAGGACTGCCGCGGCGATGTGGGCCTGGACTGCGATCGCCGCCCCGAATGCTGCCACGGTCCACCAGGCGGCCCGTTGAGTGCGGATCGCCTGCCACGCCCCAAGGAAGGCGAGGGCCGCGCCGGGCTCTACCAACGTGGGGTTCCAGATGAATGTGGCATAGCCGATAAGGCTGGCAGACGTCGCTGCCAGCAACGCGGCCGACAACCCCGCCGCAGCCCCGCCCATAGTCCGCGCTATCCACCATGCGATCGGGATGACCAGCAGGCTCAGCAGAGCGATTTCTGCCACCACCCAGATGGGGTCGCCGTTGCCGAGCCAGGCGGCGGGCAGGAGGATGTCGTAGTAGAGGGCGCCGTGATGGAATGGGCTGGTGACGCTGATCGCCTCCGGCCCAAAGGTGGGCAGACGGCCGCTCGACAAGGCTGCCCGGAGAGCGAGCATTTCGGTGCCCTGGTCGGAGTCCCAGCCTCCCCGGACTGGCAGATTCACGAAGCGCAGGACCGCGCTGGCAAGGACGATGCCGGCCAGACAGGCCAGCTCACGAATGTCGACGCCGAGACGCGCGGCCAATCGAGACCACGGGAGACTCAGGGCTCCGACGAAACGGTTGCGCGGGCGCCTCACGCCGGCTCTCCGGTAGCCACTGGGCCGGGCGTGAGTGGCCGTCCGGCGGCCAGATCCCCGAGCCGGGCCACGTTGATGGCGTCGAAGCCGTTCTCCATGTCAGGGGTCTCGAGGTAGTAGGCCACGTGGCTCAAGGCCGGATGACACAACAGGTGAGCCAGACCCTCGCGCCCGATCAGGCCATCGCCGAGATGGGTATGGCGGTCATGGCGCGAGCCCCGAGCGGAGGTGGAATCGTTGAGGTGGATCATCGCCAGGCGGTTCAGTCCGATCAGTCTGTCGAAGTCGACCAGGAGGTCGTCGATAGCAGCTGGGTTCGAGACGTCATAGCCGGCTCCCCAGAGGTGAGCGGAGTCCAGGCAGACGGCCAGCCGCCCATCCAGGCCTCGCGCTCCAGCCGACTCGAGGACCATGGCCAGCTCCTCAATCGTAGAGCCGATGCCGGCCCCGCCACCCGCCGAGTTCTCGAGCACGACGAGCGGCGTCTCAGTACGGGCGGCAGAGCTGAACAGCCCTTCCGTGACTCGTTCCAGCCCGTCCACGATCCGGGCAACGCCCGCCTCAACGCCGGAGCCGCGGTGCGATCCTGTGTGGACATTCACGAACCGTGCCCCGAACTCGGGGGCATGTTCGACCTCGTGACGCAACAGCGCGACTGACTTGGCGAACAGCGCGTCGTCCGGTCCGGCCAGGTTCACCAGGTAGGCCGCGTGGATCGCCAAGGGCCCGATCTTCAGCTCGGCCAGCCGACGCCGAAACGCGGCTGCTTCTGGAGGCGGCTGCGCCCTGCGTCGCCAGGCGGTGGGGTTGTCGCTGAAGATCTGAAGGGTGGTGGCCCCGATCTCGGCCGCCCGGTCGGCAACACGGATCAGGCCCCTGCCCATGGGCAAATGGGCGCCCGCTCTCCTGCCGCCCGGGAGTCGAACGCGTTCCGCTGCCGGACCGTAGGTCGACGTCACGCGGCCGCCTGGATCGTGCCTGCCGTCGAAGCCCGAGTCGAGGTCCGATTCGAGACCCACACCGCTGCCGCCCCCCGTTACGCCCGAGTTCGCACTGTCAGTCCCGGTGCCCGTTGCGACCCGGCGTGTACGCCCCACCGATCATCGGCTCGATCAGCCCGTAGTCACCGGCGCAGCGCTTGTACAGGATGCAAACCTTCTCTGACTCGGCGTTGACGAAGATGAAGAAGTGGTGACCCAGCTCCTCCATTCGCTCCAGGGCGTCTTCCTCGAACATCGGCTCGATGGCAAAACGCTTGGTCTTGACGATGCCCTTGCGTGCCTCGGGTGCGGCCTCGGTCGCAATGGCGTCGTTCCCAGGCTCCGTTTCGGCAATTCGGCGGGCCCGCGCTTCCTCGACTCGGACCTTGCCACGCGGCTTCTCCCGCGCGTCGACGGCCTGGCGTTCGATTCGATCGATCACGGCGTCGAGGCTCGCCTGGTGCGTCGCACCGGCGGCGTGGCCACGCAGCGGCTGACCATCGACGATGAGCGTGATCTCCGCGATCTGAGAGTCGTCGGCACTGCGATGCTGCTCGCTTGATAGCTCGACTACCGCGTCCGTCCGATCATCCAGAAAGCGCTCCAGTCGGCGCATCTTCCGCTCGGCGTACTGCCGGACGTGCTCCGGGACGTCGATGTTCTTGCCTTTGACGATCGTCCTCACGGCTGACCTCCAAAACGTAGATCGGGCATGCCCAGCGGGCCGGTGCCCAATTGGAACGCACGAACTTCAAGAACAGTCGCTGCCACGTGGTCAGTATAGAAGCCGGTCGGGGAGATCGGCCTTACGTGTTCGGGTATCTCGAATTCGAACCGCTGCAGCGGCTGCAAGACAGCCTTCGGGCGCTGGGGGTGCGGTCTGACCAAGCCCTGCCGATGTCGCCGGCCCTGCCGATGTCGCCG
>Ga0209880_1000443_pt1 | contig 11101 bp, 13 predicted proteins | sample PersoiDNA2013191_FD_185803 | JGI IMG/M metagenome (GOLD analysis project Ga0209880, IMG submission 185803) | Permafrost soil microbial communities from the Arctic, to analyse light accelerated degradation of dissolved organic matter (DOM) -... | ecosystem: Environmental > Terrestrial > Soil >... | reverse complement strand
AATTTCGCGCACATTCTCGGGCGCGATCGGCTGCCAGAAACTCGGCCAACCCGTACCTGAATCGTATTTAGTCTTGGCATCAAACAGTGCGTTGTCGCAACACACGCAACGATATAACCCAGGCTCATGCCTGTCGTAGCCCGGCTGTGAAAACGCCCGCTCCGTGCCCCGCTCGCGCGTCACTTGGTAAGCCAGAGGCGATAGCCGTTTTCTCCATTCGGCATCTTTGCGGACCTTGGATAAGGTAGCGCGCCCGAGTGCTTTCCCGTCATCGGAAAATTGCATGACGGTCACTTGGTCGTTGCCGGATGCTTCGCCGGCAAACGAGCGTGTCGCCAAGGCCATAGTGATTCCTGATAGTGCGAATAAGAAATGTCTGCGTTGCATAATGCGTTCCTCCTGCTCATTAGTCTTGTCCAAGGTGCAAACCTTACACCCAGATTGGGTTTTTGCTTAGCGAATCGTGGATGGTAACTACATCCAACTTCAGTTGGAACACTGGCCGGAAATACAGTTCCACGCTGCACGCGAACATGGTCAACAACTGGGCTGAGAAGTGCTGAACCAGAAGGCTTGCCGTTATTTTGACTAGCCTTTCTATTCGCGAAGCATCGTCTGAATGGACAATATCGATTAAAGCAATGTCCGCACCGGCAATTACAGTTAGTCCAAATATGGCCAACTCGAAATCAGGAACGTCACACGCCGCTTCGGCGATTTCGTCGCGGTGGACAATGTCAGCCTGAATATCGAGGCGGGCGAATTCTTCACGCTGCTCGGGCCCTCCGGCTGCGGCAAGACCACCCTGCTGCGCATGATCGCCGGTTTCGATCTGCCCGATGGCGGGCAGATTCTGCTGGATGGCAAAGACCTTGCCGATACCCCCCGGAAAAGCGCCCGATACATACCGTGTTCCAGAGCTATGCGCTGTTCCCGCATATGACGGTGGAGGCGCAATGCGCGTGCCGCGTGGTGCAGGACTACTACTCCGACAACGAGGAAATGCTCGCCAAGCTGGCCGCCGGTGCGAGCGGTTACGACCTGATCGTGCCGGCCGGCAATGTGGTGGAATCGCTGATCCGGCAGAACGCGTTGCGCCCACTCGACAAAAACCAGTTACCCAATTTGCACAACATCGACCCGGCGTATCTCGATGCGCAAAAAGCCGGCAGAAAATTCCGCATCGTCTCCAGCATCCCCAAAGAAGGCGCGGTGCTGGCGCTGGATTCGATGGTGCTGCACAAGAGCGGCCCGCGTCCCGACCCTCGCACACCGCTTCATTAATTTCATGCTGGACGGGCACAACTCTGCCGAACTCACCAACCTGATCGGTTCCGGCAATCCCAACCGCGACGCGCTGCAATACATCAATCCGGAAATCGCGCAAAACCCCGCGGTGTTTCCCGACCGCGCAACAAGCGCGGCTGGAAATGCTGCGCGATCTGGACCGCTATCAACGCCGCGTGCTGTCGCGCATCTGGACCAAAATAAAACTGGGATGATTGCTACCCGTGCATCGTGAACCCTCACGCGGGATGCTGAATTTTTTGTAAACGGAACTTATTAACGCTGCGGCATCCGGCCACCAAAAATACGTGTTTACCCGGCTTCGCAGTTCAACCATGGCAGGCAACCTGAATGTCACATATTGAAAAAACGAACCCGATTGCGGCCGCTTTCTTTAGCTTGATACATCACCATATCGGCCCGTTCAAGAAGGTCAGCCGGCCTGTATTCGTGATTGATGAACATCACCACCCCAATGCTTGACGTGCAATGATATTCGACGGTAGTTTCCGTATCGCCTTTATGCTGAAGTGTCAGCGCATAAGGTTTGGCAAGAATGACGCGAATTTTTTCAGCAACGATACCGGTTTGAACAATGGAAGATTTTTGATCGGTATCCAGTTCGCTGAGCATCACCACGAACTCATCACCACCGAAACGCGCGACAGTATCCATTTCACGAACGCAACTGCTAATGCGGCGTGCCACTTCCCTCAATAGCGAGTCGCCCGCACTATGCCCATAATGATCATTAAGCGGTTTGAAATTGTCCATATCCAGGAACATCAGTGCGCCATAACGGCCACTGCGTTTGCTGGCGGCCATGGCCTGGTTCAGCCTGTCATCTAACATGTGGCGATTGGGCAGCTGCGTCAATGTGTCATAGAAAGCCAGATTTCGAATTTGCTCCTCGACCTGTTTGCGCTCGGTGATGTCACGGGATACGACGACTACACGCGATGCCTGGTCCCGACTGTTTCTGATCAGCTCACCGCAGGATTCCATGTGACGGATACTGCCATCAGCCAGCACGAAGCGATATTCTGTCCGAAGGCTGATGCCGGTTTGTACGGTTTCCTTGAACACACGTTTGACACGCTCCCGGTCATCCGGATGTATCTCGGCGAAGGAGTCTGTACCCTTCATATCTTCAGGATCGCCAAAAAGCCGGGCGTATGACGGGCTGTTGTAGAGCCGTCGTCCTTCCAGATCAAGCACCGCGATAAAATCCTCGATATTCTCGGCGATCATGCGAAAGAATTCTTCCTGCTCGCGCACTGCCTGCTCGGCGCGCTTGCGCTCAGCGATGTCAGACAACACGATGCGCACCACGGGTAATTTGTCATCCCTCAGCAGGCGCAGGCTATCCAGCTGAACTTGTAGACGCGACCCATCACCACGCAAAATGACCAGTTCGCAAGTCAGTTTGTCATCGCGCTGCAGTACGCTCATGAAATATCGATACCAGTGATCGCGGTCTTCCGGAGCGATGAAAGCGGCGAAGCGGTGGCGCAGCAATTTGCCGCGCTCGTCTCCCAACAGAGTAGCGCCGGCGAGATTGATTTCGTCGATCAGGGCCTCGCGGCTAAGAATGATATAGCCGACGGGCGCGAAGTCATAGAAGTCGACGTAACGGTCGCGGGATTCTTCTATGCTGACCTGAGCGCGCCTCAACTCATCGTTTTGCATTTCAAGCTCGATTTGGTGTACCTGAAGTTCATGAAGGATTTCCTCGGCTGGACGAGTCGGGGTATCTGCAGGCGGCATTTGTGCCAGTTTCCTCTCAGCCGCCGCCCGTAGCGTGCAGGCGAATTGCGCCTCGGCTTCTGCCTTCAGCACGTCCTGTTCGTCTGGCTTGTTGGTCATGAGCACCTCATTACAGTTTTTCCTGTATGGTATATCGCACCAGTTCCGCAACACTTTTCAAACCAAGCTTGTTGAGCAGATTATTTTGTGTGTGCTGACCGTTTTGTCGCTGATAGCAAGTTCTTTAGCAATTTCCTTGATGTTTTTTCCATCCATGATCAGGTGAAATATCTGCCTTTCCCGGTCGGACAGGATAAGTTCAATAGGGTTTTGCTCTATTGGACCGGGTAAAAACGCGATCTGCTCGGCCGTTGCCAAGCTGAGGTATTTGCCTGTTGTGCTGACTTTACGAATAGCTTCCAGCATGGTCTGTGGCATGCAGTCCTTGCAGATGTATCGGATGCGTCTGCTCTCAAGGCGCGCAACACCACCCGTGTTTCATTATGCATGCTGAGCACCAGAATACGCAGACCGGGATAGGAACTCCTGACTCTACTGATTAACTCCGTCCCGCATAGGCCGGGCATGATCAGATCGAGCAACAGCATATCCGCAAAGGTGGTGTGCACGCAATTGAACCACTACCCGGCTTTATCTATGGTACGCCAATTAATGCAAGCTTGATATGGCGCTCCGTGTTGCTTCCCGGCAGTTGGATAACATCATGCAGTTATCAGTCATGGATGCGGAAAATATGGAGTTTGAAGTCAGCAGCTTTGACAAGGTGGTCGCCATGTATGTAGCATCTGTCGTGCCTGATCCGGAACGACCCGTCGATGAGATGCGCAGGGTGTGCAAGCCGAATGGCCGGATTATTTTTGTGAATCACTTCCATAGCCGGAACCCCTTGCTCGGGGCTTTCGAAAGCCTCCTTGCACCGTTGTCGGCGCAACTCGGCTTTCGCCCCGATTTCTCGCTGGGCCGATTCCTGGACGAAACCGGGATGAAGGCAACGAACATTCATCCGGTGAATATTTTTCATTTTTGCACCATGGTGGAGGCCAGCAACAACCAGCAATTCCTCTCTGAGATTATGGCGCCAGTCTGCGCAATGTCATAGAGGGGCCGGATTTAACAAGTATGTTAGCGGGTCATGGCAGGCAGATTCGGTGGTAGCATCACGGCATGATTGCGAGGAGCAAAGGCATGAAACAAGAGCAAACTGAGCCATCCGGCAAGTCGATAAGTGGCGGAACCAATTACCCGGTGCCGGCAAGAGAACAGCGCCGAACGCTCGGCAACATGGTCTTTGCGACGGAAAAGCTGCTGTTGACGAGAATACTGCGCGCCATCGGCAATCCGCCCGTGCAGCTTGTGCTGTGGAATGGGCATGGAATTTCGAATCATGGGGGGGACGCGGTAGCGCGGGTTCTCATTCGCGACCGTGGCGCACTTTTGAAATTGGTCACCAATCCCGAGCTTTACTTCGGCGAGTTGTACACGGCCCAGCGCATAGAGGTGCAGGGAAACCTGCTGGATTTTCTCGAAGCGGTCTATCGGGTCTGGCTTCTGCGCAACCAGGGCAAGATTGGCAAAAAACTGTTGGCCCCGTTCTACGACGCACGACGCAACTCCCTCTCTGGAGCGCGCCGCAACATTCACCACCACTACGATATCGGCAACGATTTTTACAAGCTCTGGCTCGATGAACGCATGCTGTACACCTGTGCATATTTCACAAGCTCGAGCACCAGTCTTGAAGATGCCCAGCTTGCCAAGCTGGATCATATATGCCGCAAACTGTGCCTGCGACCGGGCGAGAAAGTGGTGGAGGCAGGCTGCGGCTGGGGGGCTTTGGCGTTGCATATGGCCAGGCACTATGGCGTGACGGTGACAGCCTACAACATATCCAAAGAGCAGGTCGCCTTCGCCCGGCAACGCGCTCATGCCGAAGGGCTGGACGGACAGGTTGAGTTCATTGAGGACGACTACCGCAACGTGCGCGGCGAGTTCGATGCTTTCGTCTCGATCGGCATGCTCGAACACGTGGGGACGGATCATTATCAGGAGCTGGGGGCGGTCATCAATCGCAGCCTCAAGGATAGCGGGCGCGGGTTGATCCATACCATAGGCCTGAATTACCCCCGACCCATGGACACATGGACAAAGCGCCACATTTTTCCCGGTGCCTGCCCGCCGAGTCTGGCGCAAATGATGCAGATTTTCGAGCCTTTCGATTTCTCAGTTCTGGATGTGGAAAATTTACGGCTGCACTATGCCAAGACCCTGGAGCACTGGTTGCAGCGGTATGAGGATAATGTCGATCGCGTAACGGAAATGTTCGATCCGGCATTTGTGCGGGCATGGCGCTTTTACCTCGCCGGATCTCTCACTGCCTTCAAGCTGGGGGGTATGCAACTATTCCAGGTGACCTTCACCCGCTCGAGCAATAACCAGATCCCATGGACCCGGCAATACCTGTACGAACCACAGGACGCCTCTTTGGGAGAATCCGATGGAAAGCTGTGATGCACTCATCGTCGGGGGCGGCCCCGCAGGCTCAAGCTGCGCGTGGCAGCTGCGCCAGCAGGGCCTGGATGTGATGGTGATGGACAAGGCGCTGTTCCCGCGCGACAAGGTTTGTGCCGGCTGGATTACCCCGGCGGTGGTGGAGGCACTGCGGCTGGATACCGAAGATTATGGCCGGCAGCATGTGCTGCAGCCGATCACGGCCTTCCGTACTGGTTTGATCGATGGCGGGGATGTGGAGACCCGATATCCGACCACAGTCAGTTATGGCATACGCCGCTGCGAGTTGGACGACTATTTGCTGCAACGATCGGGTGCGCGCTTGCGACTGGGTCAGCCGCTGAAATCTTTGCGAAGAGACGGCAAGCAGTGGATCGTTAACGATGTCATCTCGACTCCGCTGGTCATCGGTGCGGGAGGACATTTCTGCCCGGTGGCGCGCTTTATGGGAGCGAAGCTCGGGGCTGACGAGCCGGCAATTGCGGCAAAAGAAATCGAATTCGAGATGAGTCCGGCGCAACGCGATGATTGCAAGGTGCAGGGGGATACGCCTGAACTTTATTTTTGCCGGGATCTGAAGGGTTACGGCTGGTGTTTTCGCAAAGGCAGTTATCTCAATATCGGGCTGGGCCGGGAGGACAACCATCGTCTTTCGGAACAACTCAAGAATTTTTGCGACTTCCTCAAGCAACGCGGCAGAATTTCGCAGGACATCCCGGATCATTTCCATGGACATGCCTACCTGCTATATGGACATGCGGTGCGCAAACAGCTTGATGACGGCATGCTGCTCGTCGGCGATGCGGCCGGGCTGGCCTACCCGCAAAGCGGCGAAGGGATACGACCGGCGGTTGAGTCCGGTCTCATGGCTGCCGCCACCATCCTAGCAGCTCAGGGAGACTACCACCGTCAGCAGTTGCTGCCTTATGCCAGTCGGCTGGTTGCGCGCTTTGGCGCTACGGCGGCCCCAGGCGGAGTCGGGCCAGCATTCCTGCGCAACTTTCTCGCCGGGATATTGCTGGGCAACAAATGGTTTACCCGCCATGTGGTGCTGGATCGCTGGTTTCTCCACACCCATCAGGCAGCCATACAAACCGTTTGAGACTATGAGGGCTATTCCATGATTGGATCAAAAAATGAAGTGCTGAGCCGCCGCTAATGCGTCTCGAATTTTAAGGAGGAAACCATGCAAATACCATTACAAATTACCATCCGTGATATTGACCATTCAGAGGCGCTGGAAACGCACATCCGTGACAAGGTGAAAAAACTCGATGAATTTTTCAATCACATTATGTCCTGCCGGGTAGTGGTTGAGATGCCGCACAAGCACCATCATCAGGGCAAGCAGTTCAATGTGCGCATCGACATCAGCGTACCGGGCGGCGAGATCGTGGTTAACCGCGATCATGCCGAAGATGTTTATGTGGCTTTGCGCGATGCCTTCGATGCCGCCAAACGCAAAATTGAAGACCACGCACGAAAAATTCGCGGTGACATCAAAACTCACGAGCCCAAGCGCCAGAACGAAAGCGACGATTTAACAGCCGAGTAAGTGAATTTGCGGCTCGATCAAATTATCGCGGATAGCCAAGCGGTTGGACTCGGTGATGTTCCGGGAGGCTCATCAGTGTCTCTGTCAGCGCAACCAAAGCCGGCCTGCTAACAGGCGGAAAGGAAAAGATCGTTATGTCCCTGATCATCATGTCGCCATCATTTATGCATGATCGCGTGATTCCCGCACGCCATACTTGTGATGGCCTGAATATTTCTCCCCCGCTTGCCTGGACTGGCGTGCCGGTTGGCACGAAAAGCCTGTCCTTGATCGTCGATGATCCCGATGCGCCAGATCCGGCCGCACCCAAAATGACCTGGGTGCACTGGGTGCTATACAACATCCCCCACTATGCAAGCGGTTTGACAGAGGGTGTCGCAGCAAAAGATCTCCCGGCCGGAACCTTGCAGGGGATTAACGACTGGCACCGTACCGGCTACGGCGGGCCCTGTCCGCCGGTTGGCAAACATCGCTATTTTTTCAAACTTTATGCGTTGGATATCGTGCTGCCGGACCTGAAACACCCCGTCAAAGTGGCACTGGAAAAGGCTATGCAGGGTCACGTGCTTGCTCAATCCGATCTGATTGGATTGTACCAACGATAATTTTGGCCGTTTGGACAGCCTGGAATTAAATCATCGGAAAGCCATGGATAGGTTTCGGAGAACAATTAAATGTCTGCAACCCATAAGAGACGGTCGCAATCTAATTATATGCGTGGGGGACGTGGCATGGCCGTTCGAAAAGAAAAGCGAAGCTGACCCCGTTAGCTCGCATTTATCTCAGGTGTATGTGTCGCCGAACAGTCCCAGCAATCCGACAACGATCAGATATGCTGCGACGATAAGTGAAAGCCATTTAAAGATATCCCTTTGCCGCGGAGGCGGGTCCGAAAACTTTTTTGTGGTCCGCCTCGAGAAAGTGAAAAAGCTGGCGGACGCTGGCAGTACGCCGCCTGCCGGCGCCGCCCGGCGGTGACCTTTTCACAGCAGCCGTTCTGCCCCGCGGCCGCACGACTCCTGCGCAACTGAGCGCGTCGATTACGTTCCGCCTATGTGCGCCAGCGCACAGCGCTTTGCGCATGGATGGCGATAATCGAAGCAACGATTAACAACGGCCGGCGGGGGCCGCCGCTTTCCCGTCGCACTGCAATGCTGAACGAGGTCGTCTACGATGCGCAGGATGCTGGTCATGGGTCTCGCAGGGTTCGCCGGACTTGCCGGGTGGGCAAGTCCGGCAGGCGCGGGACTTTTTTCCTCCACAGGCCCGGTCATCGCGATAATCGCCGGCGAGTTGTTCTTGGGCGAAGCCGAAGGCAATCTCGACGGTTCCGGAACGATTAAAATCCAGTCGCGCACCAAGCCCGACGTTACGTGCCTTGGGCAGTTCACCTCCAGCGCTAAACTTGGCGGCGTGGGAACCATGCGATGCAGCGACGGCGCCACCGCAACGATTCAGTTTCAGCGTCTGAGCGTTTTGCGCGGCTACGGGACGGGCAGCTCCAGTCGGGGCCCGATGAGTTTTACCTACGGACTCAGCGCAAATGAATCCGAGCTCTACCTGAAGCTGCCCCCGGGCAAAGCGCTCAGGCTGGACGGAAAAGATCTGGTGCTTGTGGATGTAAGGCAACCGGTCCCGGCGATACTTCCGGCGACGGGTCCGATCTCCCCTGCACCAGAGGCTGCGCCGGACGTGTTTCCGGTTCTGTCGCATTAGATCAAAACCTCAAAAACTGGCCACAATAGGTTGTATCCCTAGGCAACAGTTCGACTAGATATAGTAGTCGCTAATGCTGAAAATAATTAATGCGACAGAACCCCTCAGTTTCATCGGTCACAACCAGCTCCACGTCAACCTTGTTTATAACGCTTATCGGATCCGCAGGGACAAAGTGGCAAAACCGCTGGCGGGGTATACCGCGTCGGTCGGCGGCTTGTCCGGGATCGGGTTGATCCGGGTCGTGCGCGCAAGCAGTTCCTCCATAGCCACACGCATCTCCATACGGGCCAGGGGAGCGCCCGGGCAGACGTGGATTCCCGCACCATATAGCAGATTCGCGGCCGGATCACGGTCCAGCCGAAACGCCTCCGGGTCCTTGAAAACGCGACCGTCTCGGTTGGCAGAGATCCAGATCAGCGAGATCCGTTCGCCGGCACCGATCTTCCGGCCCCCAATTTCCACCGGACGGGTCGTGATGCGTCGGTTGGCCACCAGCGGTCCGTGAATCCGGAGGATCTCTTCAATAGCGTCGGGCAATAACGGCGGCCGAGCGCGCAGCCGCAGCTGCAGATCGGCATGTTCCGAGATGTAGTGAACCAGTATCCCGACCGACGCCGAAATTGTGCTGATCTCACCGACGGTCCAGTTCCGCAGGATGCTGGCGATCTCTTCGTCCCGCAACGGCCGGCTCCCTACCTGTTGCCGCAGCAGGCTGGTGGTGATGTCGTCGCTTGCCTGCGCGCCGGCTGCGCGCCGAACCTGCAGCAACCCGACGACGTAGCCCTCGAACTCGCGGGCGATCTTTGCCATGGCCGCCCGGTCCTCAGCAAAAGTCGCCTGGTGATTCTTCTGTGTCCAGAGACTCAGCGGTTCGTACATTTCCGCCGGCCAACCGAGAAAGGTACATTGAACCCGCACGGCGAACCAATGGGCAAACTCGCTGATGAGCTCTACCTCGTCACGCTCCAGCAGCGATTGAACAAGGTTCGCGGCGATCTTGCGACATTGCGGCTCGAACGCCTCCATGCGTTCCCGCCGAAAATAGGGTTCGATAATGCGGCGGTACTCGGTGTGCTCGGGGGGATCCATTCCGTTCGGGACGGAGAGATGCCTGGATACGGCGTTGCTGAAGGTGTCGGGGTCGTTCAGTACGCGGACGATATCCTCGTGTCGAAACAAGGACCACCCCAGAAAGTCGCTGTACGCGACCGGACACCGCTCGCGCATCTCATCGTAGGCTGCACGCTGATCGCGTAGGACAGCATCGGATTTCGGGTTCCAATCCTGTTGAAACATATGGTTCATGGTTATTCCTTCCTTATCGTTTCAAAGCGACGTGCAAACAAGGCGAAATACAGATATACGATTTACCGAGCACGCTACATCACTGCTATGCAAAGAGCAACATGCAAAACGACCTAGATAACTTGGTGGCAAATGACCGCTATGAAGAGGATGCACGAATGTCCGGTTCTCGCACAAAGCTGATACTCGTTTCTGGCCTATCCTGTTAAAAAACTCGACTACTCGAAAATCAACCCGCACACTGTGTGACCCACTCAACTTCAAAAGAGGCATAGAATTGAAACGGGCCTGCGCATCGAGCAGGAATAACGGGGGAGTAATCATGTATCAACGTATTCTGGTTCCAATTGACGGCAGTGCCGCTGCTGAACATGCGTTGCAGGAAGCGATCAAGCTGGCGGCTGGCAAGGCTCAATTACGCTTGGTTTATGTGATCGAGGAAAAAACCTACCCGCTGGATGCCGAGGCCTATGCCTTTATCGATTATGCCGCCCTGCAGGAAGCGGTGCGCCACACCGGTGAGCGCGCTCTCGCGCAGGCCGCAGAAAAAGTGCGGCGGTCAGGTATGACGGCGGAAACTGCACTGCTTGATGTGCCCGGTGAACGTGTCGCCAGTGTGATCGACGGCGAGGCTCTGAATTGGGCGGCCGACCTGATCGTTATCAGCACGCATGGGCGTTCCGGTTTAAGCCGTTTGCTGTTGGGTAGCGTCGCGGAAGATGTGGTGCGCGGGGCGTCGGTTCCTGTGCTGTTGGTTCGCGCTGAATGAAGGGGCCTCTAAAAATTCAGAGTTCGCCCAAATGCAAGGCGCGGAAAAAATTTCGCCGCGCCGTATATGATGGATATGTAAGCAAGAAATTTTTTACGCAACGCAGCAGTTGGGATGAAATGTGGATTTTTAAAGGTTTCCTGAATCCAACCGACAGTTTTGAGACATTCAGCAATGCTCGCTATTGACTC
>Ga0209880_1000437_pt1 | contig 11131 bp, 10 predicted proteins | sample PersoiDNA2013191_FD_185803 | JGI IMG/M metagenome (GOLD analysis project Ga0209880, IMG submission 185803) | Permafrost soil microbial communities from the Arctic, to analyse light accelerated degradation of dissolved organic matter (DOM) -... | ecosystem: Environmental > Terrestrial > Soil >... | reverse complement strand
GAATAGTGACGCGCTCGCTCGCCGACGTGGCGCGCGCCAACGCTCTGTTCGGCGGAATGAGCTCGGCTCTGGACGAGGTGAGGGAAGCGTTGAAGGAGGTGCCGCGCGACGCGACGCTGCTCGATGTCGGCACCGGACTCGGCGACATTCCCTGCCGCGCCAGAGAGGAAGCGCGCCGGTCCGGCGTCGACCTGACCACAATCGGCCTCGATTTGGCGCTCGAGCTCGCGTCCGCCAGTCGAACGTCGGTCGACTTTTCCGTATGCGCCGACGCGCTGCGTCTCCCATTCCCGGACAACAGCATCGACATCGTGATGTGCTCGCAGGTTCTGCATCACTTCGCGCGCAGGGAGGCAGCCGAGCTGCTGCGCGAGATGGATCGCGTCGCGCGGGTGCGCGTGGTCGTGAGCGACCTCAGACGGAGCTGGATCGCGGCTGCTGGCCTCTGGCTCGTGTCTTTTCCCCTTCGATTTCATGCCGTTAGCCGCCACGACGGTGTCGTCTCCGTGATGCGGGGTTTCACTCCCGAGGAGCTTGCGGATACAGTGCACGAGGCGATTGCGCGGAGGCCGGTGGCTCATGGCCGCCGTGCATTTCGGGTGACGACGAGCTGGGCGCCAGTGCATCGATGACCAGGGATCTCGCGCGTCCCCTCGATCTGGGGCCGATGCCGCTCGGACGCCCGATGGAGACAATCGACGAGCGACTCGTTCGCGCCCCCGTGGGAACGATGTTTGAACTAGCGAGTAACGTGGACAACTGGCCGGCACATCTCTCCCACTACAGATACGTGCGATTTCGGGAGCGATGCACCGATGGTGGTGGGCTGGTGGAGATGTCCGCCTATCGCCCGTTTCAGATCATCGATACCTCGAAGGGACCGCTCCGGGCCAATTGGCCGACGTGGTGGCTATCGGAGATGTCGGTGAACAGGGCAGAGCCGTCGATCCGCTTTCGGCACGTCGGGGGTATCACCAAGGGGATGGACGTCGAATGGACCTTCACCCCCGCGCCGGGCGGCACGCACGTGCGAATTCTGCACGTATGGGATGGGCCGCGGGTTCCGCTGGTTGGAATGTGGGCGGCGATGTACGTGATCGGTCCGGTATTCGTGCACGGCATCGCCACCCGCACACTGTCGGGACTGGCGGACGTCGCCGAGCGCGCAACGAAAAATCAGCAGTGAATTAATTGTGAATCGAGGAGACAGGTGAAGCGACGCAGAGTTGTCATAACCGGTATCGGCCCAATCACTCCGATCGGAACCACGCTGGATCCTTTCTGGTCGGGACTCGAGCGACAGCGCTCAGCGGTTCGGTCACTGACCCGGTTTGATCCTTCGGAGTTCCGCAGTCACAACGCGGCGGAGGTCAACGACTTCGTTCCGACCGACTACCTCGACAACAAGCGCGCCAGGCGGCTCGACCGGTTCGCGCAGTTCTCCGTGGTTGGCGCGCAGATGGCCCTCGCCGATGCGGATCTCGACCTCGCGAAGGAAGACCGGGAGCGCATCGGAGCCAACATGGGTACGGCTCTGGGTGGGATCGGCTACGCGGAAGGCCAGCTTGCTGTCTATCTCACACAAGGATTGCGTGCGGTGGACGCGACACTCGCGCTCGCGGTATTCGGGGGCGCCGCAAGCTGCAACATCGCGATCGAGCTCGGTGTCATGGGCCCGAACTCGACCAACGCCATGAGCTGCGCGTCGGGAACGATCGCGATCGGCGACGCGTTCAGGCAGATACGCGATGGCTACGCCGACGTGATGATCGCGGGCGGCGCGGAGGCTCCGCTTGCCCCGCTCTGCTTCGGCGCGTTCGCGCTTATTCGCGCGATGTCCACGCGCAACGAGGAGCCGGAGACGGCTTCGCGCCCGTTCGACAAGGATCGCGACGGATTCGTGATGGGCGAGGGAGCGGCGGTCCTGGTTCTCGAGGAGTACGAGAGAGCGAAATCGCGGGGTGCCAAGATCTACGCCGAGATCGCTGGGTATGGCACGACGAACGACGCGCACCACATGACGGCTCCGCGTCCCGACGGCTCGCAGGCGGCGAGATCGATGCGGCTGGCGCTCGAAGACGCCAACGTGTCAGCCGGCGAGATCGGCTACGTCAACACTCACGGAAGCTCGACGCTGCTCAACGACACGACCGAGACGATGGCGATCAAACAGGTGCTGGGCGATCGCGCGTACAAGATTCCGATGAGTGGAACCAAGGGCTACTACGGCCACGCACTGGGCGCATCGGGCGCGATCGAGACGGCGATATGCGCGCTTGCAATCGAGCGCGAATGGCTGCCGCCAACCGTCAACCTACAGGTTGCGGACAAGGCCTGCGATCTTAACTTTCTGCCGGGAACCGGGCGGAAGGAACGCGTGGAGCACGTCCTCACGAACTCCTTCGGCTTCGGCGGAATAAATGCCGCGCTGGTATTGCGCCGGGTGATCTAGGGATCTCACGCGCCGCGGCCCCATCAATCCGGAACAGGGGGCAGCAAATGCGGGACGCGTGGCGCCACTTCGCAGCAGAATTCATCGGTACTTTCGCCTTCGTATTCGTCGGGAGCGGCGCGATCATGACCGCGCGCATGTCGCAGAGCCCGGCCGGTCTGCTCGAGGTCGCCCTTGCACACGGACTGACCATGGCCGTCATGGTGAGCGCACTGATGCGTATCTCGGGGCACTTCAATCCGGCGGTTACGCTGGGAATTCTCGCCACGAGACGAATCGAGCCGATGATGGCCGCACTCTACATAGTCGCGCAGATCCTCGGCGCGATCGCGGCGGGGTACGCGCTCAAGGCGTCGTTCCCGGAAGCGGTATTCGTCGCCACGCGCGGCGGCGGGCAGGCTATTGCGCTCGACATCACGGGCAGCCAGGCATTCCTGCTCGAGGCGATCGCGACGTTCTTCCTCGTCTTCGTGATCTTTGGAACGGTGGTGGATCTGCGAGGCCCCAAGATCGGTGGTCTGGCGATTGGTTTTGTGATCGCGGCCGACATACTGGCAATCGGTCCGCTCACCGGCGCGTCGATGAACCCGGCGCGCTCGTTCGGGCCGGCGGTGGCCAGCGGCGTCTATGAAGCGCAATTACTGTATTGGGCCGCGCCGATCACCGGCGCGTTGATAGCGTCGCTTCTCTACGAGTTCCTGTTCATGCGTCGAGGGCGCGAGCCGGTCGACCACGGGGAGCTGAGGCCGTAAATCGGAGCTCGCACCGACTTATCCTCATCTCGGAGCAGGAGTCGCGCTTCGACGATCTGAGAGAATTGTCCATCGGGGTGTGATGGCCGCGGGGCCCGTCGGGACCCTATACAACCATGACAATCATTCTATACAACTATATTGACATCCTTTCTATATAACTATATAGTTGTATAATACTAGAAGGCACTCAGCAACTCGTATAAGAACTCCCACCGTATGCGACCATCAACCGTTCTCTGGGCGTTGGCCCTCGCGGCCGCCGCCCCGCTTGGCGCACAGGCGCCGCTCTCACTGGGCGAAGCGTTCCGGCGAGCCGATTCCGCCGCCTATTCCAATCGGACCGCCGGCGGCAACGCCCGTGCGCAGAGTGCCCAAGCCACCGCTACCCTCCAGGGGATCCTCCCCACCGTGCGGACCGAGGCTGGCTACGTGCGGACTGATAATCCGCTGGCCGCTTTCGGATTCACCCTCCAACAGCGCGGTGTCTCCCCCGCTTCCTTCAACCCCGCGAGCCTCAACTACCCCTCGCCAGCGACCAACTGGAGCGGCGGCGTGGTGGCCGAACTTCCGATCTTCAACGCTGATGCCTGGTTCGGCCGCGCGGTCGCCTCGAGCGCCGCCGCCGCCGCGAAGGCCGGCTCCGGCTGGACCCGCGAAACAACCCGCGTCGATGTAACTCGCTCCTATTTCGGTGCCGTACTCGCCCGGGAACAGGTGCGCACCCTCGAGACCTCCACCGCCGCCGGCCAGGCCCACGTACGCCAGGCCGAATCGATGGTAACCAACGGACTCGCCACCCGCTCCGACGCACTCCTCGCTTCGGTGCAGCTGGGCCAGATGGAGGCCCAGTTGATCGGCGCCCGCGGCAATGCCGGCATCGCCCGCGAGCGGCTGGCGCTCCTGCTCGGTCAGCCCGGCGACACCGCCTTCACACTGCCCGACTCGCTCCCCTCAGCGGTCCAGATCCGGAACCTGATGACCCCTTCGATACGGGACTCCGCCGCCCGGCTCGACGTGACCGCCGCGCGGCTCGGCCTCGAAGCCGCCCAGCGCGACGTGCGCCGCGCCAACGCCAGGTACATGCCGCACCTCAACGGCTTCGGCCGCTACGACTGGAACAGCCCCGACCAACTCTTCGGCGGCCCCAGCAGCTACACCGTCGGCGTCATGGCCTCATGGTCTCCCTTTGCGGGGGCGTCCGAAATCGCCGATCGCCGGGTGGCGCAAGGCCGCGCCGACGCCGCGCGTGCCATGGCCGAGGCGGCCGGAGCCGGTGCGGCGCTGGAACGGAACGCTACCCAAACCCAGCTCGCGGTGGCGATTGCCCAGCTCGGCATCGCGGAGATCTCCGTGACGCAGGGTGCCGAGGCCCATCGCATCGTGGCAAAGAAGTACACCGGTGGCCTAGCCACCATCGCGGAACTGCTCAGCGCTGCGGCCGTCGAGACCCAGACGCGACTCAGTCTCTCCGAAGCGCGATACCAAGCCATCGTGGCCAATGCGGCAGCTCGACACGCCGCCGGTGCAGACCTGATGGCCCTTACTGTTCTGGAAAATTGATATGCGGAGGTTGATTCCCGTAGTCGGCACGGTCCTGGCGACATTCCTGCTCGTCGCGTGCGGCCCGGAGGCGGCGCCGACCCCGTCTGAAAGACTTTCGCTGGGCGGTACCCGGGTGGCAGTGACCGACGCCGTCATCGTCGACGCCTTCGACGCGTCCGGCACCGCCGAACCGGTGCGACTCGCCACCCTCAGCACCAAGTTGATGGGGACGGTAACCGCAGTCTCGGTCCATGAGGGCGACCGTGTCGCGGCGGGTCAGCTGCTGGTGCGGCTCGACGCGCGGGATCTTGACGCGAAGCGCGCTCAAGTGGAGGCCGGACTTGCCGAGGCCACCGCGGTGCATCACGAAGTCACGGTGCAGGCCGCGCGGATCCGCGCCCTCTACGCCGACAGCGCCGCCACGAAGTCACAGCTCGATCAGGCGGAGATGGGCCTCGCGCGCGCCGAAGCGGCGGTGGCCACCGCTCGGGGAATGGCCGCGGAACTCGCTGCCACGGCTTCCTACGCCGAAGTGCGCGCGCCGTTCGCGGGCGTCGTGACCCGTCGCTTCGTGGACCCGGGGTCGTTCGCGGCGCCGGGCGCGCCGCTCGCGACCGTGGAGGACGCCAGCACGCTGCGTGTGACGGTGAACGCGGCGCCTGATGCGGTGCGCGGCCTCCGGCGCGGCGCGACGGTCGGCGCCACAATAGGTGACACTGCGGTCCGGGCCACGATCGAGGGCGTGGTGCCCGCGGGCGCCAATCTCTACACCGTCAATGCCATGGTACCGAACTCCGGCGGCCGCTTCCTGAGCGGAAGTGCCGCCACCCTGTCGCTCCCACGCGGAACCCGCCGCGCCATTCTGGTGCCAGCGGGCGCGGTCGTCCGCCAGGGGGATCTCACGGGCGTCCGCACCGTGACGGCAGGCCAAGCGTCACTCCGCTGGGTCAAGCTCGGCCGCACGCAGAGCGTCGTCGTCGAGGTGCTCTCCGGGTTGGCACCGGGCGACACAGTGCTGGTCGCTGGCGAGAAGCGCTGACCATGGGCATCGCCGGACGGATCGCGCAGGCGTTCCTGCGCTCGAAGCTCACGCCCTTGGTCACCATCGCCTCCCTCGCGGTTGGCGCGCTCGCCATTTTCGCCACGCCACGCGAGGAGGAGCCGCAGATCTCGGTGCCGATGATTGACGTGATGGCCGCGCTCCCCGGCGCTTCCCCCACCGAGGTGGAGAACCTCCTCACTCGCCCGATCGAGAAGTTGATGTGGGAAATCCCAGGCGTGGAGTACGTCTACTCGATGGCGGCTGAGGGTATGACGTTGGTCACGGTGCGCTTCAAGGTCGGTGAGAACCAGGACCGCGCGGTGAGCCGGGTCTTCACCAAGCTCGGCTCGGCGGCGGATCGCTCGCCTCCCGGGGCGATGCCGCCGCTCGTCAAGCCGCACTCGATCGACGATGTGCCGATGCTGGCCCTCACCCTTCACGGCGGCGGCTACGGTTCCGACGCCCTCCGGGCCATGGCCGCGCACCTCGCTGACGAGCTAGCCACAATTCCCGACGTGGCCCGCATCGACCTCATTGGCGGTGAGCCATCGCAACTCCGCGTTACTCTCGACGCCGCCCGCCTGGCGGCGAGCGGCGTGACCCCCGGCGAAGTGATTCAAGCGCTCCGCGCCGCCAACGTCCGGCTTCAGGCCGGTGAGTTCGCCTCGGCCAATCAGGTTTTCCAGGTCTCTGTCGGCGCCCCGATCCGCACCGTACGCGACGCCGGCGACGTTGTCATTGCCAACCGCGGCGGACCGGTCTACCTCCGTAACGTGGCTACAGTCGTCGAGGCGCCAGCTGAGGCCATTGACTACGTGACCCACGCCGCGCGGGGCGAGAGTGGCGAGCAAGCCGTCACCATCGCCGTCGCCAAGCGGCCGGGCGTGAACGCGACCGACATCGCGAACGCCGCCCTGGCGCGGGTCGATGAAGCGAGGAGCCGGCTCCTGCCCGCCAACGTGAAAGTGGATGTCACCCGCAACTATGGCGAGACCGCCAGCGAGAAGGCCAACGAGCTGATTCTGCATCTGCTCATCGCCACGGTCTCGGTCACCATTCTGGTCGCCCTATTTCTCGGATGGCGCGAGGCGCTGGTGGTGTTGGTGGCCGTGCCGGTGACGCTGGCGCTGACGCTATTCGTGTACTACGCGATGGGGTACTCCCTCAACCGGATCACGCTGTTCGCACTCATCTTCTCGATCGGCATCCTGGTGGACGACGCCATCGTGGTGGTGGAGAACATCTACCGGCACATGCAGATGGGGGATCGCACTCCCGACGTGGCCGCGGTCGAGGGCGTTGACGAGGTCGGCAACCCGACCATCCTCGCCACGTTTACCGTCATCGCCGCCATCCTGCCGATGGCGTTCGTCTCGGGGCTCATGGGCCCCTACATGCGACCGATTCCGGTCGGCGCCTCTGCGGCAATGCTCGCCTCGCTCGCGGTGGCGTTCATCATCACGCCGTACCTCGCGCTCCGCCTGCTCAAGGGCCACGTCGCCGCCGGGCCGCACATGCCCGACCGCGCGCACGAGCCGGAGGAGGTCACGCGCTTCGCGCGGTTCTACGCCGGCGTGATGACGCCACTGATGGACTTCCCGCGACGACGCCTCGCATTCTATGGCGGCATCGGTGTTCTCCTCCTGCTCTCGATGGGACTCGTGGCCGTCAAGCTGGTCGAGGTCAAGATGCTGCCCTTCGACAACAAGTCGGAATTCCAGGTGGTGCTCGACCTGCCGGAAGGAGCGACCCTCGAAACCTCCAACGCCGCGGCGGGGGCGGTGGCGGCTTACCTGCGCACGGTGCCGGAAGTGGTCAGCACCGAGACATATGCCGGCACGTCGGCGCCCTTCAACTTCAACGGCCTGGTGCGGCACTACTTTCTGCGTCGCGGCGCCAACGTGGCCGACGTGCAGGTCAACCTTCTCGCCAAGGGAGAGCGCCACCGCCAGAGCCATGACATCGCCGTGGCGGCCCGGCCGGCCGTGGATTCTATTGCGCGCGGCTTCGGCGCCAACGCCAAGATTGCCGAGATCCCACCTGGGCCGCCCGTGCTCTCGACACTGGTGGCGGAGATTTACGCCGCCGACGACAGCACGCGGCTCGCCGCTGCTGCGCGGGTCAAGTCGGTCATGGAGTCCACGCCGGGAGTGGTGGATGTGGATTGGACCGTGGAGGCGCCCCAGGCCCGGCGCGTTTTCCGTGTGGATAGGGTGCGCGCCGGCGAGGCGGGTGTAACCGTCGAGCAGGTGGCGCAGGTACTCACGATGGCGCTCTCGGGTGCGGACGCGGGACTTGCCAGCGCGCCGACATCGCGCGAGGGCGAAGTCATCGTGGCGCGGCTCGACCTGGCCACTCGAAGCGGCGTCGAAGCGCTCCTTGCCGTGCCGGTGGCCACGACGCGGGGTCCGACCCCACTGGCGAGGTTTGTCACAGTGGATTCCACCACACGTGCACCGCTCCGGATGCGGAAGAACCTCCGTCCGGTCATCTATGTGACCGGCGACGTCGCTGGCTCCATTGAGTCGCCGGTGTACGCCATCCTTGCGATGAACCACGCGCTCGACACCGTGCGGGTGGAAGGTGCGGCCATCGCGCGCTACAACGCGGCGGCGCCGGACCGGCTGGACGAAACGGCGCTCAAATGGGATGGCGAATGGCAGGTTACCATCGAGGTCTTCCGCGACCTGGGTCTCGCCTTCGCCGCCGTGCTGGTCCTCATCTACGTGCTGGTGGTGGGGTGGTTCCAGTCCTTCAAGGTACCGTTCGTCATCATGGCGCCGATCCCGCTCACTCTCATCGGCATCCTGCCGGGGCATGCCCTCACCGGTGCTTTCTTCACCGCCACATCGATGATCGGAATGATCGCCTTGGCGGGAATCATCGTGCGTAACTCCATCCTGCTGGTGGACTTCATCCAGCTGGCCGAGGCGCGCGGACGGCCGCTCCGCGAAGCGGTGCTCGAGGCGGGGGCGGTGCGGTTCCGCCCGATCGCGCTCACTGCCGCCGCGGTGGTCATCGGCGGGCTCGTGATGGTGCTCGACCCGATTTTCCAGGGGCTCGCGGTGGCAATGATCAGCGGCGCCATCGTGGCCACCCTGCTCACTATGGTGGTGGTGCCGCTCCTCTACTGGGAGCTTCGGCGCCGGGAGGGAACGACAACGTGAAGATGCTCGTGCTGACCTACAGCGGTGCGGATCCCGACCGGGTGAGCGCCCTGCTCGACGAGGCCGGCGTGCCGGGGCACACCTGCCTCGAGGGCGCCCGCGGCCACGGGCTTACCGGTCCGCGGGCCGGCACCCGCGCCTGGCCCGGCGATGTAACCGTTTGCTTCTCCGTGGTGGACGATGTAGTGGCGGAAGTCGCCGTCACACGTTGCCGCGCGCCGCAACTGCCCCCTGGCGAGCGGCTGCACATGGCCGTCCTGCCTGTCGACTCGTTCTTCTAACATTGGAGATTAAGAATGTGCAATGACGCGCTTATCCGGCGGATCGCCGGACTCTTCGTGATGGCATCGGTGGCGCTGGGGGTCTGGGTGAACCCCGCGTGGTTCGTCTTCACCGCGTTCGTGGGCTTCAATCTCTTCCAGTCAAGCCTCACCGGGTTCTGCCCGCTGGAACGGATCCTCGGCCGGGCGCGCCTCTTCGGGTGTGAGCCGCGGCGGGGCTGAGGGCTACTTCCGGCGCCGCAGGAGCTTCCGCTTGCGGTCGAGCTCCTGCTCCAGCCCGCCGCAGACGAGCTCGCACATCCTGAAGACCTGTGGGTCGGTGATGCGGTACCAGCTGGTCGTGCCCTCCTTGCGGCGGTCCACATACCCCTGCTGGAGGAGCACCTGCAGATGCTTCGAGACGTTGGCCTGGCCGCCGCCGGTGCGCTCGGCCAGCTCCCCGACCGAGCACTCGCCGCGCCGGAGCGCCTCAAGGAGGAGGAGCCGCATCGGCTCGCCCAGCGCCTTGAACCGCTCGGCGATGGCGGACGCGTTGGTGCCACTTAGTTCGATCATGCGAGCCCCGAGTAATCACTATACAACTACATAGTAAGTACAACTACCTAGTAATATAAGAATATCTGTCCGTCGGCGCCATCCCCACCGCCGAGCGGATTCCAGTACGTCAGCTTGTGGCGTCCGCCGGGAAGAATCGCTGACGGGCCCAAAGAGATACGTACACGAGGCCGATCAGCGCCGGGACCTCTATGAGGGGACCCACTACCGCGGCAAGGGCCTCGCCCGAGCCGATGCCGAAGGTCGCGACGGCCACCGCGATGGCGAGCTCGAAGTTGTTGCCGGCCGCCGTGAACGAGAGGGAGGCGGTTGCCTCGTAGTTGAAACCCAGACGACGCGAGAGCCAGAAGGCGAGCCCGAACATCACCGCGAAGTAGACGAGCAGCGGCAACGCGATCCGAAGCACGTCCAGCGGAAGCTCGAGGATGCGGTGTCCCTGCATCGCGAACATCAGCACGATCGTGTAGAGGAGCCCAAGGAGTGCCGTGGGTCCGAACTTCGGCATGAAAATGTCGTCATACCACACGGCGCCCTTCTGCGCGACGAGCACCTTCCGCGTAAGGAAGCCTGCGACGAGCGGAACACCGAGAAAGATCACAACGCTCCTGGCGATCTGGCCCATTGATACATGCAGCGTCGTGGTGTCGGCGCCGAACCACTGCGGCACGACCGTGAGAAAGAGCCAGCCGAGTACGGAGTAGGTCAGGATCTGAAAGATGGAGTTGAGCGCGACCAGCACCGCAGCCAGGTCCCCGGACCCGTGAGCGAGAGAGTTCCATATCAGCACCATGGCGATACACCGTGCGAGACCGATCAATACGAGTCCGTTCCGGTACGCCGGCATGTCCGGCAGGAAAAGCCAGGCGAGGCCGAGCATGACGAGTGGGCCGAGGACCCAGTTCAAGAGAAGCGAGGTGCTCAGCAGCTTCGTATCCCGGACGTGCGCCCCGATGGTGTCATAGCGCACCTTGGCGAGCACGGGGTACATCATCCACAGCAGGCCGACAGCAATGGGAACAGATACGCCGTCCAGCTGCACACGGTCGAGCGCCGCGCCGAGATCCGGGTATACTCTTCCGAGGAGAATCCCGATGGCCATCGCCGCGAAGATCCAGAATGGCAGAAAGCGATCGAGCGTCGAAAGGCGCTTGAGGATGGGTGCGTCGGCCCCGGGTATCGAAAGATGCGCGGGCTGCGAAGCGGTCGTCATTCAGGATGCCCGAGCCTTCGCGCGCGCCTCGGCCTCGACGCGCTCCCGATCCAGCGACTCGATGCCACGGAAACAAGTGCGCACGCAGTTGAGGAGGTTCCGGTGCACGGCGTGTTCCGCCTTCACG
>Ga0209880_1000435_pt1 | contig 11166 bp, 10 predicted proteins | sample PersoiDNA2013191_FD_185803 | JGI IMG/M metagenome (GOLD analysis project Ga0209880, IMG submission 185803) | Permafrost soil microbial communities from the Arctic, to analyse light accelerated degradation of dissolved organic matter (DOM) -... | ecosystem: Environmental > Terrestrial > Soil >... | reverse complement strand
AAGGGCCGGCGGCTGACGATGATGGACCTCGATCTCCTCGCGGCAGGCGACGTCCGCGGGCTCGGCCCGGGGGCGGGCCCGGCACGCCCGGTCGCGCTCCTGGTTCCCGGGCGCGGCGATGTCCACGAGGACGATGCGGCGGTCCGCCTGGCGGTCGCCGTCGCGGGGCCGGGCCTCGAGGTCCGAGGACCCCACGAGTCGCGGATCGACCTGCTCGCCGTCGGTCCGGGTGCTCTCCGCGTCCACGCGATGCGCCTCGAGCAGCTGAACCGGATCGACGGGCTCAGCATGTTCACGCTGTTCGACGGGCAGCTCGTGGCCGCGGGAACGCTGGTGGCGAGCATCAAGACGGGCCCGCACCTGGTCCCCGCGGCCGATGTCCTCAGGGGCGAGGCGGTCGCGGCCGCCGGCAGACCGGTCGTCGATGTCCGCCCGTACGCGGCGCGCCGGATCGCGGCGATCGTCAAGGAGTCCCTCGCGCCGGCCGGCCGGGCGCGCTTCGAGGCCGCGCTCGCGGCAAGGGTCGAAGGGCTCGGCTCCTCGCTGATCGCGCTCGCGTACGTCGCAGATGACCCTGCGGCCGCCGAGCGCGCGTTCCGCCACCTCCTGCGCGGGGCGGACCGCGCGGACGTGATCCTCACCGCGGGCGCCGTGTCAACGGATCCGACGGACGCGATCCTGGTCGCGTTCGCGGCTGTCGGCGGGAGGGTCGTCAGCCACGGCGTGCCGGCCCATCCGGGCTCCATGCTCTGGCTCGGGCGCGCCGGCCGGACGAGCGTCCTGGGCCTTCCCTCCTGCGGGGCGTACTCGACGGCGACCGCGGCCGACCTGGTCCTGCCCTGGCTGCTTGCCGGGGAGCCGCCGAACCGGCGGACGGTTGCCCGGCTCGGACACGGCGGAATCCTCACGAGGGAGATGCGCTTCCGCTTCCCGCCGTACGCGCGGTCGCTCGACGCCCCGGAGGGGTAGGGGAGGCGCACCGGGACCGTGCACGTCTGCGTCATGGCCGATCCGCTTGCCCCGACGGCCCACACGTCCCGCGGCGGACCCCCGGTGTACGATCCCGCCCATCCCGACCCCGAGCGAGGAACGATGGACGAGCAGAGCGCGGCGCTTCCCGACGAGCTGGCCACGATCGAGGGCCTCCAGGCCGCGTTCCGCCGGCGCGACTACGTCGCGGACCGTTCACTGATGACGGCGGTCTTCCTGGCCCTGCGCCTCGGCCGCCCGCTGCTCCTCGAGGGCGAGGCCGGCGTCGGCAAGACGCAGCTCGCAAAGACGCTCGCGGACACGCTGGGCACGCGGCTGATCCGGCTCCAGTGTTACGAAGGCCTGGACGTCACGACCGCAGTCTACGAGTGGAACTACGCGCGCCAGATGCTCGAGATCCGTCTCCGGGAAGCGCGCGGGGAGATCGGGACCGCGACGGCGCACGACATATTCGGCCCCGAATTCCTCCTCAAGCGTCCGCTCCTCCAGGCACTGGAGGCGCCCGACGGCGTGGCGCCGGTCCTGTTGATCGACGAGATCGACCGCGCCGACGAGGAGTTCGAGGCGTACCTGCTCGAGATCCTGTCGGATTTCCAGGTCACCATCCCGGAGATCGGGACGGTGACCGCGGAGCGGCCGCCCCGCGTGATCCTCACCTCGAACCGGACGCGCGAGGTCCACGACGCCCTGAAGCGCCGCTGCCTCTATCACTGGATCGACTACCCCAGCGCACACACGGAGATGGAGATCGTCCTTGCCCGCGTGCCCGCCACGCCGGATCGGCTGGCGCGCCAGGTCGTCGGCTTCGTCGGCCGGCTTCGCACGGCCGACCTCACGAAGGTTCCCGGCGTCGCCGAGACGCTCGACTGGGCCTCCGCGCTGCTCGCCCTTGGGGCGCGCGAGCTGGCGCCCGACGTCGTGGACGAAACGCTTGGAGTTCTCCTGAAGTATGAGGAGGACGTCCGGCGGGTGCGCGGCGCGGCGGCGGCCGGCTACCTCGACGAGCTCGTCGCGACGGGAACCTGAGGGACCCGCGGGCGCCCGCCATGACCGGCCTCCGTGCTCCCGTCCCGGACCCGCTCGATGCGTTCGACGGCTCCACATTCCTGCGCAATGCGGTCCTCTTCACGCGGGCACTTCGCTCCGCGGGCGTCGTGACCGATCTCGGCGGGGCGCTTGATTTCGCCCGGGCGCTCACGCTCGTGGACGTCGGTGACCGGACGCAGGTGTACGCGGCCGGCTCGGCGATCTTCTGCCGGCGGCGCCTCGACCTCGAGATCTACGACGCAGTCTTCGACCAGTTCTGGCGTCGCCACACGGCACGGATTGCCCCCATGGGCCTAGAGGTCCGCGCCCCACGGCCGCCCCGGCCGCCGAAGGATCGCGAGGCCGCCCTCCACACGGAGCGCGGGCGGGAACGACCCGGCCCACCGCGCGGACGACCCGAGCAGGCCGAGCCGGGCGCCGGCGACGAGGAGCAGGAAGCCGACGCCGGCTGGGTCGTCTCGCCGCGCGCCTTCAGTCCCGGCGAAGCGTTCCGTCATCGCGACTTCGACCGGATGACAAACGCCGAGCTCCGCGACGCCGAGCGGCTGATCGACCTGCTCCGCCCCCGTCTCGAGCCCCGGCTCACCCGGCGCTACGAGCTCCACCCGCACGGCCGGCGGCTCGCGCCCCGGGCCATGTTTCGGCGCAACCTCGGCGCCGGCGGCGACCTCGTCGAGTGGGTCTGGCGGCGTCGCGTCCGGCGCCCGCGCTCGATCGTCATCCTGTGTGACGTCTCGGGATCGATGGAGCGCCACGCCCGGATCCTGCTTCGCTTCGCCCAGGCCCTCACTCGCACATCGGGCGTGCGGACGGAGTCGTTCGTCTTCGGGACCCGGCTGACCCGGATCACGCACGAGCTGCGGGGACGGGACCCGGACCTGGCGATCCAGCGCGTCAGTGAGGCGGTCCGCGACTGGTCGGGCGGGACGCGCATCGGAGATTCATTCCGCACGTTCAACCTCCGCTGGGCGCGGCGGGTCCTCCGCACGTCGGGCGTGGTGATCGTCGTGTCGGACGGATGGGACCGCGGCGACCCGGAGCTGGTGCGCGCCGAGACCGCCCGGCTCCAGCGCAACTGCCACCGGCTGATCTGGCTCAACCCGCTCGCTGGCACCGGGGGCTACCAGCCGATCGCGGCGGGCATGGCGGCCGCCTACCCGTCGATCGACGACTTCCTGCCGATCCAGTCGATCGCCTCGCTCGAGCGGCTCGGGGCGGTTCTCGGCGGGATGGGGCTGGGCAGCACCGGGCGGCCGCCGCGAACGGGGACGCCGCGCGTGCACCGCGTGGAGATGCCGGACTGGGCCCGACAGGGACCCGCGCGCTCGGTCCTGCCGCGGGTCGGGGTCCTGCCGGAGGCGGCCGGCGTGATGCTGGCAGACCCGGGGTCGGCGCGGCCGCTGGCACACGTGACGACCAGGGAGTGAGCTGATGCGGGAGCTGCTGGAGACGGTCCGGGCGTGGCAGGCGGAGGGCGCGACGCTCGGCCGGGCGGTCGTCGTTCGGACGTTCGGTTCGGCGCCGCGACCGGAGGGCGCAACTCTCGCCGTCACGGCGGACGGGCGGCTGGCCGGGAGCGTCTCGGGCGGCTGCGTGGAAGGCGCCGCGTACGAGGAGATCCAGGCCGCCCGTGCGGCCGGCGTGAGCCGCGTCATCCGCTACGGGATCAGTGACGAGCAGGCCTGGGACGTGGGTCTTGCCTGCGGCGGCACGATCGACATCCTCGTGGAGCCGTACCTCCGGCCGGAGGTCGTGGAGGCCGCGGGCAGGAGCACCGGCTCCATCGTCGTGATCCCGTTGCCGGCCGACGCGCCGGCAGCGGCGTTCGGGCCGCATCCGCCCGGGGCCGGTGAACCGCCCGCGCCCGCATTCACGGTCGCGGATGACGGGAGCCTCGGCGGGTCGACCGGGCTGCCGGAGGCGGACGAGGCGATCGCCCGGGCAGCCCGGGAGTTGCTCGCGCGCGGGGGATCGACGACGGTCACGGCTGCCGGGCGGCAGTTCTTCCTGGAGGGCTACCCGGCCGCGCCGCGGCTGGTCGTCGTCGGGGCCGTCCAGGTGGCGATGCCGCTCGTGCGGATCGCGCGCGAGCTTGGGTACGTGACGGTGGTGGTCGACGGGCGGGCGGCCTTCGCAACGCCGGAGCGCTTCCCCGATGTCGACCGCCTGGTGGTTGGGTGGCCCGACGAGGTGGCCGACGAGATCGGCCTCGGCCCGGCCGACGCGGTCGCCGTGCTCACCCATGACGTCAAGTTCGACGAGCCGGCCATCATCGAGGGGCTCCGGCGCGGCTGCCGCTACGTCGGCGCGGTCGGTTCGAAGAAGACCCAGGCGGACCGGCGTACACGGCTCCAGGCGGCAGGGGTGACCGATGCCGAGCTGGCCCGACTGCGCGGACCGATCGGGCTCGACCTCGGCGGACGCGCGCCCGCCGAGACGGCGCTTGCGATCATGGCGGAGGTCGTCGCGGAGCGCTACGGCGGATCGGGCGTCCCGATGCACGTCCTGGCGCCAGCGAGCGCGTCCGCGTGATCAGCGTCCGCGACGCTGCGGCCGTCATCCTCGCCGCTGGCGTCGGCTCGCGCTTCGGCGGCGGGAAGGTCCGGGCGGCGCTGGATGGACGACCGCTCCTCGCCCACGTCCTGGCGGCCGTTCACGAGGTTGGCATCGGGCGCGTGGTCGTCGTGCTCGGGCGCGATGCCGGTGCGGTCCTGGACGCGGTTCGGGACGTCGACCCGGCCGCGCTCGAGCAGGTCCTGGTCGCCGTCAACCCGGCGCCGGAGCGCGGGCTGGCCACGTCGCTCCGGCTCGGATTCGGCGCCGCGACCGCGGTGGCACCGCCTGCGTCACATCCGGCCGGGGTGCTGGTGCTCCTCGGCGATCAGCCGCGCGTTCGCGCGGACGTGCTGCGCGTCCTGTTCGACGCGGCGACGTCGGCCAACGCCATCGCGGTCGTGCCCCGCTATGCGGGAGACGCGGCGCCCAACCCCGTCCTGCTCCTGCCGGCCGGCTGGCCGCTCGTCGCAGGCCTCACGGGCGACCGTGGCCTCGGGCCGCTGCTCGCAGGCGACCCGGACTGGGTGGTCCGGGTGGCGGTTCCCGGTGCGAACCCCGACGTCGACACGCCGGCCGACCTTGCCGCCCTGGCCGCGGGATGAGCGTGGAGCCTGCAGACGTGCGCCACATCGCTGACCATGAGGGCCACACGTACGCGTTCTGCTGTGCGGGCTGCCGCACTCGCTTCGCGAAGAACCCGGCGCGCTAGATGGCGCTGGCCTGATTACTCGTACCGAGGAACCGCCGCATGAAGCTCGAGGGCCGCGTCGAGATCCACGCCCCCCGCGCGAAGGTCTGGGCGTTCGTCATGGATCCTGACCAGATCGCAAGCTGCGCGCCGGGCGTCCAGTCGATCGAGAAGCTCGACGGTGGTCGGTTCAAGGCGCACGGCAAGGTCGGCTCGGGCCTCTTCAGCGCGAAGGTCGTGGTCGACGTCGAGTTCACGGAGGTCCACGAGCCGGACGACGCGACGGTGCAGGCGCGCGGCCACGTGCCCGGGAGCGCCGTGGACGCCACCACGAGGATCGTGCTGACCGACGGCGCCGACGGCTCGACCGCCGTGGACTGGACCGCCGACGTCACCATCTCGGGGATGATCGCCAGCGTGGGCGCGGGGCGGATCGACGAGACGGCCAACAAGGGGATCGGCCAGACCTTCGACTGCATCAAGGCAAAGCTCGAGGCCTGACCTGGCCATCCCGAACGCACCGCTGCGCCCACCTGGACGGCCTTCGCGCATGGAGCTCGTGATCCGTGCCATCGGACCGCTGCAGACGAACGTCTGCCTGGTCGGCGACCCGCGAACCCGCGAGGCGATCGTCATCGACGGTGCGATTCCCGGCCTGCCCTGGGTCGTCGACGAGCTGACGCGCCGCGACTGGCGGTTGCTCCTGATCGTCTCGACCCACGGCCACTGGGACCACACCGGCGAGAACGCCGCGCTCCAGGCATGGTCGCGGGAGCAGGCCGCGGACGCGGCCGGCGCCGAGATCGCGGCCCATCGCGCGGACTGGCACCACCTGACGGATCCGCGGCCGCTCTACGCGCCGTTCCCGATCCCGCCGTGCGTCCCGGCCGTCGAGCTCGCCGAAGGCGGCGTGATCCGTTTCGGCGACGTGCGGCTGGATGTCCTCCACACCCCGGGTCACACCGAGGGATCGGTCTGCCTCGTGTCCGGCGACGACGGCATCCTCTTCTCCGGGGACACACTGTTCGCGGGCGGCTGGGGCAGGGTCGACCTCCCCGGCGGCGACGCGATCGCGATGGCGGACTCGCTCGCGCGGCTGGCCGGCCTCCAGGGGTCCCTCCGCGTGGTGCCGGGCCACGGGCGCGAGACGACCATCGCGCGCGAGCAGCCGTGGCTGGAGCTGGTCGCGCGGGAGCGGCGGCTCCCGCTCTGAGCTACGCCGGGTCGGCGCAGCCCCGGAACCGGAGGCCCGGGATCGTCGGCGCCTCCGTCACTCGCACCAGCCGCGCGGCTTCCCGCTGCCTCATCGTCCGAACCCCCCGCGCTTCTCCCGGGCGCGGGCGGCGCCGTTCCGGCCGATGACCGCCCAGCGTTTCCGCTCTGCCCGGCGAGCGACGGCGTCGCGCTCCAGCGCCTGGTGGCGCTCCTCGAGGATCAGCTTGTGCCAGCCGGCCACCCGGTCGGCCGCGAGCTCGCCGCGCTCCACGGCCGATTCGATTGCGCATCCCGGCTGGCGCTCGTGGGTGCAATCGGTGAATCGGCAGCGGGCGGCGGTCATCTCCACGTCCGAGAACGCGGCGGCCAGGCCGGCGCCGTCGTCCCAGAGCGCGAGCTCGCGGATGCCGGGTGTGTCCAGCAGCAGCCCGCCTTCGGGCAGCAGCACCAGCTGCCGGCCGCTTGTCGTGTGGCGGCCCCGGGCGTCGTCCTCCCGGACCTCGGACGTGGCGAGGCGCTGCTCGCCGAGGAGCGCGTTGATGAGCGTGCTCTTCCCGACCCCGGACGACCCGAGGAGCGCGATCGTGGTCCCCGGTCGCAGGAGCTCGCGGACCGCGGCCAGCCCGTCGCCGGTCACGGCGCTCGTGGCGAGCACGCGCACGCCGACGGCCAGCTCCTCCAGCTGGGCCTCGGCGACGGCGACCTCCACCGGGTTCGTCGCGAGATCAACCTTCGTGAGGACGACCACCGGCCGACCGCCGGACTCCCAGGCGGTCGCGAGGAACCGCTCCAGGCGACGCGCGTTGAGATCGCGGTTGAGCGAGGTCGCGATCATCACCACGTCCACGTTGGCCGCCAGGATCTGCATCGGCGCACCGTGATCGGCCGGCGCACGGCGCTGGATGCGGGTCCGGCGCGGGACCACGGCGTGGATGCTCGCCGTCCCCTCGTCCGCGCGAAGGCCCGTCGCCACCCAGTCGCCGACGACCGGGAAGTCGCCCGGGCCCAGCGCGTCGTGGCGGAGCCGCCCCGTGACGCGCGCCGTCAGCGGTGCGGCGCCAACCGCGACGAGCACCTCGTACGACCCCCGGTGCTCGGCCACGACCCGTGCCGGGACGAAGCCGTCCGCCGCATGCGTGGCGAACGCGGCATCCCAGGCGCCATCCCAGCCGAGCGGCGCCACGTGCGCGAAGGGCAGGAGCGGCGCGCTCACGCCCCCGCCTCCGTCGCCCGCGAGCCGTCGAGGAAGAGCGGACGCCGCCACTCCGTCTCGCGGGCGGCCACCGGCCGCCCGTCGGCTTCGGCCAGCCGGAGGTCGCGGGCGAGCTCGCTGTTGACGAGGTGGTCGTAGAAGACTCGCATCACCTCGACGTTCATCACGAAGAGGCTCCCGCCCGCCCGGCGGCTCGCGTTGTTGACGTCGACCATGAGCTGGGCTTCCTCCGGCCAGATCACTGGCCGGAGGAAGAGCCCGGGGACGCGGGTCGGCGTCCTCGATCCGGGGGTCGTCATCCGTCAGCCCACCCGCTTGAGCTTGCCGGTGCGCTTTGCGTAGTGCTCGGCGCGCCCGAAGAGCCAGAGCCCCAGCGGGATCAGGATGGCGCCCATGAGGGCCAGCGGCCACAGGTCGTGAACGACCGAGCCCACCGACGCCCCCTCCATCAGGCCCTTGCGGACACCGTCGAGGATGTACGTGGCCGGCGAGAACGCGGACGCGACCTGCATCCAGCCCGGCAGCACGCTGACCGGGTAGTAGACGCCGCTCACGACAAGGAGACAGGACTGGATGACGAACGTCATCTGGGCTCCCCGCTCCACGTACAGGAGCGGGAGGATCGCCGCCATGATCCCGATCCCGACGACCGAGAACGAGCCGGCGAACATCACGACCGACGCGGTGACGAAGTTCGCGTGCGACAGGTCCAGCTCGAAGAAGAGGGTCAGGACCAGCAGGATCACGGACGTGTGGACCAGGCCGTACAGGATCGCGTAGGTCGTGGACCCGGCGAGCTGCGACGCGCGCCGGACGGGCGCCATCATCGTGTACTCGAGCGTCCCCTCCCAGCGTTCCCAGCTGATCGTCTCGGCGATGAAGCTGAAGACCGTGGACAGGTAGTTCCAGAAGATCGCCCCGATGACGAGGCTGAAGATGAGCCGCTTGTCCGCCGCAGCGGCCCCGATGAACGAGATAGACAGGGCGCCCGCGATCGCGTAGACGAGGAACGCGAGCTCCCAGCCCCAGTAGCGGCGGCTGAGGTTGAAGTTGCGCTCGATGAAGGCGGCCGACGCGCTGAGCTCGCGCAGGGCCGTCGCCATCGGGCGGCTGGCGATGGTCACTGGAGGGTCTCCCGTGGAGTGGGGGAGGCCGGCCGGCCCCGCATCAGCGGGAACCGGCCGGCGTCAGGTTGTCGATCGGCCGCTCCGGAGCGGATGCCTCGGCGGCGATCCGCTGGCCGGCCCGGACGAGCGAGCGACCGAGCGCGCGGCGCAGGCGCCGCGCGCTCGGTCCGCGCCGACCGCGCCAGGCGAGCCTGGTGCGCCTCGGCGTGGAGCCGCGCGAGACGGTCCGCGTGGACCGCCTGCAGGAACTGGATCTGGGTGTTCATCGCGTGCACCTCCCGGTGGTTGGGGGGGCGTGGACGGTGCGGCTCGGAGGCCGGCCGCGGCCGGCACCGGGTGCGAGGGTGGTCATTCGTCGTCCTCCGGGCCCTCGGTCTCGACGTCCTCGTCGAGGGAGCGGCCGGTGTAGGTCATGAAGACGTTGTCAAGGGTCGGTGCCAGGTCGGTCTCTCGGGCCACGCGGGCTTTGAGGCCGTCCGGCGTGTCCTCGGCGACGAGGCGTCCGCCGTCGAGGATCGCGATCCGGTCGCAAAGGCGGTCGGCCTCTGCCATGTCGTGCGTGGTGAGGAGGATCGTCGCATCGTGTGTCGCCCGAAGGTCCTCAACGAATGCCTGGACCTCCAGCTTCGACCGGGGATCCAGGCCCGTCGTCGGCTCGTCGAGCAGGAGGAGCGTCGGCGAGGTCAGCAACGCCCGTGCGATGGCAACCTTCTGCTGCATGCCGCGGCTCATCTGTTCGATCGGGCTTCCCATGCGCTTCTCGGAGATGCCGAGCCGGGCGAGGATCCGGACCGCCTCCCGTCGTGCATCGCCGGCATGGAGGCCGTAGAGGCGGGCGGCGAACGCGAGGTTCTCGTACGGCGACAGCTTCTTGAAGAAGGCGGCGTCCACGCTCACCCGGTTGATGAGCCGCTTGACCGCCATCTCGTCGCGCTCCACGTCGTGGCCGAAGACCTCCGCGCGCCCTGTGTCGAGCGTCAGGAGGGTGGACACGAGCCGGATGAGCGTCGACTTGCCGCTCCCGTTGGCGCCCAGGACTCCATAGATCTCGGCGCGCTCGACGCGCATGGACACGTCGAAGATCGCCGCGACGGGCTTCTTCTTCCGACCGATCACGAACGTCTTCCCGACGTGCTCCAGGAGGAGCGCGGGCGGGCCGGCGGGTCGCACCGGGCGGGGCGCTCCCTCGAGGACCCGGGCCGGAGCCTCGACCTGCGCCGAGACGGGCGTGCGGACCGTGATCTTCTGTTCGGGCATGAGGGTGATGCTCACGGTAGTGGCTCCCGTTTCTCGTCTCGGTGTGGCAAACCCGATGCTCCTGGGCCCTCCGCGCGGCGCTCCTCGAGAACGAGAAGAGCCGCGAGCCCGACGTCTGTCCCTGCGTCGATGGCCCGCGGCTCCGGGTCGCCGCCCCGCGCTGGCGCGGGGCAATGAAAAAGCCGCTGGGCCCTGATCCGGCCCGCGGCTTCGGCTGCTGTCCTGGCGGCGCTACCGCCGCGAGACTAGGCCGAGCTGGGCACGGATCGCCCGCAGAGCGCGCCAACAGGATCGGCGCAGGGCCGCTCCGGGGCGCTCGTGAGGAAGATCCACATGCTCATTCGGTGACATACCTCTGTTGATGACATGCGCCGACTGGCGCACCGGTGGGGAAAGTACCCTACGCGCCGCGGCGGTGTCAAGTTGCCGTACTCGTCACCCCGCCGGTACCCGAGGAACCCGGCCATGTTCTCACGGCCCTGCCGGTCTACGCGCCCGAAGGCGGACGCGGCCGACAGGTGGCCCCCGCGGCCGTCGGCTATGCAGCCTCCCGTTCGGCGCTGCTTACCGCTGGGAGCTCGTGTCCGGCGGCTATGCGCCTTGCGGACATATCCACCACCCTCGATATGTCCGCAACGGGCATACGGCGGCAGGGTGTCCCCCGCGCCGAATGCCCAGGCGAGCGGGCGGCTGCATAGACCGGCGGCGCCGATGTCGCGATCGCTGTGGCGTCTTCGACGGCGTATTCGAGCGCGATGGGCTCTCGCTGGCGAGCCGACCCCAGCTCTACGTCGACCTTGTTCGCCGGGGTGGCGCGGCAGCCGAGGCGGCCGCCTTCATCCGTGAGCGGAGCGTCCTGTGGCAGCCGTAGATCCGGCAGGAGGTCACGTGGAGTCACCCGGGAAGGCCGCTGAGCGCGTCGTGGCCGAGCGAGTCGGTGCCGCCCTGCCGGCCGAAGCCTTCGGCCTCTACCCGAACGCCGAGTGGCTCGGCTCGATGCGCGATGGCGAGCCTGTCCCGCGGCCACGTCCTCCTGGGCGCTGACGCCCCGCGCGAGCTCGTCCTGGATGCCG
>Ga0209880_1000434_pt1 | contig 11175 bp, 8 predicted proteins | sample PersoiDNA2013191_FD_185803 | JGI IMG/M metagenome (GOLD analysis project Ga0209880, IMG submission 185803) | Permafrost soil microbial communities from the Arctic, to analyse light accelerated degradation of dissolved organic matter (DOM) -... | ecosystem: Environmental > Terrestrial > Soil >... | reverse complement strand
ATCCGCTCCCACGTGCCGAAGTCGAGCCGCCCCTTCGTGATCGCGACGACGACCTCGCGGCCCATGAGCTGCCGCTTGATGTGCGCGTCGGCGTTGTCCTCGCCCGTATCGTTGTGACGCCACTGCCGGACCGGCTCGTGGGGGACGAGCGTTTCGAAGAAGCGCTCGTAATCGCGGTGAAGGCCGGCCTCGTCGTCGTTGATGAAGACCGAGGCCGTGATGTGCATCGGGTTGACGAGGCAGAGTCCTTCCCGAACCCCGCTCTCGTCGATCGCGGCCTGGACTTCGCCGGTGATGTTCACGAATCCGATTCTGCCGGGGAGATGAAGCGTCAAAACCTTGCGATGCGATTTCATGGCCGGGCCTCCTCCGCGGGAGCGCCCTCGAGCGCCTTCAGTCCCGCCTCGGCGGCCTTCCTCTCGTTGCTCGCCGGCATCTCGTTCTTCAGGACGTCCTCATACTGCCGCCTGGCGTCCGAGAGCCGCCCCTCGGCCTTGTAAAGAGCCGCGAGGCCGAGGCGCGCCTCGTCGGCGTGAGTCGAGCCGGGCGCCTTGAGCAGAATCTCCTCGTACAGGCTCATCGCGCGAACGGTATTCTGGGATCTTTCGGCGCCCCGCGCGAGCCGGAGCGTCGCCGGCACGCTGACGGCGGGGTCGTTTGCCCGCGCCGCCTCCTCGAACAGGGGGTCGGCGGCGTCGCCCTGCCCGAACGAAGCGAGGAAGTCTCCTTTCCTGAGGAGCGCTTCCGGGCGCGCCGTGGGGATCTGGAGGAGCGCGTCGAACGCCTTCGTCGCGCGCGGCCTGTCCTGCGCCTTGACGGCGAGATCGGCGATGAGAGAGAGGAGGATGGCGCGCGACTCGGGTCGCGCCGTCGCCTCGAGGGCTTCTTCGTAAAAGGCGAGTGCGGAGGCCGCCCCGTTCTCGCGTTCGACGAGCGCCCCGCGTTCGCGGACGTGCTCGAGCGCGGCATCCCCGCCGCGGACGGGCACGACGACGGGCGTCGGCGTGCCCGCCGGCCCGGAGCGGCGTTCTCCCGAGGGAATGCTCGGAGCCCGCTTCGCCCACCACACCCCTAGGGAGGCGAGCACAATGAAGACGCCGACCGCCGCGAGGAGGCCCGCGCGACTGGACTCCTTGCGCGGGATGACCGGCACGGTGCGCGGCGTGCCGTCCGCCCCGAGGGGCACGGCGCGCGTCGCGAAGCCGGGCGTCGGCTCGCCCCTCGAGAGCAGAGACGCGATCTGTCCCCGCGTGTACGCGTCGGACGGCCCGAGCGACTGCAGCTTCCGGAAGAAGCGCATGAGATTCAGGAAGTCGTGTTCGAGGCGGTAGAGCTTGGCGAGCTGGAGAAGGAGCGCGAGGTTGTCGGGATCCCTTTTCAGGGCTTCCTCGAGCTCGCGGATGCGGGCGTTGTCGAGGGGCTTCTCGCGCTGTCCGGCGCGCAGCGCGGCCGTGCGCAGGAGCGTCTGCGCGGCGGGGTCGTCCGGCGTGCAGGCGACCGTTTGGTAGGCCGCCCAGAGCGCCTCCTCGGGGCGCGCGTTCGCGTCCGAGAGCAGGCGTTCGGCGGCGGCGGTGGACTCTTTGGCGAGCCGCCGGTTGCGCTCGGCGACGAAGGAGGCGGGATTCTCGAGGAACGTCCGGAAGAGAACTCCGGGCCGCGTGACGCCCTCCTTCTCGTAGAGGGCATCCAGGGCGTCGCACGCCGCCGCCGCGCTCGCGAAGCGTCGCGACCTGTCCTTGGCGTGCAGCATCCGCAGAAACGTGTCGACGGAGGGGGGAATCGACGGGTCGAGAAGCGAGGGCAGATCCGGCTCGACCTCGGCCACGCGGTGGAGGGAAGCGGCGATGGAGTCGGCCGTGAAGGGGTTGTAACCGCAGAGGAGCTCGTAGAGGACCGTCCCCATCGAGAACAGGTCGGTGCGTGCGTCCAGCTCCTCGCCGCGCGCCTGTTCCGGCGACATGTGCGCGGGGGTGCCCACGACGGTGCCCGTGTGCGTGAGGCGCGTCAGGTGCGCGGCGTGGCTGATGCCGAAGTCGCCGATCTTCACGCAGCCATCCCGCGTCCACATGATGTTTTGCGGCTTGATGTCACGGTGGATGACACCCTTCGCGTGGGCAGCCTCGAGGCCAGAGAGGGCCTCCCGGGTGACAAAGAGCGCGATCTCCCACGGGAAACGGCCGCACTGTTTCCTCAGGCCATGCAGCTCGCCGCCGTCCACGAACTCCATGACGATGTAGGCCTGCTGGGGAGTGGGGCTGCAGTCCAGGAGCTCGACGACGTTCGGGTGCTTGAGGGAGATCTGGATCCTTATCTCGTGGAAGAAGCGGTCGAGGAAGTCGGGATCCGTCGCGATGTGCGGCAGGATCTTCTTGAGCGCCACCGTGCGGCCGGACTTCTCATCCACGGCCTCGAAGATCTCGGCCATGCCCCCGAGCGCGATCCGGCGAACGATGCGGTAATGGTCGATGCGCTCTGGCATCCGCGACGAACCCGCCTCGGAAGGCATTGTTTTCCGAATCTTACCCGCCGGTAGACTCCGGTGGTTGTCTTCGCACCCTGCAATAGCCGTTCTCGACGTCGGCTTCGTCAAGCATCCCGACCTGCCCGCCCGCCGCGTGATCGCGTGCCGCGACGTGACGGGCCGCCGCGTCGTGCCGTTCCGCTACGGCGACCCGAGGTCCTTCGCCGAGCACGGGACGCGCACGATGCTGCTCGCGGCCGGGGACGGTCACGGAAGCGGCCTCGTCTCGCCTTCCCCGCGCGGCCGGGTCGTGCTCGTGAAGGTGGGTCAGGGACACCGCGTCCCGAGGCAGGCGATCGTGCGGGCCTTCCGCTGGGTGCTTGCGCGGGGAGCCGCGTACGGGATCCGCGTCGTCCTCTGCCCGTTCGGGGACGATCCCGAGCGGCGGGGTGAGCGCAGCGAGATCCCGTCCCTCGTCCGGGCCCTGGACGAACGGCGCATCGTGGTTGTCGCGGCCGCGGGTTGGGATCCCGAGGGGGCGTGCGTGTCGCCCGCCTCATCGCCTCATGCCATCGGGGTCGGCGGCTGGGACGTCGAGGCGAAGCGCCCGGCCCGGGGGCCGCGGGTGGGCGTAGTCGGCGGGGTCCTGAAGCCGGATCTCCTCGCTCCGGCGGTGCCGCTCGTCGTGCCGTCCATGGACGGGCGGCATCAGGAGAAGGCGGGGGGGACTTCGTTCGCGGCTTCCCTCGTGGCCGGCGCTGCCCTCGCGCTCGTGAGCAAGGATCCACGACTCGACCGCGAAGGCGTTCTCGTCCTGTTCACGGGCGCCGCCAGGCGAAGCCCCGGCCAACCCCCGGCCTTGGATCTCCGGACGCTCTTCCGGTTGGGGATTCCCGTCCGGCGAGCAGACTGATATGTTTACGGGGTGAATCAAAACGCAGACGAACGGCGGGTCTTCGATGACTTCCTGAGAAAGAAGGGCTTGAAAGTCACGCGCGAGCGGACGGCCCTCTTCGACGAAATCTTCTCGACCCACCGGCACTTCGACGCGGAGGATCTCGTCATCCGCATGCGCGACCGCGGCACCAAGGTGAGCCGCGCGACGATTTACCGCACGCTGGAGCTTCTGCACGAATGCGGCCTCGTGGGGCGCGTGCGGCTGAACGAGGAGAAGTACCGCTACGAGCGGCTGCGCAAGGGCGAGCACCACGATCACCTCGTGTGCTCGAACTGCGGAAAAGTCATCGAGTTCATCGACTCGGCCATCGAGAAGCGCCAGGAAGCCGTCTGCAAGGAATACGACTTCGCCGCCACGTCGCACTCCCACCAGATCCGGGGCCTCTGCTCGGCGTGCCGCAAGTCGACCGCGAAATCCTCCGCGAGGGTTGCCGGCGTCGTCTGAAGGGCGCCGGTCAGGGTCTCGGTTCCGCCGCCGGCAGGGACGCGACGGGCGAGGCGGCGTCGAGCGGGAGCCCGTAGAGCGACGAGTAGACGCTCTGGAAAAACAACACGCGCTTGACGTAGAGGCGCGTCTCCGAGAACGGGATCGACTCTAAGAACTCGTCCTCGGGCGCGAGGTGGAATGCCCTTTTCCACGCGCGCACCCGCCCCGGTCCGGCGTTGTATGCGGCCAGCGCCGCGGCGGTGTCGCCCGAGAAGGTGTCGAGGAGCTGCCTCAGGTAGCGCGCGCCGAGGCGCAGGTTCGCGTCCGGGTCCCTGAGGTCGGGACGCCCCTTGCCATTCTCCTTCCGGTAGAGGAGGCGGCCCGTCGAAGGCATCACCTGCATGAGGCCGAGCGCGCCCGCGTGCGATTTCGCGTCCTCGGTGAAGACGCTCTCCTGCCGGATGAGGCCGAAGAGGAGCGAGGCGGGCACCCCCGCGGCACGCGCGGCCTCGGCGATCCGGTCCGCATGCGCCAGCGGGTAATAGGCGGCGCGCGCCTCGGCGGGGACCGCGCCTTCCTCGGGAGTTCCGAGCTCCGGATAGCGCCGCTTCAGCACCGCCGCGGCGCGGCGATGGTCGCCCCGGGCAGAGGCCGCGCGGCCCGCGAAAAGTGGATCGAGCGAGCCTTCGCTCTCGGCGGCGTCCTCGGCGAGTCCGGGGAATCCGCAGCGGAGAAGCTCGCGCGAGGGCAGGGCGACTTCCCCCGGAGCCTCGTCCCTTTCGTGAGCGGCGAGCGCCGGCGGCGCGGCCGGAAGCGTCACGCCGAGCGCGGCGGCCGCCCAACGCCCGTAGAGATCGGGAACGGTGCCCGGCACGAGCCCGGCGTAAAGCGCTCTCGCCGTGGTCGTGTCGCCGGCCTTCTCGTGCGCCCGCGCCGACCAATAGGTCGCGCGCCGGCGCAGGAACGCCCCGCGATACGCGGGAATCTGCTCGTCGAAGAGGCGCGCCGCTCCGGCGAAATCGCCGGCCGCATAGCGCGCCCACGTGTCGGCGAACCATTCCGCAGAGCCCGCGTCCGTCGTCGGGTCGAGCGCGAGGAGCGGCGCGAGGAGGCGGTGTGCGTCGTCCCCGCGCGCGGCCTTCCAGGCGAGACGGACCCCGCCCTCGAGGAGCCGGCGCCGGTCCTCTTCGGAGAGCGGTCGGTCGAGGAGCGCGCCGAGGGCGGCCAGCCTGACGCCGGCGGCGGCCTTCTCCTTTTCGGAGAAGGGGCCCGGCTTGGTGGGCCGGGCGGCGGGCGCGCGACGGCCGCGGCGCGCCCGGCGGGGTTCGGGGACGCCCAGGAGACGCGTCTCGACGAGCCACGAGAGCGCGGCCCGGTGAAGCGCCTCGGTTTCGTCCGAAGGGTCGGCGGGTCCGAGGGCGAGAAGGCGTTTCGCGTCGCGCGGGCTCCCCGCGAGAAGCCACGCATCGGCGGCCTCGGCGCGGGAACGAGCCGGCACGTCCGGTCCGAGCGAGCGCAGGAGCGCGGACGCCCCCTTGGAATCGCGGCCCGCGATGACCCGGGCCCGTGCCACGCGAGTCGCGACGGGCGACTGGCGAATGGCGGCCTCGAACGCATCCCGGTCGTCGTCGTCGAAGAGGTCCGCGGCGCGGGAGGGAGCGTCGGGGAAGATCGTCGCGAGCCGGACGAGGCTGTCGCGCGCCTCGTCGCCGGAGGCGACGCGCGACTCGGCGAGCGCCTGCGCGATGAAGGCGCGGGGCTGCGCCCTCTCCGGCGCGGGGCGCGCGGCGAGGGCGGCGCGCACCGCCTCGCGTTCTTCCTTAGTTGCGGCGAGACGCGCGGCGCGCGAGAGGGCGGCGCGCGCGAGAGCGAGAGACTGTTCGCCCGCCGCGAAGGCGAGGAGAGCGGGCACGCGATTCGCCCGCACGCCGGTTCCTGCCGAGAGTCCGATCCACGCGGGCAGGCCCGGGAGGCCGAGAGGCGATGCGTCGAGTCCGGCGACGAGGGCAGCGGCGGAGCCGTCGCCCTTCGCGAGTGCGAGGGATGCGGCGAGGAGGCGCGTCCTCAAGGCCGCGGCTTCGGAGGAGGCCGGCGGCGTATCGGGTGCCGCCGACGCCCGGGCGAGGCTTCCCGCGGAAAGCGAGCCCGCGAGAAGGAAAACCCGGAGAGTCAGCTGCTCAGCTCACCGAGCCGAGCGCCTCGGCCCGACCGTCGGCGAGGATGCGCACGAGCTCGTCGTGGAAGAAGTCCGTGTCCTGGCGGACGGCGGCGGACGTCCTTTCGTCGTACACATGGCGGCTCCTCTCGATGTCGTCCTTGAGACGCTCGTAGAGGTCGTTCAGGGTGCGACCCTCTTCCACTTTCTTCTCGTTGTAGAGCTTGATCTCCGAAATGAGCAGGCGGGCCAGCCGCCGGGCGTCGTCGTGCGCGCGTTGCGGGCTGTCGGCGGCCGCCGCGCGACCCCGCGGAACGAAGCCCGAGATCGGTCGCACCGCACTCGCGATGTCGCGCGGGGGCGTCACGGCGGCCGCCGACGCGCGGGCGGGCTTCTGCACGGTGACGTCGCCTTCCGTGGGCGACGTCACGCGCGCGGACGCGCGCAGGGCCTCGAAAGCACCGGTGAAATCGCCGGTGGACGCATTGGAGAGCGGCGAGGCCGGAGAGGAGGGAAGCGAAGCGGAGAGCGGGGGGGCGGAGGCCGGTGTGGGGGCAGCCGCGGGCGCAGCCGCAAAGGAGGGAGCTGCCGGGAACGAAAGCGACGCTGGGAACGAAGGCGACGGCGGGAACGAAGGCGACGGCGGGAACGAAGGGTAGGAGGGCGCCGGCGGAGCCGAAGCGGCGCCCATCGTGGGAATCGCGCTCGTGAGCCCGGGATCGGACGAGAAGGAGCGGATGCCCGACGGGGTCCGGGTCTTCGCGGACTCTTCGATCGCGCGCAGGGCTTCGCCGGCGTCGGTGGACCGCGAGCGCTGGGAAGGCGGCGGAACGAGAGCCGGCGGAACGGGAGCCGGCGCGGACAGCTGCGCGGGAGAGGCCTCGAACTCGAAGTCGGTGACAGCCGGCGGCGGCGAAGCGATCGAGGCCTCGAAGCGGGCGATCGCCTCCCCCGTGGGCGTGAGGGAGGGGGACGGAATCTTCTTGCGCGCGGCCAGGAGATCCACTGCGAGCCCGGTCACGAACGTGAGGACCTCGACGGCGGCCTCGTTCAGCCGGCCCTCCTCGCCCGGAAGCTCGTCGGCGCAGACGACGCCGGCGAGCCGGTCGCGGATGATCATCGGAACGAGGAGGGTGCGCGCGGGCGCCTGCCCGCCGAGGGCGCGGCGGAGCGGCCCGGATTCGCTGGGCGGCTCGGCGAGCACGGAGTGCTGCGACTTGAGCACGGCGGCGACGAACGGGTCGTCCTCGCCGCCGAGGTCGAGGGAGCGCACGGCTTCGTCGCGTCCTCCGGATGCGTCGAATCCGAGGGCCTTCCAGCCGGTGAGCCGGTCGTTCCGAAGGACGAGAAGCGCGACCCGCGACGCATGCGCGTTGACGCGCGTGAGAAATCGCGAGAGGACGTCGACCTGCGTGCGTGCGGACTCGATGGCGGCGAGCGAACCGCGCACGACGGTCCAATCGGCTTGGGGCGCGCCCGAGGCAGGGGCCGCCGCGGGGGCCGGGGGCGCGGGCGCCGCGTCCTCGAGCATCAGCGCGACGAGGTCCTCCGGGAGCAGCGGCTTTGCGTGCGCCGGGATCTTGTCCGCCAACGTGGTGAGGAGGACCTCGATGTCTCTCCGTGCGTCCACGAGCGACGATTTCCACGTCGCGAGGTGATCCTCGAGATGCGTGGACAGCGATTCGATCAAGCGGCGTGTCGCTGCGGGGTCGACCGACATACGTCTCCTGACGGCGCCTTCTGGCGGGGCCTTCGGCGTCGTGTTCTCGGCATTATATTCGGACAGCGCACCTTAGCGGGACTCCGGTCGGGTGGATTGACGCCCGGGCGAACCCGCTTTAGCATGCGGGGTTCGCCCGCGCCCTCTGAACCTCTTAGGGTTCGGGGCACTCGGGGCCGGAGAGGAGGGAGATCTTAAGTGCCACTGATCCACGTCAAGGAAGACGAATCATTCGAGAACGCCCTGCGCCGCTTCAAGCGCAAGTGCGAGAAATCCGGAATCCTCTCCGAGCTCAAGAAGCGTCAGCACTACGAGAAGCCCTCGACCAAGCGGAAACGCAAGGCCATCGCCGCCCGCAAGAAAATGCTCCGCAAGCTGGCGGAAGAGCGCCGCACGGGGATGTAGATTCCCGTTCCGTGAGTCATCCCGAACTCGACTGGCCCGGCGCGCTTCGGCTCGCCGGGCGTTTTTGTTCCACGGAGCGCGGCCGGGACCGGGTCCATGGCGCCATGCCTTCGCCGGATACGTTCGAGGTCGTGCGCCGCCTCGGCGTCACCCGGGATCTCCTCGCGCGCCGCGCGCTTCGCCCTCCGGTCGCTCTCGGGGGGCTCGACGAGGGGGCTCCCCTCGTCTCACGCCTCGGCCCGCAGGGGCGCGCGCTTCCGCCGGAGGATCTCCTCGACCTCTTCCTCCTCGTCGAGCGCGCGGAGGGCGCGCGCGTCGCCGTGCCGGTTCCCGACCTCCCGCTCACCGCTCTTTCCGACCTGCTCTTTCCTCTCGCGTCCTTCGAAGACCTGCTCGCAGAGCGCGAGCCCACGTTCGAGCCCGACGGGCGTGTCAAGGACACGGCGTCCGCGCGCCTCTACGCGATCCGCTCGTCGATCCAGCGGCTGAGGAAGGAAGTCGTCCGGAAGCTCGAGGAGGTCGCGCGGACGCATCCGGACGCACTGTCGGGCGGCTACGTGACGGAAAAGGGCGGCCGCTACTGCCTGCCCGTGCGCGCGGATCGGCGCGACCAGGTGGGCGGCCTCCTGCACGAGCGGTCGGGCTCGGGCCAGACCGTCTTCGTCGAGCCGCTCCTCGTCGTCGAGGACAACAACGCGCTCCAAGAAGCCGTCGAAGAAGAGCGCGAGGAAGTGCACCGCATCCTCGTGGCGCTGACGGGCCGCTTTTCGGCGCGGCGCGGGGACCTCGTGGCCGCGGTGGAGGTGCTCACGGAGCTCGACGCGTTCCAGGCGCGCGCGGAGTTTTCGTCGCGCGTCGCGGGCGTATTCCCCGACTTCTCGAATCGGCTCGTCCTCAGGGCCGCGCGCCATCCCCTTCTGGACCGGCGCCTCGCCGATCTCCGGGCGGACGTCTTCGGAGAGCTCGAGGAACGTCATTCGGACGCCGTGCCCCTGGACCTCGAATTGCCCGAGGGCTCGCGGCTCCTGCTCCTCTCGGGCCCGAACGCGGGCGGCAAGAGCGTCGCCATGAAGACCGCCGGACTCTTCGCGCTGCTCGCGCAGTCGGGCTTCGCGATTCCGTGCGGACCGGGCTCCACGCTTCCCGTGTTCGACAAGGTGCTCGTCGTCGCGGGCGACGCGCAGGACCTTCTCGGAGACCTTTCTTCGTTTGCGGCCGCCATGACGCGCACGGCTCGGGTCCTTGCGGAAGCCACGCCGCGGAGCCTCGTCCTCCTCGACGAGCTCGGCAGCGGCACCGATCCGGACGAGGGAGCGGCGCTCGCGATCGCCGTCCTGGACGAGGATCTCGCGCGCGGCGGGGTCACTATCGCGACGACGCACCTCTCCGCCGTGAAGGAGTGGGCGCAGGACCGCCCTCACGTGCTCTCGGCGGCGATGGAGTTCGATGAAAAGGCGGGCCGGCCCACGTTCCGCGTGCGGGCCGGCGCCAGCGGGCGATCGCGCGCGCTCGCGGTCGCGGAGAAGGCGGGCCTGCCGGCGCGCGTTCTCGCCTCCGCGAAGAAGCGGCTCGGCGAGAAGTGGGAGGCCGCGGACGCGGCCTTGACGCGCCTCGAAACCGAAACGCGCCGCGCCCGCGAGGAAGCGGACAAGGCGAAGGCGGCGGCGGAGAAGACCGCCGCCCGCCTCCTCGATCTCGAGAGGGAACGCGCCGCGCTCGCCGCCGAGCGGGCGAAGGTGAAGGAAAAGGCGAAGGAACAAGTCGACAAGGCGCTCGCGACGCTGCGCGAGAAGACGCGGCAGGAGCTCGAGCGCATGCGCGAGGACCTGAAGGCGGGTCGCGGGGTCTCGCGGGGCGCGCTGATGACCGTCACGCAGTCGGCGCGCGAGGCCGCGCTGGGCCTCTTCGGCGGGGACGACGAGCCTCCCCCGCTGGCCGGGCCCGTATCGGTCGGCATGGAGGTGCGCATCGCGGGCCTCGGCGCGACGGGCCGGCTCCTCGCGCTCGCGGCGGGACGCGGCGAGGCCGACGTCGAAGTCAAGGGGAAGCGCGTGAGGGTATCGCTTGCGGCTCTCTCCCCTGCTTCATCTGTTCCTCTGGCAGGCCGTGCGATTCCGATCAAGACCCTGGCCCCCGCTTCGAGTCGGCCGCAGACTTCCCCGCCGTCCTCGTCGGGAGTCGTGGCTACGATGGCTACTGTTGAGGTCGTGCTCGTCGGGCAGCGGGTCGACGATGCCCTTCCCGTGGTCGAGAAAGCCATCAACGACGCGCTTCTCTCCGGCAAGGCGGCGCTCCGCCTCGTCCACGGCCACGGGACGGGCCGCCTCGCGGCCGCGGTGCGGGAGTTCCTGAAGACGCATCCCGGGATCGCGTCCTACCGCTGGGGCGACGCAGAGGAGGGCGGTCAGGCCGTCACGATCGCGAGGCTGGATGTCTGAGCCCGTCTACGACATCACGGACGACGCCAAGCGCGAGGTCCTCGCGGCCACGGATCTCGTCCAGCTGATCGGCGCCACGACCTCGCTCAAGAAAGCGGGCCGCTCGTGGAAGGGCCTGTGCCCGTTCCACACCGAAAAGAGCGCGTCGTTCCACGTGCATCCCGACAAGGGTTTCTATTACTGTTTCGGCTGCGGGGCGAAGGGTGACGCGATCACGTTCGTGCGCGAGACCGAGCGCCTCGAGTTTCCCGACGCGGTGGCGTATCTCGCCCGGCTCGGGGGCGTCACGCTTCCTATGCGGCGGAGCGGCACACGCGTGGATCGCGGAAAAGAGACGCGTGCGGCGGAGGCGCTCAGCCTCGCGGCGGCGTTCTTCCGCGCGAGTCTCGACAGGCATCCGGCCGCGCGAGCGTTCCTCGAGAAGCGGGGGCTCACGCTGGAGGAAGGGCACGCCTACGGCTTCGGAGCGGCCCTCGATGCCTGGGACGCCCTCAGGACCTCGCTCGCGCCGCGTGTCCAGGAAGTTCGCGGAGCGCTCGAGCAACGGCAGGTAGTGGGCGATGGCCTCGGGTCGCGGCTGATCAGCAGGAGTTCCGACTCGAGCACGATCCC
>Ga0209880_1000432_pt1 | contig 11190 bp, 11 predicted proteins | sample PersoiDNA2013191_FD_185803 | JGI IMG/M metagenome (GOLD analysis project Ga0209880, IMG submission 185803) | Permafrost soil microbial communities from the Arctic, to analyse light accelerated degradation of dissolved organic matter (DOM) -... | ecosystem: Environmental > Terrestrial > Soil >... | reverse complement strand
AGGGCCGCGGCGCCCGGCGCGGCGTCGACGAGCAGGTTCGCGACGGCGAGTCCCCACCAGTCGCAGGCGCCCGACGGCGGGACGCCCAGGCGACCCAGGCCCGGACGACCGGCGTCCTGGATCGTCAGGAGAGGACCCGGATCGACGACCGCGAGCACGGCCTCAGACCGGCACGAAGCGGACCCGGGCACCAGGCTCGAGGAGGGCCGGAGGCTCGCGCCGCGGGTCCCAGGCCGGGAGGTCGGTCCGTCCAATGAGGTGCCAGCCGCCGGGCGTGTCGGCGGGGTAGATGCCAGTCTGGCGACCGGCGATCGCAACGCTCCCGGCGGGCACGTGGAGCCGCGGAGTTGCTCGCCGCGGAAGCGCCAGCTCTTCCGGGACCAGCCCGAGGTAGGGAAACCCCGGCACGAATCCCACGCAGAAGACGCGGTACTCCACGGCCGCGTGGAGCCGCACGACGTCAGCCTCCGAGCGCCCCGTCCGGGCGGCCACCTCGGCCAGGTCCGGCCCGTCCGGGCCGCCGTAGCGGACCGGGACGCTGATGACGCGAGCGCGGTCCGCCGTCATGCCGGGGCCGCCGGCCGCGTCGAGCGCGACGGCGATCATGTCCCGCACCGCGGCCTCCTCGAGCACCAGCGGGTCGAACGGAAGGAGGACGCTCGCGTAGGCAGGGATCGGCGGTCCGAGGCCGCCGATGTGGGCCGCCCGCACGCTCAGCCGGGCCGCCAGCCGGTGGACCCGGTCGTTGATCGCCGCATCCACACGGTCGCCGAGCACGACGAGGAGCGCGGCCTCGCCGAAGCGCTCGATCCGGACCGGCCCGCGCGGCGCGGGCTCAGCCATCCGGCCGGCGGACCTCGACCCCGGCACCGGCGAGCGCGTCGCGGACCGCCGCCGCGATGGCCGCGGCGCCCGGCGTATCGCCGTGGATGCACAGCGTCGCGGCCGACATCGAGATGACGGCCCCGTCGAAGGCCGTGACCCGGGAGTCTCGCGCGATGCCGACGGCCTGGGCGGCGGCCCGATCGGGGTCATGGAGGAGCGCACCGGGCAGCCGGCGCGACCGGAGCCTGCCATCGGCCTCGTACGCGCGGTCGGCAAACCCCTCCGCCACGCAGGCCAGGCCGGCTGCGATCCCCGCGCCGAGCAGCGCGGATCCGGGTGGACCGACGAGCCGGAGCTCCGGATCGAGGCTGGCGACCGCCCGCGCGATCGCGACAGCCACGCCCGGATCCGTCGCGGCCCGGTTGTACAGGGCGCCGTGGGGCTTCACGTGGGCGAGGCGCCCGCCCTCGGCCCGAACGACGCCGGCGAGGGCCGCGACCTGGTACAGGACCGTGGCCTCGAGCTCGTCGTCCGCGAGGTCCATGTCCCGGCGGCCGAACCCCACGAGGTCCGGGTAGCCGGGGTGGGCTCCCACCGCGACCCCGGCGTCCAGGGCAAGGCGGACCGTCCGCCGGATCGTGAGCGGATCGCCGGCGTGGAAGCCGCACGCGACGTTGACCGATGTGACCAGCGGGATCAGCGCTTCGTCGGTGCCCATCGGCCACGGCCCGAGGCTCTCGCCAACGTCCGCGTTGAGGTCGATCCGGGTCACCACACGGCCATCCTACGCTGCCGGCGGCCCGCGGACGGCCGACGTCCGGGCGCGGCGGAGCGGCCGTCCCGCCTCCGGCGCCGACTCCGGCCCGGGCGGACCTGTACGATCGGCAGGTGGATCCCCACGCGACGGACTACGCGCTGCTCGACTTCGGTGACGGCCGGCGCCTCGACCGGTTCGGGGCCGTGATCGTGGATCGCCCGGCGCCTGGCGTGGCCGATGTGCCGGTCCTCGACCCCCGGGCCTGGACCACGGCGTGCGCGCGATTCGGCCGCGCTGCCGGAGCCGACGACCTGGCCGGCTGGGACCCGGCGGGCGCCCTCCCGTCGGCGTGGGACGTGGTGGTCGATGGGTTACGCCTGGAGCTCCGCCCGACACCGGCCGGCCAGGTGGGGCTATTCCCTGAGCACGCAGAGCCAGCCGCCTGGGCTGCCGACCGTGCCCGGGCCGCCGGTACGCGCCTGGCCCGCCCGCCCGAGATCCTCAACCTCTTCGCGTACACGGGACTCGCGACGCTCGCACTCGCACGCGCCGGCGCCCGGGTTGCGCACGTGGATGCCTCGCGGCCGGCCGTGGCGTGGGCGCGCCGGAACGCGACGCGCGCGGGTCTCGACGACGCGCCGGTCAGGTGGATCGTGGAGGACGCCCGGGCCTTCGTGGCCCGGGAGGCGCGCCGCGGCCGCCGCTACGACGGAGTCGTGCTGGATCCTCCGACCTACGGGCACGCGCCCCGCGGGGGCGCGGCATGGCGGATGGAAGCGGACCTGGCCGGGCTGCTCGCTGGGTGCGCCGCGCTGACCGGCCCGGCGCCGGCGTTCTTCATCCTGACGGCGCACACCACCGGGTTCGAGGCCGCCGAGCTCCGCGCGGGGATCGCTGGCGCCTTCGGCGAAATGCTCGCGCGTCGCGCGGAGGTGGTCCCGCTCGGCGTCCGTCGCCCTGACGGCCGGCAGCTCCCGGCCGGCCTCGCGATTCGGTGGGGACCATGACCGACGACCGCGCGCCGCGCGCGCTTACCAGCGCCGCGAACCCGCGCCTCCGTGCCGCGGCCGCGCTGCGTGATCGACGCGACCGCGTTCGAACCGGGCGGCTCCTGGTTGACGGGGCGCGCGAGGTGGCGCGCGCGCTCGACGCGGGAGTGACGCTCGTGGAGGCGTTCGTGGTGGCGGGACCCTCCCCGGATCCGGAAGTCGCCGCGGTCGCGGCCCGTGCGGCCAGCCTCGGCGTGCCGCTCGTGCCGGTCGCGCGGGACCTGCTTGCCCGCCTGGCCTACGGGGAGCGTGCGAGTGGGATCGTGGCCGTCGCGATAGCGCCCGAGACCTCACTCGCGGGCCTGGGCCTCCCGGCGACCGCGCCCCTCGTCGGCGTCCTGGAGGACGTGGAGAAGCCGGGCAACCTGGGCGCGGTCTGCCGGAGCGCGGACGGAGCGGGGCTGGACGCGCTGATCGCCGCGGGCGGTTCCGCCGCCGCCGCCGATCCATGGAACCCGAACGCCGTGCGTGCATCGCTGGGTACCGTCTTCACGCTCCCGCTCGCGGTCGCGACGACCGCCGACGTCCTGGCCTGGCTCTGCGAACGCGGGCTGCGAGTCGTCGTGGCGCGCGTCGACGGGAGCGTGCCCTACACGGACGTGGATCTGACGGGCCCGGTCGCACTGGTCCTCGGGAGCGAGGCGCACGGGCTCACGGCCGAGTGGTCGGGCAGCGACATGACCGCGGTGCGGCTGCCGATGCGGGGCCGCGCCGATTCGCTCAACGTCGCCGCCGCCGCCGCCATCCTCTTCTACGAGGCACGTCGCCAGCGTGACGCGGACGGATGACCCGTTCGACCATGCCCGCTGACCGGACATAACCGGAGCCCGACCTATACTCGGCCCCATGAATTCCCGGGCACCCCGAACACGCCGGATCGGCGCGACCGGCCGCGGCGTAATCCTCGGGATCGCCGGGCTCGTCGCGGTCGCCGGCCTCGTGCTGGCGGCGCCTGGCGGACTGGTGCGCGGCGCCGACCGGGAGACGAGAATCGCGATGTCGGCCCCGGCGACGATCGATCCCGCCGCCGCAGGCGATGCCGGCAGCGCGGCCGTGATCGCCCAGCTGTTCGAAGGCCTCACGGCGATCGATGGAAGCCTGGCGCCCCGCCCGGCGCTCGCCGCCAGCTGGACGTTCAAGGACGGCAACCGGACGGTCGACTTCACGCTTCGCGAAGGCCTCGCGTTCTCCGACGGGACACCGATCACCGCCAACGATGTCGCGCGGAGCTGGCTCCGGGTCCTGGATCCGGCCGCACCCTCGCCGCTGGCGGCGCTCCTGTATGACGTAGTCGGTGCCCGCGCCTACGCGAGCGGAGGATCCACCGACCCGACGACCGTCGGCCTGCACGCGGACGGGCGGCTGTTCGAGGTCCGGCTGACGCGTCCCGCGGGCGACTTCCCGGCGATCGCGGCGAGTCCGTCGCTTGCGGTGGTCCCGCCCGGGGTGGGCCGGGATCGGACGGCCCTCGACGCCGGAGCCGGGTTCGTCGCCTCGGGCGGCTACGTCCTCGCGGGGCGCACGTCGACGGAGCTGCAGCTCACGGCCAACGTCCACTACTGGGGCGGGCCGCCCGCGCTGTCGCGGGTAACGCTTGTCACGGACCTGGGCGGGAAGTCGCCGGTCGACGTCTTCGGCGCGGGCACGCTTGACTGGACGCCGGTCGGCCCGGATGACGCCTCGTGGATCGGCTACGACCGGGACCTCGGGCCGCAGCTCCGCTCGTTCGCCGACCTCGCGGTCACCTACTACGGCTTCGACACTCGCCGGGCGCCGTTCGATGACCCGCGCGTCAGGCGCGCGTTCGCGCAGGCGGTGGACTGGCACCGCGTCGTGCGGCTTGCGGACGGGAACGGCGCGCTGCCGGCCACGGGCATGGTCCCGCCCGGCATCCCGGGCCGGAGTGATGGCGACTTCCTGCCGGCGTTCGATCCAGCGGCCGCGAAGCGGCTCCTCGCCGAGGCGGGCTACGCGGACCCGGCCGCCTTTCCGGTGATCACGCTCGTCGACGCCGGGAGCGGGTACGACGCCGGGATCATCGACCAGCTCCACGCGAACCTGGGCGTCACGGTGCGCTACGAGGCGGTCGACTTCGCGGACTTCTTCAGCCGGCTCGGCAGCGCCGACGGGCCGCGGTTCTGGGCGCTCGGGTGGGTCGCAGACTACCCGTCGCCGAACGACTTCCTGGGGATCCTGCTCGGCGGCGGCGAGCCGAACAACTACGGCGGGTGGGCATCCGCGTCGTTCGACGCCGCGATCGCCCGCGCGGGCGGAAGCGAGGACCCGTCGACCGTTCGCGCCGCATACGACGAAGCGGAGGCGATCGTCCGGGACGAGGTGCCGGTCGTGCCGGCCGCCTATGGCGCCAGCTTTGCGCTCAGCCGGACGGGGCTCCAGGGCGCGCAGACGAACGGCCTGGGGATCCTGCGGATCGCCGGCATGGCGTGGGCTGGGGGGACGCCGTGACGCCGCGACGCCCGGCACGCGTGCTCTTCGCGCTGGTCGCCTCGCTCGGGCTCGCCCTCGGGCTCGCCGCACCCGGGGTGCGGGCCGCCGACGTCTCGTTCGGGACACCGTCGGCAACGTCGGTCTACGGCACGGGTGTCACGTTCGTGCAGCCGGTGACGGTCGGAGGGACGATCCGCCGGACCGAGCTGCTGATCACGTTCCCCACCGCGCTCGGGCCGCTCGTCCACGAGATTCCGGTCCCATCGGGCAGCGGGGCCCTGACGCTGCGGGGCGGCTGGTCAGTGGCCACGGACGGCCACCTGGTGCCGAACACGCCCCTGGTCGCGCGGTGGCGCATCACGCCGACGGTGGGCGACCCGGTGGAGGGCCCGCCAGTCACCGTTCTCTACACGGATACGCGATTTGCCTGGAAAACGCTCACTGGCACCCTGGTCCGGATCCACTGGTACGAGGGCTCGGATGCGTTCGCCCGGCGCGCGCTTGCGGTCGGGGAGAAGGGCGTCAAGCAGGCGGCCGACCTGTTGGGCGTGCGGGAGACGGATCCCATCGACTTCTTCGTCTACGCGGCCCAGGCGCCGTTCTACGACGCGCTGGGACCCGGCACGCGCGAGAACGTCGGCGGCGAAGCCCACGCGGACATCCGGACCCTCTTCGCCCTGATCGAGCCGAGCGCCGTCGGCGATCCATGGGTCGACGTGGTCATCCCGCACGAGCTGACCCACCTTGTCTTCAACACGGCCGTGCTGAACCCGTATCACTTCCCGCCTCGCTGGCTGAACGAGGGGCTCGCCGTCTACCTCTCCGAGGGCTATACGGCGTCCTGGCGCGCCGCCGTCGAAGGGGCGGTCCGGCAGCGCAGCCTGCTGTCGCTCGCAGCGCTGGACGGCCAGTTCCCGACCACCGCTGACGGGTTCCTCCTGGCCTACGGGGAGAGCGTCTCGGCCGTCGACTTCTTCGTTCGGACGTACGGCAAGGACCGCCTGGTGTCGTTGATCCGCTCGTACGCTGCCGGCCGGACCGACGACGAGGCGTTCTCGGCTGCGATCGGCGTGGACGTGTCGGGATTCGAAGCGGCCTGGCTCGCCGGCCTGGGTGCGACCGCCCCGACGCGGTACGGGCCCCAGCCCGCGCCGACCGGACCGCTGCCGCCGGGCTGGGATGGCACCGTGGCCTCGTCCGCGCCGGGCGCAGCGCCGTCCGCTCCAGATGCCGCCTCGCCCGCCCCGGACGCATCGGCGTCCGGCTTCGCTGTCTCTCCTCCGACATCGGATGGGGGCGCGACCAGCGCCGGCGGCGTATCCGGCGGGCCCATCCTGCTCGCGATTGCGGCGGCCGGGCTCGGCGTGGGCGGCCTGCTTGGCTACGTCCGGCGCCGACGCACGCTGCGTGCTGCGGGCGCGCCCGACCGGGACCCGCCGGAGGCCGCCCCATGAGCGGCGTTGGGACGCGGATGCGATCGACCCCAACCTGGCAGATCACGCTCTTCGTCGCCCTCGTCGCGCTCGGCTTCCTGATCGCGGCACAGCTCCGGTCGGAGATGCCCCGGGTTCAGTACACGTCCCAGGAGCGGGCGCCGCTCATCCAGACCGTGACCGACCTCCAGGCTCAGCAGAAGGCGCTCCAGGCGCAGATCCTGGACCTGCGCAGCCGGATCACCAACGCCGAGACGGGCACGCAGGGCAGCGACGCGATCGCCAAGCAGCTCAACGACGCGCTCTTCCAGGCGCGGCTGTCGGCCGGCCTCACCGCCCTCCAGGGCAGCGGCACCGTCGTCCAGCTCGAGGATGCCCTGCAGGTTTCCCAATCGGCCGGCGGGGCCGACCTCCTCGTCACAGGCCGCGACGTCCGGACCGTCGTCGAGGAGCTCTGGCTTGCGGGAGCGGAGGCCGTGGCGGTCAACGACGAGCGCGTAGTCTCGACCACGTCGATCATCGACATCGGCGGGTCCCTGCTCGTGAACTCCGCCTACCTTGCGCCGCCGTACCAGGTGAAGGCGGTGGGGCCGGCGGACCTGTACGCGCAGCTGGCCGCCTCCGCCAGCTGGGTGGATTTCGTCGCCTCGCGTGCCGGACAGAACGGGATCCGGCTCGCGATCGCGCAACCAGCCGATCTCGTGGTGCCCGCCTACGCGGGCTCCGTGACGATCCGCTACGCCCAACCGCCGGTCTCCCCGGCACCTTCGGCGAACCCATAGATGCGCAGCCCCCGCAGCCAGATCGCCCTCGCAATCGTCGCCCTGTTACTCGGATTCCTTGTCGTCACCCAAGTCCGGAGCCAGGCGGGCGGGACCGGCCTGGAGGACCGGTCCGCCCAGGACCTGACGCTGCTCGTGGCGAACGTCAGCACCCGCAACGACCAGCTCCGCAGCGACGTGGCGGACCTGGGCCGCCAGCTGGAGTCGATCGTGGCGGCACAGGCGCGCGGCGACACATCGGCTGGCCAACTTCGCGCGGACCTGGTTCGGATCCGGATCTGGTCGGGCGTTGACGCGGCCGAGGGCCAGGGCGTGCGGGTGGTGCTTCGCGGGCCTGCCACGGCCAAGGTTCTCGCAGACCTGCTCAACGAGCTCCGGAACGCAGGCGCGGAGGCAATCGCGGTCGGCGGGGTCCGCGTCGTCCCGGCAACGATCGCGGGCGGGCCGCCCGGTGCCGTCTCCGTCGAGGACACGCTTCTCGAGGATCCGCTGGAGGTCGTTGCGATCGGCAATGCCGCCACGATGACCGGGACGCTCACCCGAGCCGGTGGGCTCGTGGCGCAGGAGCTGGCCACGAACCCGGGCCTCGGGATCGACGTGACGCCGGCCGACCAACTCCTCGTGCCCGCGACGGCGCGCGACCTGGCACCCCGCGTCGCGAAGCCACGCCTCTGATCCGGGCCGCGGGGTCGCGTGCAGGGCCGGCCGGCGCGAGTGTCCCGGCGGCCCGAGGCCGCCGGATGCTACCCTCGCGCCCGATGTACGCAACCGTGACCGCATGATCGCGCCCGTCCCGTTCCGTCTTGCCGATCGGATCGAGCTTCGTCGACCGCACCCGTGCGGTGGCCGGACCTGGGACGTGGACCGCCTGGGGGCGGACCTCGGGCTGCGCTGCACGACCTGCGGACGGCGGATCCTCGTCGAGCGCCGCCAGGTCGAGCGCCGGCTGGTCGCATTCAACGCCCGTGGCCCGGAGGACAGCGTGTCGTGAACGGGCGCCCCGGTATGGCGGAGGAACCATCCCCCGCGCTCGCGGTCTTCCGGAACCGGCCGTTCCTGATCCTCTGGCTCTCGCAGGTGGCGACCCAGGTGGGCGGCAACATGGTCCTGTACGGCCTGTCGGTCCTGGTCTTCACGGCGTCCGGCTCGAGCAGCGCGGTCTCCGTCCTGCTCATCAGCTTCCTTGCGCCGGCGGTCATCTTCGGCGCGCTCGCGGGCGTGTACGTCGACCGGTTCGACCGCCGGCTCGTGCTCGTCGCGACGAGCCTCGTGCGCGCAGTCCTCTTCCTTCTCCTCGCTCTCGTGGGCACGAACGTGGGCGTGATCCTCCTGCTCAACCTGATGGTCTCCATCGCGACGACGTTCTTCGCGCCGGCCGAGCTCAGCGTGATCCCGTTGGTCGTGCCGCGCGCCCAGCTGACGGCGGCGAACGGGATCTTCACGCTGACGCTGAACGCGGCCTTTGCGGTGGGCTACGCGCTCCTCGGGCCGCTCGTGGTCGCGATCGCCGGTCCGACGCTCCTGATCGGCGTGGTGGCCGTCCTGTACCTGGTCTCGGCGGGGCTCTGCTGGACGCTGGCGCCGGCGCCGCCGTTGCCCCTGCCGGCCGGCCACGACGCACTGCGCGACGCGGGGGCGGCGGTCGGCTCGGTGATCGGCCAGCTCGGCGAGGGGATCGCCTACATCCGGGCAAACCCGACGGTTGCCTGGGCGCTGACCTACCTGGGCGTGGCCGCGTCGATCGTGGGTATCCTCGGTGCGCTGGGGCCCGGCTTCGCCGTCCACGTGCTGAACCTGACGTCCAAGGACTTCGTGGTCGTGGTCCTTCCACTGGGGTTCGGCGTCGTCGCAGGGGTGCTCCTGGTCAACGCGATCAGAACCCTGGTCCCGCGCCGCCGAACGATCGAGGTCGGGCTCGTCACGCTGGGGATCTGCCTGGTCCTGATCACGATCGCGAACCCGATCAGCGAGATGCTCCAGCGTCTCAGCGCGGCCCAGCCGGTGTTGGATGCGTCCGCGCTCGTCTCGGTCCTCGCGGTCGTCGTGGCGATCGCGTTCATCGCCGGGATCGCCTACGCGGCGATCGCGATCCCGGCCCAGACCGAGATGCAGGAGGTGATCCCGGAGGATGTCCGCGGCCGCGTCTTCGGGATCCTGAACACGCTGGTCTCGATCGGCAGCTTCCTGCCGATCATCATCGTCGGCACCGTCTCGGACGCGCTCGGCCCCGCGCCGGTGCTCCTCGCCGCCGCCTGCCTGGTCGGGTTGAGCGGCGTGGGCTCCATCCTCCTGCGAGGGCGGCAACAGCGGATGCCGCTGCCCGGCGTCGAGGAGGAGCTCCCGATCCCCGGCCCATCGCCGGACGAACCGTGAGCCGCGGCCGGCATCCGCGCCGCCGGGTGGCGGTCATCTTCACCGGCGGCACGATCAGCATGACCGTCGATTCGGCGGCGGGCGGGGCGGTCCCGACGCTCGCCGGCGCGGAGCTCCTCGCGCTGGTCCCCGGCATCGACGACATCGCGGAGATCGTCGCGATCGACCACGGGCGGACCCCCGCCAGCCACTTCTCCTTCGCGGACGTCCTCGCGATCTGGGGCGCCATCAACGCGGCGTTGGCGGACCACAGCCTTGCGGGCGTCGTCGTGGTGCAGGGGACCGACACGCTGGAGGAGACCGCCTTCGGCTGGGATCTCTGTCATGCCGACTCCCGACCGGTCGTCGTGACCGGTGCCATGCGCAACGCGAGCGAGCCCGGCTGGGACGGCCCGGCGAACCTGCGCGCCGCCGTCCGGGTCGCGGTCCACCCGGCGGCCCGGGGAACAGGCGTGCTCGTCGTCCTGGGTGGGCGCGTCATCGCGGCTGACGACGTGGCGAAGCGCCACAGCAGTGCGCTGGATGCCTTCGTGAGTCGCGGCGGCCAGCCGCTCGGGCGGGTGGGGGAGCGGCGAGTGACCCTGCGCCCGCGCGGACCACGCCGGCACGTTCGCCCTGCGCCCACCGCGGCCGGCGGCCCCATCGAGATCGTCCTTGCCGCCCTGGAAACCGATGGCCGCGCGCTGGATCGCGCGATCGCGGGCGGCGCCCGGGCCGTCGTGGTGGCCGCGACCGGCTCCGGAAACACCCACCCAGACCTCCTCCGCGCGGCAACGGACGCGATGGCGGCGGGGATCCCGGTCGCGCTCGCCAGCCGCACGGGCGCCGGTCCCGTCGGGCCGTTCTACGCGTTCCCCGGGGGCGGGGCGACGTGGCACCGTGCCGGCGCCCTGATGGCCGGCTCGCTCACGCCGGTCCAGGCCCGCGTCGCGCTCGCGCTCGGGCTGGGCGCCGGGCTGGAGATCGGGGGACTCCGGGCGTTGCTCGCGGACCCCGCCTGAGACGCAGCCCGGGATGGGCTCGGCGCGGTATCCTCGCCCGGATCAACCCACGGAGGACGCACGTGACGAGCGGCATGACCCCGGCCAGGCGCGAGCTGAACCATCGGCTCGAGACGGTCAGCTGGGGCCTTTTCCTGATCATGCTGGGCGGCTTCGCCCTGCTCAAGTCCTTTCCCGAGGGAACCTGGCTGATCGGCGCCGGCGTCATCATGCTGGGCCTCAACGCCGTCCGGCTCCTGATGGGGATCCGGATCAGCTGGTTCACCGTCATCCTGGGGACAGTTGCCCTGTTCTCCGGCCTCGGCAGCGTCTACGGTGTCAGCATCCAGGTGGGGCCGCTCCTGATCATCCTGATCGGCCTGGCGATCATCGTCCGTGCTCTGGACCGCTCGTGCTGAGGGCCGCCCGGGCGGGCCCGGGACGGCGGTGTTATCGTTCCGCCTCGCATCGGGCGGTTAGCTCAGTTGGTTAGAGCGCATGCTTGACATGCATGAGGTCAGAGGTTCAAGTCCTCTACCGCCC
>Ga0209880_1000430_pt1 | contig 11194 bp, 8 predicted proteins | sample PersoiDNA2013191_FD_185803 | JGI IMG/M metagenome (GOLD analysis project Ga0209880, IMG submission 185803) | Permafrost soil microbial communities from the Arctic, to analyse light accelerated degradation of dissolved organic matter (DOM) -... | ecosystem: Environmental > Terrestrial > Soil >... | reverse complement strand
ACGTTCCACCGGTTCTCGGCGGTCACCACCGGCGGCGGGTGCGGCACCTGCTGGGGCAGCGTCGGGCGCAACTCGAAGCGGACGGTGTCGCCCTCGAGGTCCCACTGCGCCCGCCACCGGCCGGGCAGCATCGTGGACACCACCCGCTCCACCCGGTGCCGGTAGCCGGCGGCCGAGAGCTTGGTGGCGGCCTCGTGCCGGACGTCTACGGCGGCCAGCTCCCCGTGTTCCCACCGCACGCCGGTCACGGCCGCGGTCGGGCCGAGCAGCTCGCCGATCGTGCGTTCGGCCCGAACCCGCGCTGCTGGCGGCGGCTCGGCCTCCGGCCCGGGCGGCACCCAGCGCAGTGAGATCCGGCACCGGCGGCGGTCGTGCGCGCGGACCTCGTAGTCGGCGAGCAGCCGGCGGCCGACCGCGGCCACTACCGCCGGCACCCACAGCGGGTCGGTGTCGTCAATCCCCGGGGCGTAGTGCAGCTCGACCCGCCGCGGCACTCCCGGCCAGCCCCGCCGCCAGCAGTACAGCCGGACCGCGCGGCGATCCGGAACCCGCAGGCCCAGGGCCGGCGACAGCGCCTCCACCAGCCGGTCGGCCAGCTGGTTGCGGGTCCGGGTGCGCACCCCGCACACCCCGCGGGCCGTGCCGGCGAGCACCCCGGCACCCAGCACCGGGACGGCCAGGCCCGGGTGGTCGCACAGCGGTGCGGCCCCGAACCCGGCCACCCCGGTCGCCACCCAGGCGGTGGCCTGTCGGCCCCAGCTGGAGGCTCGCGGCGGGAGCTGCTGGGCCGGAGGCGGGGGCAACGCCGACCCGGGAGAACGGGCCGGCGGTCGGCGGACGGCGGTAACGGCCACGGTGGTCTCCCTTCAATGCACCTCTTCATCACGGAGAAGGTGCGCTGGAGGGGTGTGGTGTGACCGCGCATTGCTCTCATTGAGGCGCAGCGACCCAACTGTCGGCAACCCCGGGCATGTCGGCGGGGCGGCCGGCCAGGCAAATGGTTGGGGCCTGATGGGGTCCTGTTGGACCCCGACCGGTCGTCTTGACGATCTCCGTAAAATCGGCCGCAGGCGCGGTTCTCCCGAGGTTCCGACTGCGGCCGATTTCGCGTCCGGTCGCCGCCGCCTTGCCCGAGCCAAAGCTGAAGCCACGCGGACTTCACACCTCAGGGCCGGCCGCGGCCACCCTGCGTTTCGCAATGGCTGGCGTAGCTGCTCCGGCCAGCGTCCCTTCCGACCCGGACATCGGCGGACGGTGGTAGCCCGCCAGCCGGAGCAGCGACTGAGAGGCAAGTGTGTCTAAGCGGCGCCACTGCTCGACACCTGCCAGGGACAGCAATCGGCACGCCAACACCAACCCGGATCAGCCGGCCGGCCGGTTGGCACCCGCGAACCGCGACCCGAAGTAGCCGTTGGCGAGCACGTTCGGGACCAGCTGGACGACGGCACCGCTGTCCGGGGCGTGCACCATGCCGCCGTGGCCGTCGGAGATCCCGACGTGCCCCAGCGGGCCGGTGGTGTTGAAGAACAGCAGGTCCCCGGCCCGCAGCTGCGCGGGCGGTATCCGGTGCCCGACGCCGAGCTGACTGGTGGTCAGGTGGTCGAGCGGCACGTGGGCGCCCTGCCACCAGGCATAGAGGGCCAGCCCGGAGCAGTCGAATCCCCCGCCGGTCGGGCCGTTGCGGTCGCCTCCGCCCCAGACGTAGGGCCGGCCGAGTTGGCTCAGCGCCGCAGCCAGCACAGCAGGGCCCGGGTTGCCGGCCGGGTCGGCGCCACCAGCTGCTCCCCCGGTCCCCGGGTCGGGCACCACGCCGGCACCCGAGCACCCGGTGGCCGCCGCCGGGTCCGTCGCCCCGGTCGCCGACCCGGCCGCAGTCGCGGTGGCCGACCCGCCCGCCCGGGCGTCGGCCGGCTCGACGTGCCACGGCTCGTAGTCCATCGGGTAGTTCAGTCCCAGCCGGGCGGCGATCGCGCGCATCTGCGGGGTCGAGTTGGGCGCGTGGTCGATGGCCAGGCCCTTGTTGTGGTTCGACGTGCCGGGCGGGGCGACCCACCTGCCGCGCCGCTCCGCCGGCGTCGAGTCCCAGATCGCCTGCTGCTCGGCCGCCGACCGGAAGCCGGAGACGATGGTCAGGTCGACCCCGAGCTCGGCGTGCACCGCCGCCCGGTAGCTCTCCCACAGCCCGGCGAAGCGGGGGTCAAGGCCCAGCTCCCCGAGGTCCACTGGACTGTCGGCGGTGGCCGTCGCGGCGGCCGGCTGCTCGAGCGGCGCGGTGGTCGGTGGGCTTGAGGGGTTGGACTCGGCCGCGAGCGCCACGTTGCCCGGGTCGCCCCCGAGCTCGCCCAGATAGGTCGTGACGTTGCGGGACCACTCGCTGTTGAGGTTGCCCGGGTCGTTGTGGGCGCCCACCGGCGCCCACTTGGCTCCGATCGCCGCCACCGAGGTGCGGCCCTGGGCCAGGTAGCCGTCGGAGATGCCCTGGCTGACCTGGTCGATGGCCTGCGCCCACGAGCCGAACCGGGCCGGGTGGTCCGGGCAGCCGTAGCCCCAGGCGTTGAACGGGGCGCACACGATCACCCCGAAGCTGCTCTCCGCGCCGGCGACCGCGACCACGAACCGCGGATCCACCTGGTGCCGGGTGCCGGCCTCGATCAGCGCCGGCCCTTGCTCGGACAGCGGGGAACCCTTGCCCGCCAGGTAGGCGTCCAGGCCGGCCGCGGTGACCGAACCGGGCATCACCCCGGCGCGACCGCCGGCACTGCACGAGCTGGGGTGCAGCAGGGCGACCACCACGAGCAGCGGCACCGCCAGCGCCCCGGCCAGCCCGAGCGAACCGGCCGCGGCCGCGGCGGCGAGCAGCCGACGCATCAGTCCGGCGGCTTCCGGGCCGGGACCGGCGGCAACGCCAGCGGGCGGGACCGACGCGCCTCGAGCGCGGCCCGCAGCCGCTGCGAGCTGTCCGCCGGCGTGGCCGCGGCGGTCCGGCCTACAGACAGCGGCCGGGTGGACCGGACCCGCGGACCCGGGGTCGGGCCTGCGTCCGGGGGTCGGCTCGGAGCCGCCGTCCGCGGGCGGGGCGGCCCGGGAGGTAGCGCGCGTTGCCCGGCGCTGAGTTGGCCAGCCAGGGCCGCGCGGCGGGCGGCCCGCAGGACCGGGGTCGCAGTGGCGGCCTTGCCGGCGGTCAGTACGGCGGTCGCCGCCGTGGTGGCACCGCCGCTGGCGACGGCCAGCGCGGTCCGGGTGCCGAGGCGCAGCAGTCTGCCGCCCGTACCGGCGCCGGCCTGCCGACCCTGCACGATCGCGGTGAGCCGCTGCGCCGCACCGCCGCCGACGGCGCCACCGGCGCCGGCCGGCCGGCCGCCGGAGCCGCGGCCCGGTCCGCCGCCGGGGCCTCCGCCCGGGCCGCCACCACCGCCCCAGCTGCCGCCACCCGGCCCGGTTCGCCAACGTCCGGCTCGCCCGCCGGCGTACCGGGCCGCCGCGGTGACGACCCGCCCGGCCACCCCCACCCCACCGGCCAAGCCGAATACCGTCGCGCCGTAGCGAGTCCCCACGGCTGCGCCGACGCGCCGGGCGCCGCGATAGGCCCCCGCGGCCATCCGCGTCCGGTAGTAGACGGCAGCCGGGTCGAACGGCCGGCGCTGGGGCAGCTGGGCTCCACCGCCGGGGCGGGTCGCCAGCACCTGGGCCAGCCGGTCGGCCCCGCGGCGCAGGGACTTGCGCCCGCGCCAGAACAGCACGGTCCCGGCCACCAGCAGGATGTCGACGAAGAAGAACGTCGCCATCACCCCGTCGCCGGGCTGGCCGGCTCGGAAGACCGCCTGGATGAGCAACAGGTAGCCGGTCAGGAAGACGATCGCGAAGACCAGGGTGACCAGGGACATCACCAGGTCGGCGACGGTGTGCCACAGCGGCCCGCGGGCCGGTCCGGGCAGCAGCCCGCTGACCAGGGTGACGATCGCCTTCAGCGACTGGTAGAGGGCGGAGAGGCCGGCCATCAGCACCGCCCCGGCCAGCACGATGGCGAAGACCAGCACCAGCGCGGCCGCCGGGCTGATGATGGCCGCACTGATGGCCTGGCCCGATCCCGGGTTGGCGGCGACGTCGCCGAGGGCGGAGTCGCAGCCGGCCACCGCGTCGCGGATCTGCGAGCCGTCGCCGTAGGGACCGCCCTTGACCGCGGTGTCGTAGGCGCCCTGGCACTTGCCGCCGTCGAGCACCGTGCCGAAGTTGAGGGTTTCGGCGGGCAGCCGCACGAAGGTGTCCGCGAGCAGCGCAGTGGTGTCTTTGCGCATCTGGTCGGCGGCGATCCCGGTCTGGCCGTCGTGCGCCAGGCCGCCCGCGATCGCCAGTCCGAAGTTCCGGCTGGCCATGATCATGCCGTTGTTGCCGGCGACCAGGGCGACCGGGTTGGCCAACACGCCGAGGGCCAGGCTGGAGATGATCAGGCTGGTGAACAGCTCAGTGATGCCCAGTGCCCACCGCCCCCGGGCCATCGCGACCACGGCGACGGTGGCGGCGATGGTGAGCAGCACCGGGGGTAGGCCGAACCGGTCAACCATGGTGGTGACGCTGCGGGACAGGGTAGACACCGGGGTGGCCAGCGTGGTCAGCCAGCCGAAGGACAGCACCCAGTCGATCAGCCAGATCGCGATCACGACGCCGGCCCGGTAGAGCTGCCAGAAGAAGTCGATCAGGGTGGACCAGATGACCTTGCCGGCCGAGAACATGCCGCCGCGGTCCAGGCTCATCTCGTAGTTCCACACACTGATGCCGTGTGAGTCGGTGAGGTGGATCCAAATCAGCGCCGCCGGCGTTTGGCCCAACCTGGCGCCGTCGTCGGCGAGCGCCCGGGCCGGCCAGCCCACCAGCGCCACCAGCACTGCGGAGGCGGCGGCGCACAGCCGGGCGAGCCACCGGCGGGCCCGGAGGCAGGTGCCGCCGGTCACGACGGCGGGCCGCCGGCCACCGAGCTGGTCCGCGGTGGCGAGGTGCGCACCGCGGCGTTACGGCCGGGCCGGGACGGCGCCAGCACCTTGCACCGGCCGATGTTGGCGGAGGAGTCCCGCAGGAACGCCTCCCCGCGGCGGTGCTCCTCGACCCCGTCCGAGCCGACCGGGGAGGTCTGCTCGGTGAGCAGCGTCACCAGCTCGTCGTCGTCGGGGTCCAGGCCCAGCCAGGCCAGCCCGCGCCGGGCCAGGGTCTTGTCCCGGTGCCGCATCAGGATCCGGGTCGGGATCAGGCCCCGCAGGGTGGGGCTGCCGAAGTCGGCCTCCGGGTCGTGCGAGCCCAGCAGCACGGCCGCCTGGTGCTTGCGCCCGTCCCGGACGAACTCGACCAGCTCCCGCTCCCCCTCCGGGCTGGCGGTGACGTGGTGCGCCTCGTCGACGAGGAACACCCCGAGCACGCCGGGATCGGCGAAGCAGATCTGCCGAGCCAGCGCGGCGATCAGCGCATACAGCGCCCGCCCGAACAGCTTCTCCAGCCCCAGCTGGTCGAACAGGTGCTTGTGCACCAGCTCCTCGCGGCTGGGGAGCTCCAGGGTGTGGGTGCGGATCACCACCGCGGGCGTGTCCAGCGCCAACACCGGCAACGACTCGTCGAAGACCACCCGGCCGAAGTCCCGGCGGGCGAACACGTTGACCGTGCGGGCCAACTCCCGCGCGCCGGGCAGCTCGCAGCCGCCCTCTTCCTGCTGTAAGTGCGCCAGCAGGCCGCCCAGGCCGGTGATCCCGTGCGCCCGCAGGTAGCCCGGGTCGAGCACGTCGGACAGCAGTACGCCGCGCTCCGAGGTAGGCGCGATGTTGAGCAACGGCGTGAGGAAGGACTGGGTCACCCGGGAGCCGACGACCAGCCCGAACAGCCGCAGCGGGTCCAGGCTGACCGCGGGGTCGTTGACGTCCACCACCATGGCGTCCGTCACCGAGGACGCCCAGCTGGCGTACTCCCCCAGCGGCGTGCGGTCCGGGCAGATCAGCCGTCCCCGGCGGTCCACCACCGCCCCGCCCAGGGTCTTCAAGGCGACACTCTTTCCCCCACCTAACTCGCCGGCGATGGCCAGCGAACCGGACACGTCCCGGTCCGCGGCACCGGCGATGTCGTGCAGCACCACCCCCGGTCGACCGGTGGTGATGTTCAGGCCGAGCAGGCTGCCGCGGGCGTCGCCGAGGGCGGAGCTGGCCAGCGGGACGGCGGCGGCCAGCGCCCGGCTGGTGGTGATCTGGGCGAACTCCCGCACCGCCTTGTTCGCCGGGGCGCCGGGCTGCATCGCCCACCACAGGTCTTCCTGGTGGCCCAGCGGCTGGACCAGCTTGAAGCCGGCGGCGCCGAGGTAGTCGGCGAGGGCGGCGGCCTGGGCGGTGGCGGTGTCCGGGTCGAGACCGGCGAGGGCGAACACCGTGGTGGCCTGCACCTCGACCTCGAGCTTGTCGGTGTCCAGGATCGCGGCGTACTCGGCCAGCTCGGCCGCCGCCCGGTCCAGCGCGCCCAGGCCGTGGGAGAGCTCGCCTTCGCGCTGGCCGTACTGCTCGTTGAGGTTGACCAGCGCCTTGCGGTTCTGAGCAGCCACCTGGGCGGAGGAGCGCACCTGCAGGCGCATCGCCCAGTCGACGTCGAGGCCGGACTCGTCGATCCGGCCGACGAACTCCGAGCCGGGGAAGGCCATCCCCTCGGCCGGGGTGTCGGTGAGCACCAGCAGGCACTGATAGGAGGCGGGGACCGCACCGGCGGCGCCGGGCTGGCTGACCTTGAGGTAGCGGCGCTGCAGCGGGTTCCAGCTGCGCAGCGCCCGGCGGTCCAGGTCACTCTGGCCGCCCTCGTCCAGCAGCGGCTCGGCCAGCGCCACCCCGGTGCGGGCGGTGAGCAGCCCGGTGGCGGCGTCGGCGGCGCCGGTGGTCGTCGGCAGATCCAGGTCGGTGCCCAGCCCGCGCTGCTGGGTGTGGGCGTGCAGCCAGACCATCTGCGCCGGGGTGACGGCGCGAGGCTGCAGCGGCCCCGGCATCGCTGCGGCGACCTTGTCGGCCTGCTCCCGCCGGCGGGTCAGCTCGCCGGCACCAATGCCCGAGCGGGGCAGCGCCAGCGTGTCGCGCAGGCCCGCGGCGGCCGAGCGCATGGGCTCGACGTAACGGTCGCTGCCCCGGGCCGCGCCCAGTGGCACCGATAGCCAGTAGACCCGCTCCCCCGGGGCGACCGCGTCCAGGGTGTCCAGGGTCGCCTCGCACTCGGCGGCCCAGTCCGGGCAGTCCTCCAGGTCGACGCCCTCGATCATCCGCTCGACCACGGCGGCGGGGTCGAGCGTGGAGCACACCCCGAGCAGCAGCGACTCCCCGGGCAGCGCCCGGAACAGCGCCTGGTGCACGCCCCGCACGGCGTGTTTGTCCTTGTCCGGGCGAAAGCCGTAGGGCAGCGGACGCAGCAGCCAGTCCGCCCACACCGTGCCGGACCGGGTCCAGCGCAGGTTGCCGGCCAGGTTGCGGGTCGGTGAGCGCATCAGGTCCTCGCCGCGGCTGCCGAGCCCGACTGGGCGAGCAGCGCCTGCACCCCCGACAGGGCGGGTTGCCGCGGGGCGGGCACGGCAGCCTTCGGCAGTGGCCATGCGGCGGGGGTCGGTCGGCGGGTGCGCACGGGGACCGGGGCCGGTTTGGCCTGGCGGGCGGGAGCCCCCGCAACCGCGACGGGTGCCGGTGGCTCCGGGACCGGCGGGCGCAGCACGGTGATGCGGTGCCGGACCCGGTGCGGTCGGCGCACCCGCACCGCCCGGCCGGCGACCCGGCCGGTGCGCGGCGCGGCCAGGGCGTGCACGACGCCGGCGAGGACCGCGAGCGGGTTGCGGGCGCCGGGCGGGATGCGCCCCAGCACCAACACCACGCCGTAGGCGAGGCCGAGCAGGATCAGGGCGTTGCCGATGAGCCCGTGGTGCGCCCACAGCCCCATCGTGTTGACCCCGACGAACAGCACCACCCCGGCGCTGATCGCCTGGGTGAAGGTGTAGGGGCCACCCCAGATCTTCGCGCCGTCCGGGGTGCGGCCGATCAGCTGCGGGAACTTGCGGGCCCGGGTGTAGTACTTCACGACCTCGGGAGCCGGGGCGGTCACGGCCGACGACCGTCGCCGCTGCTGCGCCGGGGGCCGGCCGCGTCCGGTGCGCCGGCCAGGGCCAGCACGCGGGCGCCGCCACCGGGGTCCGGCTGCAGCCGGATCGCGGCCGGCGTGCGGACCTCGCGGTCCACCCGGTCCCGCAGGTCGGTGACGTTCCAGACGATCCAGATGAACACGCCGGCGGCCAGGCCCGAGATGATGATCCGGGCGAACGCGCCGCGGGAGGCCAGCGCCTGGAAGATGACGAACCCGATGCCGGCGACGACGGAGAAGCCCCGGAAGAAGGTGCCGAGTTCGGCGACCTTGGTGTTGCCCCAGTCGAGGATGCCGTCGCCGGCGGCCAGCACGGCCAGGCCGTGGTGGGCGAGCTGCAGGGTGGACATGGTGAACCTCTCCGGGTGGGCGGTCAGCGGCTGGGCTGTCCGGTGGGGATGGAGCCGGGCGGCAGCGCAGGCTCGCCGGCGCTCGGGCCGGGTGCACCGGCCGCCGCGGACGGTGCGGAGGCGACGACGGGCGTCGGGTCGAGCGCCCTGACCTCCCACCGGCCGGCCCGGGCGGCCAGCGTCAGCGCGTACTGGACGCCGATCTGCTGGTTCGCCTCGGCGGCGGCCGAGGCGCTGACCAGAACGCGCAGCTGGGCGCCGGGGGTGGGCGAGCCGGCGCCGGTCATCGGGTCCCGGTCGACCATGACGTCGCTGACCTCGACCGTGCGGTAGGGCGGCGGGAGCACCGGGGTGATCTGGGTGCCCGGTGAGACGTAGCGGGTGACGTCGCCGACGCCGGTCAGCAGCGCGGACAGGAACTCCTGGACCGAACGGGCGAGGAGTTCGTCACCGATGGCCCGGTAGCGGTAGGCCAGCGGCGGGGCCGCCGCGGCCGCCGGGGCGGCGACCGGGGTGGGCAGCGCCAGGGCCACCAGAGCGCCGGCCTGGTAGCGGACCGGGACTTCGAAGTACCGGCGCGGGGCGGCGGCGGTCGCCCCTGGGGGCTGGGGCGCGGTGACGGTGACCCCGACCAGGACCGTCCACGCTCCCCCGTCGAGTCGACGGATGTCCGCGGCCGCCGGCTGGGTGGCCACCCAGGCCACCTCGGGCAGCGTCAGGGCGGCGACGTTGACGTAGGGCGCCAGCTGCTTCTCCTGCCCGCGGGGGCTCTGCAGCCAGGTGACGACGTAGCGCTGGGCAAACTCGCTGACCGCGGCCTGCTCGCCGGCGCGGTCTATAGCCACCGGCGGGGCCGGGGGCGCCGTGCGCTGGCCGGAGCCGCCGCCCTGCAGCACGGTCAGGGCCAGGCCGGCCGGCCCGGCCAGCAGGGCGGTCCACAGCAGCGCGGTGGCCGTCCTGGTCGCCAACCGCGAACCGCCGGTCCAGCGGGACTGGAGACGCAGGTCCGGCTCGGCCGGCTGGTCCGGCTCGTCGCCGGCGTGCGCCTCGGGCTGGTCGGAGGGACGGCGACGAAACAGGGCCGTTCTCATGCCGCGCCGAGTGGTCGGTCGTCGAGGCCAGCACCGGCGGCTCCGGCGGTGTCTATACCGGCACGATGGGGGGCGCGCTCGACAACGGCGAGGCGGCGGCGAGGCGGCGGTCCGTTCTCGGCGGACTCGGAGGAGCGCAGCCGGTGCAGCGCGGCCCGAGCGGTCCGGGTGGACGCCAGGGCCTGGCGCATCCCGGCGGCGGCCGTGGGCTCGAAGGGCCGGGCGGCCAGGTCGGCGATGGCCTCGTCGATCCGTCGCCGGGCCGCGCACACGACCGCGGCGTCCGCCAGCTGCCGCACCCCGAGTGAGTCCTCGTCCATCCTCGGTCACCTCCACCGATGTGCTCCGTCACTCGAGAGAAGGTGCGCATCGGGGCCCGGTGTGACCAGGCGGCAGGGACTTTCTGCGCCCGTGGGGTCCGCGGGTGCCTTCAGCGAGGAGGGCCGGGCGACCGGACCGGCAGCTTTGGGCAAGAGCCTCTTTCGAGGAAAGCGGCTTCGCCGCCTTGGGCCAGGTTGTTGGGCAAGCAACCGGGCAAGGGCGGGTGACCACGATCAGACGCGTGTCCTCGTCACTGCGTGGAATCGAGTCGCTCGTGTCGCCCTCGGCCGTTGCCTACCCCTCTTCCGGCCCCGGACTGTTCCGGGCGCACGTCGTCGGCGACCTGGAGAAGCTGCTGCCTGGGCAGGCGGGTGGCATCTTCGTCCAGCTCAGCCGGGAGTGGGTCCGGCTGGCGGGCCTCCCGTCCGTGACCTCGACGCTGCGGCGGTGGGCACAGGCCGAACCGGCCCTGCTAGGGGTCACCTCGCTGAGCGGGCTGCTCGACCAGATCGACAGCAGCCGGGGCATGGAGGAGGACCGGCTGCTGCTGGCGCTGGTGCGACTCGCCCAAGGCGGCCAGCAGCTCGCCGGTCGGGTGCTGCTGCAGGCGATGCTGCCCAAGCTCGCGCGGATGGTCGGCCGGCTGGGGCCCACCAGCAGCGACGACTGCTCGGTGGAGGACCGTCGGCACATCGCCGTCGCGACCTTCTGGGAGGTGCTTCACGCCTACCCCGCGGAGCGGCGGCGGACCACGGTCGCCGGCAACCTCGCCCTGGACACGCTGCACCAGCTCACGAGCGGCCGTCGCAAGCCACCGCGCGACATCCCACTGGACCCCGAGGAAGTCGCGGACCGGCTCTCGACGGACACGCTGGAGGATCTCGGGGACGTGGTTGACAGCCTGACCGCTGACGCCGACCTGCTGGACGTCATCGCCTGGGGGGTGGGCGCCGGGGTCATCACCGCCGAGGAGGAGACCCTCCTGGTCACGCTCTACCTGCCTGACGTCGGTGGCGGACGGTGTGGAACGGACCTGGCGAGAGAACTCGGGCTCAGCCACACCGCGCTGCGGAAGCGGTGCAGCCGCGCGCGCCGACGGCTCATCGCCGCCGTACGTGCCGACGTCGCCGGCGGACCGGTTCACGAGCTCGCTTCCTCCGCCTGATGGCCGGCGCCGCAGTGGGTTGGCAAGCCGCGGGATTCGCCGCTCGACGACACCGGCGCCCAGCTGCTGTTCGGTCCGTGGCCGTCGCCTACGAACGACCGCCCTCGGTGTCGGCTCGCAGTCGGCCGTTCGGGTCC
>Ga0209880_1000428_pt1 | contig 11201 bp, 10 predicted proteins | sample PersoiDNA2013191_FD_185803 | JGI IMG/M metagenome (GOLD analysis project Ga0209880, IMG submission 185803) | Permafrost soil microbial communities from the Arctic, to analyse light accelerated degradation of dissolved organic matter (DOM) -... | ecosystem: Environmental > Terrestrial > Soil >... | reverse complement strand
GACCCGCTGATTAAGAGTCAGCTGCTCTACCAACTGAGCTATGCGCCCGGATTGCCGTCGGCGGGGAGCCCCGCCAGGCGAGGTTCGCTTAGCAAAGGCGCGCCGGGGTGTCCAGCCGCGCCCGGCTCGCCAAGTCAAAGCAAACAAAGGAAAAGCCGCCGGGCGCACCCGGCGGCTTCTGGAGACGGCGGCGTCACGCGTCAGGGAGAGCGCAGCGGCCGCCGACCGCTACGCTTTATTGCGGCTGCCGCGGGCCGCCTTCGGGTCCCATCGGGCCGCGATCGGACCCGTTATAGCCGCGATGCATCCAGCCGCGCATCCCGTGCTGGCCACGTTCGCCGCCGAATTCGTGTCCGCCGAGCCGGGCGAGCGCGTCGAAGCGATGCTGCTGGCCCTCGTCCAGGCTCTTGTAGAGCGGACCGGCCGCGTCGGCGAGTTTCTTGAGCGCGGCGCCGCGCTGCGTCATCGCGTCGGCGCGCAAGGTCAGCCGTTCGACCTGATCCTTCGGACGATCGGCGCTGGCATGGGCGGCGAACCGCTCGGAGCGCTGCTTGGCAAGATCGCGCAGCGCGCTTTCCACCGCCGGCCAATTTTTCTCCTGCTCGGCGTTAAGCTTGAGCCCGGCGTGCAAAGCCGCGATCCGCGCGTCGCCGTACGCGCTGATGTCCTCCGCGCTCGGGTGCCAGCGCGGCGCATTGTCGCGTCCGCCGGGACCCTGTTGCGCGTAGGCGAGCGTAGCGCCGGCGATCGCAAGCGCGGTCGATCCGGCCAGAACAGTCTTCCACATGGCATTCCTCCAATGGCATTTCTGATGACGCCAATAATGGAATGCCGCGCCGCCTTTTCAAGTTAAAGTTTGGACAGAGATTAATTCAATGCAATGTTCATGTACGCGCGTTCATCGCAACGATTGCTCCACGTGCAAATGAGTGGCAATTACATCATTCCGAGCAGCCGCGGCAGAAATAGCGTTAGACCGGGCCAATAGGTCACGATCACCAGGAATACCAACATGGTGAGCAGCCACGGCAAGACGGCCACAGCCAGATCGGTGATGCGCATGCCGGCGATCATCGAAGCAACGTAAAGATTGAGGCCAACCGGCGGGTGGCACAAACCGACTTCCATGTTGACGTCGATCACGATGCCGAAGTGGACCAAATCGATGCCGAGTCTCTTCGCGGCTGGAGCCAGGATCGGCGCCATGATCAGGATGATAGAAGTCGGCTCCATAAAATTGCCGGCCATCAGCAGCAGCACGTTAACCAGCAGAAGGAACCCAAACCACCCAAGATCCTGAGCCAATATCCAATCGGCAAGCGCAGAAGGAATATTCTCATTGCTGAGGACAAAGGAAAACAAAACAGCGTTGGTAACAATATACAGAAGCATCGCGCTCGTATTCGCTGCCCTCAGCAACACCCGCGGCACATCTTTGAGCGTAAGGGCCTTGTACACGAACACCGATATGAAGAATGAATAGACGGCTGCCATGGCGGCGGCTTCGGTCGCGGTGAACAAGCCGCTATAGATGCCGCCAATGATGATAACGACGAGCATCAGGCCCCAGATGCTTTCCGTAAATGCGTGCCAGCTCTCGCGCCAACTGGCTTTCTCCATTCGCGGATAGTTTCGCTTTCTGGCTAAATACCAGGTCACCACACACAGCATGGCCGTCAGCAGAGAGCCGGGCAGCAACCCAGCGACAAATAGTGCGCCGATCGATGTATTCGTGGAGATCGCGTAAATGATCTTCGGGATCGACGGCAACATCAGGATGCCGAGCGAGCCGGCAACCGTGATTATGCCCGCGCCAAATCGCATCGGATAGCCGTTCCTCACCATCTCGGGCAGTACGATCGCCCCGACAGCGGCGACAGTCGCGACGCTCGATCCGCAAACCAAAGCAAACATGGAGCATGCCACGATTCCAGCGAGCCCCAGTCCGCCGTGCCAATGCCCGATAATGGAGGTAGCGAAGTTGATCATCCGCCGCGCGACGCCGCCATGCGTCAGGAAGTTGCCGGCCAGGATGAAGAAGGGGATCGCCATAATCTCGAAGCTTTCGATGCCGGTGAACAGCTTCATCGACACCGCTTCAATCGGGACCGTTGTCAGCGTGAACAGGAACGTGAGCACGGTGAGACCAAGCGCGATCGAAACCGGTATACCGGTCAGCATCAGCGCGATCAGGAGCAGGAAGATCGTGGCCGCGCGCAGGGCCTGCGGCAGCACGATGATGCCGGCCTTCTCGCCAAGGCAGATCGTCAGAATCAATATCGGCGCCAGGATTAGGATCAGTCCCAGCGGGCTTGACTTGCTCCTGGAGACCTCCGCGGGAGAGGCCGACGCGGGATGCAGCGCCGGGACATTTGTATCAATGCCCTCGACTTTCGCCTCATTGTGGTGCGGCAGTTCGCCAGTCCAATAATAGAACCACGCGACCTGCAGGAAGCGGAAGCACATCAGGCCTGATCCGAGCGGGATCGCAAGGTAGACAATCCACATCGGCGCTTCGAGGTCATTCGACTGCTGGCCGGTCTTGAACATTTCCTCGACGAACGAGCCGCCGAACGTCGCGATCATGCCGGTGAAAAACGCGCCGCACAGCAAGCTGAACAGGATAACCTGCTTGCGCGAACGCGCCGGCACCATGTTGACGAGAAGATCCACGCCGACATGGATACCGGTGCGCACACCATAGGCGGCGCCAAATTTGGCCATCCAGATGAACATGTAGATGCAAAGTTCTTGCGCCCATGAAAGGTCGAGGGCGGCGAGCCACAAATAAATATCCTTGAGAATCTCGGGCACGAAGGGCACGCCGCGCGCGGCCGCCCATTTCGATAGGTTGATTGAGACGCCAGTCCCGTACCGGTGCAGCACCGAGACGAAGATCAGCGCGGTCGCCGCCGCGATCAGCGTGGCGATCAGCCGCTCTTCCAAATGGTCGAGCGCGCGATTGACCCTTTTGAGCACGCGAATCCCCCGGTCTCAAACCGAAACGGCCGGGAGCGCGATCAATCCCGGCCGTTTATTATTCTTGGCGCAGCAGACCGCCGTCAGTTCATCTTGATATTGAGCTCTTTCGACAGCAGGTCGAGCACCTCGGTGCCGACACGGCCCTTCGCCCATTGATAGGTCGGCGCCATCGCGGTCTGCCAGGCCTTTTTCTGATCGTCAGTCAGATAATGCAGCGTGGTCTTGCCGGACTTCTTGATCTCGGCCAGCGCATCCTCGTTTTCCTTGACGGCGATCGAGTTGGTGTAGTCGGTCGCTTCATCCATCGCCTTGTCGAGTTGCGTGCGGATGTCGGCCGGCAGCCCGCTCCAGAACTTGGTGTTCACGATCACCGCGTATTGCAGATGGGCATGGTAGGAAACGGTGATGTGCTTCTGCACTTCGTGGAATTTCTGCGTCAGATAATTCGACGCCGTGTTTTCGCAGCCGTCCACCACGCCGGTTTGCAGCGCCTGGTAGACTTCCGAGAACGCCAAGATCTGCGGGATCGCGCCGACGTCGCGGAAATAGCGGTCGGCGATCTTGGAGCCGGAAATGCGGATCTTGAGCCCCTGGAAATCCGATGGATTTATCAGCGGACGATTGGACGAGACCATGTGGAAGCCGTTGTCCCAAAAGGCGAGGCCGGAGATGCCTTTCGGCTCGAGCTTCTTGAACAGCCACTTGCCGACTTCGCCCTTCATCGCCTTCGTATAGGCCTCTTCACTGGCGAACAAATTCGGCAGGTCGAGCGCCTCGAATTCCTTGGCGCCGAGCGGCGCGAACTTCGCGGTGGACGGCGCCAGCATCTGCACCGAGCCAAGCTGCAGCGCCTCGATTTCTTCCTTGTCCTTGTAGAGGGAGGAGTTGGGATAGACCTCAACCTTAACTTTGCCGTTGGTGTATTTTTCGGCGAGTTCCTTGAACTTGATCGCGCCCTTGCCTTTCGGCGTATCATTCGCCACGACGTGGCTGAATTTAATGACGATCGGCGACTGGGCCATGCCGGTGCCAGGCGCCATGAAAATGGCGGCCGCTGCCGCCGCGAGAAGCCATTTGCGCATCGACGTTTTCCTCCGATTTCAAGCGTGGATACCGGCTTTTTGCTGGTTTTTCCGCCGTTTAGGGTGGCATTAAACCGATTTCCCGGCAAGTAGACCTATTGCAGCATGGGGCGGGGGTAACGAAAGTCTGGGCGGAAATTAACGGCGCGCAATCTTCATTTAATTTTGTTTTTCAACACGAAGGTCTTCTACATCATCCCGAGCACGCGCGGCAGCCAGAGCGATAATTCCGGTACGTAGGTCACTACGAAAAGGAATCCCAGCATGGTCAGCAGCCACGGCCATACTGCAATGGTGAGCTCGGTGATGCCCATCCTGGCGATGCCGGAGGCGACATAGAGATTAAGCCCAACCGGCGGGTGGCACATTCCCACCTCCATATTCACCGTCATCAGAATCCCGAGATGGATCGGGTTGACGCCCAGGCCGACCGCGACCGGGAACAGAATCGGCGCGGTGATCAGCACGATCGACGACGGCTCCATCACGTTGCCGGCCACCAGCAGCAGGATGTTCACGAACAGCAGGAATCCGACTTGCCCGATGCCGGCGCTGGTGGCCCAGGCGGTGATCGACTGCGGAATCTGCTCGCTGGTCATCAGGAAGGAGAACAGCACCGCGTTGGTGATGATGTAGAGAATCATCGCGCTCATATTGGCGGACGACAGCAGCACCCTCGGTATGTCCGAAAATTTCAGATCGCCGTAGACGAACACCGCGACCACGAAGGCATAGACCGCGCTGACCGCCGCGGCTTCGGTCGGCGTGAACAGCCCGGCATAGATGCCGCCGAGCACGATCACGATCAGCAACAGGCCCCAGATCGATTGGCGGAACGCAATAAAAGCGTCCAGCCACGTCGCCTTCGGCATGCGCGGATAATCGTTCTTCCAGGCGCGATAGAAGGTGGTCATGCCGAGCAGGAAGGCGAGGATCAGCCCGGGGATAACGCCGGCCATGAACAACTGCGCCACCGAGGCCGACAGCACGCGCTTGCCTTCCGGATCGATCGCCACGCTGCCGCCGGTCGCCACGGAGTAAAGCACCATGACAATCGAGGGCGGGATCAGAATGCCGAGCGCGCCGGAGGTAGCGATGACGCCGGCGCCGAACCGCTTCGGATAGCCTGCCTGCACCATCGCCGGCAGCAGGATCGAGCCAATGGCGACCACGGTCGCCGGCGAGGAACCGGAAATGGCGGCGAACAGCGCGCAGGCCATCACCGCCGCCAGGCCCAGCCCGCCATACCAGTGGCCGACCATCGTGGTGGCAAAGCGGATCATGCGGCGGGCGACGCCGCCATGGGTAAGAAAATTGCCGGCCAGGATGAAGAACGGGATCGCCATGATCTCGAAACTCTCGATCCCGGTGAACAGCTTGAGCGCCACCGCTTCGATCGGCACCTGCGTCATCACATAGAGGAAGCTGAGAACGGTGAGGCCGAGCGCGATCGAGATCGGCATGCCGGTGAGCATCAGCGCGATGAGCAGACCAAAGATCAGGGCGCTGTTCATCGCGTGCCACTCTTGTTGGCAAGTTCTTCCGCAGCCAGGTCTTTGGCGGCGGCGGTGCTTTCGACCACGCCCTCGACATGGCCCGGGTCATGATGTGGCAGCTCGCCGGTGTGCCAGAATGCCCAGGCCACCTGCAGGAAGCGGAAGCACATCAGATAGGAGCCGAGCGGCACGCACAGGAAGACGATCCAGCGCGGCAGCTCCAAATCGGGCGATACCTGGTCGGTGGGGTAGAGCTCGATGATGAACTTGGCGCCCATGGTGCCGACGACGAAGGTGAAAAAAGCGCCGGCCAGCAAGCCGAACATAATGACCTTGGTCCGGTACTTCGGCTGCAGCATGTTGACGATGACATCGACGCCGACATGGATGCCGGTGCGCACACCATAGGCCGCGCCGAACTTGGCCATCCACACGAACATGTAGATGCACAGTTCCTGCGCCCAGGTAATGTTGAAGTTGTAGAAATAGGGATAGAGAAATGGCACGCCGATCAAGTAGCGTTGCACCACCGCGACAAAGATCAACAGCGTCGCCGCCCCGATCAGGCACGCGATGATGATTTCTTCAAGCCGGTCGAGAATGCGAAGGAACACCTGTGCCTCGTAGGCTCAGGGCGAACATTCGCCCCGGTCGCGGTGATCGCGACAATGACGATTGGAATTTAGAAACACGCAACGCCCCAAGAGCCGCCGAGGCTTCGCCAGATCGATGTCGTCGAAATTCCCACCCTGGATACAAACGGGCCCCGGCAGCATTGCCGGGGCCCGCCATGGTTTCGTTAGTTGGTTGCGCCTTGCGCCGTCCTGCGCACGTCCTCGATCAGTTGCTTGCCGACACGGCTGGCCATGTCGTTGTAGAGCGGCTCCATGACTTTTTGCATGGCCGCCATTTCGGCCGCGGTCGGAACGATGAACGTGGTCTTGCCGGATTTCTTCATCGCGGCGAGCGCGTCGTCGTTCTCCTGCGCGGAGATCGTGTTGGCATATGCGGTCGATTCCGCCATCGCCTTCTCGAGCTGGCCACGGATATCGGCCGGCAGGCCTTCCCAGAACTTCTTATTCACGACGACCACGTAGCCGATGTAGCCGTGATTGGTCAGCGTCGTGTACTTCTGCACTTCGTCCATTTTCTGGGTGTACATGTTCGCCGGCGTGTTTTCCTGGCCATCAACGACGCCGGTCTGCAGCGCCTGATAGACCTCGGAGAACGCCATCACCTGCGGGGTCGCGCCGAGCAGGCGGAACTGCGCTTCCAGCACCTTCGAGGACTGGATGCGGAATTTCAGCCCCTTGTAGTCTTCCGGCATGTGCAGCGGCTTGTTCGCGCTCATTTGCTTGAAGCCGTTGTCCCAGTAGGCAAGCCCGATCATGCCCTTGGCGTCGAGCAGCGTCAGCATCTTCTTGCCGATCGGGCCTTCGGTGACCTTGCGCAGCGACGCCAGGCTCGGCAGCAGGAACGGCAGGTCGAACACTTCGAAGTCCTTGATGCCGATCGGGCCGAACTTCGAGTTCGACGGCGCCAGCATCTGGACGGCGCCGAGCTGCAGCGCCTCGAGTTCTTCCTTGTCCTTGTAGAGCGTCGAGTTCGGGTACACCTCAACCTTGACCTTGCCGTTGGTGTACTTCTCGGCGAGTTCCTTGAATTTCTCCGAGCCCTTGCCCTTCGGCGTGTTGGGCGCCACCACGTGACTGAATTTGATGATAATCGGCGCCTGCGCCATGCCGGCGCTGGGGGCGGCAAAAATTGCGGCCGCTGCTATCGCAAGAAGCATTTTTCGCATAGGGGTTCCTCCACGGATTTGTTATTGTCCTCAAACATATAGCGTTGCGGATTGTTTTGACGCCGGTCAACCGCCGACTAAAGTCGCATTTATTCGATTTTCCGGCAAGCCAGCGCTGCCGTTGTGGGCGCGGGTCCGCGGCCGGTAACGGATTGCCGCGGCGTCATGATGCCGCGTTTTGCTCTATAAATAAGGGAATTTGGACACAAAAACGCCAATGCCGCGCCCGTGACAGGGCGCGGCATTGCGATTTTGTCGATCAGCCCACGTCGGTGGAGTGGATGCGGTTCTCGACCCCCGGCGTCCGATTGCGCTTGCGGGTCAGCTTATCGAGCGCGACAACGGCGGCGGGATGCGCCGCCATTCGGCTCAATTCAGCGCCGCCATCACCACCGACCCTAAGCCCATTTCCTGCGCCAGCTGGCCGGCCGCCTGCTTCTGCTCGTCATTGAGCTTGGCGATCAGTGGACGCGCGGCAACCACCAGCCGCTCGACGGCTGCGCTATTGAGCACGATCGAGATCACCCGCCGGCTCACCCGGTGCACGAAACCATCCGATTCCACCCGCTCCTGATGGTGTGCGAGGTCGCGCAAGGCGGCCTCCACCGGCCGCCAGTAGCGCTCCTGCTCCTGCGTCAGCCTGAGCACGCTTCGGATGCGTCCGACATCGATCGAGGCCGACATCTGCCCCTGTGCCGCGTAGCCGTTCCCCATTTCACCGGCGCTGGCGGCCGAGATATTCGACAACAAGCCAATCGCCGCGAGCGCGAACACGCCCGCGCAAAGTGTCTTCTTCATTCGGTTAATATCCCCAACGTCTGGTATAGGTTGTGAGCAGTGGATAGCCGCCAATTCCGCCCCAAAAGCGAACGAAATGAGGGCGAAATGTGATTTTTGGGTTCCAAGCGGAACATTTACCAAAAGCAAATAACCAAAAGCATAATGCCGCCCCTTGCGAGGCGGCATTTCGCGTTAGTCGCAGAATTTTCAGCCGACGTCGGTGGAGTGGATACGGTTCTCAACGCCCGGCGTCCGATTGCGCTTGCTGGTCAGCTTGTTGAGCGCGCCGAGATAGGCCTTGGCCGAGGCCACCAGCGTATCGGGGTCGGCGCCCTTGGCGGTGTAGGAGCGGCCGTCTTCCGACAGCCGCACCGAGACTTCCGCCTGCGCGTCGGTGCCCTCGGTCACCGCATGCACCTGGTAGAGCTCGAGCTTGGCCTCGTGCGGAACCAGTTCGCGGATCGCCTTGAAGATCGCGTCCACCGGACCGTTGCCGGTCGATTGCGTCGTGATGTGCTTGCCCTCGATGTCGAGGGTGAGCGTGGCCGACTGCGGGCCCATGGTGCCGGCGATCACGGTCAGCGAGATGATCTTGATGCGGTCGTGCGCGTGGGCGATTTCCTCGTCCACCAGGGCCTCGATGTCCTCGTCGTAGATCTGCTTCTTCTTGTCAGCCAGCGCCTTGAAGCGCACGAAGGCGTCCTCGAGCTGATTGCCGGCCAATTGATAGCCTAGCTCCTCCAGTTTGTGCACAAACGCATGCCGCCCGGAATGCTTGCCCATGACCAGCGAGGTCTGCTTCACGCCGACCGACTCCGGCGTCATGATCTCGTAGGTCTGCGCGTTCTTCAGCATGCCGTCCTGGTGGATGCCGCTCTCGTGCGCAAACGCATTACGGCCGACGATCGCCTTGTTGTACTGCACCGGGAACGAGGTCGCCGCCGCGACCAGCTTGGAGGCGCGCGTCAGCATGCTGGCATCGACGCCAGTCATGTACGGCAAGACATCGTTGCGGGTGCGGATCGCCATCACGATTTCTTCCAGCGCGGCGTTGCCGGCGCGCTCGCCGATGCCGTTGATGGTGCATTCGATCTGGCGCGCGCCCGCCTTCACGCCGGCGAGTGAATTGGCCACCGCCATGCCGAGATCGTTGTGGCAATGGGTGGAGAAGCGCGCCTTGTCGGAATTGGGCACGCGCTCGCGCAGCATCTTGAACAGCGCGAAATATTCCTCCGGCACCGTATAGCCGACGGTGTCGGGGATATTGATGGTGGTGGCGCCGGCATTGATGGCGGCTTCCACGCAGCGGCAGAGGAAATCCTGCTCGGTGCGAGTGCCATCCTCGGCCGACCATTCGACGTCGTCGGTGTGGCTGCGCGCGCGGGTGACCTGCCCGATCACCATCTCGTATACCTCGTGCGGCTCCTTCTGCAGCTTCCACTTCATGTGCACCGGCGAGGTGGAGAGAAACGTATGGATGCGCTTGCGCCGGGCCGGCTTGATCGCTTCCGCACAGCGGTCGATGTCTTTCGGCGACGCGCGTGAGAGACCGCAGATCACGGCGTTCTTGGAGCGCTTGGCGATCTCGTGCACGGCGGCAAAGTCGCCTTCCGAGGCGATCGGGAAACCGGCCTCGATGATGTCCACGCCCATGGTGTCGAGCAGCTCGGCCACCGCGAGTTTCTCTTCATGCGTCATGGTCGCGCCGGGACACTGCTCGCCGTCGCGCAACGTCGTGTCGAAGATGACGACGCGGTCCTTGTCGGACTGGGTCTTGGAAGTCATGGCCTTGATCCTTCTCGTCGAATGCGCCGCTTTTGGGCGCTCTATGGGGTGCTCATTCCGTCGATCCCCCGAGTGCCCAGGCACAAAAAGCCCAGCCGGCCCTCAGGGGCGGATAAGGAGAAGGAGCGTGCCCAGAATGAGGGTGGCCGCGGGTTCGGCCGTGCCGGCCGCCCGCTCGATCGCGCAGATATTTTGGCGCGCCGACATGGCTTAGAAGATCCCTCGACTTCGACGGCTAAGGTCGCGGAACAAGGTAAAGTCCGCGTTAACCGCACGTAACAACGGCATCTTCTACTGGAAAGGTCTGGGTCAGCGCAAGCGTCAGATAGGTCAGCATTGCTGTCCGCGCGCCTGCAACGAGGCGCCGCCGCGATCCGGCGCTACGACTTCTCCCGCTTCAGCGCCTTCTCCGCCTTTCTCAATTCCTTGAGCGCCTTGCCCTCGACCTTCGGAAAATCGAGGTCGAGCGCGCCGAGTTCCTGCACCATCGCCCCCACCACCACCAGCCGCGTGAACCATTTGTTGTCGGCCGGCACCACGAACCAGGGCGCCTCCGGACGGCTGGTCTGCCGGATCAGATCGTCATACGCGTGCATGTATTCGTTCCAGAGCTTGCGCTCGGCAACGTCGGCAAAAGAGAATTTCCAGCGCTTGGCCGGCTCATCGATGCGCGCGAGGAAGCGGCGGCGCTGCTCGTCCTTCGACACGTTGAGGAAGAATTTCAGGATCAGCGTGCCGTTGCGCGCGAGATGACGCTCGAAGGCGCGGATATCGTCGAAACGCTGCTGCCAGAGTTCCTTGCCGACCAGGTTCTTCGGCAGCTTCTCGCGCGCCAGCAATTCCTTGTGCACGCGCACGGTCAGCACTTCCTCGTAATGCGAGCGATTGAAGATGCCGATGCGTCCGTTCGTCGGCAGCCGCTGTGCCACGCGCCAGAGAAAATCGTGTTGCAGCTCCTCCGCGCTCGGCTGCTTGAAGGAATGCACCTCGCAGCCTTGCGGATTGATGCCGCTCATCACGTGCTTGATGATGCCGTCCTTGCCGGCGGCGTCCATCGCCTGCAGCACGATCAGCACCGACCAGCGGTCGTTGGCGTACAGCCGCTCCTGCAATTGGGCCAGCCGCTCGATGCCCTCGGCCAGCATGGCCTTGGCTTCTTTCTTGTCGGCGGTAAGGCCGTAGCACTCGGCAGGGTCGTGCGCGGACAGGCGAAACTTGTCCGGTCTGTCGATGCGAAAGCGTTTGGCAATGCTGTAGAGCTTCATGGGCAAAAGT
>Ga0209880_1000427_pt1 | contig 11203 bp, 10 predicted proteins | sample PersoiDNA2013191_FD_185803 | JGI IMG/M metagenome (GOLD analysis project Ga0209880, IMG submission 185803) | Permafrost soil microbial communities from the Arctic, to analyse light accelerated degradation of dissolved organic matter (DOM) -... | ecosystem: Environmental > Terrestrial > Soil >... | reverse complement strand
GCCGTCTTCGCAATCGACGTCGTCGACTTCCCCGCCTTCATCCTCGTCGACGACAAGGGGAACGACTTCTTCCAGCGGATCAAGTAGCGCCCGCTGGCCCCGGCGCGGCGTGCGCCCGCGCTCAGTCGAGGTGGCCCATGCGCCCGTGCCGATAGTCCTCGATCGCCTGCCGGATCTCGCGCTCGGTGTTCATGACGAACGGCCCGTACCCGACGACGGGCTCGTCGATCGGCGTACCCGAAAGAAGCAGGACGGTCGAATCGGCTCCGGCCTCGATCGAGAGCGTCTCGCCGTCGCGATCCAGGACCGCGAGCTCCCCCTCGTCGACGGACTTCGACCCGTTGACGCGACCGCCGCCGCGAAGGAAGAGCAGCCCGGTGGACTGCCCCGCAGGCACGTTGAGGTTCGCGACGTTCCCGGCCTCGAGCCTCATGTCCCACAGCTCGATCGGCGTGAACGTCCGGGCCGGCCCCTTCGCTTTCTCGAACTCTCCCGCGATCACCCGGACGGTCCCGGCGCCGCCCGCGAGCGAAACGACGGGCATCCGGGGGTCGAGGATGTCCTGATACCCGGGCGGGGACCTCTTGAAATTCGCGGGCAGGTTCACCCAGAGCTGCACCATCTCGAGCGTGCCCCCCTTCTCGGTGAACGCGCGCCCGTGCATCTCCTCGTGCACGATGCCCGAGGCGGCGGTCATCCACTGGACGTCGCCCGGTCCGATCCGGCCCCGGTGTCCGGCCGAGTCGCGGTGCTCGACCTCACCCTGATAGGCGATCGTCACGGTCTCGAAGCCCCGATGCGGGTGCTCGCCCACTCCGCGCGGAACCTGGGCCGGCGGAAACTCCGAGGGAGCCGCGTAGTCGAGAAGAAGGAAGGGACTGAGGGACGGGGCGGAGTCGTACGAGAACATCGAGCGCACGGGAAAGCCGTCGCCGACCCAGTGCCGGGGCGGGGCCTGCTCGATCCCGAGGAGCCTTTTCGAACGATTCAGGGTCGCCTTCATCGGGGCAATCCTTTCCGTGGCGGTTCGTCCGGTCACGCCGCGACCGAGGCCGCGGCAGGCCGGCGCCGGAGCGCCAGGTTCAGGACGCCGCCGAGAATTCCGGCGACGAGGGCGGCCCAGCTCACCGGCGAAGACCAGAGGGAGGTGAGACCGACGAGCGCGTCGAGGGAGTAAAGGCCGGGGCCCGTAAGGGCGAGCGCCGCGGCGCCGATGCCGTAGAGCAGCGGGATTTCGATGCCGTTCGACATCGCGAAGAGCCCGTGTGGCGCGTGCACGCTGACCGCGGCCACGACCATGACCGAGAGCATCAGGGCCGGACCGACGGGGCCGAGGAGACCCAGCGCCATCAGGAGGCCGCCCCCGATCTCACTCGTTCCAGCGGCGACCACGAAGAGGCGCCCCGGACGGAACCCGAGCGATTCGAACATCCCGCTGGCGCCCGCCAAGCCGGGGCCCCCGAACCATCCGAAGAGTTTCTGCGCCCCGTGCGCCGCCATGAGGAGCCCCAGTACGAGCCGGAGGATGAGCAGTCCCGTGTCCATGAGTCGATCTCCTTCCTCGGGACGTCGAGAGCGTCTCGCCCGAGGGAAAGAACTATATATAGTATAGTGACTATAAGTCAAATAGTTACTTGTGCCGAGTGAGGCCCTCGGCTATCCTCCGGCTGGTGAGAAAGATGCGAGAGTCCTCTGCGCCCGACCTGGCCCTGTGCGGCCGGTTTCACCGGGCGATCGAGCTGATCGGCCGCCGGTGGACGGGCGCCATCGTTTTCCTGCTGCTTCGGTCGCGCTGCCGGTTCGCGACGCTCCGCGACGCCATCCCGGACATCACCGACCGCATGCTGAGCGAGCGACTGCAGGAGCTGGAAGAGGAAGGGATCGCGGAACGTACGGTCGTCCCGACCACGCCCATCCGCGTCGAATACGCGCTGACGAAGAAGGGGCGGGCTCTGGCCTCCGCGATCGACGCCATGGCCGCCTGGGCGGAGCGCTGGGTCGAGCCCAGCGCGCGGACCCCGAAGGCCGCGAGCGCTTCCCGCACCCGCCGCCGGGCGTCGTAATCCGGCGAACTCAGATTCCGATGCGCCGGATCCTCAGGATCGGGCCGTCGGGCGCGCTCGCGTCCCGGAGGTCGATGCCCGCGAAGATCGCCCACGTGTGATCGCCCTTCGGGTCGACGAGAGTCTGCGTGACCTCCCACTGGCGCGGGCCCGCGGCCTTCAGGTTCGTCAGGTGGTGGAGCCGCGCCTCGGCCCCTGAAACCAGATCGCCGTATTCGTCGAAGAACGGCGCCATCGCGGCCTCGAAGCGCTCGGCGTCCCACGGGCTGCCGTTTTCCGGAGACACACGCTCGGCCGCCTCTTCCCAGTCCTTCCTCGCGAGCGCCCGGACGAGAAGCTGCGCCTCCGCGCGCACACGCGCCGCGAAGACCCGCGGGTTCGACAGAAGCTCCGTGAGCCACGAGGCTTCCGCTCGCCCCGCGGGCTGCGCGGCCTGCGTCTTTTCCGCGAGGAGCAGCTCGGGATGGCGCAACCTCTCCCACTCCTCGAGGAGGCTCGCGTCCGTCTCTCCGACGAGCGAGCGGAAGTAGCCGAGCACGTCCCAGAGCTCGTCGGTCTTCGCGGCCTCCGGGACGGTCTGGTCGAGCGTCTTGTAGAGCTGTGAGAGATACCGGAGGAGGACGCCCTCGCTCCGTTCGAGGCCGTAGCTCTTCACGTAGTCCGAAAAGCCGGCGAACGTCTCGAACATCTCGCGCCCGATGGACTTCGGGCTGACGTCCGAGCCCGCCGTCCATGGGTGCGCGGCGCGGAACGCGTTGAAAGCGCCGTACAGGAAGTCCGCGAGCGGCTTGGGGTGCGTCACCTCTTCGAGGCGCGCCATGCGCTCTTCGTACGGGACGCCTTCTTCCTTGAGCTCGGCCACGAGCCTTCCCTTCGCCCGGTCCACCTGCCTTCGAAGGATCACGTCCGGGTCTTCCAGGATCGACTCCACGACCGTGAGGGCGTCCACGGCATACGTCGGCGACGCGGGATCGAGCTCCTCGAGCGCCGACAGCGCGAAGAGCGAGAGCGCCTGGTGGAGCGAGAAGTCCCACTGGAGGTCCTCGGCCACGACGACCCGGTAGGGCCGCTCGAGAGCGAGGCCGATGATCCCCGCCCGGTAGAGAGAGCGCACGAGGACCGCCGCCTGCTTCACGAGCCGGCGCTTGACGCCCTCGTCCTCGTGGCAGCGCGCGATGAGGTCGCGCAATGACGTGAAGTTGCGGTCCGACACCTCTCCCTCGTCGCGCTGGAGGAGGGACAGCACCATCCCGTGGGTCAGCCGGAACCGCGACGTCAGCGTTTCCGGCGGCCTCGCGATCAGCTTCTGGAACGTCTCGACCGTCCACGACACCTCGCCTTTGGGCGGGCCCTTGAACGTGCGCGAGGTCTTCTTCCCCGAGCCTTCGGACTTCTTCTCCGCCTGCCGCTTCTCGACGATGTGCTCGGGCGCCTGCACGACGACGCTCCCCCGGTCGTCGAATCCGCGGCGTCCCGCCCGCCCCGAGATCTGCTTGAACTCGCGCACCGAGAGGAGCCCCACCTTCGTCCCGTCGAACTTCGCGAGCTTCGTGAAGAGGACCGTCCGGATCGGGATGTTCACGCCGACGCCGAGCGTGTCGGTCCCGCAGATGACGTGGAGAAGCCCTTTCTGCGCGAGCTGCTCCACGAGGAGGCGGTACTTCGGGAGGAGCCCGGCGTGGTGGACCCCGATCCCGAACGAGAGGAACCGGCGGAACTCCTTGCCGTAAGGCGTCGAGAGGCGGATCCCGCTCACGACCTTCCGGATCTCCTCCCGTTCCTCGCGGGTCCCGATCTTCACGCTCGTGAGCGACTGCGCGAGCTCCGCGCACTCCCTCTGCGTGAAATTCACGACGTAGATCGGGCTCTTCTTCGCGGCGAGCAGCTCTTCGATCGTCTCGTGGAGCGGCGTCTCGCGGTACTCGTAATCGAGCGGGACGGGCCGCTCGTCGGACGTGACGTGCGCGACCTCGCGGCCCGTGTCGTGGTGCAGACGCTCGGCGATCGCGCGCGTGTCGCCCAGCGTCGCCGACATGAGGAGGAACTGGGTGTGGGGCAGGACGAGGAGCGGCACCTGCCAGGCGACGCCGCGCTCTCGGTCGGCGTAGTAATGGAACTCGTCCATCACGACGTAGGGCGCCACGAGTCCCCGGCCGCGGCGGAGCGCCATGTTCGAGAGGACTTCGGCCGTGCAGCAGAGAACGCTCGCTTCGCGGTTGATGCTCGCGTCGCCGGTCAGCATCCCGACGTTCTCGGGACCCAGCTCCCCGCACAGAGAGAAGAACTTCTCGCTCGCGAGCGCCTTGATCGGGCTCGTGTAAAAGGACACCTTCCCTTCGCAGGCCGCCTTGAAGTGGAGGCCGAGAGCGACGAGAGACTTGCCTGACCCCGTCGGTGTCCCGAGGATGACGTGCTTCCCCGCCATGATCTCGAGAAGCGCCTCCTCCTGGGCCGGGTAGAGCGTGAGGCCGCCGGCCGAGACCCAGTCGAGGAAGAGGCTCAGGATCTCGTCGGGATCGTTTGTCCCTCCGGGCGGGATCCGATCCGCGAGCGGAGCGATGTCCCGCATGCGGGTCATTCTTCCACGAGGTTCAGCTCCTCAGGGCGTTCCCGCGAGCGCGTCCACCTCGGCCTTGCAGTCTCGCACGGGCTTGCGGTTCTTGGCGCGAACGGCGGCGAGCTCCTTCCGGGCGGCCTCCAGGTCGGCGCGGAACGTGGGGTCCGCATGCAGTCGCGCGACCGTTGCCGCTCCCATGATGCGCCCCTCCATCACGTCGCTCTGCCAATGGACATTGCAGACCACGCGGCTCTGCCCGAAGGCTCGGCCACGGGCGAGGATCGCATCGGCCTGCTCGGGGGCCACCTCGGTCAGGACCAGCGCCCACGCCCAACCGGCGGCGCTGTGCCCCGAAGGGTACGAGCCCTGCTTGCCGAGCTCGGCCTCCTCGGCGGGCGTGCACGAGGGCTCCTTGTTCACGAGGAACGGGCGCAGCCTCTTGTACTCGTTCTTCGCGCGCGAGGTGGAGTAGCCCGCGTCGCTCAGGACGCGCCGGAGGAGGACGTACAGGTGCGGCGCGTCCACTTCGGTGATCGGCGCCCCGACGGCACAGGAGAAGGCACCGGCCGCGTGGGGAAACAGCAGGTCGGCGTCTTCCGTCGCGAGCGCGAAGCGCCGCGTGCCGCGCAAGACAAGGGCCTTGCGGTTGGCCTCCTCGTCGAGCGCAAGGGCGGCTGACCCCGCGGCGGGAGGAGGGGGGACGAGGAAGAGGCTGTTCGGGACCGCGTCGCGCGGCAGATAGCCCGCCACGGAACCCGGCCAGACTTCCGGCACGGCGGCCGGCTTGCCGGGCCCGTCGACGCTGGCGCAACCAGCGGCGAAGACACCGCACGCGAGAACCACCAGAACGCGGTACCGTCCATTCGTCATCGGACCTTCTCCATGATTCCTTCGCGCTGCGCGAAAGTATGCACTCCCGCCTCGCTGGCCTCTTTCTCGGCGCGCGCCTCTGAGGCGGAGGAACCCGGTGCTAGGCTTTCCTCACGGACCAGAAACGCGAAGGCCTTGAAGAAACCCGGGTGAAGGGCGCGGTCTTTGGCGCCGTGCCGCTCCCCGCGCGCGCCCTCGCGTGGACCGCGATCGCGGCCGGCGTCGCCGCCCGCGTCTTCACGCTCGCCGTCCGTCCGCTCTGGGCCGACGAGATCTTCACGCTGACGCTGGCAAAGAAGAGCATCCCGGAAATTCTCGCAGCGCTGCGCGTCGACTCGGGCCCTCCGCTCCACTACCTCGCCGCGCACCTTCTGCTCGCGCCGTTCGGCCCCCTCCCCGGACGCGCGGACGTCCTCGTCCGCATCCTTTCGCTCGTGGCCTCTCTCCTCCATCTGCCGCTCCTCGCCGTCGTCGCGCGACGTCTCGGCCGGCCGGCGCTCGGCCTGACGGCAGCCGCCCTCTTCGCGATCTCGCCCCTCGCCGTGGCGTACGCCGCGGAGGGACGCGCCTACGCGCTCGCGTCGCTGTTCGTCCTGCTCGCCTTCGAGCGCGCGCTCGCGCTGCGCGAGGCGCCGCGGCTCAGGGTCGCCGCCGGACTGTCGCTCGCCGCGGCGGGCGCGGTCCTGACCCACTACCTCGCGGTTTTCCCGATCGCCGCGCTCGCGATTCTCGCGTGGGACGCCCGGCCGAGGAGCCGCCGGGCGCTCGTCTTCTCGGGTCTCGGGGCCGCCGCGATCGCCGCGGCGTGGATTCCGGTCACGATCGCCCAGCCGCGCGCCTCGATGGCGTGGTCCGGCGGGGCCGACTTCTCCGGCGCGCTCCGGGACTTTCCCGCGAATCTCGCCTTCGGCGCACCGGCGGGAAGCGGTGCGATGACGACGCTCGGAGCGGCCGGCGCCCTCCTCCTCGCGGCTCTCCTCGCGCGCGCGTGGCGGGGCGTTTTCTCGCCCGTGGCCCGCGTCCTCGGAATTTCCCTCGCCCTCCTCGCCGCCGGCCAGTTCGCGGCGGGCTCGCTCGTCCTGCCCGAGCGCACGGCCCTCGCCTTACTGCCTTTCGCGGCGCTCCTCCTCGCGGACGCTCCTCCCGCGGTGCCCGCCCTCGCCGGCACGCTCTCGGCCGCGCTCCTCGCGCTCTGGCTCCCCCGCGCCGCCGAGCCTTCGCCGGGCGAGCTCCTCGCGCGGCTTCTCGAGGCGCCCGCGCGCGCGGGGCGCCGGGTGCTCGCGGCGGGCTATTGGGGGCCCGAGCTGGACTACCGCCTCGCGCGCGCCGGAGCCCCCGGCCGCGTGATCCTTTTTCCCTCCGCGGTGGCGGCGCACCCCGGCTGGTACCGCGAGGAGGAGATCTCCGGCGCCCGGCTCGCTGCCGAGGCGGATGCGGCGCTCGCGGCGCCCCTCTCGCCCACGATCTTCGTCCTCCCGCGCGGCTCGCGCGCGTCGGCCGCGCTCGCCTCGCGCCTCGGGCCGGTGCGCTCTCTCGTGTCGAGCCCGCTCGTGGACGTGGTGGAGATCCGCGCTCCGCGCGCGCGCTGAGGCCCCGTTTGACGCGGCGCACCCGGCATGAGACTCTCTCTTCCGGCTGACGGGCGCGTTCCTGCGTCCCGGCCCTGAACCCAACTGGACCCGGCGTCGACCTCATCGTCAGGATTCGACCGCCCCTGGTCCGTGCGATGGCCCCACCGGCGATCCATCGCTCCCACCCCGCCGGAAATCCCACGGGACGGACGTGCGTGTGCGCGGGGCCGCCCCGGAAAGCGATTCCTCTCTCATGCCTTTCTCCTCGTTCCGTCTCCATCCCGACCTCCTCCGCGGCGTCAAGGAAATGGGCTTCACGAAGCCCACGCCCATCCAGAACGACTCCATTCCGCCCGCGATGGAGGGCAAGGACCTCCTCGCCTGCGCGATGACGGGCAGCGGCAAGACCGCCGCCTTCGTCCTCCCCATCCTCCACCGCCTCATCTCGAAGCCTCGCGGCACGACGCGCGCGCTCGTCCTCACCCCGACGCGCGAACTGGCGGCGCAGATCGACGAGCACCTCAAGGCGCTCGCGATCCACACGCCGCTCTCCGGCGCGGCTGTCTTCGGCGGCGTGGGCATGGGCCCCCAGGAGCACGCGTTTCGGAGCGGCGTCGACGTGATCGTCGCGACGCCCGGGCGCCTCCTCGACCATTTCCGCTTCGGCTACGCGAAGCTGTCCGGCCTCGAAATCCTCGTCCTCGACGAGGCGGACCGGATGCTCGACATGGGCTTCCTGCCCGATATCCGCCGCGTCCTCAGGCACCTTCCCCAGAACCGCCAGACGCTCTTCTTCGCGGCCACGATGCCGCCCCCGATCGCGCAGCTTACGAAAGAGTTGCTGAAGAACCCCGTGACCGTCAACGTCGAGCGGCAGGCTCTGCCCGCCGTCGGCATCACGCAGGCGGTCTACCCCGTTCCGCAGGACCTGAAGTTCGGGCTGCTCCTCTCGCTGCTCAAGCGCGGCGACTTCAAGAGCGTCCTCACCTTCACGCGCACGAAGCACCGCGCGAACCGCCTCGCGGACCAGCTCACGCGGAACGGCGTCGCGTGCGAGCGCATCCACGGCAACCGCAGCCAGGCGCAGCGCACGCAGGCGCTCGCCGGGTTCAAGGACGGGAAGTTCAAGGTCCTCGTCGCCACGGACATCGCGTCGCGCGGCATCGACGTCGAGGCCCTTTCCCACGTCGTGAACTTCGACGTCCCGCACGTGCCCGAGGACTACATCCACCGCGTTGGCCGCACGGCCCGCGCCGAGATGACGGGCGACGCCTTCACGTTCGTCGCGCCCGACGAGGAAGGCGATCTCCGCCAGATCGAGCGCGCGATCGGAAGGCGTCTCCCCCGCGTGACGGTTCCCGAGTTCGACTACACGACGCACCCGACCGAGCGCCTCGAGGTTCCGCTTCAGGAGCGCATCGCGGCCATCCGCGCACGCAAGGCCGAGGAACGGACGCGCGCCCGCGAAAAGGCCGAACGCCGCGGAGGGCACGAAGCCGCGATGGCGTCGCGCCAGCGCGGAGGCATTCCCCCGCGCCCCCGCCAGCCTTCGGCGCCCCGTGGAACGGTAGGATCGCGCCATGCTGCGCCTCTTCGACCTCAGCCACGCGGTGGAAGCCGGCCGTAAGCCCTTCCGAATCAGCGTTGAACTCCGGACCTCCCCGATACGTATCATGGGAGACACCGAATAGCCCGTTTTCGTCCCAAGGAGGTTCCGCGTGGGCCTGCTCGACAACATCAAACAACAGATCGGCTCGCAGTTCATCGAGATCATCCAGTGGCTCGACGACACGAACGATTCGCTCGTTTACCGCTTCCCCGTCTACAACCAGCAGATCAAGATGAACGCGCAGCTCACGGTTCGCGAGAACCAGGTGGCGCTGTTCATCAACGAGGGGAAAGCGGCGGACCTCTTCGTGCCGGGGCGATACCAGCTCACGACGCAGAACCTGCCGATCCTCACGACACTCCGCGGATGGAAGTACGGGTTCCAGTCGCCCTTCAAGGCCGAGATCTACTTCTTCAATACGCGCCTCTTCACGGACCTGAAGTGGGGCACGACGAACCCCGTCATGATGCGCGACGCGGAATTCGGGATGATCCGCCTGCGCGCGTTCGGCACGTACGCGATGAAGATCGCCGACGCGAAGGCGTTCTTCGCGGCCATCGTCGGTACGGCCGGCCTCACGACGACGGACGAGATCACCGGCCAGCTCCGTTCGACGATCCTCTCGCGCCTGTCGGACGCGATCGCCGAGTCGAAGATCGCCGCGCTCGACCTCGCGTCGAAGTACGACGAGCTGTCCGCCCAGGGCAAGCAGATCCTCGCGCCCGAGTTCGCGGGCTACGGCCTCGATCTCTCGAGGTTCTTCATCGAGAACGTCTCGCTGCCCGAAGAGGTCGAGGCCGCGATCGACCAGCGCACGAAGCTGGGCGTCCTCGGTGACCGCATGGGCCAGTACACGCAGCTCCAGGCCGCGGACGCGATGAAGATCGCGGCGGCGAATCCCGGCGGCGCGGCCGGCGCCGGCATCGGCATTGGCGCGGGTATCGCGATGGGCGGAATGATGGGGAGCGCGTTGGGCGGAAGCTTCGCGGGAGTCGGCGGCGCAGGCCCCATGGCGCCTCCGCCCCCCGCGGGCCTCGGCTTTTCCGCGCCGAAGTGGTCGCTCACCGTGGACGGCAAGACCTACGGGCCGTACTCGGACGATGCGCTGAAGGGAATGGTGGCCTCCGGCCAGGTCGCGGGCGGAACGCTCGCCTGGAAGCCCGGCGCGGCCGGCTGGGCCCCGCTCTCGACGTTCGAGGAGTTCGCGGGATCTTCGGCTCCGCCGATGCCTCCTCCGCCTCCGCCGCCCGCCCGCTGACGCGCCCTCCATGACCGGCTCGAGTGTGCCCCCGGCGACTCCGGCGGCTCCGGCGAAGCTCCGCAAGTTCCCGTGCGCCGCGTGCGGGGCGGACGTGGTCTGGAACCCCGGCGCCGCGGCGCTCACGTGCCCGTATTGCGGCGCGAAGAAGGACGTCCCGAAGGCGCCGGGCGAGGTCACGGAACGCCCGATCGAAGAGGCGCTGAAAGGCGCGTCGGATCTCGGATGGGGCCTCGCGCGCAAGGCCGTCTCGTGCCAGGGCTGCGGCGCGACGACGACGTTCGACGCAGGGCTGGCGGCGTCGCGCTGCGCGTTCTGCGGCGCGCCGGCCGTCGTCGAAGCGCCGCCGAACGAGACGATGGTCCGGCCCGAGGGCCTGCTCCCCTTCCGCATGGACCGGGACGCGGCGACCGGAAAGTTTCGCCAGTGGCTTTCGTCGCTCTGGTTCCGGCCGGACGACCTCTCGCAGAAATCCGCGCTCTCCGAGCTGAAGGGCGTCTACGTCCCGTTCTGGACGTTCGACGCCGCCACGCACTCGGCGTGGACGGCGGACGCGGGATTCGACTATCAGGTCGAGGTGCAGGTCGAGGAGAACGGGCAGGTCCACACGCGCGCCGAGACGCGCACTCGGTGGGAGCCCGCCGAAGGCGTCCTCGAGCACTTCTTCGACGACCTGCCCGTCCCCGCGTCGAAGGGGCTGCCGCCCGACCTCGCGCGCGCGATCGAGCCGTTCCCGACGCACGAGCTCGTTCCATACGAGCCGTCGTACCTTTCGGGCTTCCTCGCCGAGGAGTATGCGGTCGACGCGAAGGAGGCGCTCTCCTCCGCGCAGGAGCGCATGACGCAGGAGCTGTATACGGCCTGCGGAAACGAAGTACCCGGCGACCGCTTCCGCAACCTCGAGGTCCGCACGGCGTGGTCGGGCCTCGCGTACAAAAACGGGCTCCTCCCCGTCTGGATCGCGGCCTACCAGTACGCGGGCAAGCCCTACCGGTTCCTCGTGAACGGCGTCACCGGCAAGACCGACGGCCGCGCGCCGTGGTCGTGGGTCAAGATCGGCCTCGCGATCGCCGCCGCCGTGCTCCTCTACGTGATCGTCGCCGCGATCGCCAGCTGAGATGTACGCGCTATTTATCTGGCCCGTTTGAAGAACTGGAACGCTAGCGGCCCGGCGCCGTCACGTCGAGGCTCGGCGCTTCGCCGATCTCCTTGAGGAGGTTCGCCGCGCCGTCCACCTCCGACATCGTCCAGAGCATGTACCGGCTGTCGACGTGG